>Ga0068877_10001358_pt1 | contig 20202 bp, 21 predicted proteins | sample NOAtaG_FD_66437 | JGI IMG/M metagenome (GOLD analysis project Ga0068877, IMG submission 66437) | Freshwater lake microbial communities from Lake Erie, under a cyanobacterial bloom - NOAA_Erie_Diel6S_1000h metaG | ecosystem: Environmental > Aquatic > Freshwater > Lake | place: USA: Ohio, Lake... | reverse complement strand
TTCATCTGGACCGCCAGCGCTCAGGATATCCTTGCCAAAGTCATGCGGGCACAGAGCGCACTGAATAACAGGCAGACTGTTTGAAGCACACCACTAGCGCTATCCAGGAGCCGTTAGCCAAGCGTGATCCAAACTCGGTCCCAAGAAATCATGCCCGATGTGATGGGCCAGGTTGTCATTTCCGCCTGGACTGAACTTCAAACCGAGCTTTTGAGTGGTGCTCTTGTGACAATCGACACCGACAAAAGACGAGCTCGAATTCTACCGCTCTGATTTTACTGCTCCCCACTTTCGACTCATGTTGGAGTGGGCGAACTTTCAGGAGCTACGCCGGACACATGCCAGCCTTGGACACGAGGCGGGAATTGATCCGAAGGTAGCGGCCGGCGAGCGCGGTCATGGGCTCGGGGTAGCGCTGGATGTTTATACGAAGGCCAGTCTCAACCGACGGGCCGAAGCAGCAGAAGAACTGGAAAACAGCGTCTTCGCGGCTTAATGGAGTGTAGTGGAGTGGAAGAAGTTGCTGGATCTTCGCAACTCATTGAAAAGATGGAGCGGGAGACCGGGATCGAACCGGCGACGTTCAGCTTGGGAAGCTGACATTCTACCACTGAATTACTCCCGCTCAGCTTTTCACAGCTTATCACAACGGGGCTAGCGGAGAAGCATGAGGTAGAGGTCCATGACGTTGGTTCCGGTGGGGCCGGTGACGAGGAGATCACCGAGGGGTTTGAAGAAATGATAGGAGTCGTTGCGGGCGAGAAATTCCTCCGGATCGAATTCGATCTGGCGGGCGCGCGCGAGGGTGGAGCCGGTGGCGAAAGCGCCGGCGGCCTCGGTGGGGCCGTCGGTACCGTCGGTTCCGGCGGCGAGAAAGAGGGTGCCGGGCAGCCCATCGATGCCCTTGGCGGCGGCGAGAGCCATTTCCTGGTTGCGGCCGCCGAGGCCATGGTGGTGGGAAAGCTGGACCGTGGTTTCCCCGCCGCAGAGGATGGCGAGTGGGGGCCGCGCGGGGTGGCCACTCGCGCGGACTTCGCGGGCGATGGCGGCATAGGTTTTGGCGGCCTCGCGGGCCTCGCCATCGAGGCTGGTGGACAGAAGCAGGACGCGGTAGCCGAGCTGGCGGGCCTGGTCGCGCGCGGCGTAAAGGCTGAGGCGGTTGGAGCCGACGAGATGATTGCGGACGCGGGCAAAGATGCGGTCGCCGGGTTTCGGGGTCTCGGGAATCTCGCGATTGACGCCCTGCTCGAGGTGGAGGCGCACGCTGGGCGGCAGCTTGTCGGTCAGACGGTAGCGGTAAAGGATCTCCCAGGCATCGGCGAAGGTGGTGGTGTCGGGAACCGTGGGTCCGGAGCCGATGACATCGAGGGGATCGCCGATGACATCACTGAGGATGAAGGTCTCGAGCCGGGCGGGCCAGACGATGTGGGCCAGCTGGCCACCTTTGATCGCGCTGAGGTGTTTGCGCACGCAGTTGAGCTCATGAATGGTGGCCCCGCAGGCGAGCAGGAGCTGCGTGGTTTGTTGCTTTTCCTCGAGCTTGATGCCGGAGACGGGATAAGGCAGAAGGGCGGAAGCTCCGCCGGAGATAAGACAGAGGACGAGATCGCCTTCGGCGGCGGTGGCGCAGATTTCGGCCACCTCGCGGGCGGCGGCCAGACCGGCCTCATCGGGCACGGGGTGAGCGGCCTCGAGCACCCGGACGCGCTTGAGCTTTCCGCCGTGGCCGTACTTGGTGACGACGACGCCCGCCTCGATGCGGGGGCCCAGCACTTTTTCCGCGGCGCGGGCCATGGCGAGGGCAGCCTTGCCCGCGCCGACAACGAAGACGCGCCGGACCTTGGGCCTGGGGGGTTTGAGTTTTTCGAGCGTGGCCGCATAGGGATTGGCGGCCGCCAGGGCAGCCTTGAAGATGGCGAGCGCCTCACGGCGCATCGCGGCCTCAGTCGAGGAGTCCGAGTTGGAGGATCGCGGTAACGGCATCGTTGGCCTCATCGGTATCAAATGGGATTGTATAGTCGGCTCTGGCATAGAGCGGGCGCCGCTCTTCGAATAGGCGCGCGAAGCGCTTGGGGTCTTGCGCGAGCGGCCGGTGCGGACTCGCGCCGACGCGGGCCAGGATCCGCGCGAAGGGGACATCGAGCCAGATGGTTACCCCGGCATCTTCGAGTTTTTCCCGGTTGCCGGGCCAGACGAAGGCCCCACCGCCGAGGGAGGCCACGGTGGCGCGGCCGCGCTGTGTTTCGCGGATCACGGCGGAAAGGGTTTCGGTTTCGATCCGCCGGAATTCGGACTCTCCGCGGTGGGCGAAGATTTGGGCGATGGTCGTGCCCTGTTCCTGTTCGATGCGCGTATCGAGATCGAGAAAGCGCCAGCCGATGGCTTCGGCCAGTTGAGCACCGACGGTCGACTTGCCGCATCCCATGAAACCCACGAGATAGATGCCGGGCGATCGTTTGAGCTTCAGTGTCAAGGCGCGGCTTACTCCAAGTTGCGATTGTAGCGGGCGAACTTGCGGTCGACGACACCCGGGGCGAGGAAATAAAGCAGATTCAGCAGGCGACCGGTCCAGGGGGTGATGACGGTGCGGGACTCGCGCTCGATGCCGCGGAGGATGTCGGCGGCGCACTGTTCCGGTGTGATGGCGAATTTCTTGGTGCGCTTGAGCATGAGCGGCGGCTCGCCAACGAGAGCATTGGCCTGAAAGGGGGTCTGGACATAGCCGGGGCAAACGGCGACCGTTGTCACGCCGGTGCCGCGCAGCTCCATGCGCAAGCCGTGGGTGAAGGTGAGCAGGCCGGCCTTGGCGGTGGAATAGAGAGTCAGCCAGGGCAGGGGCACCTGGGCGGCGAGACTGGCGACATTGACGATCAGGCCGCGGCGGCGCTTGAGCATGCCGGGCAAGGCAAGGCGGGTGAGGTGGATGGGGGCGTTGAGGTTTATCTCATGGAGCTGATTCCAGAGGCGATCCTCGGCGCTTACGGTAGGTGTATAGGCGCCGGCGCCAGCATTGTTGACGAGGAGGTCGATGTGGCCCAAGGCGGCCTCAGCGGCCGCGAAGGCACGCTGGCGCTCGTCGTCGCGGGTGAGGTCGGCGGGGATCCAGACGGCGCCCGGGAGCTCATAGGTGTGGGTTTGCCGGGAGAGCAGCGCGAGTCTGGCCCCGGCGGCGTGGAACTGCCGCGCGAGGGCGGCCCCGATTCCGGTGGAGGCTCCGGTCAGCAATACATTTCGTCCGTTGATCCGCACAAGAGTCAATAATAGTATTGATGCCGCAAGACGCACTGCCCCTTTTTCCGCTCGGGGTGGTTTTTTTCCCTGGCGCCGAACTTCCCCTGCACATTTTCGAGGAGCGCTACAAGGAAATGGTGGGGGACTGCCTCCGGGATCACCTGGAGTTTGGAGTGGTTTTCGCCAGTGAGAAGGGGATGTCCCCGGTTGGCTGCACGGCGGTGATCGAGAAGGTACTCAAGAAATATCCCGATGGGCGGATGGATATTCTGGCGCGGGGTTTGCGCCGCTTTGAGATCATACTGCTCGATGAGCAGCGGAGCTATCTCCGCGCCTCGGTGGCGCCTTATGGGGACGAGGAGGACGCGGAGGCCCCGAGCGATTTACTGCGCCAGCGGGCCCTCAGCGCGTGGGTGAACCTGATGATGCTCGAGCACGGCGGGCTGCCGCAGGATATGCCGGCCAGCAACCGGGATGACTTGAGCTTCCTGATCGCCGAGGCGGTACCGGAAACGGATTTCCGCCAGCGCATTCTGACCATGCGCTCCGAGCGGGAGCGGCTGGAGGCGCTGGTTCAGTTCTTGCCATCGTGGATCGAGCGGGAAAAGCAGGTGCGTCATGTGCGCCGCGTGGCGCCGCTGAACGGGCATTCGCGCCACAACCGGAGCTTTGAGGATGTCTGACGGGCGGGCCGAATCGCCGCAAGCGCTGATTATCGACGCCGACGATACGCTTTGGGAGAACAACATCTACTTCGAGCAGGCTTGGGAGGATTTTGTCCAGTTTCTCGATCACTCGCACCTGCCGGCGGAGCGAATCCGCGCCATCTTCGACGAAATTGAGATCGCCAACATCCAAATCCATGGCTACGGGGCGCGGAACTTCGCGCGCAACATGGTGCAGTGCTATGAACATCTGGTGGAGCGGGCAATCGCCCCGGGCGATGCGGATCATATTTTGTCCTTGGCGGACCGGATCTTTCACCAGCCGATTGAGATGTTGCCGGGGGTGGAAGACACGCTGGGCTATCTGCTGCACCGCTCGCATGATCTGATTCTGTTTACCAAGGGGCACCCGGAAGAACAACGGCTGAAGATCGACCGCTCACCGGTCGGGCGCTTTTTCCGGGAATTTGAAATCGTGCGGGAGAAAGACGCCGGGGCATATCGTGAGCTGGCGCGGCGGCATCAACTGGTCCCGTCCATCACGTGGATGATCGGGAATTCACCGAAGAGCGACATCAATCCGGCGCTGGCGGCGGGACTGAATGCGGTGTTTGTGCCGCACCCGCGCACTTGGTCGCTGGAGCAAACCGAGTTGGCGCCAGCCGGACCGGGGACGCTGCGCATCGTCGAAAACTTCTCGGATTTGAGAAATTTTTTCTAAAGGGACGTACTGGCGCGACGATACGTCCTTTATGGAAGTGCAATCTATTGCTCTCGCTGGGCTTGAAAAAGCACAAGAACGTCTTGCCGCGGCGGCCAAGCGGCTTTCGGGCAGTGATTCCACGACGCCAGGGTTAGCTGGTTACGCGGAAGGCGACACGATCGATCTATCGGCCACGATGGTGGCTCTGCTCGAAGCCAAGACGGCGGCCGAGGCAAATTTGAAACTAGTCGAAACGGCTAACGAACTTTCCAGTCAGACCATCAACATTCTCGGCTGAGGCAAGGCTACCGCACGTAAGAAGCCCTCTTCAATAGACAGGGGCGCACCGAGTGGATCAGTGCGCCCCTGATTTTTGTTGCCGGATACGGGTTACTTCAGCGGCTTTACGCGAATGTTCGTGTAGTAAATCGTGGAGCCGGGGTCGTGAGCCTGCAGGGCAAAGGTGCCGCTGTCGAGTTTGCGGCCAGGATTGCCTTTGGGGCCCTGCCAGTCGGCGGGTTGGGTCCAATCGCTTACTTTTTTGCCGTCCACGAAAACCGTGACTTGGTTGTCCTTGACGATGATGTGCTCGGTGAACCAGACGTTGTCCTGGAAAGGTTCCTTGTTGTCCTGGACATTGTAGAGGCCGCCCGTCTTTTTCCAGTCGCCGTGGGAGTTGTTCACCTGGACCTCAAAGCCTTTGTCGGGCCAGTTGGTTTCCTGATAGGCGGTATGGAAGTAGATGCCGCCGTTGGACTTCTCCTTGGTCATGACGTCCACCTTCAATTCAAAATTCTTGAAGTTAGCGGGCTTGCCCTTGAAGGGGCCGGTGAAATAGAGATGGCTCCTCTTGCCGTTGGCCACAATCGAGCCATCCTTGACCTGAAAGGCATCCTCGTTTTCCTTCGCCTTGGTCCAACCCTGGAGATCCTTGCCGTTGAAGATGCGGGTGAAGCCCTTTTCCGGCTTGTCGTTGGGGCCGGCGGCAAACAGGAGGCTACCGGCAACACTGAGCAATAGTGCAAATCGCATGATTTGAATGTATCAGGATGGCGCGCGCGGCGGAAAGAGGCGGCTAGCGAAGCAAACCGCTTGAGCGAGTGGCCCAGTCGAGCAGCCAGCCGGGAAAGACGCCCAATCCGATTGTGACGGCGGCGGAGAAAACCAGTGCCGCCTGAACGCTGGCCGCCGGCGCGGCCATCTCGCCGCGGCCCTCGGGGACGGGTTTGGTGTACATGACGACGATGATGCGGAGGTAATAGAAGGCGGCGACAGCGCTGGTGAGCAAGCCGAGACCGGCGAGCCAGTACAGTTCCGCGTCGATGGCGGACTTGAAGATATAGAACTTGCCGAAAAAGCCCGCCGTCAAGGGCAAGCCAATCAGGGAGGCGAGGAACACGGCCATCAAGCCGGCCGTAACCGGCTGCCGTTTGGCGAGGCCATGGAAGTCGCTCAACTCGGAGCCCTCGAGCAGAGCGACGACGGCGAAGGCGCCGAAGTTCATCACGGCGTAAACCGCGAGATAGAAGAGCACGGCGCTAATGCCGAGGGTGGAATGGGCGGCGACGGCGACGAGCACATAGCCGGCATTGGCGATCGAGGAATAGCCGAGCAGGCGTTTGACGTCGGTTTGCCAGAGCGCGGCGAGATTGCCGATCACCATCGTGGCGAGGGCTACGGCGGCGAGCAGGGGGAGCCAGCGGTCCGAGACGGGCTCGAAGGCGGTGAAGAAGACACGCAAGAGCGTGGCGAAGGCGGCGGCTTTGGGCGCGGCGCTCAAGAAGGCGCTGACGGGAGTGGGGGCGCCCTGGTAGACATCCGGGGCCCAGCTTTGGAAGGGGAAGGCCGAAACCTTGAAGCACAAGCCGGCGAGCATCAGTGCCGCGGCGACAGCCGAGAACATGGCGTTCGGGGCGATGTCGGCATTGCCGAGAATGGCGGCGATTTCGTTGAGATTGGTCGTGCCGGTCAATCCATAGATCCAGGACACGCCATAGAGGAGAAAGCCGGTGGCGAAGCTGCCGAGCAGGAAGTACTTCAGGGCGCTTTCGTTGGCGCGTTTGTCATCGCGGAGATAGCCGGCGAGCACGTAGCTGGCAATGGAGGAGATCTCAATGCCGATGAAGACCATGATCAGTTCGTTCGAGGCGGCCATGAGGCTCTGGCCGACAAGGCTGAGCAGCAGGAGCGCGTAGAACTCGCCTCCCTCGGCGCGGCGCTGCCGCAGGAAGGGGCTTGCCGACAGGACGGCCAGCGCGCCCACGGCGAGCACGAGGAGGCGGAAAAAGGTGGCGAAGGAATCGACAATGAGCATGTTGCGAAAAGCCGAGCCCGGCGCGGCGCCGGCCAGGATGGAGGCCACGGCGGCCAGACCGAGGCCGATGAGGGCGGCGGCCGGCATGCCTGGCCGCTCGTCATGCTCGTCATAGCGCGATTCCCACAACATGAGAAAGATGGCGGCCAGGGTCAGGATCATCTCCGGCAGAAAGCGCAGGAGTTCTTCGGCATTTGGCATGACATTAATCCCCACTGGCGGCCTCCGGGAGCGGCGCGGCCACTCGGAACTCGACATTCATTTTCGATTGCTGCAGGATCTTCTGGTTGACGGCGCTTTGCGGGGGCAGAAGACTCCCGCTGGCAACGCCCATCCAAACCATCAGCAGCACAAGCGGCGCCACGGCCAGCATTTCACGGCCGGACAAATCCGCCGTATCGGCTTCGGGGCGGGCGCCGAGGAAGGTTCGCTGGTACATCCACAAGAGATAAACGGCGGAGAGAACCACGCCGATGGCGGCCGTGGCGGCGTAACCGATTCCGGCAAAGGCGGCTCCCTGAAGGATGAGGTACTCGCCAACGAAGTTATTCAGGGAAGGAAGCCCGGAGCTGGCCAGTACGGCGACCAGAAAAACGGTGGCGAGCCAGGGCGTCTTCGTGGCCAGGCCGCCGAAATCGGCAATCTCCGCGGAACCCTTGCGCTGCTCGAGAAAACCGGTCAAGGCGAAGAGCGCACCGGTGGTGATGGCATGGCAAACCATCTGGTAGGCGCCGCCATCGAGCCCGTTGAGGTGGAAGGAGAAAATACCGAGCACGATGAAGCCGAGATGGCTCAGAGAACTGAATGCCAGCAAGCGCTTGATGTTCGGCTGAACAATGGCCACGAGGCCGCCGTAGAGAATCGCCACGAGCGCGAGTCCGTTGATCCAACCGGCGCATTCGCGGGCAGCGCTGGGGAACAGAGGCAGGCAGAAGCGGAGCAAACCGTAGGCTCCGAGCTTGCCCATCATGCCCGCCATGACGATGGCGAGGGGCGAGGGCGCCGTCGCGTAGGCGTCGGCCTGCCAGCCGTGGAAGGGGAAGAGCGGGGTCTTCACCGCGAAGGCGAGGAAGAAAGCGAGAAACAGGGGGAGCTGCTCGGCGGGGGAGAGGCGGAAACTGCCGGCCTGCGCCTGCGCCAGAATGTTTTGGTAGTCGAAGGTGCCGGACTTGAGAAAGAGGTAGGTGATCGCCGCCAGCATCAGCACCGAGCCGGCAAAGGTGTAGACGAAGAACTTGACCGTGGCTCCGGTGGAGGAGGCGCGTCCGCTGTCCTGGCCGAATTGGCCCATCAGGAAGAGGCAGGGCACGAGCGTCAGCTCAAAGAAGACAAAGAACAGAAAGAGATCCTGCGCGGTGAACACGCCGAGGATGGCGGTCTCGAGCAGCAGGAGCCAGGCAAAAAACTGAGCCGGACGCTCGCCCGAGACAAGGATCGCGATCAGGCTGAGCAGTGCCGTCGCCACGACCAGCCATAAAGACAAGCCGTCGGCGCCGATCGAGAAATGAATCGGCGGATAGGGAATCCAGTTGAGGCTGAGAGCCTGCGTCAATGTAGCCGGACTAGCCATCACCTCCGGGGCGATACCGAGGCTTGCCGCGAGAGCCACCCCGGCAGCGGCGAGGGCCACGGCACGGGCAGTTTTCGGGTTGGCCCGCGGAGCCAACAGGCAAATGAGAAATCCAAGGAACGGCATTGCGAGAGCAATCGCTAAGAGCATTACTGCGAACCTCCCTTGGCCACCATCAGACCCAGAAAGACGACTGCCCCGAGCAGCGCATAGACGGCATAGCTGCGGATGTTGCCGCCCTGCAGATGGCGGAAGAGACCGCCGAAGCCGCGGACCATGGCCACGGTACCCTTCAGGCCGCCTTCCACCACGACTTGCTCGACGCCATGGAGCAGGACGGCGCGCGAGCCTTGCTCGAGCGGATGAACGATGGCGGCATCATAGGCCTCGTCCACATAGAACTTGTTGGCGATGGCGCGGTATAAGCCGCCAAGGCGGGCCGCGGAGGCCTCGGCCGTGCCGGGCTTCAGAACATAGACATAGTAAGCGGCAAGGATCCCGGCCAGACCAAAGCCGACCGAGATCAGCACAAGGGTCATGTCATGCGCTTCATGCGCCTCCGGGAACAGCGGCGCGATCCAGTCCATGATGGGCAGATAACCGCCGGCGACACTCAATAGCGCGAGGATCACGAGCGGCATGTACATGATGGCGGGGGATTCATGCGGATGAGCATGGCCGCGATATTCACCGAAAAAGCACAGAAAGATGGCGCGGAATACGTAGAAGGCGGTCAGGCCCGCCGTCACGACGCCTACCCAGAACATCCAGGGGGCGTGAGCGTGCGCCGCCAGCAGAATCGCATCCTTTGAGTGGAAGCCGGCAAAGGGCCACACACCGGCAATGGCCAGCGCCGCGGCCATCAGCGTCCAGTAAGTAATGGGGATCTTCGAGCGCAGCCCGCCCATGCGGGCCAGATCCTGTTCTCCGTGCAGGGCATGGATGACTGATCCGGCGCCGAGGAAGAGCAGCGCCTTGAAAAAGGCGTGCGTCACCACATGAAAAATACCGGCCGAGAAGGCGCCAACGCCGAGGCCCACGAACATGTAGCCCAACTGCGAAACCGTCGAATAAGCAAAGACTTTTTTGATGTCGTTTTGCGCCGTTCCGATGAGGGCGGCAACGACCGCGGTCAAGAGGCCGATGACGGCCACTACCTCCATGGCCAAGGGGGCTTTGAGGAATACTTCACTCGACCGGGCGACGACATAGACGCCAGCCGTCACCATCGTCGCGGCGTGAATGAGAGCCGAGACTGGCGTCGGGCCGGCCATGGCATCGGGCAGCCAAACGTAAAGCGGCACTTGCGCGCTCTTGCCGCAGGCCCCGACGACAAGCAGGAGGGCAATCGCTGTCAGGATGCCGCTTTGCGCCTCGACCGGCATCGCCTTGGCGGCGGTAAAAACCTTCGTCATGTCGAGCGAGCCGAATTGCACCACCATCAGCAACATTGCCAGCGAGAAGCCGAAATCGCCCACGCGGTTGACGACAAAAGCTTTTTTGGCGGCATCGCCCGCGTATTTCTCGAGAAAGTAAAAGCCAATCAACAGGTATGAGCACAAGCCCACGCCTTCCCAGCCGACGAAGAGCAAGAGGAAATTCTGCGCCAGCACGAGGATCAGCATGAAAAACAGAAAGAGATTGAGATAGCTGAAGAAACGCCAGAAGCCCTTATCATGATCCATGTAGCCAACGGCGTAGACATGAATGAGGGTGCCAACGCCGGTAACCACGAGCAACATCACGCTCGACAAGCGGTCTACGGCGAGATCGAAGCCGACATTCAGGTCGCCGGAGGCGATCCAGGTAAAGTAGCGCTCGACATGAGCGGTATCAAGTTGGCCGAGTGCGCTGAGGGTCTTCACGACCCAGACGAAGGAGAGCGCCGAGGCGCCGATCGCCACGCCCGCAATCAAGCCCTTGGACCAGTTGCGCCCGAGAGTTCCATTCAAAAATGCCCCGATGAGGGGGAAAACAGGAATCAGCCAAAGCTGCAGGTCAGGTTGGTTTGGCATTAGTTTTTCAGCGAGCTGACCTCGTCAATCGTTAAGGTCTGCCGGTTCTTGAACACGGTCAGGATGATGGCGAGGCCCACGGCGGCTTCAGCGGCGGCCACCACCATGACGAAGAAGGTGTAAATCTGTCCGTCCACCTGCCGCAGTTGATGGGAGAAGGCCACGAAGCTCAGGTTGACGGCGTTCAGCATCAGCTCGATCGACATGAACACCGTAATGACGTTGCGCCGGAAGACAAATCCGGCAATCCCCAGGGCGAAGAGAATCGCGCTCAGAATGAGGTACCACGACAGCGGAACCGCGGTCAGTTGAGGCATTAATCAATCTCCTTGCGGGCCAGTACAATCGCGCCCAGAATCGCAATCAGAACCAGCACGCTGGTCACTTCGAACGGCAACAGGTAGTTGTTGAAGAGGCTGCGTCCGATCTGTTTGCCGCCGGTGGTGAAGGCACCGAAGGTGACCGTGCCAAGGGAAGGCGACATTTTGTCGAAAAGATACGCCAGCAAAGCCACGAAGACGGCGAGCAGCGGGACACCGAGCAGGCGCGACGGCCAATTGGTCTTGCGGCTCGGGGCCTCTTCGGCGGCATTGAGCAGCATGATCACAAAGACAAACAGCACCATGATCGCCCCGGCATAGACAATCAACTGCACGGCGGCGATAAACTCCGCCCCGAGCAGCAGGTACAGGACGGCAAGCGAACCCATGACGCCAATCAGGCTGAGCGCGCTTGCGATCGGGTGCTTTTGCACCACCAGCGAGATGCCGCAGCCGACGGCGATGGAGGCAAACAGTAGGAAGAAAATCAGGTCCATGGCCTTTAGCCCTTCGGTCCTTGCAGGGCCACTGCCAATGCGGTAATCAGCAAATTGACGATCGCCACGGGAAATAAGAACTTCCAGGTGAAGTTCATCAGTTGGTCGTAGCGGAAGCGCGGGAGCGTGCCGCGGATCCAGATAAACAAGAACAACAGCACGCCGGCCTTGGCTACGAACCAGAAGACCGGCACGAGCACGGGTTTGAGCGCGGGCAGGAGAAACAACAGCGACAAAGCGCCGAAGACCAGACCGGCGACGGGCATCGAGTAACGGTCCCACTTGCGTCCGCGCACCGGCTGCACGATGCCGTGAAAGAGCAGCATCGCCGAGCCGGCGGCCAGCAGGGCAAACGGCGCATAATCGCTGCCGTATTCAGCGGGCCACAGCGGATGCCAGCCACCGAGGAAGAGCACGGTGGCCATGCAGGTGACGGTGACCATGTTGGCGTACTCGGCCATGAAGAAAGCAGCGAAATTGAGCGAGCTGTATTCGGTGTGGAAGCCCGCCACGAGTTCGTTTTCCGCCTCCGGCAAGTCGAAGGGAACACGGTTGGTTTCCGCGAAGGCTGAAATCAGGAAAATCAGGAAGCTGAAGACCTGCGGGAAGGGCATTTGCAGAATCGACCACTTCGGGATCACGCCGAGATAGTAGCCGGCCTGCTCGTTGACGATCGTCCGCAGGGACAGGTCGTTGAGCAGAAGCAGAGGCGAGACCAAGGCGATCGCCATCGGCAATTCATAGCTGATCATCTGCGCCGAGCTGCGCAAGCCGCCCATCAGGGAGTATTTGTTGTTCGAGGCCCAACCGCCGAGGGCAATGCCGTAGACGCCCACGCTCGAGATCGCCAGCACGAACAAGACGCCGATGTTGAGATCGGCGAGCCCGAGATCGGTTTTGACTCCGAGGATTTCGACGCTCGGGCCGAAGGGAATCACGCAGATCGAAATCAGGGCGAAGAGCACGGCGAGGAACGGAGCCAGGACATAGAAAAAAACATTGACGTGGGAAGGGACAAAACCTTCCTTCGTGGTGAGCTTGAGCACGTCGGCGAGGGGCTGCAGAAGCCCGTGCGGGCCCACGCGGTAGGGTCCCAGACGGGACTGTATGTGGGCCAGCACCTTGCGCTCGATCCATTGCAGGTAAGCGAGGGTGGTCATGAAAGCGCCCGCCACGATACCCGTCTTGATGAGGCTGATCAGAAAGAAGTTCATCGTTTATAGAGTGCGCCCGGATACTCAGGAACGCTGGTCAGAAGTTTCGAGTACCGGCCCAACTCGCCGGAGGTAAACAAAGTGTCGCCGGCCGAGCGGATCTCGTCGACGCGCACATCCACTTTCACGCCGCCATTGACCGGCTGGGTCATCGCCGCCATGCCGGTGATCAGCAGCGGCAACGGCACCTGGTAGCCATGCACGTTCTTGTGAATTTCCTTGAAGACGGCGTCGTGGGTCCAGACACCGGCAACGGTCGCCAGACCCATTTCTTTTGCGATCAGACCGATGATTTCGAGGTCGGTCTTCGTACCCATGGTCCGGATGGCGGCCTTGAGCCGCTGCACCTGCCCGGTGACATTGGTCACCGTGCCGTTTTTCTCATAAGCGCTCGCCGAGGGGAAGACTACATCGGCCCGTTGCGCGGTCTCGTCAAGGAACATCGTCTGCGCGACGACAAAGGCCTGCTTGGCGGCCAGTTCGCGGCCACGCAGCGGGTTGGCGCCGACGGCCCAGAACACGGCAAGGTCGGCGGCGTTCAGGATTTGATCGAGACTCAGACCGGGGGCCGGGTCTGGCTGGTAGCCGGGCAGCAGATTCGGGGTCGCGCCCAAATCGACGGCGCCGCGCGAGTTTGAGTAATCGACGAGGCAAACGTATTTCACCGGGATGCCCAGCCCGTCGGCCCAGGCCACCAACTGCCTGACCCGGTCACCTTTGATGGCATCGCCAAACAGGATCACCAGTTCTTTTTCGGCCTTCAGGCTTTCCGTCAGCTTATCGAGGGCAGCGAATTCCTCGCCTGCCGGCGCCTCAAGGCTCGAGGCCGAATAATTTGCCTCGCGCACGGGCCCAGGGGTCACCGTATAGATCTTCGCCTGATGGTGCCGGGCATCGGCCCGCAACTGGAAGGCGAGCAGCGGATGCTGCTGACTCAAATCGGAGCCGATCACCAGGGCGGCCTTGGTGTTGTAAAGATCCTCGACGGTGGCCAGAACATCCTGGCGCCCGCCCAGGGCATCGATCAGCGTCACAACATCGCCCGTGCGCTGGTGATCGATGTTCGAACTCTTCAGCCCGGCGCGGGTGAACTTCGCCAGGTAATAGATCTCTTCGTTCGTCAGGTGCGTGCCGGCGGCAACACCAAAGCGGCCGCCGGCCGCGAGCACGCTCTTGAATTTTTCGGCCACGAAGCCGAGCGCCTTCGACCAGCTGACTGCCTCGAGCCGGCCATTGAGGCGGATCATCGGCGAGGTCAGCCTTTGCTCATTCGCCGTGAAGTCAAAGCCGTAGCGGCCCTTGACGCAGAGGAATTCGCCATTGATGCCCGAGCGGTCGCGGTTATTGCCGCGGACGATCTCGTCGTTGCGCACGCCCAGGGTGGTCTTGCAGCCGTTCGAACAGTGCGTGCAAACGGTGCCCACATGCTGCATCTCCCAGGGCCGCGTCTTGTAGCGGTAGGTATTGGAGGTGAGGGCGCCCACCGGGCAGATATCGATGCAGGCGCCGCATTCGTCGCAATCGAGGTGATCGACCTTGTTCGGGACGATCTCGCTGACCACGCCGCGGTTGGTAACGCCGAGCGCGCCGACACCCATGCCCTCATTGCAGGCCCGCACGCAGCGGTAGCAAAGAATGCAGCGCGCCGGGTCGTAGAACACGACTGGAGACCACTGCCGTTCCGGAGCATGGTTCTTGATCTCGGTGAAACGCGATTCCCCGGCGCCGTAGCGGAACACCATATCCTGCAGTTCGCACTCCCCACCCTTGTCGCAGACCGGACAATCGAGCGGATGGTTGGTCAGCAGAAACTCGAGCGTGCCCTTGCGCGCCTTGGCGATCTGCTCGGTCTCGCTGCGCACGATCATGCCTTCCGACACCGGCAGCGTGCAGGCCGTCTGCAGCTTCGGCATTTTCTCGACTTCGACCAGACACATGCGGCAGGCAGCCTGCAACGAGTAGCCTTCGTAATAACAAAAAGCGGGAATCTCAATGCCCGCGCGCTTGCAGGCGTCAATCAGCAGCGTGCCCGGGGGCGCCGTCAGGGGGCGGCCGTCCACGGTGAAGTTTACAAGCGCGGGGGGTGCGGTGACAGGAGTCGACATAATTTCTTATCCGATTGCAATCAACTGGTCCGGCGAGGTGACCGGAACGACCGTCTCGCGCAGACGGGCTTCAAACTCGTCGCGGAACTTTTCGACGAAGGCGATGGTGGGCATGGCCGCCGCGTCGCCCAGCGGACAGAAGGTCCGGCCCAGCATATTCTTGGCCAGTTCATGGATCAGATCGATGTCGGCGCGCCGGCCGGTGCCTTCGTCCATTCGGGTCAGAATCTTTCTCAGCCAAGTTGTGCCCTCGCGGCAGGGAATGCACCAGCCGCAGCTTTCATGGGCGTAGAAGCGCATCGTGCGCAGGGCCACTTTAACGATGTCAGTATCCTCGTCCATGACCATCATGCCACCCGATCCGGCCATCGTCTTCATGCGCGCATAGTTGTCGTAGTCCATTGGGAAGTCACATTCCTCGGCCGTCAGTACCGGGGAGCTCGACCCGCCCGGGATCACCGCCTTCAACTTCTTGCCGGCGCGAATGCCGCCGCAGACCTCATAAATCATTTTCTGCATCGGGAAGCCGAGCGGCACCTCATAGACGCCGGGCCGGTTGACATGGCCGGAGACGCACAACAGGCGCGTGCCGCCATTCTTCGGTGTTCCCAGATCGGCATAAGCCTGCCCGCCCATGCGCAGCACGGCGGGCACGGAGCAGAACGTTTCGACGTTGTTCAGAACGGTGGGCGAGGCGTACAAACCGCTGACGGCCGGAAAGGGCGGGCGAATGCGCGGCACGCCGCGTTTTCCTTCGAGGCTTTCGAGCAGGGCTGATTCTTCACCGCACTCATAGGCGCCGGCGCCGGAGTGCGTGTACAAATCAAAATCGAGGCCCGTGCCCTTGATGTTCTTTCCCAGCCAGCCGTGAGCATACGCTTCGGCCAGCGCCTTGTCCATGATGTCGATCAGGTAGCGGTACTCGCCGCGGATGTAGATGTAGCCGAGCTTGCAGCCAATCGTCCGGGCCGCGATCAGGCAGCCTTCGATCAACTGGTGCGGATCGTTCTCGATCAGCAGCCGGTCCTTGCAAGTGCCCGGTTCGCTTTCATCGGCGTTGACGACCACATACTTCGGCTTCGGGTTGTCGCGCGGGATAAAGCTCCACTTCATCCCGGTCGGGAAGCCCGCGCCGCCGCGGCCGCGCAGAGAGGAAAGCTTGAGCTCGTCGATGATCTGCTCGGGAGTCATCTCCACGGCTTTCAGGAATGCCTGATAGCCCTCGTGCGCCAGGTAGGTGTCAATCGAGGCTGAATTCGGCAAGCCGAAGCGCTTGCTGATGACCTTGACTTCCGCCGGATGGGGTTCGTTGAACATGGCGATACTCCTTATGCCTATTGAACCTTTTTCTGGATCGAGTCGAGCAATTGATCCAGTTTCTCAATCGTTACGTGATGGTGATACTCGTAGCCATCCACCACGCAGGGGGCCCAGGAGCAAGCCCCGGCGCATTCCACCTCTTCGAGCGAGATCAGCCCGTCGGCCGTCACCTGCTTATGGCCGATCCCCAGCCGTTTCACGGCGTGCTGCCACAGTTCTTCCCCGCCCGTCAGCAGACAGGCGATATTGGTGCAGATCTGCACATGGTGCTTGCCCATGCGCTCCTTGTTGAGCATCGAGTAATAGCCGACGACTTCCTCGACCTGCAGCGGGGTCACCTCGCAGCGGCGGGCCACCTCGGCGATCATCTCGGGGGTCACCTGTCCTACTTCATCCTGCGCGTACATGAGCATCGGAATCACGGCCGAGCGCTTGCGGCCTTCCGGATAACGGCTCCAGATATCCTGCAGCTTCTTCTCTGTGGCTTGTGAAAAAGTCATGGCTTAACGGTCCGTATCTCCCAGCACAAAATCCATCGAGCCCATGCTCGCGATCGTATCGGCGATCAACCCGCCCTCGCACATCAGGCCCAGCCCTTGGATGTTGCCGAAGCTGGGCGTCCGCATATGGACGCGGAATGGCTTGCTGGTTCCGTCGCTCACCACGTAGTAGCCCAACTCCCCGCGCGGGGATTCGATCACCTGGTAGACTTCCCCGGCCGGCACCCTTACGCCTTCGGTCACGATCTTGAAGTGATAGATCAGCGCCTCCATCTGCGTCTTCATTTTTTCCCGTTGCGGGAGAACGACCTTGGGCGCATCGGCTTGATGGGGACCTTCGGGCATTCCCTCAAGCGCCTGCTGCATGATGCGCACGCTCTGCCGCATCTCTTCCATGCGTACCCGGTAGCGGGCATACACATCATTCTCAGTGCGCACGGGGACGTCAAATTCGAAATTCTGGTAACCGGAATAGGGCTCATCCTTGCGCGTGTCCCAGGGAATGCCGGCGGCGCGGATCATCGGCCCGGTCAGCCCCATGGCCAGCATCGTTTCCACCGGCACCACGCCCACGCCGATCGTGCGGTTCTTCCAGATCGGATTGTTATCGAGCAGGGTCTCGTATTCGTCGATCTTGGCCGGGAAGACTTCGAGGAATTTCTGGACCGCCTCCATGCCGCCCCGCGGATGATCGAGCGCCAGCCCGCCGATGCGGAAGTAGCTCGTCATCAGACGCTGTCCGCTGAACATCTCGAAGATCTTCAGCACCTCTTCCCGCTCGCGCGTCGCGTAAAAGAACATCGACATGGCGCCGAGGTCGAGGGCGTGCGTTCCGAGCCACACCAGGTGCGAGTTGATTCGCGTCAGCTCGGTGAGTAGCACGCGGGTCCAGACCGCCTTCGGCGGGGCCTCGATGCTTAGCAGTTTTTCCACCGCCAGACAGTAGCAGAGGTTGTTCGACAGGTTCGCCAGGTAGTCGACGCGGTCCGTCAGCGGAACCACCTGTTGGTAGGTGAGCGATTCGCACTGCTTTTCGATGCCCGTGTGAAGAAAGCCAATTTCAGGCTGCGCCCGGACGACGGTCTCGCCGTCCAACTCGAGTACCACCCGCAACACCCCGTGCGTCGACGGGTGCTGCGGACCCATATTCAGGGTCATCTTCCGGGTCGTACCCGTTTCCGTATTCCTGGTTTGTTCCAGTGCCGCCGCCGGACTGATTGCTTCGCTCATCGTTCGCCCTTGCCTACTTCGTTTCCGTTCCGTAGTCGTACTTATGTCCGTGCACCGGAAAATCCTTGCGCAAGGGATGGCCCTCCCAGCCCTCGGGCATCATGATCCGGCGCGGATCCGGATGCCCGTCGAAACGGATCCCGAACAGATCGAAAACTTCCCGTTCATACCAGTTTGCCCCCGGCCAGACGCCCGTGACGGTTGCCACCACGGGGTCATCCCCGCCCACCTGCACCTTCAGCCGCAGGCGCTCGGCTTTAGCGAGAGCATGCAACAAGTACACAACCTCAAAGCGCGGCTCCCGCGGGTACCAGTCGAGGGCCGTCACGCTCGAAATCCGGTTAAAGCCGAAGTCGTCGCGCAACGCCAAGCAGACCGCAACGATGCTGCTGGCGCCAACGTAGAGGATCGTCTGTCCGTTCTGGATCGTACCGCTCAAAATGGCTTCGCCGAACCGTTCCACCAGCGCCGCAACCAGCGCATCATCCTGCAACTGTTCCGAGATCATCTTTCTAGTTTCCCTTGGCCTTCCGCACCGGCGTTACCGTCCAGTCGAGCGCACCCTTTTTCCAGACAAAGTAAAACCCGCTCAGCACCAGCACCATGAACAGCAACATCTCGATGAAGCCGAACATACCCAGTTCGCGGTAAACGACCGCCCAGGGGTAGAGAAAGACCGCTTCAATATCAAAGAGGATGAAGAGCATCGCCACCAAGTAGAATTTGACCGAGAAGCGCTCGCGCGCGCTGCCTACCGGCTTGACGCCGGATTCATACGGGGAGTCCTTGGCCGCGTTCCGCCGCCGTTTTCCGAAAAACAAGCCCGCGAAGACCAGCCCCCCGGCGACAGCCGCCGCGAAGAGAATCTGGACGAGTACCGGGAAGTACAGCTCCATGTAGTTAGTTGGCATTTTGAGAGAGCGGCAGGGTTCTTGCCTAATCTTAACTATACTGATCCTTTCCGAGGGCGGTCAAACCGCTTGCGGGGAAAGTGAGTTTCAAAACCATTGATTTCAGTTGAAGTTAACGGCCAGAGGCAAGAGATCCCGTCCGGACTGAACATCCGCACGCTTCTCGACTTCCTTGGTGTCGATCCCCAGCGCGTTGCCGTTGAACTCAATCGGGCCATCATCCGCAAGACCGAGTGGGAGGCGACTATGCTTGCGGCCAACGATCAAATCGAAGTTGTGATGTTCGTCGGCGGCGGCCGCGGCTGATGCGCTGGGCCTCCGCGATCCTATTCGCCGCCCTGGCGGCGGCCCAAACCCGCCAGGTCGCCCTCACCTTTGATGACGCCCCCCGTGGGGGGGATTCACCCTCGGGGCGTCAACTCACCGCGACGCTCACGCTCACCCAAGAACTCATCCGCCAGCTGGATCAAATCCCGGCCACGATCTTCGCCAACCCCGGGCAAGCGCGCGAGTTGAGCGAGGAGGGCGTCGACCAGATTCTTCGCCTTTGGCACGACTCGGGCTTTACGCTCGGCAATCACACCTTCTCTCACGCCGACCTCAACAAAATTCCGCTGGCTGAGTATCAGGCAGAGATCCTCCGCGCCGAACCGGCCCTGCGGCGGGGGCGCGGCGGGGCGCCCTCGCGCTACTTTCGTCATACCTTTTTGCGCACGGGGTCCAATGGGGAAATTCGCGATGCCCTGACCGCATTTCTCACCGAGCACAAGCTGATCGCCGCGCCCGTCACCATGGACGGCTCCGACTGGCTCTTTGCCCGCGTGTACGCCACTTGGGCCAGGGCGACAGCCGACCCGGCCGGCTTCCGCCGCCGCTACCTCGACTATCTCGACCAGCAGATCTCTTACGCCGAACAAGCCGCCCTAGCTCTCTTCCAACGGCCCATCGCGCACATCCTGCTGCTGCACGTCAACCAGTTGAATGCTGACTCGATGCCGGATCTTCTGGCCCTGCTCGCCCGCCGAGGCTATTCCGTAATTGCACTGGAGCAGGCCCTGCGCGATGCTGCCTACCAATCCCGCGACGACTATGCTGGCCCCGAGGGATTATCCTGGCTACGCCGCTGGGCCTACACCCGCTCGATTCCCCTACCACCCGAGCCAGTTGAACCGGCCGACATCCTATCGGCCTATCGAAAACAGCGCTAGCCCTTCGGTGCTATCTCTAGACAACTTTGCATCCTAAGCAAATTTATCGTTAAAGCTTGCCGCCCATCCTCACCGATTGTCGAGTGTGATGGAAGTGCTGCCAATCAATCATTCCCGCTTCGGTGCGCCCGCGGTGCGCTGGATCGGACGCCAACCGCAGCAATCTTGGGACCACGCACTTGATCTGCTGGGGGACCCCGGTACGGAGTGTCTAGTTGCCGCCGTGCGCCACGACCCGGGCTCTGCATTCAAGCTGCTTACGGAAGCAAAGGCACATGATATGCCGATGCCGGTGATCCTGCTGCTTGAGCCCTACGAATCTCTGCTCGCGCACAAACTGCGCCGCGCCGGGGCCTATGAGGTTCTCGATGCCGGCGTCGAGGCAGAAGAGCTGAACGC
>Ga0068877_10001357_pt1 | contig 20218 bp, 16 predicted proteins | sample NOAtaG_FD_66437 | JGI IMG/M metagenome (GOLD analysis project Ga0068877, IMG submission 66437) | Freshwater lake microbial communities from Lake Erie, under a cyanobacterial bloom - NOAA_Erie_Diel6S_1000h metaG | ecosystem: Environmental > Aquatic > Freshwater > Lake | place: USA: Ohio, Lake... | reverse complement strand
CACGCAGCGGCTGCGCTCCTGCTCGGCCATCGCCTCCAGCTCGGCCGCGCCGCGGCACTCGTAGCTTGCGCCGCAGTGCGTCATCACGCCGGCCAGCGCCCCGGCATCGTGCAGCACGCGGCCGATGGCCAGCAGATCGTCCGAGCCCGGGGCGACGCCGGCGCGGTGGCCGTCGGTGTCCACCTCCACCAGCACCGGCACGACGCCGTGCGGGCCGGGCGCGGCGGACGGCACCGCGTTGGCGGCGGCGAGCGAGTCGACGACGACCTTCAGGTTGCAGCCGCGCTGGCGCAGCGCCAGCACGTGCGGCAGGCGCTGCGGCGCGAGGCCCACCGCGTACAGGATGTCGTCGAAGCCGGCGGCGAAGAACTCCTCGGCCTCGCGCAGCGTGCTGACGGTGATGCCGCGCGCCCCGGCCAGCAGCTGGCGGCGCGCCACCTCGACGCACTTGGCGGTCTTGACGTGCGGGCGCAGTGCGACGCCGAGGGCCGTCATCCGCGACTGCATGCGCTCGATGGCACGCTGCATGCGGGTCTCGTCCAGCAGCGCGGCTGGGGTGTCGAGAAGGGCGATGTCCATGGTGCGGCGCAGTGTGCCACCGCGGCAGCCTGGCCCCACTGCGCCGGGCCCGGCCGTGCCTGGGGCGGCCGGGATCGGTTACCTTCGCGCCATCGCACGAACCGCGGAGCGAAGATGTCCGACCTGCCCAGCCGCATGCCCGCCCGGCTCGCCCCCGAGCGGATGGCCGCGCTGCTGCGCGAGATGCCCAAGGCCGAGCTGCACATCCACATCGAGGGCTCGCTGGAGCCGGAACTGATCTTCCGGCTGGCAGCGCGCAACGGCGTTCCGCTGCCCCACCCGAGCGTCGAGGCGCTGCGCGCCGCCTACGCGTTCACCGACCTCCAGAGCTTCCTCGACCTGTACTACGCCGGGGCCGGCGTGCTGCGCCGGGAGGAGGACTTCTTCGACATGGCCTGGGCGTACTTCGAGCGCGCGGCCGCCGACAACATCGTGCACGCCGAGGTCTTCTTCGACCCCCAGACCCACACCGCGCGCGGCGTCCCCACCGGCACCGTGGTCACCGGCCTCGAGCACGCCTGCCGGCGGGCCCACGCCGAGTTCGGCATCAGCTCGCGGCTGATTCTGTGCTTCCTGCGTCACCTGAGCGAGGAGGAGGCCTTCGCCGCGCTGGAGCAGGCGCTGCCCCACCGCTCGCACTTCGTCGGGGTCGGCCTCGACAGTTCCGAGCGCGGCCACCCGCCCGAGAAGTTCGCGCGCGTGTTCGCACGCTGTCGCGAGCTCGGCCTGCGCGTCGTCGCGCACGCCGGCGAGGAGGGTCCGGCGGCCTACATCGAGGGCGCGTTGGACGTGCTGCGCGCCGAGCGCATCGACCACGGCGTGCGCTGCGTCGAGAGCCCGGAACTCGTGCGGCGGCTCGCGGCCACCCGCACGCCGCTGACCGTGTGCCCGCTGTCCAATGTCAGGCTGCGCGTGTTCCGCGACCTCGCCGCGCACAACCTGCCGGCCCTGCTGGACGCGGGGCTCTGCGTCACGGTCAACAGCGACGACCCCGCGTACTTCGGCGGCTACGTCAACGACAACTTCGTGCAGACCTTCGCCGCGCTGCCTGGGCTCGGGCCTGCACACGCCTACGTGCTCGCGCGCAACAGCTTCGAGGCCAGCTTCGCGCCGGCCGCCGACAAGCAGCGCTGGATCGCGGCGCTGGACCAGACCTTCGCGCGCTACGCGGCCTGAGCGCGGCCCGGGCCCGAGCCGCTGGCTGCACGCGTCGCGCGGCGCGCCATCGCGACCAGCACGCTGCCGACGACACCCGCCAGCACCAGCAACCCGGCGCCGAGCGCCCAGACGATCCAGACGATGACGCCGGCCGCGCCGCCCAGCCAGCCGAGCATCGACTGCGTGAAGTCGATCGTTGCCAGCAGCAGCCCGCGCCAGCCCGGGATCCACTGCTCGAGCAGCGCGCCGTACGGGATCTGGTCGACCAGGGGCTTGAGGCCCCCGACCATCCCGGGATCGAGGGTGAGGACGACGTGCGTGCCCCAGGCAAGCAGGCTCCACAGGCCCACCGCGAACAGCGTCAGGAACCAGACGAGGAAGTGCATGTCGCGTCTTTCGGAAACGATGGCGGAAGGTTAGCGGAGACCCGTCATCCTTGCCCGGGCGAGGGCTGCCCCGCGGAGCCTGCGGCCGGGGTGGCAGTGGCCGTCTCGGCGGTGTCGGCAGTCGCCAGTGCTGCCGCCAGCCGCGGCGCCTGCAGCCCGAACGCATACGCGTCCATGCCGAGTTCACCGTGGGTGAAGCTCGCGTGCACGCGCAGGGCCGGCCCGGGTGTTGCGCCCGCGGTGCCCGGCGCGCCAGGCGCATCCGGCGGAACGCCGGCACCGGCCGCGGCATAGAACGGCAGCAGATGCTCGTCGGTCGGGTGCATCAGCACGCCGTGGGGCGCCTGCGCGCGGTAGTCGAGCAGCGCCGGCCAGTCGGCTGCGGCGCCGCGGGTGGCGAACCAGTCGCGGAAGGCCGCGCTCTCGGGCGTGGCGGGCCGGTCGACCGCGGGCCGCAGCCCGCCGGCAAACACGCGGCCGAGGTTGTGCGTGATGCTGCCGCTGCCGACGACCAGCACCCCCTCGCAGGCCAGCGGCGCCAGGGCCGCCCCGAGCGCGAACAGCTGCCGGGGCGACCAGTCGGGCGGCCAGGCCAGCGGCAGCACGGGCACGTCGGCGTCTGGATAGACGTGGCGCAGCGCGGTCCAGATGCCATGGTCGAGGCCGCCCTGGTCGACGCGGTGCACCGGCAGTCCCGCCGACTGCAGCAGCGCGGCCGCCCGCCCCGCCACGCCGGGCTCGCCGCGGGCGTCGTAGCGCAGCGTCGTCAGCGCGGGGTCGAAGCCGCCGAAGTCGTAGACCGCATGGTGGCCCGGCGCGGCCAGCAGCACCGGCTCGCGGGCCAGCGTGTGCGCCGAGATCATCAGCAGCGCGCGCGGGCGGCCGAACTCCGCATCCAACGTTCGGCCAAGCCGGCGCATGAAGCGCCCGGCGGCGCCCGGATCGAGCGCGATCATCGGCGAGCCGTGGGAGAGGAAGAGCGTGGGCAGGGGCAGCGATGCGTCGGGGTCCATCCCGGAATTGGAGCACCGGATCGGCCACGCCCTCGTCCGCTCCGGGCAAAGGCCCCAGCGGGCGCCGATGGCCCGGGCGACGGTGCCGACACCCGGATTGCGCTAGCGTCGGGGCGATGCAATCCCTCGCCGACCCCACCCGTCCGCCCTCGGTGTTCATGCTCGCCTGGCGCCAGACGCTGCGCGACTTCCGCGCCGGCGAGCTGCGCCTGCTGGCCGTGGCGGTGCTGCTGGCGGTGGCGGCGCTGACGGCGGTGGGCTTCTTTGCCGACCGGCTGAGCAACGGCCTGACGCGCGATGCCCGCCAGCTGCTCGGCGGCGACGCGGTGGTGGCCAGTGACCGTCCGACGCCGCCCGAGCTCGTCGAACGCGCGCGGGTGCTCGGGCTGCAGACCGCGACGACGACCGGATTCCCGAGCATGGCGCGCGCGCCCGACGTGCGAGGCGGCGCGACGCGGCTGGTGGCGGCCAAGGCCGTCAGCGACAGCTATCCACTGCGCGGCAGCCTGACGCTGAAGGACGGTCCCGCCGCTCCCGAGCAGCCGTTGGCGGCCGCGCCTCCGCGCGGCGAGGCCTGGGTCGACCCGGCGCTGCTCGAGGCGCTGCAACTGCAGCCCGGCGACCCGCTGCTGCTGGGCGACGCCACGCTGACGATCACGCGACTGATCGTCGTCGAGCCCGACCGCGGCGCCGGCTTCATGAGCTTCGCGCCGCGCGTGATGTTCAACGCCGCCGACCTCGACGCCACCGGCCTGATCCAGCCGGCCAGCCGCGTCACCTACCGGCTCGCGGTGGCGGGCACCGGCAGCCGCGGCGACGCGGCCGTGCGCGAGTTCGTGCGCCAGGCCGAGGAGCGCATCAAGGCGGCGCCGCTGCGCGGGGTGCGCATCGAATCGTTCGAGGCTGGCCGGCCCGAGATGCGGCAGACGCTGGACCGCGCCGAGAAGTTCCTGAACCTGGTCGCGCTGCTGGCCGCGCTGCTGGCCGCGGTGGCGGTCGGCATCGCGGCGCGCGACTTTGCCGAGCGTCACCTCGACGACTGCGCGATGCTGCGCGTGCTCGGCCTGCCGCAGCGCCGGATCGCGGGCAGCTACGCGCTGGAGTTCGGCCTGGTCGGCATCGCCGCGAGCCTGGCCGGCGTGCTGCTCGGGCTGGCCGTGCACTTCGTGTTCGTCGCGCTGCTGGCCGGCCTGGTCAGCGCGCAGCTGCCGCCGCCGACGGTCTGGCCGGCGCTGTTCGGGCTGGGCGTCGGGCTGACGCTGCTGCTCGCCTTCGGGTTGCCGCCGGTGCTCCAGCTGTCCCGGGTGCCGCCGCTGCGCGTGATCCGGCGCGACGTCGGCGGGCTCAAGGGGGCGTCGGTGTCGGTGCTGGTGGCCGGCACCGCCGGCTTCGTCGGGCTGCTGCTGGCGGTGAGTTCGGACCTGTTGCTCGGCGCCATCGCCGTGGGAGGCTTCGCGGTGGCCGTTCTGCTGTTCGCCGGGCTCGCCTACGTGGCCGTGCGGCTGCTGCGCGCCGCGGTGCCCGAGACGCGCGCGCCGCGCTGGCTGCTGCTCGCGACGCGGCAGGTGGCGGCGCGGCCGGCGTTCGCGGTGCTGCAGGTCAGCGCGCTGGCCGTCGGCCTGCTGGCCCTGGTGCTGCTGGTGCTGCTGCGCACCGACCTGATCGCCAGCTGGCGCCAGGCGACGCCGCCCGACGCGTCCAACCGCTTCGTGATCAACCTGCAGCCCGAGCAGGGGGAAGCGTTCCGCCAGCGCCTGCAGGAGGCGGGGGTCACGCGCTACGACTGGTACCCGATGATCCGCGGCCGCCTGGTGGCGATCAACGGCCGACCGGTCAGCGGCGACGACTACACCGACGAGCGCGCTGCGCGCCTGGTGGAGCGCGAGTTCAACCTCAGCCACGACGCGCGGCTGCCGGCGCACAACCAGGTCAGCGCCGGGCGCTGGACGCCGGACGAGGAGGGCGCGATCTCGCTGGAGGACGGGCTGGCCGCCTCGCTGGGCGTGCGGCTGGGCGACCGCCTGACCTTCGACATCGCCGGCGTGCAGAAGGAGGCCCGCATCACCAGCCTGCGCAAGGTCGACTGGGGCTCGTTCCGCGTCAACTTCTTCGCCATCTTCCCGAACCACGAGCTCGACGGCGTGCCGGCCACCTACATCAGCGCGTTCCGGGCGCCCGACCCGGCGGCGCGGCCAGGCTTCGACAACGCGCTGCTGCGCGAATTCCCCAACATCACCAACGTCGACGTGTCGGCCAGCATCGGGCAGGTGCAACGGGTGCTCGATCAGGTGATCCGGGCGGTGGAGTTCCTGTTCGGCTTCACGCTCGCCGCCGGGCTCGTGGTGCTGTTCGCCGCGGTGACGGCCACCCGCGAGCAGCGGGCGCGCGAGTTCGCGGTGATGCGCGCGATGGGCGCGGGCGGGCGGCTGCTGCGCCAAGTGCAGCGCGCCGAGCTGCTCGGCGTGGGTGCGCTGGCCGGCACGCTGGCGTCGGTGGCGGCCGTCGCGGTGGGCTGGCTGCTGGCGCGCTACGCGTTCGAATTCTCGTGGACGCCGGCGCCCTGGGTGCCGGCGGCGGGCGCGGTCGCCGGCGCGCTGCTGGCGCTGGCGGCCGGGTGGTGGAGCCTGCGCGGCGTGCTGCGCAGGCCCGTGCTCGAGAGCCTGCGGCGCGCCGGCGCCGTGTAGGGGCGCGGGTCGCGCCGCCGGCGCGGCCCTTCAGTGCTCGATCAGGCCCATGTCGGCGCTGCTCATCAGCGCCTCGATGTCCATCAGGATCAGCATGCGTTCGGCCGCGCCGTCGCCCGGCGCGGTGTCGACGGTGCCGATGCCGGTGATGAAGGCCGCGTCGATGCTCGAGCTGAGCTCGGGCGCCGGCTTGATCTGCTCGCGGCTCAGTTCCAGCACGTCGGAGACGGAGTCGACGACCACGCCCACGACGCGGCCCTTCACGTTGAGCACGACGACCACCGTGAAGTGGTTGTACTCGACCTTCTCGCAGCCGAGCTTGAGACGCAGGTCGACGATCGGCACGATGACGCCGCGCAGGTTGACCACGCCCTTGATGAACATCGGCGCATTGGCGATGCGGGTGGGCTGCTCGTAGCTTCGGATCTCCTGCACGCGAAGGATGTCGATGCCGTACTCCTCGGCACCGAGCCGGAAGGTCAGGAACTCACCGCCGGGCGTGCTTCCCCCGGAGGTTCCGGAGTCCGCTGCGAGCCCGGCCCCGGCCAGGGCGGTGGACGGGGCGGCGGTGGCGGGACGGGCTTCGGCGGTCGCGTGCATCTTGGGTTCCTCTTGGCGGGTGCTGGGCCACGCGGGGATCGCGGCCCTGGATCGGTTATCGGCTGAGGGGACGGCTGGCTGAAGGGCGCGGGCTGCGGCCGCGGGAGGTCAGAAGGTCTCCCAGTCGCCGTCGGCGTCGCTGCCAGGCCGGGCCCCGGGCGGCGCCACCTTGGGCGCAGGCGTGGCCGTGGGTGGGCCGGCCGCGGCCGAGGCCGGCAACGCAGGTGTTGCGGGCCCCGATGCGGCGGTTGCCGCGGGCCGCGTCTGGGGCACCGGCGCCCGGGTCGCTGGGACCGACCGGCGCTTCGACGCGGCCGTGGCGCGCTGCGCCGACGGCGCGGCCGGTCGGGACGGCGGCGGCGGCGCGGGTTGTCGTGCCTTGTCGATCGCCTCGCGGGCCACGACGCGGGGCGCGACGGCCGGCACAGGCTCGGCAGCGACGAAGCCGGCTGCCCGTGCCGTGCCGGAGTGCGCCGCGTCGACGCGGAACGATCCCATGGCCTCGCGCAACTGCTCGCTCTGCGCCTGCAGCTCGGCCGCGGCGCGAGTGGCTTTCTCGACCAGGGTCGCGTTCTGCTGCGTGGCCTGGTCGAGCTGGGTCATCGCCTGGTTGACCTGGCCGATGCCGCTGTTCTGCTCGGCCGCCGCTGCGCTGATCTCGGCGATGATGTCGTTGACGCGGTGGACGCTGGTGACCAGTTCGTTCATCGTCGCGCCGGCGTCGGCGACCAGGCGCGATCCGGCCTCGACGCGCTCGACGCTGCCGCCGATCAGGTTCTTGATCTCGCGCGCTGCCTCGGCGCTGCGCTGCGCGAGGCTGCGCACCTCGCCGGCGACGACAGCAAAGCCGCGCCCCTGTTCCCCAGCGCGCGCGGCCTCGACCGCAGCGTTCAGCGCCAGGATGTTGGTCTGAAACGCGATGCCGTCGATCGTGCCGATGATCTCGCCGATCTTGCGGCTCGAGCTGCTGATGTCGTCCATCGTGGCCACGACCTGCGACACCACCTGGCCGCCGCGCTCGGCGATCGTCGTCGCCGAGCTGGCCAGCTGGCTGGCCGTGCGGGCCGACTGCGCGGTCTGGCCGACCGTGCCCGCCAGCTGCTCCATCGAGGCGGCGGTCTGCTGCAGGCTGGCCGCCGTCTGCTCGTTACGGCGTCCGAAGTCGGCGTTGCCCCGGGCGATCTCGGCGGCGGCGGCGCGGATGTCGCCGGCGCTGCGCTGGACCTGTCCGATCGACTGCGCCAGCCGCTCGAACAGGCGGCCCAGCTCGGCGCTGGACGGGTCGCCGGCGAGCTGCCGTGCACGCACGAGGTCGACCGTGCCGTCGTCGCGCAGCGCCTCCCGCGCGACCTGGCTGGCGCGCTGCCCGGCCTCGAACTCGGCCCGCATGCGCTTGATGATCACCAGCAGCAGCGCCGCCTGGGCGACGACGTAGGCGGCATGCTCGACCACCTTGCCCAGGCCCGGCTCGACGAACAGCGTCGTGCCCCAGCCCCACTGCTGGAACTGGTGGAAGAACAGGTGGTGCGCGATGCTGGCTGCCGCGCCTGCCACCACCGGCAGCCACTGCCGGTAGGCAACCGTCAGGGTCAGGAAGGCGAACACGGCCAGGTGGGTGCCATCGTGGCCACGGCCGGCGTGCACCAGCAGGGCCGCCATCGCCACGCCCAGCACCGGCAGCGACCACTGGCTCAGGCTGCCGCCGCGACCCGCGGCCGCCGCACCGAGCGCGGCGGCGCCGATCACGGCGCCGAGCAGCAGCGGCATCAGCAGGCCGCCGTTCGTCGCGCCGTACGCGACGGCGGCGACGAGGAGGGCGCCGATGCCGGTGAGCATCAGCCTGTCGTTGGCATGGAACGTCGTCATCGGGGACTCCGTGGGCGCGGGAAGGGGTGTGGGGAGGCCTGAGCCGGGCGCGGTCCCGGCGGTTCAGTGGCGCGAGCGGCGCACCAGCGATCCGATGTCGAGAATCAACGCGACGCGGCCATCGCCGAGGATCGTCGCCGCGCTGACGTCGGACACCTTGCGGTAGTTCGCCTCGAGGTTCTTGACGACGACCTGCTGCTGCCCGAGCAGCTCGTCGACCATCAGGGCGACCCGACCTCCCTCGGCCTCGACGACGACCATGATGTTGGACGCCTTGTCGTAGTCGAAGCGCGGCACGGCGAACACCTGCTCCAGGTCGACGACCGGCATGTACTCGTCGCGGACCTCGACGACGCGGCCGCTGCCGCCGATCGTCTTGACCATGCCGGGCCGGACCTGGAACGACTCGACCACGCTGGACAGCGGCAGGATGTAGCACTCGTCGCCGACTCCGATGCTCATGCCGTCCATGATGGCCAGCGTGAGCGGCAGGCGGACGCGCACGGTCATGCCGCAGCCCTCGGCCGAGTCGATCTCGACGCTGCCGCCCAGTGCGGTGATGTTCTTCTTGACCACGTCCATGCCGACGCCGCGTCCGGAGACGTCGGTCACCTGCTCGGCTGTCGAGAAGCCCGGCGCGAAGATCAGGCCGTAGACCTCCTGGTCGCTCAGCGTGTCTGGGGCGTCGATGCCGCGCTCGCGCGCCTTCTTCAGCAGCTTGGCCCGGTTCAGGCCGCGGCCGTCGTCGCGCACCTCGATGACGATGCTGCCGCCCTGGTGGCTGGCGACCAGGGTGATGGTGCCGGTCTCCGGCTTGCCCTGGGCCACCCGGTCGGCCGGGCTCTCGATGCCGTGGTCGCAGCTGTTGCGCACCAGGTGCGTCAGCGGGTCGGTGATCTTCTCGACCAGGCCCTTGTCGAGCTCGGTGGCCTCGCCCACCTGCAGCAGCTCCACCTTCTTGCCCAGCTTGCTGGCCAGGTCGCGCAGCATGCGCGGGAAGCGGTTGAACACCATCGACATCGGAATCATCCGGATCGACATCACCGCTTCCTGGAGGTCGCGGGTGTTGCGCTCCAGGTCCGCCAGGCCGCCGGACAGCTGCTGGTACAGGGCCGAGTCCACGCCCTTGCCGGTCTGCGCCAGCATGGCCTGCGTGATGACGAGCTCGCCCACGAGGTTGATCAGCTGGTCGACCTTCTCGACCGACACGCGCAGCGTGGCCGAGTCGGGCGCGCCGGCCGCAGGCTTGTCGGACCGGGCCGGGACGGCCGCCGCGGGCACTGTGCCGCCCGCAGCCGAGGTCGGTGCCGAGGCCGCGGCAGCCGGTGCTTTCGTTCCCGGCGCGCCCGGCGCGTCGGCGAAGAACCCGTAGCCCAGGTCGGGCGGCACCACCGGCGGCGGCGCCCCGGGGGCGTCTTCGTGGAAACCGTAGCCGGCGTCGGCCACCTTCAGGCGCACCTGCTCGCGCGCGACGTGGAAGCTGAACAGGTCGATCAGCTCGCTGTCCGCGGTGGTCGTGACGACACGGAAGCGGCGCAGGCCCTCTGCGGCGCGGCCGCCGTCCAGCGGCTCGATCGTGCCGAGGTCGGGGATCTCCTGGAACAGTTCGACCAGGTTGTCGGCCATCGCCGGGTCCGGCAGCGGCCCGACGGTGAGCTCGAGTGCGCGCGCGGTGGTGCGCCGCGGGTGCGGCGGCGCCGCGGCGGGGGCCGGGGCCGCTGACGGTGCCGCGACGGCGGCCGCCACCACGCCGGCCGGCGCCTCGCGGCCCTCCACCAGGGCGCGGATCGTCGCCAGCAGCCCGCGCACGTCGACCTGGTCGCCGCCGCCGCCCTGGTGACGCGCCAGCATCGCCTTCAGCGCGTCGCCGCTGGCCAGCAGCGCATCGACCATCGCGCTGTTGGGTGCCAGTTCGCGGCGGCGCAGCTTGTCCAGCAGCGTCTCCATCTCGTGGGTCAACTCGGCCACGTCGGCAAAGCCGAACGTGGCCGCGCCGCCCTTGACGGAGTGCGCGCAGCGGAAGATCGCGTTGAGCTCCTCTTCGTCGGCCTGGACCAGGTCGAGCTCGAGCAGCATCTGCTCCATCGACTCGAGGTTCTCGCCGGCCTCTTCGAAGAAGACCTGGTAGAACTGGCTCAGGTCGATGCCGGCCAGCTTGGAGGATGTGTCCTGACGTGTGTCGGCCATGATCGCGGGTCCTGTTGCTGCCGACCGCGCCTCAGCGCAGCACCTTGCCGATCACCTCGACCAGCTTGGCCGGGTCGAAGGGCTTGACCAGCCAGCCGGTCGCGCCGGCGGCCCGCCCGGCCTGCTTCATCTGGTCGCTGCTCTCGGTCGTCAGGATCAGGATCGGGGTGCTGCTGAACTTCGGGCTCTCGCGCAGCTTGCGCGTCAGGCCGATGCCGTCCATCCGCGGCATGTTCTGGTCGGTCAGCACGAGGTCGAAGTCGCGGGCGGTCGCCTTCTCCCAGGCGTCCTGGCCGTCGACCGCCTCGACGACGTTGAAGCCGGCGTTCTTGAGCGTGAAGCTGACCATCTGGCGCATCGAGGCGCTGTCATCGACGGCGAGGATGGAGTGCATCGGGTTCTCCTGCTGGTTCTGTCGGATGCGGGTCGGAAGGGGTCGGTGCGGGCGGTTCGTCAGAACAATTCGATGGAGCCTGCGTCCATCTCGTCCTGCGTGACCGGGTTCGGGCGCTGCGGCGCGTCCTCGACGATGCCGGGGCCATCCTCGTCGTCGCTCATCGTGTCGCGCGCCAGGCGGTCGGCGCAGTTGCGCAGCCGTCGCGTCGTGTGGCCGATCAGCTGCGTGGCCATGTCGTGGAACTGCAGCGCGGTCAGCGCACCGCCGAGCGACGTGCGAACGTGGTGGATGCCGTGAGCCTCGCCCTCGATCGCCTGCAGGGCGGCCTCGATGCGCTGCGTGGCTTCCGTGAAGTGCGTCATCAGTGCCTGGCCGGCATCGTCGAGCAGGCGCTGCAGCCGCTCGAGGTCGTTGCTGGCCACCATCAGGTTGTCCTGCAGGTCGGCCGCGACCATCAGCGGCAGCGCTGCTGGGGGCGGGGACGGCGGCGTCTCGGGGGCGAGCATGGGCGCTCCGGCTCGGGTGGTGTGGGGCGGGGACGGGTCGACCGTGCGCGAGCGAACCCCCGCGGCGCCGGCCTGCCATGCCTGATGGGGCATTTTTCGGCAGCCCCGCTCCGAGGTTGAGGGAAAGATCGCGCCGATCGCTGCCCAATTCCCGGCTGCGGGCCTCGGAAGCAGGCCGTCGAGCCTGACGGGGCCCTGCCGGTGCGACGCACCCGCCGGGACGGCCGCCGGGGGGCTGGGCGCGGGCCGCGGCGGCCTTTGCGATACTTTGCCCATGATCGGAGCCCGACCCGCCTCCCGCGCGCCGTACCGGCTGCTGCACCTGGAGGACTTCGAGCCCGACCATGAACTGGCGCTGGCGCACCTCGAACGCGCCGGGCTGCGGCTGCACGCGAAGCGAGTCGAGACCCGGGCGCAGTTCGAGCGGGCGCTCGCCGAGCCGTGGGACGTCGTGCTGTCCGACTACCAGCTACCGGGCTTCTCGGGCCTGGAGGCGCTGGCGCTGCTGCGCGAGCAGGAACCGCTGCTGCCCTTCATCCTGGTCTCGGGCCGGATCGGCGAGGACACTGCGGTCGAGGCGATGCGCCGCGGCGCCAACGATTACCTGCTGAAGGCCAACCTGGCGCGTCTGGCACCGGCCGTCGAGCAGGCGATCGCCACGACCGAGGCCCGACGCGCCCGCGCCGAGGCCGACCGCGAGCTGTCCGCGTCCCGCCAGCGGCTTTCCGAGCTGGCCCAGCACCTGCAGACCAGCGTCGAGGCCGAACGCCACGCCATCGCCCGCGAGATCCACGACGAGGTCGGCGGCAGCCTGACGGCCCTGAAGTTCGAGCTCGACTGGATCCGCCGCCACGCCGGCAACCCGGCGGTGCAGCAGCGCGCGGTCTCGGCGCTGGAGACACTGACGCATGCCATCGAGGCCAGCCAGCGGATCATGCAGAACCTGCGGCCGGCGATCCTGGAGCAGGGCCTGGTGGCGGCGCTGCAGTGGATGACCAGCCGCTTCGAGAGCCGCACCGGCATCGCCTGCGAGCTGCGCACCAACCTGCGGGCGCAGGGCGAGACGGCCGCGCTGCCGGCCGGGGTTCCGCTGGTGGCCTACCGGACCGCGCAGGAAGCGCTCACTAATGTGAGCAAGCACGCCCGCGCCGCCCGGGTCGTCGTCGACCTGGCCGTGACCGACAGCGTGCTGTCGCTCGAGATCAGCGACGACGGCCGCGGCATCACCAGCGCCGACCTGGCCAAGGCCCAGAGCTTCGGCATTCGCGGGCTGCACGAGCGCGCCTCGACCGTCGGCGGCTGGATCGACCTGTCCAGCAGCGTGCGCGGCACCTCGCTGATCCTTTCGGTGCCGCTGGCCGAGTTCGACGGCGCGCGTCCCGATCCGGCCGCGCTACCCGCGCAGGACCCGGACGAGGCCTGGACCACCTACTGACACCTGGCAGGACGCAACGTGATCGACGTCATCCTCTGCGACGACCACGCGCTGATCCGGCGCGGGATCCGGGACACGCTGACCGACGCGGCCGACATCCGCATCGTCGGCGAGGCCGGCGACTATGGCGAGCTGCGCACGCTGCTGCGCGCGCTGTCGGCCGAGCGCCACCTCGACGGCAAGACCGCGCCCGCCGACGTGCTGGTGCTGGACATCAACCTGCCCGGCCGCAGCGGGCTGGACGCGCTGCACGCGCTGAAGGACGAGGGCTCCCCGCTGAAGGTGCTGGTCGTCAGCATGTATCCGGAGGACCAGTACGCGCTGCGCGCGCTGCGCGCCGGCGCCTTCGGCTACGTCAACAAGGCGGGCGATCCGCAGCGCATCGTCAGCGCGGTGCGCACCGTCGCCCAGGGACGCAAGTACGTGACCCCCGAGATCGCGACGATGCTGGTCGAGAGCCTCACCGCGCCCGCCCCGGACAACCTGCACAGCAAGCTGTCCGACCGAGAGCTGCAGACGCTGGTGATGATCGCCTCCGGCAAGAGGCTGTCGGACATCGCCGAGCAGCTGGCGCTGTCGCCCAAGACGGTGTCGGTGTACCGCTCGCGAGTGCTCGAGAAGCTCAAGCTCGCCAACAACGCCGAGCTGACCGTCTACGCGATCCGCAACGGGCTTGTGGGCGAGTAGCCGCCCGGCCCGAAGGACCCGCCCGTGACCGGCGTGCGCACCGCCACGATGCCCCACGCGCTGGACGACCCGCGAGCGGCCCGGATGGCCGGCCGCGAGCTGCTGTCGCTGGCGCTGATCGACTCGCGCAACGCGCTGCTGGCACGGCTGGCCCAGGCCGAGGATGCCGCTGCGGCCCAGCCGTCTGCGCTGCCCGCGGTGCTGCGGCTGGCCCTGGCGGCCGGCGCCTGGCAGGAGCGCTGGATCTCGCGCCACCCCCAGCGCCAGCGCGGCGAGGAGGCCGACCCGGGCGGCCCGCTGCTCGCCGGCATCGAGCCCGCCCTCGGGCGCTGGCTCGACGCCGAAGGCGTGCCGCCGGATGCGGCCGAGGTTCGCGCCTACCTCGCCGACACCCTCGAGCTGACGCTCGGGCTGCTGGAGCGTTGCGCCGAGACGGTGCAGGGGCTGTACTTCTTCCGCCTCGCGCTGCTGCACGAGGACCGGCTGGGCGAGGCCATCGCCGAGCGGCTGGACAGCGGGGCGCCGCCGGCGCGGATCGAGCGCGATCCGCTGTGGCTGCCGGCCCGCCGCTGGACCCTCGGCAGCGCGCCCGACGGCGGCCTGGTGCCGCACAACGAGCGCTGGGCGCACGAGGTGGCCCTGCCCGAGTTCGAGATCGACGCGCAGGCCGTGACGTGGCGCCAGTTCGTCGAGTTCGCCGAGGATGGCGGCTACGACCGCCGCGAGTGCTGGACCGAAGCCGGCTGGGCCTGGCTGCGGCAGGACGGCCGGCGCGCGCCCCGCGGCGTGGCGCAGCTGGCCGGCGGTGCGGTGCGCGAGCACGGTTCGCAGCTGCGCCGCGTGCCGGCGGCGCAGCCGGTCGTGCACGTCACGCGGCACGAGGCCGAGGCCTGGTGCCGCTGGGCCGGGCGCCGGCTGCCCTCCGAGCCCGAGTGGGAGCTGGCCGCGGCCACCGCGGCCAGCCGCGGCTTCGTCTGGGGCGATGTCTTCGAGTGGGTGGCCGGCGGTGCCCGCGCCTACCCCGACTGCGGGCCGCCGGGCGCCGGCTGCCTGGACCCGATCCCGCCGCCGGGCACCGCCGGCACGCTGCGCGGCGCGTCGTTCGCCACCCGCCGGCGCTGGCACCATCCGAAGGCGCGCCGATTCGCGCCGCCGCAGGCCGATGCGCCGTTCTGCGGCTTCCGCAGCTGCGCGCCCTAGCCCGTCATCCGCCCACCAGCCCACCGGACCCCATGAAGCAGATCCGAATCCACCTCAACGGCCGCACGCTCGAGTGCGCGGCCGAGCCGCGCACGCTGCTCGTCGAACTGCTGCGCGACACGCTGGGATTGACCGGCACCCACGTGGGCTGCGACACCTCGCAGTGCGGCGCCTGCACCGTGCTGGTCGACGGCGCTGCCGTGAAGAGCTGCGCGATGCTGGCGGTGCAGGCCGACGGGCGCCAGGTGACGACGATCGAGGGCCTCGCTGCGCCCGGCACGCCGCTGCACCCGGTGCAGGAGGCCTTCGTCGCCTGCCACGGGCTGCAGTGCGGCTTCTGCACCCCGGGCATGGTGATGAGCGCGGTGGCGCTGCTCCAGGACAACCCGGCGCCGAGCGAGGAACAGGTCGTGTCCGCGCTGGAGGGCAACCTGTGCCGCTGCACCGGCTACGTCAACATCGTCGCCGCCGTCGGGCAGGCGGCGCGCGCGCTGCGCGGGGAGGCGGCATGAGCGCGCCGCTGGCGGGGGCGGTCGACACGCTGCGCTTCGGCAGCGGCGCCGCCGTGCGCCGAGTCGAGGACCCGACGCTGGTGCGCGGCGCCGGCCGCTTCACCGACGACGTCACGCAGCCCGGGCAGACCTGGCTGGCCTTCGTGCGCAGCGACCGCGCGCACGCGCGCATCGTCGCCGTGCATGCGGAGGAGGCCTTGGCCACCGAGGGCGTGCTGGCGCTGTGGACCGGCGCCGACCTGGTGGCGGCGGGCGTCGCGCCGCTCGGCTTCCCGGCCGGGTTCCGGCGCCCCGACGGCCAGCCCGCCAGCGCCCCGCCGCGGCGCGCGCTGGCGCACGAGTGCGTGCGCTTCGTCGGCGAGCCTGTGGCCGCGGTGGTGGCGGAGTCGCGCGCCGCGGCCAAGGCCGCGGCGGCCGCGGTGTGGGTCGAGTACGAGGAGCTGCCGGTCGTGGGCGACCTCGATGCCGCGATCGCCGTGGACGCGCCGCTGGTGTGGCCCGATGCGCCCGGCAACGTCGTGGCCGAGGCTCGCTACGGCGACGAGGCGGCCGTCGCGGCGGCGTTCGCGGCCGCCGCCTGCACGGTGCAGCTGACGCTGGACAACCAGCGCCTGGCGCCGAGCCCGCTGGAGCCGCGCAGCGTGCAGGCCTGGATGGACGGCGAGCGCCTGACGCTGCGCATGAGCAGCCAGATGCCCACCGGCGTGCGTGGCACGCTGGCCACCTGCATCCCGGGCCGCACCGCCGAGAACACTCGCGTGCTGGTGGGCGACGTCGGCGGCGGGTTCGGCATGAAGACCGGCGCCTACCCCGAGGACGTGGTGGTCGGCTTCGCGGCGCTGCAGCTGGGCCGCCCGGTCAAGTGGCAGGCCGAGCGGCTGGAGGACTTCCTCGCCGCGGTCCAGGGCCGTGGCCTGCGCGCCGATGCGGCGCTCGCGCTCGACGCGCAGGGCCGTGTGCTGGCCCTGCGCGTGCGCGCGCTGGCCAACGCCGGCGGCTGCCCCTCGGGCAGCTCGGTGGCGATCCCGCTCGTCATCGCGCCGTGGGTCGCCACCAGCATCTACGACATCCCCCAGGTCGACCTGCAGGTGCGCGCCGTGCTGACGCACAACGCGCCCTCGGGGGCCTACCGCGGCGCCGGGCGGCCGGAGTCGATCTACATCATCGAGCGGCTGCTGGAGGCCGCGGCACGCCGCATGGGCCTCGACGGCGCCGAGCTGCGCCGTCGCAACATGGTCCGGCCCGAGCAGATGCCCTACCGCAACGCGCTGGGCCAGACCTACGACAGCGGGCGCTTCGAGCAGGTGCTCGACCAGGGCCTCGCGCTGGCCGACTGGCACGGCTTCGACGCGCGCGCCGCGGCGTCGCGCGCCGCCGGGCGGCTGCGCGGGCGTGGCATCGCCACCTTCCTCGAGTGGACCGGCGGCAATGCGCTGGCCGAGACCGTGCGCGTCGACGTCACCGGCGACGGCTTCGTCGAGCTCAGCTCGGCGACGATGGCCATGGGCCAGGGCATCGCGACCAGCTACGTGCAGCTGGCGCACGATGTCTTCGGCGTGCCGCTGGAGCGCATCCGCGTGCTGCAGGGCGACACCGACCGCGCCAACGGCTTCGGCAGCGCGGGCAGCCGCTCGCTGTTCACCGGCGGCAGCGCGGTGCGGGTGGCCAGCGAACGCACCGTCGACGAGGCCCGCCGGCTCGCTGCCGAGGCGCTGGAGGCGCCGGCCGCGGACCTCGAGTACGCCGCCGGCCGGTTCGGCGTTGCCGGCACCGACCTCGGCATCGGCCTGTTCGAGCTCGCCGGCCGGCAGGCCGGCGGCCGCATCACCGTCAGCGCCGACACCCGGGCGTCGGGCCCGAGCTGGCCCAACGGCTGCCACGTCTGCGAGGTCGAGGTCGACCCCGCCACCGGCGAGGTGCAGGTGGTCGCCTACGCCTCGGTCAACGACATCGGCCGCATCGTCAGCCCGACCATCGTGCGCGGCCAGGTCGAGGGCGGCGCCGTGCAGGGCATCGGCCAGGCGCTGTGCGAGCAGGTGGTGTACGACGGCCAGACCGGGCAGCTGCTCTCGGCCAGCTTCATGGACTACGCGCTGCCGCGCGCCGACGGCTTCCGGGACTTCCGCACCGCCTTCGACGAGAGCATCCCGTGCCTGACCAATGCGCTGGGCGCCAAGGGCGTGGGCGAGCTGGGCACGATCGGCGCCACGCCCGCGGTGGTCAATGCCGTCGTCGACGCGCTGGCCCGGGCCGGCCGCGGCGAGCAGGCCGAGCGGCTGCAGATGCCGCTCACCGCCGAGCGGGTCTGGCGCGCGCTGCAGCCGGGCTGAGCGCTTCGGGCGACTTGGCGACGACCGCCGCCGACGGCGGCGTGTCCGCGGACGCCGCGCCCGCTCAGGAGTTGGCGCGTACCTCTTCGATCGAGGTGACGCCCTGCAGCACCTTCTCGATGCCGTCGTGCCGAAGCGTGCCCATGCCCTCGGCCAGGGCCTGGCGCAGCAGGTCGTCGGTGTGGGTGCCGGTCTGGATCATCTGCCGGATCCGGCGCGACACCGGCATCAGCTCGTGCAGCCCGGCACGCCCGCTCAGGCCGCTGCCGTCGCACGACTCGCAGCCGGGGCTGCGCCAGCGCTGCAGCCGGCCGTCGCTGCCGAAGCGCCGGCGCCAGCCGGCGAGCACGTCGTCGGCAGCGGGCCCGGCGGCCACGTTTTCGAAGACGTGCAGGTGGTCGGCGAGCAGCTCCTGCTCGAGGCTGTCGGGCATCGGCTCGCCGGTGCGGCAGTGCATGCACAGGCGCCGCACCAGGCGCTGCGCCAGCACGACGAGCAGCGAGTCGGCGAAGTTGAACGGGTCCATCCCCATGTCGAGCAGGCGCGTCACCGTCTCGGCGGCGCTGTTGGTGTGCAGCGTCGACAGCACCAGGTGGCCCGTCAGCGAGGCCTCGATGGCCATCTGCGCCGTCTCGCGGTCGCGGATCTCGCCCACCATGATCACGTCCGGGTCGGCGCGCAGGAACGCGCGCAGCGCCTTGGCGAAGGTCCAGTCGATCTTCGGGTTGACCTGGACCTGGCGCAGCCCGCCCTGGGTGATCTCGATCGGGTCCTCGGCGGTCCAGATCTTGCGCTCCGGGGTGTTGATGTACGACAGCGCCGAGTGCAGCGTGGTGGTCTTCCCCGAGCCCGTCGGGCCCACGCACAGCAGCATCCCGTGCGGGCGGTGGACGGCCTGCTTGAAGCGCTCGAGGTTGGCCGGCGACAGCCCGATCCCGTCCAGCGGCAGTGGCTTGCCGGCCGACAGCAGCCGCAGCACGACGTCCTCGTGGTTGCCTTGCGTGGGGATCGTGGCCACGCGCAGCTCGAGCCGCGAGCCGGGCGCGAACTTGCCGAACGTGATCTTGCCGTCCTGCGGCTTGCGGCGCTCGCTGATGTCGAGGTCGCACATGATCTTGATCCGGGCCACGATCGCGCTGCGTTAGTTCGGAGGCAGCTCCAGGTAGGGGCGCAGGATGCCGTCCTTGCGGAAGCGGATGCGCACCTTCTGGCGACCGAGCGGGCACTCGACGTGGATGTCGCTCGCGCCCTTGGCCTGCGCCTCCAGGATCATCGAGTTGATCAGGCGTACCAGCGAGTTGTCGCTCTGCTCGATCGAAGGTCCGGAGTCGTCCTCGTCGGCCGGCCCGCCCTGCTCGAGCGAGGCGGCCAGCCGGCTGGCGTCGCCGGGCTCGAAATCGGACCCGGTCGGGGAGTCATCGCGCTGACCCGCGACCTCCGCGCCCATCTTCTGGTACGCGTCGTCCACGGCCGCGCCGACCGTGCCCGGTCGCGCCAGCACCGGGATCACCTTCATCTGCGCCGCGAACTCGACCTCGTCCGTGGCGGTGCGGCTGGCCGGGTCCTCGAAGGCGACGACGAGCCTCCCCTTGCGCACCAGCAGCGGCAGAGCCGGTACCCGTGCGGCCAGCGCGTAGGGCAGACGCGCCACCGCCTCGGTGTCGACCGGGAAGCGCTGCACGTCCACCAATGGGTAGCCCATCTTGCGGGCGAGCGCGGTCTGCAGCTCCCGCCGCGTGATCCAGCCCTTGGTCACCAGCAGCTCGCCGAGCGCGAGGCCACCGCCGAGGCCCTGGTCGTCGAGCGCGGCCTGCAGCTGTGCGTGGCTGACGAAGCCCAGCGAGTGCAGCGATTCGCCGATGCGCACCATCGGCATCCGGTGCTGCTGCTCGACGGCGGCCACCAGGTCGTCGGCGGTCGCGATCTGGTCGGCCAGCATTCGGTCGGCGAGCCGGCGGTCGCGCGGCTCCTCCGCGTCGCGCGTCGGCGTTGCCTCCGTTGCGGCGACCGCTTCGGACGGCGTGCCGATCTCCGCGTCCTCGTAGGCGTGGCGGGGCACGAAGCTGCGTCGCAGCGAGCCGGCCTCGTCGACGGGCTCGAACAGGAACAGGCCCCAGGGCTGCAGCACCGGCGCCAGCGTGCGGCCGCTCCACGGCGCGGCGCCCTTCCAGCGCACCGTGAACGACACGGACGGCAGGGCCTCCGCCGGCGCGGCGCCGGCGGGCACCGTCCGCCGCAAGGGCTCGGGCAGCACCAGGCGGCGGAACTGGTCGAAGCGCAGCGGCAACGACGAGCGGCTCCCATGGGCCCGCACCGTCACGGTCCCGGCCGCGGCGTCGATGCCCAACAAGCGGCCCGACAGCAGCCGCCCGTTCACCCCCTCGATCTGGCAGGCCGGCGGCAGCGCGGCGGCGATCGCAGGGTAGCCGGGCACGCCCGGCACGGGCCAGTCGTGCGCGCCCGCGTGGGCGTCGTAACCCGGGGCGACGGATGGCGGCGACAGCGCACTCATGGCATCAGGGACCGCCGGCGCGCGCGGACGCGGGCGTGGGGGCTGGAGAGAGAGAAGATCCTAGTGTAGTGCGCGCCAAATCGTAGAACTTAATTGCCCCGGCATACTCCAAACCGCCCAGGAGGTGGGCGATGCGGGTTGCCAAGACGATCGAGTTGGATGCGCA
>Ga0068877_10001355_pt1 | contig 20224 bp, 20 predicted proteins | sample NOAtaG_FD_66437 | JGI IMG/M metagenome (GOLD analysis project Ga0068877, IMG submission 66437) | Freshwater lake microbial communities from Lake Erie, under a cyanobacterial bloom - NOAA_Erie_Diel6S_1000h metaG | ecosystem: Environmental > Aquatic > Freshwater > Lake | place: USA: Ohio, Lake... | reverse complement strand
TGATGTTCGGCCAGACCCGCATCTTCTTCGTGATGAGCCGCGACGGCCTTCTGCCGAATGTGTTCTCCCGCATACATCCGAAGTTCAACACGCCCTACGTGATCACGATCATGACCGGTGTGTTCGTGGCCGCCTTCGCTGCCTTCTTCCCGGTCGGCGCGCTGGCTAACGTTTCGAACTCCGGAACACTCTTTGCCTTTGCGATGGTGGCGGTTGCTGTAATGATGCTGCGCGTGAGGGATCCAGACCGCAAGCGGCCGTTCCGCACGCCCTTCATTTTCATCGTCGCTCCACTGGCGGTGCTCGGCTGCTTGTATCTTTTCGTCAACCTCGACCTCAGAACGTTGATCCTGTTTGCAGGATGGGCGACTTTGGGCCTCGTGGTCTACTTCGTCTACAGCCGCAGCCGCAGCCACGTTGGCCGGGGCATCGTGGATGTCCACGAAGACGATCCAGGCATCCCGCCGCCGGCCGTGCCGCCGGTCTGATATCCTGAAACCAGCATTTCGCCGGCGTAAAGCCGGCGAAATTGTTTCAGGCTTCCGGCGCGGCGCTGAACACGATCGCCGCATTGCCGAAGGGCGCGCGGTAGCGTTCCAGCCGCTCCGCCGTCATCGTGCGAAAGCCCATCACGGGTTCCAGAACGATGAACGTATCGCCTTCATAGCCTGCAACCAGCACATAATGGTTCAGCATGGCCTGGCCGAGTTTCTCTGAAAGCCAGGCGGTACGCGACGTCAGGTACTCCGCAGGAAAGCCCAGCACCGGCAGATTGGTGCCGGGAAGTTGCCAGGTCTGTACGTAGACGGACGGAACCCTGACCGGCACCAGCACGGGCCGGCCGGCTTCAAGCTCGGCAAGCAGGCCCATTGCGGGCAGCCGCACGGCGCTCGCGACCAGATCATGTGTCCCGGCCAGCTGGATCAGCTCGGCCATCGAGTATCCGGTTTCATCCGCAGGCGGAGTGGCGTCAAAAATCGCTGCGCCGCTGACATCGCTGCCCGCGCTCCAGTAATTGACAATGCTGGCAAGCGCATGCGCGCCGCAGGCCGCCCCATTGAACTGGCGGTCATGCATCACGGGCAGGAGAAGGGTCTCGGGAGAATCAACCGCCGCATCAAACAGTTCGAAGCTGTTGTGTCCCGTGCTCTGCGCAAAGGCGGCGGGATCGGATTTGGGGTGTATGGCGCAGGCGCTCAGTGCAAGCGCCAGCGCCATACAGATTGCAGGCCGCTTCATTCAGAGCGCGGAAGCAACCACGAGAACGATGACCACAAGGCCAACGATGGCCAGAACATTGTTGGTCGTCATGCCGGCATTCATGGCTTCGGCTTCTTCGGCGGTCATCAGCTGGACTTCGTAGCCCTGCTGCTGGAGCGTTTCGACGCGTGCGGCTTCGTCGGCGGTCAGTCCGTACTGCTGCAACTCGCCGGTGCTGAAGGTCTGGGCTTCGACACTGCGGAAGGGTGAGGCCGGGGTCTGTGCGAGCGCGATAGGTGTCACGAGCTGGGTCATGGCGAAGCTCAGGGCGACGGCGGCGGGGAAACGGATTTTCATGGAATATTCCTCTGCGGTTGTTGATCACAAATCAGTCCGGAGGCACGTGCGGGGCCTGATAGCCCGGCTGCACCGGCCGTAATGATCCCCGCAAACCAAACGGGGTCAAGGCGCGAACGTGCCCGCCCCGCCGAAGTTCCCGTGAGTCAGCGGAAATGTTTCGAAAGTTTAAGGCCCTGACCCTGATAATTGGAGCCTTGTCCGCCATACAGCGACTTCGGGCGCGCGCCCATCGGCTCATAGATCAGCTTCGCCACAGGCTGGCCGTGCTCAAGGATGAAGGGCACATCGCGGGAGCGCACTTCCAGCACGGCGCGGCTACCTTCCTTGTTGACGCCGAAACCCGGATCAAAAAAGCCGGCATAGTGCGCGCGGAACTCGCCCAGCTCCGGCGCAATCGGCGCCATTTCGGCGGCTTCGTCGGCGGCCACCTTCACGGTCTCGCGGCTGACCAGAATGTAGAACTCCTCGGGGTTCAGCACGATCCGTCCATCCTTCGGATAGACCGGTTCCCAGAACTGGCTCACGTCATGCGCGCCGATGCCGCGCAGGTCCACGACGCCGGAATGCGGCTTTGCCCGGTAGCCTGCCGGCTGGCCTTTCGGCGGCTCCAGGTCGATGGACACCACCTTTTCCTTGAGCGTCTCCGGCTTCTTCCGTTTGAAGCGCAGCTGCGCCAGCCGGTCGCCGGGGCGCACCATGATCGGGAAGGTGCGGGGGCTAACCTCCAGATAGAGCGGCCCCGAATACCCGGTCGGCACTTCGTCAAACGCCTTGCCCCGGTTGGTGACCAGCCGGGTGAACACGTCGATGCGGCCCGTCGAGCTCTTGGGGTTTGCCCGCGCCGCCAGCCCGGCAGGAAGGCGCAGGGATTCCTGCAGGGGCACGAGGTAAACGCAGCCCGTCTCCAGCACGGCGCCTTTGTCCGTCAGGTCGATCCGGTGAAGCCGGATGCCGGGGTCCTGCAGCAGGTCGGCCACGGCCCGGTCCTTGCCGGGCAAAAAGCTCGCGCGCAACCGGTAGGCATCCTCCGCGAGGCGCAGGTCAAGGCTCGCTGGCTGAACCTGGCCGGGCTCGAGCGCCAGCGTGCTGCGGATCGCTCCGGCAGCCTCCAGCGCCTCGATTTCAAAGTCGGGCAGAACCCCGCTGATATCAGCCATTACTTGCACCCCATGGGTCATCAGGCATAAGTCCCTCTCCCGGAAACACAAGGACGAGCGCTGACATGGCCGATGCACCCGGCGGAGACGACCCCAAAGGCTGGAAACCTGCCACCCAGGCGGTGCGCGGCGGCCTGATGCGGTCCCAGCATGGCGAGATTTCCGAGGCGATCTTCCTCACCTCGGGCTACGCCTATGATTCGGCTGAGCAGGCCGAGGCCCGCATGGCCGGCAAGGAGCCAGGCTTTGTCTATTCCCGCTATGGCAGCCCGACGGCCGAGATGCTGCAGGACCGCCTCTGCCTGATTGAGGGGGCAGAGGCCTGCCGCGTCACGAGCTCCGGCATGGGCGCCATCTCGACCGCCATCCTCGCGCCGCTGAAGGCGGGTGACCGGGTGGTTGCGGCCACCGCCCTGTTCGGCTCCTGCCGCTGGATCCTCGCCAACCAGATGCCGAAGTTCGGCATCGAAACCGTGTTCGTGGACGGCGCCGACATGGCCGCCTGGCAGCGCGAGATCGCCAAGGGCTGCCAGCTCGTGCTGATCGAAAGCCCCGCCAACCCGTTGCTCGACGGGGTCGACATTGCGGCTGTGGCCAAGCTCTGCAAGGCCGCCGGCGCGCTGCTCGTGGTCGACAACGTGTTCGCGACGCCCGTGCTGCAGCGCCCGCTGGAGCTGGGCGCGGATGTCGTCGCCTATTCGGCCACCAAGCACATGGACGGGCAGGGCCGCGTGCTCGCCGGCGCCATCCTGACCTCGGCCAAGTACATGTCTGACGTCTATGACCCCTGGCTGCGCCACATGGGCCCCGCCTGTTCGCCCTTCAATGCCTGGGTCGTGCTGAAGGGGCTCGAGACCATGCAGCTGCGCGTCGAGGCGCAGAGCCGCAATGCCGCCCGGCTCGCCGATGTGATCGCCGATCACCCCGCGGTCGCTGCCGTGCGCTATCCGCACCGCAAGGATCACCCACATTACGAAATTCATAAGAAGCAGATGACGTCCGGCGGCACGCTTCTCGCCCTCTCGCTGAAGGGCGGTCAGGCCGAGGCGTTCCGCTTCCTCAACGGGCTGAAGATCGCCGATATCTGCAACAATCTCGGCGATACCAAGACGCTCGCCTGCCACCCGTCGACCACCACGCACCGTGCGCTGACCGATGCCGAGCAGGCCGCCATGGGGCTCGACCGCAGCTGGATCCGTGTGTCAGTCGGGCTTGAGGATGTGGATGATCTTGCGGCAGACTTCGTGAATGCTCTAGACGCCGTGTAGAGTATTTGTGGATGGTTTCTGGATGGCCCGTCGCCCCGCGCCGCCTCAGTTCGAGGCCATCACCGATGGCGTGAGAATCCGCGTCCGCGCGCGATTTTTGCATGATGAATCAGAGCCTTCGCGCAGCCGCTTCATGTGGCAGTACACCGTCGAAGTCGAAAACGAGAGCCCCCACGCCTGGACCATCGCCCGCCGCCACTGGAGAATCATCGACGCCGCCGGCCGCCTCATGGCGGTGGACGGGGAAGGGGTGATCGGTCAGACGCCGACGATCGGGCCGGGGGAGCGGTTCAGCTACACATCGGGCACGCCGCTGGCGACGCCGTCGGGGATGATGAGCGGGACGTATGATCTGGTCGGTGAGGACGGCGAGGAGTTGGTCGCAGTTATCCCGGCCTTCTCGCTCGACAGTCCCTACGATACGTCGCGGCCCAGCTGATGTTAGCGGCGCTGGACGGGTTTGCCGGCTAGGGTGGGGCCGATCTCCAGTACACGGAAGTTCTTGGACATGAACTCCGGCGTGAAGAGGAGGTGCAGCTCGTCCGGCGACAGCACGCCTTCCCACTCTGCGAGTTGCGCCGGGGCAGCTTCGGCAAACAGTACCGTGGCACCGGCATCGTCGACGAGTATGGCGCCATACTCCTGAAGGGCACGTGCAATCACTTTGCCCTCCGGCGACAGCAGCGTGTTTTCGATGTCGTAGGACGGGTCGAGCTGGATGCGGGCGCCCATCGGCAGGCCGAAGGGATTGGCCGGGCGGCCTTCACCGGCGTCGAGCGCCGTGCTGGCGGGCGGCACAAAAGCGCCTGTGCGCGCAATCGGATAGGCGAAGGCGAGCGCATGGTCGATGCGACCGGCTTTGAGTTCCTCGACGCGGATCAACCCCGCGACCAGCGGCGCGCCGGACGCGCGCGGCGACATTCCCTGCGTGGCGGACGAAGCGCGCATCCAGGGCGTTTTGACGCCTGTTCCGTTCAAATCGACCTCAGCGCCAAATCCGGCAAACCAATTGCCGTCTTCATATTGGCCTGTCTGGCGCATTTCCCAGGCTTTGCCAGCCTTGCGGTCTTCGAGAACAAGGAAACCGGTGCCCTGATCGGGTCCGGCGGCGGTTGCGCCTTCTGGGATGGGGATGCGCTTGTTGAAACCAAAACCCGGACCGTAGGAGTCCGGGTACAGTCCCTGAACAGAACGCTTCGGTGTGGCCGCATCAACAGGGTAAACGGCAACGGACCATTCCGGCATGTTGATGTGAAGGGCGTTCAGTCCGGCGAATTCGCCCATCAGAATGTCCGAATTCGGGTCAATCGGGGCGTCTGCCGCGATGGGCGTATTCCATGGGCTGGCGGCAGAAAAGGGGCGCCAGGGCCCGGTTTCTACAGCGGTTTCGGTTGCAACGGGCGCGGCTTTCTCGCCGGTCTGGGCACAACCGGTGATGAGAGCAGCGCCGAACAGGGCAGCCGCAGGCAGGATTTGACGCAACATGGTTCAGGGGCTCCGAACAAAAGTCTGGCCCCCCAACTTGCAAGATCCCTGCCGCTCGCCCGTGAGGCGAGTAATTCTTGAGCCAGTCCTGGTTGTTAGAGGCCGAGGACGGCCTTCGCCATGATGTTGCGCTGGACCTCGTTCGAGCCGCCATAGATCGAGCCGGCGCGGTTGTTGAGGTAGCGCGCCATGCCGGTGACGAGGGCGCCCGGTCCGATCACCGGCACATTCGCGCCAGGTTGCCAGGCGTCCGGCTGATGCGGCGCTGCAAAGCTGCCGAGCGCTTCGATACCGAGCGTGTCGATGGCCTGCATCAGTTCGGTGCGCTGGATCTTCAGCATCGAGCCGGCCGGGCCCGGCGGCTGCCCGCTGGTGAGGTCGGAGAGGATACGCTGCTCGGTGGTCTTGATCGCCTCGAGCCGCATCCCGAGTTCACCGATGCGCCGGATCAGCGCCAGGTCGGCATCCGGATCGGCTTGGACATGCGCCTGCAGCCGCCCGAGAACGGCCTCGAGCCCTGCCGACGATCCGCCGCCGCGCTCAAACTCGAGCAGGTATTTCGCGACCGACCAGCCATCGTTCTCGGCGCCCAGCCGTCCGCTCTTCGGCACGCGGACATCGTCGAAGAAAACCTGGTTCAGCTCATGCTCGCCGGCCAGCGTGATTATCGGGTCGACCTTTATCCCCGGCGTCTTCATGTCGAGCAGCAGGAAAGTAATGCCGAGTTGCGGCTTGGCTGCGGGGTCCGTCCGTACAAGGCAGAACATCTTGTTGGCGTGATGGGCATGCGTGGTCCAGATCTTGGTGCCGTTCAGCACGTAGTAGTCGCCGTCGCTCTCCGCCTTCAGCTGCAGCGAGGCGAGGTCCGATCCCGATCCCGGCTCCGAATAGCCCTGGCACCAGTAGTCTTCACCGGAGAGGATGCGGGGCAGGTAGTAGGCCTTCTGCTCCGGCGTGCCGTAGCCTATGATGCAGGGCCCGACCATGCCGAGCCCCATCGGCGCAAGGCCCGGCGCGCCCGCGCGCGCAAACTCCGACGCGAAGATGTAGCGCTGCATCTCGTCCCAGCCGGTGCCGCCATATTCCTTCGGCCAGTGCGGCGCGACCCAACCCTTCGAATGCAGGATGCGCTGCCAGGGCAGGGTGTATTCGGGCTCGATGAACACGCTGGTGGCGAGCCGGCCGGCGGCTGCAAGCTCGGGCGTGAGATGCGTGCGCAGGAAGTCTCGCACCTCGTCGCGGAAGGCGATGTCCTGGGGCGTCAGGTCAAGATTCATGATCGGGTGTCTCCGCGGCAGTGCGGCGAAGCTTGATGCGGACGCTTTGCCCGATCAAGCCCCGCCGCAAGGGCAGGTCAGTCTGCGCGCGCGATCTGCGGATGGCGCGCCTGCAGCGCGGTCCACCAGGCATCGGCGCTTTCCGGCGCAACCAGCGCCACGACGCATCCGCCAAAGCCTGCGCCGGTGATACGCGCGCCGGCAGCGCCAAGGGCGAGAGCGTCCGCGACGATCCGGTCAATGGCGGGAACCGAGACCTGCATATCATCCCGCAGCGAGGAATGGCTTGCCATCATCAGGCGGCCGAAGGCCGCGCGGTCCCGGGCCTTGAGCGCGGCGACCGCCTCAAGGCTGCGCTGGCCCTCGCTCCACACATGCCGCGCACGCTTGGCGACGTCGCCGTCGAGCCGTGCGAACTCAGCGGGGTCAGCATGGCAGAGATCGCTCGTGCCAAGCACATCCATCGCCGCCTTGCATTCCAGCTGCCGCCCCTTGTAGCTGCCATCGGTCAGTTCGCGCTGCACGCCGGACCGGATCACGATGATTTCCCAATCCTCCGGGAGCGGAAGAAGTTCGTAGCTGCAATCGCGCGTATCCAGCGCCAGCACATGCCCCCGCTGACCCACGGCCACGGCCATCTGGTCCATGATCCCGCAGGGCACGCCCATGAAGTTGTTCTCGACCGCCCGTGCCATCTGCGCCAGCGCGACGTCATCGGTGTCGCAAGAGGGCCGGCTCGCCTTGAGGGTGGCCACGATCGTTGCTGCAGAAGAGGAAAGGCCTTGCCCGACCGGAATGTCGCTGCTGACGGTCACATCTTGCCCGCCGCTGATCCAGCCTTCCGCGCGCGCCGCCTGCAGCGCGCCGCGAATGGCGTCCGACCAGTCGCGCATCGCCGGCGCGTGAATGTCGAAGCGCGCCTCGCTGCCGAACTGCGCCGAGCGGATGACATCGACGGGCGAGCCATTGGCCGTCCGCTTCAGCGTAATCTCGCTGCGGATCGGCATCGGCAGCACCGTGCCGCCACTGAAGTCGATCCACTCGCCAATCAGATTGACGCGCCCCGGCACGCGTACGGAAATCGCCTCGCTGCTCATAACGCCCTCAGTCTTTCTGCGGCTGCCTCCGGCACCACGTCCACCGTGAATACGCCCGTGTGCTGCTCTACGCTCGCCAGGAATTTCAGCCGCCCCGCGTCGCGCAGGATCGGAAAGAACTGTACCGTGAACTGATAATCCCTGGCCGTGCCGCCGGGGGCCGCCTGAAAACTCATCATGTAAGGCATCGGCGCGCCGAACAGCGCATCGAGCCGCCGCGTCACGTCGCCCAGAAGAGCAGCGAGGGCTTCGATCTCGTCCGCATTCATCGCCCATGGCCCCGGGCAGCGCCGGTTTGGCATGATCCAGGTCTCGAACGGAAACCGCGCAAAGGGCGGGCAGAATGCACTGACGTCTCCCACGGAGGCCAGGTCAAAGCGGCCGCCCCAGCTGCGATGACCTGCCGTCAGATCATATCCACCCGCGAAAGCCGCCGCCGCCGCCGCCTGCGGCGCGGGCACGAAGGGGAAGGTGTATATCTGCCCATGCGGGTGGGGCAGGGTCACGCCGACCTGTTCGCCCCGGTTCTCGAACGGCATCACATAGGCCGCGCCTTCGCTGTGCAGCGCCGCGTACCGGTCCACCAGCGCCTCCAGCAGCAGCACGCGGCGGTCCTGGCCGATTGTGTGCAGGCTGCCCTCGGCCGCGCTGGTATAGACCACGACTTCGCAGCGCCCGGTCGCCGGCCCTTCGGCCCAGCCGGTCAGCGCCCCGGCTGGCGCCCCCGGCTTCAGGCTGGGGAAGCGGTTGTCGAAGATCGCGAGCTCATAATCCCTGAACGGAATCTCGGTCACGGCGCCGCCGCCCGCCGGGGCGAGCGGATCGGCGGCCGCAGACGGGTTGAAGGTGCGCGCCTGCCGGTGGGGGGCATAGAGCGACCAGGTGCCCCGCAAGGGATCGCGGCGCAGTTCGCTCTGGTCGGTGGCCGAGGCCAGCAATTCCTCACCCGGCGCGCCCTCATGCGGCGCGTAGCCATAAAGGCGCAGCGCCCGGCCATCGGCCTTGGCATGGTCCCGCCGGTATACGTCGCGCGCCCGGCCCTTCAGAAGCGTGTTGGAACTGTCAGTGCTCATAGGCCGCCTGATTGGCAGCGTTTTCTTTCCAAGTCATCCCGGCCCGTGCCAGAAAGGCGGCCTGAATGGAGATTCTCCCGCAATGAAGCTCGGCGTCTGCTACTATCCCGAACACTGGCCTGAGGCCGACTGGGCCGAAGACGCCCGGATGATGCGCGCGCTGGGGCTGAGCCTCGTGCGGATCGGCGAGTTTGCCTGGTCGCGGCTGGAGCCGGAACCCGGCCGCTTCGACTGGGGTTGGCTCGACCGCGCGATCGAAACCCTGCACGCCGAGGGCCTCGGCGTCATCCTCGGCACGCCGACCGCCACGCCGCCCAAATGGCTGGTTGACCTTTATCCGGATATTCTCCCGCACGACGAGCATGGCCGCCCGCGACGCTTCGGCTCGCGCCGGCATTACTGCTTCTCCTCGCAGACCTATCGCCGCGAGAGCGCCCGCATCACCGAGGCGCTCGCCCGCCGATATGGCCAGCACCCTGGCATCGTGATGTGGCAGACCGACAATGAGTTCGGCCACCATGGCAGCGACGAGAGCTTTTCGCCGGACGCCGCGGCTGCCTTCCGCCGCTGGCTTGAGGCGCGCTACGGCACGGTGGCCGCGCTGAACGCCGCCTGGGGCACTGTCTTCTGGTCGCAGGAATATCGCAGCTTCGACGAAGTGGATCTGCCGGGCGCCACGGTCACCGAGGCCAACCCCTCCCACATCCTCGACTTTCGCCGCTTCAACAGCGACCAGATGGTCAGCTTCCATGCCGAGCAGGAAGCAATCCTCCGCCGCCATAGCCCGGATCGTCCGGTCACGCACAATTTCATCGGCGACTTCGTCCGCCTGAATCATCACGATATCGGCAAGCATCTGGATATCGCCACTTGGGACAGCTATCCCATCGGCCTGCTCAGCGAGGGCGCTTTCACGCCGGAGGAGAAGACCCGCTGGCTGCATCAGGGCCATCCGGATTTTGCCGCCTTCAACCACGATACCTTCCGTGGTACGGCGCCCGCCTGGGCCATCATGGAACAGCAGCCCGGCCCCGTGAACTGGGCGCGCCACAATGCGGCGCCTGCGACCGGCATGGTGCGCCTCTGGACCTGGGAGGCCTTTGCGCACGGCGCTCGCTTCGTCAGCTATTTCCGCTGGCGCCAGGCGCCCTCCGCGCAGGAGCAGACGCATGCGGGCCTCCTGCGCTGGGACCGCGCGCCGCAGCCCGTGATGGACGAAATCCGCGCCGTAGCGGGCGAGATCGGCGAACTCGGCGAAATCGCCTTCCAGCCGGCCGATGTCGCCCTCGTGCTCGATTATCCGAGCCTCTGGCATCACGAAATCCAGCCTCAGGGCCGCCGCGGCGCCGCTATTGATCTTTGCCGGACGCTCTATACCGGCCTTCGCAAACTCGGTCTGGATGTGGACATCGTTCCGTCCACGGCGGATTTTTCCGGTTACAAGCTCGTCGTCCTGCCGAGCCCCTCGATCCTGCCGGCGGATATGGACGCGCGCCTGAAGGCCAGCGGCGCCATGGTGCTCGCCACCGCGCTCACCGGCTGCAGAACACGGGAAGGACATCTGCCGCCCCGGCCTGATCTTGGTCCGCTGCCCGAATTTCTCCCGATGCAGATGCTCCGCTTCGAAAGCTTCGCGCCGCACATCACGCTCAAGGTGCGCACCGATGCCGCAATGTACACGGCCGGTCTTTGGCGCGAGACAATCGAGACGGGCGCCGAGGTTCGCGCCCGGTTTGAAACGGGCACGCCGGCCTGGGTCAGCCAGGGCCGCGCGCACTATCTGGCGACCTGGCCCGAAGAGCGGCTGCTGGGTGACGTGCTGGAAGCCCTGTGCGCCGAGGCCGGGCTCAAGGTTCGCCCGACGGGACCTGACATTCGCCTGCGGCGCGCGCCGGGTCTGCAATTCGCCTTCAATTATGGTCCGAATACGGTTGATCTCACGCCCTTCGGCGCTCCGGCAGTTGCAGGTGCCTACCGGCTTGGCGGCCCACGCATCGGCCTTGCCGGTGTCGCGGCCTGGCCGGTGTGACGCCTTACGCCACCACGATCCGGAAGATGGCCACCGTCTCCGCCGCAATCGTCGGCATGGTCAGCCCGGACTCGCGCAGCCAGGCACCGGATACAATCGCGCCGTCCCGCATCGCCTCGATAAAAGGGGCTGTGTGGTTCGTCCGTGTGCTGTCAAGCCGCGTGACGGTATAGGCGCCATCCTCCAGCATCGGCAGGCGCACCAGCGGCATGTGCCGCTGCGCCGTTGGCTCCACGCGGTAAAGCAGCAGCACAATGTCGCGGGCCTCGCCATGCGCCTGCCAAACGACGCCGTCGCCCGCTTCGCCCAGCCAGACGCGCCCGGAATGCAGCCGGTTCCTTAGGGACTTGTGCACGGCGATCCACTCCGCCAAACGCACCTTGTCCTTCGGGTCCAGCTTCATCGGATCCAGCTCGACGCCGAAATGCCCGGCGAGGGCCACGCCCGCCCGGAAGTCCAGAGATTGCCGCCGCCGCGTGCTGTGCGCCGGCGCCGTGCCGATGTGAGACCCCATTACTTCGGGCGGAAACACGCGCAGGAATTCCCGCTGCATGCCAATCCGCTGCACAGCGTCCAGCGAGTCGCTCGTCCAGAACCGGTGCGTGTACTGAAGGATGCCGGCATCAATCCGCCCGCCGCCTGCCGCGCAGGCCTCGATCTCGACGTCCGGAAACGCGGCCCGCAGCCGCGCCATCAGCGCATAGGTCGCCTGCGCCTGTCGCCGGTAGACCGCGCGCGGCGCACCCGCCACGATTTCGCGGTTATGGTCCCATTTCAGATACGAGATCGGCAATGATTCCAGCAGGCCCGAAAGCGTGCCGTAGAGATATTCGGCCGCGCCGGGCTTCGACAGATCCAGCACCATCTGGTTGCGCCCGGTCAGCATCGGCCGCCCGACGCCGGTCAGCATCCAGTCCGGGTGGGCGCGGGCAAGCGCGCTGTCCGGATTGATCATCTCCGGCTCCACCCAAAGCCCGAACTCCATGCCAAGCCCGGTCACATGCGCCGCCAGCGGGCCAAGCCCGTCCGGATATTTCTTCCGGTCGGGCGTCCAGTCGCCCAGCGCCGCCTTGTCGTCATTGCGGCCTTCGAACCAGCCATCATCCAGAACGAAACGCTCGATCCCCAGCCGCGCCGCTTCGTCCGCCAGCGCCTTCATGCCGGCCATGTCGTGATTGAAGTAGAAGCCTTCCCAGGTGTTGATCTGCACCGGTCGCGGCCGCATGTTCCCGCCCGGCCAGTTCATCCGTTTGCGGATCGCGGCGTGGAAGTTCTGCATCGCCGCATTGCGGCCTTCAGCCGAAAAGGTCGCGATCAGCTCCGGCGTCCGGAGCGTCTCGCAGGGCCCGAGGCGCACCTCGCCCGGCGCAAGCCATTCGCCGAACTGCCAGAGATACCGCCCGTCATCGAGCCACTCGGCCTGTTGCACGCTGTTCCCCGACCAGGCGAGGTGCGCCGCATAGACGTGCCCGCCCTCGGTTTCCGCAAAGCCGGTCGGCGGTGCATCATGCGAGGTCAGCCCCCGCCGGTTCTCTCGCCGCCAGAGGCTGCGTGTCAGTTCCTGAACCTGCGGCCCGAACTCCGCCTGATGCCGCCCGTTATAAAAGTGCATTCGCCGGGTGTCCGGCGGCAAGGGCAGGGTTGCGGCTGCCAGCCATTGCACATCCAGATTGCCCTCGCCTGCATTGGTCAGCTCGGTCGAGGCCGTGAGAACATCCGTCTCCGGATCAAGCTGCAGAAGTACCAGCGCGCTGAGCCCCGAAATCTCATCCGCGATCCGTATCCGCACCTCACCTGCTGCCGCCGACACCTCGCACTGCGTCACCGCTTGCGCCCAGTCCGCGCCCGCCCGGTGCGCCAGCAGCGCGCTCTGCCCAAACCAGCCTTCGCCGATCAGCGGAAACACGCTCAGCGCCACATCCTTGTCGAGCGCAAAGGTCGGCAATGGCCGCGTCGCCGCCAGCGCCGCCTCGGGCATTGCCCCTTCCGGCAATCGCGGCCCCCAGTAACGCCATAACGGCGCGCCCCCGGCCACGGCTTCGAGAACCAACGAGCTCGCCCGCCCGTGCAATGCAATGAATTCCGGCAATCCTGCCTCCTGCGGCCACGACCTGACGAATAGCGAAGTCCTGCCCGCAGGCAAGCTGCGCCCCAATCCTTCCAAAGCCGGTCGATTTCAACAGGATGCCGTAAAGCTTTCGCAATCCGGCCGTGGAAGCTATGTCTGGTCCTCAGGGAGGTCTCACCCCGTGCTCAACGAAAAGAAACCGGTAACCACGCCGCTGGCGCCCTCGGGTCCGCCCGCCGGCCTGCTGATCGGCGGCATTGATGCCGGCGGCAGCACGTTCAAATGCGGCCTGACCGATGCCAGCGGCCGCCTGCTCGCCTCCTGCCGGGTGCCGGTCACAACGCCGGACGCGACCATCGGCGGCTGTGTCGATTTCTTCCGCTGGGAGTTGAATGAGCGCGGCGCCAAGCTCGGCGTCCTCGGCATCGCCAGCTTCGGACCCATCGTGGTCGATCCGGCCTCGCCGGACTATGGCACGCTGCTCGCCACGCCCAAGCCCGGCTGGGCCGGCACGCGCCTCACGCAGCGCTTCTTCGCCGCGCTCGGCGTTCCGGTTGTTCTGGATACGGACGTTAACGGCGCCCTCGCCGCAGAGCTTGAGCTGGGCGCCGCCAAGGGCCTCTCCCGCGCCGCCTACATCACCGTCGGCACGGGCATCGGCGCCGCCCTCTATGGGCCGGGCGGCTTTCTTGGCCGGCCCACGCATCCCGAGTTCGGCCATATCCGCGTCGAGCGCCATGCCGAAGACCATGCCTTTGCCGGCGTCTGCCCTTTCCACGGCGCCTGCCTTGAAGGTCTCGCCAGTGCCCCCGCCATGGCCGCCCGCTTCGGCGACCCGGCAAGCCTGCCGTCAGACCATCCCGCCTGGGAAATCGAGGCCTTCTATCTCGCCCAGGCCTGCGCCGCGCTCGCGCTGACCGCCCGGCCGGAACGCATCCTCCTCGGCGGCGGCGTCATGCTCGCCGAAGGCCTGATGCCCAAGGTCCGCGCCGCCTTTGCCCGCCTGATGAACGGCTATCTGGGCATGGAAAGCGCCGATATCGAAAACCTGATCCAGCGGCCCGCCCTCGGCGATGATGCGGGCCTCTTCGGCGCGCTCACCCTCGCCCGCCAGGCCCAGGCCGCCGGCAACTGGAGCGGGTGAGGGGAATCGAACCCCCGTCGTCAGCTTGGGAAGCTGCTGCTCTACCATTGAGCTACACCCGCGCGCCTTAGGGGTATTTGAGCCAACCCGGCCTCCCGCGCAAGGGCCCGCCAATACACACTGGCGCAGGGCGTTTGCCCCGTGTAAACGCCCCGCCATGAACAGCTTCCTTCTCGTCGCCGCAGGCGGGGCCATCGGCGCATCGCTGCGCCACGGCGCCGGCCTCCTGAGCGTGCGCCATCTCCCGGCCACATGGCCCTGGGCCACCTTTTCGGTGAACCTCATCGGCGGCTTCGCCATGGGGCTCGTCGCCGGCTGGTTTGCCTTCAAGGGCGCCGAGGGCGGGCAGGACCTGCGCCTCTTCCTCGCCACCGGCGTGCTTGGCGGATTTACCACCTTCTCCGCCTTTTCGCTGGAAACGCTCACCATGCTGCGCGCCGGCGAGGCCGGAAATGCCGCCGCCTATGCGGGCCTCTCGGTCGTGCTCAGCGTCGCCGCGCTCGCCCTCGGCCTCTGGATTGCAAGGCGGGTCTTCGCATGAGCGGCCAGATCATCACCGAAACCGTCTCCCATCAGGAGGCCGGCGCGCGCCTTGACCGCTGGATCAAGCGCCGTGTCCAGCTGACCCAGGGCCAGATCGAAAAGATGCTGCGCACTGGCCAGATCCGCGTCAACGGCGCCCGGGCGAAAGCCAGTACGCGCCTTGAGGCGGGCAACGAAGTCCGCCTGCCGATCTTCAGCACAGAGACGATGGCGCCGAAGGCGCATCACACCGCCCGCGCCAGCGCCGAGGACAAGGCCTTCCTCGAATCCCTCATCATCTATGAGGACGGCGACATGATGGCCCTGAACAAGCCCGCCGGCATCGCCGTGCAGGGCGGCTCGGGGCAGGGCCGGCATATCGACGGCCTGCTTCTCGGCGTCTATGGCGAGGAGGAGCATCGCCCGGTTCTCGTCCACCGCCTCGACAAGGAAACCTCCGGCGTCCTCCTCCTCGCCAAGCATCCGCGCGCCGCCCACCAGCTGGCCGACATGTTCAAGGGCCGGGAGATGGACAAGGTCTACTGGGCCGTCACGGTCGGCGTGCCCAATCCGCCGATGGGCCAGATCCGCTGCTGGATGATCAAGGGTATTCCGGATACGGACGAACCGTCTGGCTACCGCCCCTATGACCCGAAATCCACCGCCAAGCGCCGGGATGTCGACCGCGAGCGGATGATCCGCTCGGCGCAGGGCGTCGAAGGCGCCCGCCATTCGATCACAGACTATACCGTCATCTCGCATGCCGGCGGCAAGGCGGCCTGGGTCGCCATGCGCCCGGAAACCGGCCGTATGCACCAGCTGCGCTTCCACATGCTGGAAATGAACACGTCCATCCTTGGCGATCACAAGTACAAGTCCCGCCGCGAAGTCCCGCAAGGCCTCGCCGAGGGCATGCACCTGCACGCCCGCGCGCTGATCATCCCGCGCGAGCACGGCAAGCCGATCACCATCGTCGCACCGCTGCCGCCGCACATGGTCGAAACCTTCGCCACGCTCGGCTTCCTCGAGCAGGAAGCGGGCAGGGACCCACTGGCGCCGTTCAACTGAGCATGGAGCTGCGCCTCGCCATCTGGGATGTGGACGGAACGCTGGTCGATTCCCGCGCCGTCATCCAGGCCTGCATGGAAGCGGCTTTCCGCGACACCGGCCTTCCGCCTCCGGACTATGACGCCACCCGCCGTATCGTCGGTCTTAGCCTCATTGAGGCACTGACCATCCTCGCCCCGCCAGACATCGACGCCGCCCGGCTTGATCGCCTCGTTGGCCACTACAAGAACGCCTTCACCGTCCAGCGCGCCGCGCCGGGCCATCACGAGCCGATGTATGACGGCGCTCTCGATGTGCTGGAGCGCCTGAAGCAGGATGGCTGGCTGCTGGCCATCGCCACGGGCAAGACGCATCGCGGCCTCGATGGCCTCTTCGCCAAGCACCCCATCAAATCCTATTTCGACACGGTCTGGTGCGCCGATGACGGCCCCGGCAAGCCGCATCCCTTCATGGTCGAGCAATCCATGCGCGCCCTCGGTTGCGCGCCGTCCCAGTCGCTGATGATCGGCGACGCCATCCACGACATCGCCATGGGCCGCGCCGCCGGCGTGCGTTCACTGGGCGTCAGCTGGGGCTTCGGCCGCGCCGATGAACTGCAGGAGGCGGGCGCCGATGAAGTGCATCATGAGTTCCGCACACTGACGGACAGTCTGATGGCGTTCGCGCCAGCCTAAGCCTTACCCCGCCAATCCCGCAAACCACCGCCCCAGCGCCTCCGCCTCTTCGCGCTTGGCTTCTGCGGCGGCCGTCGCTTCCTCGTCCTCGCCCCAGCGCGCGGCTTGCCAGGTCTCGTCGATGCGCGACATGGCAAACGCTTCGTCCGCCGGCAGCGCGCCTTCGCACACCGCCATCGCCAGCACGGCCGATCCGAACAGCGCGCAGCCATAGACCAGCCCCGTCAGCCGGAAATCATCAAGGCTCAGCGCATAGTCCCGCGCCGCTTCCAGCGAGGCGTCCGGTTGCGGCGTTGCGCGCACGCCTTCGGTCGTCACGAGGATCACGCCCAGCACATCGCCGGCCCACTCGCGCACAGGCCCCCAGTGGCCTTCCTCGAGCGCGACCAGTTCCTCCGGCTCCTCGGCAATGTGGCAGGTGAGGTCGGTCTCGCAAAAGCGGGCCACCTCGTCTGCCATCCCGTCACGCGTCTCGGGCGTCCGGTCGATGGCGACATTGGCGAGCCGCGTCAGGTGCAGGCGCAGAAGGTCGATATGCTCGCCTTGCCCCTCCCACTCGGCCGCGATTGCGTCGGCAAGGCCGCGCGTAGGAAAGGCGAGGGCGGCGCGGGCGGGCGTCTTCAGCGTGCGCCCGTCAAGCGCCACCGTCCAGGCATCGCCGAGCCGTTCGGCAGCTGCCGTCTTGTAGAAGCGTTTGGGTCTTGGATCCGTCATTCGCCCCGCTTACGCCGGAGCAGGCCGCGCGCCAAGCTTTAGCTGCTGGAAGGGGCCAGCCGCATCAGGTCGACAATCTCGCGGGTTTCGGGGTCAACCAACGCCAGCGTCTGGCCAAACCGCACGGTGCGCAGGTCGGCCGCCTTGAGGTCGGTCTCCACGATCACCCGGAACTCCGCCGCTACAAGTGGTACGTCCGGCGGCACGATCATGCCCGGCGCAATGCGCGCTTCCAGCGGAGACGGCGTAAAGCAGATATTGTGGCGTTCGATGCCCACCGAGCAGGGCGAATCGTCCAGCATGAAGCCCCGGTCAAACGCCGCATAATCGGCCTCGGTGAACGCGCGCACGGCCACAGGCTCGATCACCGCCGCATCCGCGCCCGAAGGGCGGGTGGCGATGAAGGCGCCCAGCGCAAACAGCGCTGCGCCAGCAATGGCCATTTCAATCTTGAGGGTCTGCATCGCCTTAGGCGTCCGCGTCTTCCGGGGGTCAATGGGAATGTGGAATATACGGCGAGGCATGCCTCAGTGCCCCCTAAGGAAGGGTAAACGCCGCCGCCGCCCCGCCAGTTTCCAGCTGCAGCACTTCCTGGGCATAGCCATGGGTCTGCATGAACGCGGTCAGGCTCTCGAACGTCACTGTCTCAACCGGCCCGTCATGGTCTCCCGTGCGCAGCCGCGCGTCCATCAGCGGCGCAAACAGCCGCTTCAGCCCGCCCGCCTTCACTCGGCTCGGCCTGAACGACGCGGCCAGGTTCACCTTGATCTGCGCATAGTCCGCCGTCTCCCACACCGCTGCGGCCAGCACGTCCAGCATGAACTCGTTGCAGTTCTGGTAGCGCGCATCCGCCGGATTGGAGACCAGCGAATACTCGTCCACATGCAGCGCGGAATAGGCCGGCGAGGCAATCACACCATACAACCGCTGCTGCACTTCGCGCGTCGGCACAATGATCGCCACGTCGTCCTCGTGGCTGCCTGCCGCAAAGTCGAACGGGAAATCCTGAACCAGTTTCGACTTTGTCACCGGCAGGCTATCGCCATCGCCGCTATAGAGATTGTGCACGGCATAGCCCTTCACCTCCCGTCCGTCCGGCAGGCGCGCAGGCTGGTAGACCCAGAATGCCCCGTGTGTATAGGCAAACCCCTCGGGAAGATCCTCGCGCGGCCGTCCGGCCCGGAACACGATGGCGACCACAGCGCCGCGCGCTGCCAGCGTCTGTTCGATCTCCTTGGAGAAGGCGCGCGCTTCCTCCGCCGTCAGATGGTCTGCCGCTGCTGCGCCGGAAGAGTCCTGCGCGGCGGCCGGTCCCGGTCCGCCGATCGCAAGGGTCGCCACGAAGGCGGCGCAGATCATCCCCCGCAGCATGGCTCAGCGCTCCTCGCCATCTTCCGTACCCGTCAGGTCAGGCGGGGGCAGGGCAGTCAGCACCTCGCCGGAAACCTCCAGCGGTTCATTCGCCGCGTCCCACAGGCCGCCGCTGATCGTCAGCGCCACTTCGCCCGCGCCCTGCGTCACGGCGCCCACCGCGGCCAGCGGCACGGCCACGGCGCCCATTGTGACCTGCACGCCCGAGGCGGCCAGCCGGGCCGAGGCCTCCGCGCTGTCCTTCGACGCGGTCGAGGCGTTCTGGAAGCTGTCGGCAAGCGCGCCTTCGGCAAACAGTATCGCGGCCATCACCGAGGCAAAGCAGAAGGGGGTCATCAGGCGGTTCGTCATCGGGGTCCTCCATTAGCGAACAAACGCTCACTCACATTTAAATACGGCAAGAATGTGGCAATGCAAGCAAGCGCTCACTAATTTTCGGGTCCCGGACCCCGCCGCCAAGGTGAACGCCAGTGAAACCGGGAATGAACAGCCGCTTCAGCCCCGGTTTTGCCAGCGGGGCGTATTCCTGATCCCATGATGAAACCCATCAGAACTCTCGGAGCTGCTGTCGTTGCGCTTGCTGCGCCGGTACTCCTCGCTGCACCCGCCGCTGCCGACACCCGCAGCGTCGCCCGAATCGAAACCCGGATCAGCGACACCACCACGCTGACCCTGGCCCTCGGCTCGTCCGGCTATGATTCCTACCGCTATCGCGGTCCGGACTATCGCCGCGGATACAACCACTGGGGCCAGAGCGAGCGCGAAGTGCGCGAACTGACCCGTGACGCCGTCCAGGCCTGCCGTCAGGCCGTCCGCTACGAGGCCCGCCAGCTCGGCTTCCGCGACGTGGAAATCGACGATGATCGCCATGTCCGCCAGGTCGGCCCCTTCGGCTTCCAGGTGACCTTCGAGGAAGTCGAGTTCGAGAGCCGGGGCCGCGACCGCGAAACCTCGGTCTTCTGCGAGGTCCGCCGCGGCGAGGTGATCGCCCTTGACGGCATCCCGCGCCCCCACAAGGGCAAGGGCTACAGCCGCGGCTGGTAACGCAAGCCCGCTTTCCCCTACGCCAACCGCGCCCCGGACCGGACATCCGGGGCGCTCCTTTTCGTGGCGGCAGGGTCTTCTGTCGCGCCCCCTCCGCTTGCCAAGGCGGCTGGGGCGGCTATTCAGTCAGCCCGGCAACACACATACGAACATCAGGAGCGCCGGGGCATGCACAAACTCATCGAGGCACTGGAAGCAAAGCGCGAGCAGGCAAGGCTCGGCGGCGGGCAGGTGCGCATCGACAGCCAGCACGCCAAGGGCAAGCTGACCGCCCGCGAGCGCATCCACGTCCTGCTCGATGAAGGCAGCTTCGAAGAATACGACATGTTCGTCGAACATCGCTGCAACGATTTCGGCATGGAAAACCAGAAGATCCCGGGCGACGGTGTGGTCACCGGGCAGGGCACCATCAACGGCCGCCTCGTCTATGTCTTCTCGAAGGATTTCACCGTCTTCGGCGGCTCGCTCAGCCTCGCGCACGCTGCAAAGATCGTGAAGGTCCAGAAGATGGCCGTCCAGAATGGCGCGCCGGTCATCGGTCTCTTTGATGCCGGCGGCGCGCGCATCCAGGAAGGCGTCGATTCGCTGGCCGGCTATGCCGACATCTTCATGGAGAACGTGCTCTCCTCCGGCGTCATCCCGCAGATTTCCGTCATCATGGGCCCCTGCGCCG
>Ga0068877_10001352_pt1 | contig 20238 bp, 20 predicted proteins | sample NOAtaG_FD_66437 | JGI IMG/M metagenome (GOLD analysis project Ga0068877, IMG submission 66437) | Freshwater lake microbial communities from Lake Erie, under a cyanobacterial bloom - NOAA_Erie_Diel6S_1000h metaG | ecosystem: Environmental > Aquatic > Freshwater > Lake | place: USA: Ohio, Lake... | reverse complement strand
GACGTCGAAGGGGAGCGCTACGCCGGGGTCCCGGGACGGCTCACCAAGATCCATCTCGTCTACCGCATCACCGGCGCGCAGGTGGAACGCGCGCACGCCGAACGGGCGATCGAACTCGCCGTCACGAAGTATTGCTCGGTGCGCGATTCGCTCGATCCGAACATGCCGGTGACCTGGGAGCTGCGCCTCAACGGCGAGTAACCGCTACGGCCGGTACTCCGGGACCGCCACCTTCTGTTCGGCCTTCTGCTCGGCCTGGATCGGCGCCATCGGTCCAGCGCCGAGCGAACGCCCAGGCTCGGTCATCACGCGCGTCAGGAAGCGCTGCCCTTCCCCGATGCGCTCCGTCTCCACCGCGATCGATTCGATCGCCTGCGCCATCTGGTCCAGCCGCTCCTGCACGTCGCGCGGGACAGGCGCGATCACGGTGGCGCCGCGCCTCCAGATACGCCGCGCATAGGCCAGCGCGATCGGGAACAGGACGAAGACCGTGAAGACGATCGGGATGGCGATCTCGGCGTCCGGCGATCCGGTATCCCGATCGCGTTGGACCGCGCCCGGCACGGCCGCTGCCCGCGCCACGGCCATGTCGGCCTCGGCCAACTGGCGCTCGGCGTTCGCGATCCGGGCATCGAGCGATCGCAGACGTGCCTCCAACCCTTCAAGGTCGGCACCGCGCACATTCTCCCCTTCACGGAGCCGTTGGGCCACGGATCGACGCTGATCCAGCAGGCGATCGACCTGATTGCGCAACTCCGACCGTTGCTCGCGCAACGCCTGATACGTGGCTTTTTCGGACACCGGACCGGCGACCTCCCCGGCGACGACCGGCGGAGTTGTCGTCACGGGTGAGGTCGGTTGCACGGGATTGGGCTGTCCCGCTGATGGTACGGGCGCTGATGCGTCAGTGGGCGGTTGCATGCTGCTCCTTACGAATGGCGACATCTACAGTTTCTCGTACCACGCAAGACGTTACACTGCATAACGTTAGACGAGTATCGCTTGACCGAGCCCGCTGAGTCAGGCATATTTCGAGGCTCGCCCATTCCCATACCGGGCGACCCGGTGCTCACCCAAGGCTTCGGCCGATCGAGCAATCCGGTTCCATGATATCACGCGCTCACCGCCGGCCATGGTGGCGCCAGCTGCAGGAGCGGTTCCGATGGCGAAGGAAGGCATTCATCCGCCGTACCACTCGGTGGTGTTCAAGGACGCGTCGACCGGCGCGCTGATCCTCACGCGCTCGACGATGACGAGCGACACGAAGATCAAGCTGGACGACGGCAACGAGTATCCGCTGATCCTCCTCGAAATCACGAGCGATTCGCACCCGTTCTACACGGGCACGCAGCGCCTGATCGACACGCAGGGTCGCGTCGACAAGTTCAAGAAGCGCTACGGCCGCTAAGCCGTCGCGCTGTGGTGATGACGACGCCCGCACTGATACCAGTGCGGGCGTCGTGTTTTTCTGGCACCAGACGGCGGCGTAGTACCGCTATGGCGCGCTGGGAGGCTCGGTGCCGGTCAAGACGGCGGTGATCGTCAACGCCACCAGAGCGAAAGTCGCCTCCTGCTGCACGGCGCGTGATGGCGGGACCTGCGCACGGTGCACCCGCTGACGCTGGCGGGCGCCGTAGGCCAACACAATCAGCACGATCAGCACCTTGCCGGCGAGCAGCTGCGCGTAGGGCGAGGTCGTAATCGCCGGCCAGGTGGCGTTCGTGAGGCGCAGCGCGCTGCTGATGACCCCGGTCACCAGCGTTAACGGTGCCAGCACCGTCGCCGAACGACTGAAGGCCCGCCACGTCGCCATCGCCCGCGCATGCGGTCCGTCACGGGTAGTCACCCACGTGACCAGCAGCCCACCGATCCACCCCCCCATCCCAATGACGTGGCCAGCATCCGCGAACCGCGCGATCCACGGCCACTGCACCTCGGCCGCCGCGTGCCCCACGCCGCCCATGGCGACAGCCAGCGCGACGGCACCCAGATTCAGCAGCGCAATGCGCCACCACGGACCAGATGGAGCGTAGCGCTCCGCAAACGGCAACAGGAGCGCGGACCACGCGGCCGAGCCCGCCACGGCAATCCACCCGCGCCCCCAGGCACTCTCACGAAGCAGCAATGGCGCCTCGGCAAGGGACATGTCGAGCGCGGTGAGTTGCCGCTGCAAGAGAAGCAACGGTGCAACGACCAGCGCCGTCACGCCACCCCACACCAACACGCGGCGCGCGATGGGCGATCCGTTCGGCGCCGGCGACGCATACGCGCCGGTGAATGCTCGACCCAGCGCGATGACAACACCCAGATACAACAGCAGGCGCGCGACCGGCTCGATGACCGCAGGCGCCGACGCCAACAGCGTGGGCATGAACGGCGTGGCGCCCTCCCCCATTCAGCGCGGGGCGAAGACGAAGTCGTACGCGCCGCTCACCACGTGTCCGTCCTTCGACATCGTCTTCCACGTCACGGTGTAGCGGCCGGGCGCGAGCGGAGCGGCAAAGGCCGCCGTGATGGGCATATCGCGCCCCGGCGCGCGCACGGGCTTGCGCGTGGCGATGGTCACGCCGTTGGCGGCCGCCACGGTGATGCGCGTGGCGATGAGATCCGCGTCTTCGCTGAACCACAAGCGAATCGATTCCGGTGCGGTGGATACCGTGGAATCGGGTGCCGGGAACGCGCGCTTCAACTTGAGATGCGGCAGCCGTCGCCGCGCGGGCTCTACGGGAGATTCGGCGGTGCCCACACGCGTGACGGCACGCACGTCAGCGAGCGGGAGCCCACAGAGGACCAGCGCAGCGAAGGCCACGCGGCGGCGAAGCATCGAAGGAATGCGCATGATGGGGTGTACGGGAGAACGCAGCAAATGGCCTCTGAATTCTAGCAGAAAACACCGACGGCCTCGGCGCTTGATGGGGACCCTCTTGATGGGGACCCTCGTGGCCAACGGGGAAGATCGCCCCGTCAGGGCATCGCGTTGGCGTCGCTGAGCGAAAGCTCCTTGAGGAATCCCCGAGCGCCCCGTCGAAGCACGGCGGCCACGTACAGCGCGCCGACGCACACAACAGCGATCCACTGCAAGGGCGTACCGACCGCTTCGATCGCCAGCGCCGGCTGTGTGGAGGCAAGGCGAGGAGCAAAGGCATTCACGGCCAGGCCGAGACTGATGGCGGTCACCATCATCATCGCGGAGAAGCCGATGGCGAAACGGCGCCCATGCATCCGGGTCAGAATGCCGATCGTGCTGACGTTCGTCGCCGGTCCGGTCAGGAGCAGTGCCAGCCCCGCCCCCGGCGATACGCCGGCAGCCACCAACACGGCCACCAGCGGCGTGGAGGCGGAGGCGCAGATGTAGAGCGGCAACCCCACGGCAGCGAAGACGAGCACATCGAGCCCCGTCGGCATGCGGGTGATCCACGAGCCGGTCAGTACCGGTTGGAGGATCGCCGCGATGAGGAGTCCGACCAGAATCCACGGCGCGGTGTGATCCACCAGATCACCGAAACCGGAGCGAACGGCGCGCCCCAACTTCTCACGGGTGGACGCCACGTGGTGCGATGCGTCCGGTGCAAACAGCGGCAGCCCGCGTGCGCTCCGTTGTACGCCACGCCCCATCACCAGCGCCACCACCATCGCAGTAACGGCGGCGGCGGCAATGCGAAGGATCGCGTACTCTGCCCCGAGCAATGGGAACGACAGGAGAATCGCGTCGATGCCGAGTTCGGGTGTGGCGATCAGAAACGCGATTGCGGCGGTGGTCGACGCGCCCTGCTGAATGAGCTGTTGATACAGGGGCACAACGCCGCAGGAGCAGATGGGTAATGGCAGCCCGACCGCCATCCCGGCGAACCCCTGACGCACGCGAGAGCCTCGGCTCATCCATGCCAGACTTCCCGGTGGGACCCACGCCGAGAAGAGCCCCGCCGCGACATACGCTAGCAACACGGCGGGCGCGCTATCGAACGCCAAGCTGAGGAACGCAGACCAGGTGGCATGCCCCGGCGTTTTCTGCGCGGGATCCTGCCCGATCACGTGCAACAGCACGAGTAGCGCCGCCCCGACGAGCGCGCCAATCCCGCTCGCCCATCGCACCGACGATCCCGCCGCTGCAGGACCGTGCGCATGATCGTGCGAATGGTCGTGCGCGTGGCTGTGGGAATGCTCGTGCGCATGATCATGCGAATGATCGTGCGTGTGATTGTGCGCGTGATTGTGCGCGTGATCGTGATCGTGATCGTGCGCAGAATGCGCGATCACGTGCAGCAGGGACCCACCAACGAGCGCCTCGAACCACACGCCCGCCGTCTTCGGCAGCATCGAGAACATCGCCGGCTCGGCGACATATCCGGCCACGGTGGTGGCCGCCATGAGCGACAGCGCCCCCCACGTCCAGGCGCGCGGCCGATCATCCAGCACCCACCACACCATCAGGCTCACGGGCAGCTGATGGAGAATGACTCCGTAGCCGAGTAGTGCGGAGCCGCTGGTCGTGACCTGCGCCAGCGCGCTGCCATCTAGCGCCGAGTGGATCGCGATGCCGATCAGCGCCAACAGCAGGACCACGGTGTGCGTCTGCCGGACGCCGTAGTGCAACAGCCGTTCGGCCATCGTCGGCAACGTGAAGCCGGCCACCATGAACAGCCCCGCCAACCAGTCACCCTCGGCGAGCGCGTGCGGGATGACCTCCAGCATCACAAGCCCACCGATCGCGATGAGCACGAAACCGTCGACGAACGACAGGAGCCCCGGACGGGAGCGCGCAAGCCGGGCCACGACCGGTCCCGTGGCGAGGGCGCCGACACTGGCGACGAGCATCGCGTGGGTCATGATAGGCTGCCGATGGGGGATGGATCAGCCATGGGGGCAGTCCGCATCCCGGAAATCAAGCCAATTGCGAACCGATTCTCAAGTAGCTCGGCGAGCCAGGGTGCCGGCCACGAGGTGCGCCACCAGCCACCCCAGACAGGCCGCCACGACCGTATCACTCAAAAAATGCCCCAACGCCAGCACCCGGGTGAGCGCACACCCCGCCGCCAGGATCACGGCCAGCCAACGGAGCCGAGGGAAGAGGATCCCCAGCGCGGCCGCGCCCGCGAACGCCACCAGCACATGCGAACTCGGCATCCCCATCCCACGGTTCGACATGGGTCCCTCGGCGAAAGTGCGGAACAGATAGCCGAACTGCTCCGGATCGGGACGCAGGCGACGGATCGCGAGCTTGAGCACCTCCGCCGTCAGTCCGCCCGCGAGCGGTGCCAGCACGAGCAGCGTCGTGCGATAGGACCGGAGGGCCGCCTCACCCGTCTGCAGGCGCGAGACGACCGCCAGAACGACCCAGAGCGGGAGATAGCCGAGGGTGCGCAACATGCGCCCCCAATCGGTGTCATTCACCTTCGGGAGTCGCAGATGCTGCCACGCGAGCGGGTCGAGCGCATGCGCGGCCAACGTGGCGATCAGCGTGACCAGAAGCCAGCGACGCCAAGGTACGGGTGCGGGATGCGGCAGGTCGGAGGAATGCATCGACTGGAAATCAATGGGTGCACGGCGTCCACCGCCACTCGCATATTGGAGGGATGGAACGCAACACTCGGCAACGCGACGCCATTCGGCAGGTGTTCGAGGAGAACCCGCGCCCGCTGGGGCCGACGGAGGTCCTTGAAGCCGGGCGCTCGCACATTGCCAAACTGGGAATCGCTACCGTTTACCGGACCATCAACTCGCTGGTGGAATCGGGGTGGCTCGTCCCGGTGGAATTGCCTGGTGAAGCGCCGCGGTACGAACGGTCGGGAGCCGCGCATCATCATCATTTCCGGTGCCGCGGATGCGCGTGCGTGTTTGAAATCCACGGATGCCCCGGAGATTTGAGCGGCCTCGCGCCGTCGGGCTTCCTGCTCGAGTCGCATGAAGTGGTGCTGTACGGTCTCTGTGCGCGGTGCGCCGCGTGATGGCCATGATCGGGCGCGGGCTACGCACGCTCGGCATCGTGGCACTCGCCGCTGGACTTGGGGCGTGCGATCGTGGCCTTGAAGGGATGGTGATCGATCCGCCGAAGGCGATGCCGACCTTCACCTTCACGCGCGTTGACGGCTCGTCGTTCAGCACGGCACCGACGGCAGGACAGTACACCGTCCTCTTCTTCGGCTACACGAACTGCCCGGATGTCTGTCCCACCACCATGGCCGACTTCACGCGGGTGAAGTCGACGCTGGGCGAGGCGGCATCGCGGGTGCGCTTCGTCTTCATCTCGGTCGATCCCGATCGCGATACGCCACAGGTGGCAGCCGACTACGCGCGCAAGTTCGATCCCGCCTTCATCGGCGTGTCCGCCGACCCGCTCACGACGGTGTCGATCCTGCAGGCGTACGGCATCGCGGCCACGCCTGACGTGTCGTCGGATCATGCGGCACATCTTGTGAGTCATTCGTCGCAGGTACATCTGCTCGATGATCAGGGGCGTCTCATTGCCCTGTATCCGTACGGCTCCCCGTGGAAGATGCTCGCCCACGATCTGGCGCAGCTGCTCTGAGGTTTGTGCCCATGACGCGTGGTCGACTCGCCCTGATGGGACTGCTCGTCGTACTGACGGGCGCAGTCACGTGGATGACATGGCCCCGAGCCGACGCGGAAATCCGCATTCTTCCCGACGGCACCGCGCGCCTGCGTGACGCCGACGGTGAACGGCCACTTCCTGATACCGTGGTGATCACCAAGCGCGGCTGGCGGTTGGGAGATCGTCGGCGCATCACGGTGGTCAATACCGACGATCGCGATCACACGCTGGCCATGTTGCGGGTGACCGCGGGGGAACGACGGGCCTATGACGTCCCCACGGGGCGGTTCGGCGGGCAGTGCACCGCACATCCCGCAGCCGGCGCGCTGGTTCTGGATATCCGCTGACCTGATCGCTGACCCACCTGTTGACCTTTTGAGGCTGCTCCTGATGTCCCTCTCCATCGCCGACATTCGTACCGATTACCGACGCGCCTCGTTGTCCGAGACGGAGGTGGACGCCGATCCAATCGTGCAGTTCGGCGCCTGGTTCAACGACGCAGTGGCCGCACAGGTGGTGGAGCCGAATGCGATGTGTCTCGCCACGGCGACGCCGGATGCGTATCCGTCGGCGCGCATGGTGCTGCTCAAGGGGGTGGATGCCCGTGGCTTCGTGTTCTACACCGACTATCGCAGCCGCAAGGGTGGAGAGCTGGCCGACAATCCCTGTGCATCCCTCTGCTTCTTCTGGGGGGAGCTGGAGCGCCAGGTCCGCATCAATGGTGCGGTGCAGCGCGTGAATCGCGCGGAGTCCGATGCGTACTTCCAGTCGCGTCCGCTCCCCAGCCGCATTGGCGCATGGACCTCGACGCAGAGCAGCGTGCTCCCGTCGCGCGAGGTGCTGGAGGCCCAGTTGGCCGAGAATGATGTCCGCTTTGCCGATGGCCACGTGCCGCTCCCGGAGCACTGGGGCGGCTTCCGCGTGGTGCCGGAGGAGATCGAGTTCTGGCAGGGGCGAGCCAGTCGACTCCATGACCGCATTCAGTATCGGCGCGAAGCCGGGGTGTGGGTGCGGCGGCGACTGTCGCCCTAGTCGCGTCGCGACCGTCGTCACGCGACGGGGAACCAAATGCACGTGTGGGAGATTGCGCGTGCATGGCTTCGACTCCCGCTCCGATTCTGATTTTTGGCGCCACCGGTGGTATCGGTGCTGCTCTGGCCCGTCGCCTCGCTTCGGCGGGACATCCACTCTTTTTGAGCGCGCGCCGACCGGATGCGCTCGCAGCGCTCGGCGCCGAGGTGCAGGCCCCGTGGCATGCTGCGGATGTGACCGACTGGGTACAGATCGATGCCGCGATGGATGCGGCCGTCGCCCAGTATGGTGCCATCGGCGGCGTGGCCCACTGTGTCGGCTCGCTGATCCTCAAGCCCGCGCATCTTACCCGCTTCGACGAGTTCCAGCAGACCATCGCGCAGAATCTCACGAGCGCGTTCGGTGTCGTGCGAGCGGCGGCGCGCGTGATGCCTGCGGGTGGCAGTGTGGTGTTGTGCAGTAGTGCCGCCGCACGCATCGGCTTGGCGAATCACGAAGCGATTGCCGCCGCCAAGGGGGGCATTCAGGGGCTCGTGCTCTCCGCCGCCGCGACCTACGCGCCGCGTGGCCTGCGCTTCAACGCGGTGGCGCCGGGACTGGTTGAAACGCCGCTCACGGCGCGCATCACGGGATCACCGACGGCACGCGAGGCGTCGCAGGGCATGCACGCGCTGGGTCGCATCGGGAGCCCCGCCGACGTCGCCCCCGCCATGCAGTGGCTTTTGAGTGACGACGCGGCCTGGGTGACCGGTCAGATTGTCGGCGTTGACGGCGGCCTCGGTTCGGTCCGCGCGAAGTAACCGGCGATCGTCGACGAGTTCTCGCGCCGCGGCGACTTAGCGCCGCGTCGACTTAGCGCCGCGTCGACTTAGCGGCGGGCGCGGCGGGCGTGGCGGGCTGCGACGCCGGCGCGAGATCGCCGATCAGGATCGGCACCGTCGTCGGACGGCTTGAGCCACCATACGGCTCCACCGTGATCGCGAAGGATGTCACCTGCGATCGCGAGGTTGGCATCGGGACGTTGGGGACCAGCGCACGGCCCTTGTCATCCGAGCGGAAACGCGTGACGGCCGAAAGGCGTCCCGCCTGCAACATCCAGAGCGTGTAGCTGCGATCAGCGGCGAGCGCGGCCAGCCCATACATATGCATGGCGCCCGTGCCACGTTCGACGTTCCAGAAGAGCTGCGCGCCCGCCGTACTCCCCGGTGCGGTGGGATCGAGCGCCACGACCGTCAGCCCGGACTTCGCGTCGAAAAGCGTCGCGAATCGATCATCCTTGGGCACCGGGATGGCGCCAATGGTGCTCGACGGTGCGGCGGGCGACGCGGGTTTGGCATCGGGCGAGGCGACCGGCGCCGAGGCGACCGGCGCCGGAGCGGCAGTCGTCGTGGCAGTCGGCGCGGCGACGGTCGCTGCAGTTCCCGCGGGTGCAGCGACCGCCGTCGTCGCGTTCGAATCGAGTGACGGCGCGCCCTCGGCGCGGCCAACCGCAGGACTACCAACCGCAGGACTACCAACCGCGGCACTGCCCACCGCATCCAACGCCGGCTGCATGAGCAAACGCTCTTGCAGTCGGCTTGCGCGCAGCCCTTGCCACGCGGCGATGCCGATGGCGGCGAGTGCGACGGCGCCCAACGTCAGCATCGCCCAAGGACGACCTCGCGCGCCGCGGCGCGAACGAGGGGCGTACGCATCATCAAGCGCGCCATCCTCGTCAGCGTTACCGAACCCGAGCGGCGCCGGGGCCGCTCGCTTCCCCGACCGACCGTCACCGTCATCGCCACGCGTGCGCTTGGGTCGACGGACGACCGGTTCACGCGGAGCTGGTACGGCCCCCGCTTGATCATCAGCGTGCGCCGATACGGTCCCGTCATCGTCCGTCCTCGGCGCGGCCTGCGACCAGTCATCCGAGAACAGGTCATCGACGGCCGCCTCGAGCAACGGAAGATCCAACCGGTCGACGTCCGGCGCGATCCGTGCCTCGGTGAGGGGCGACGCGACCGGCCGAGGAGCAGTCATCAACGGTGACGCCGTGGTGGAACGACGAGCGGTATCCGCCGCGGGCTGCACGCGGACGCTGCGCGGCGTGGGGCGATCCGCGCGCTCGCTGTGTCGCTCCGTCTCGCGCGTGCGCTTCGCCTTCGCCGGCTTCTGGCTCCGATTGTTCGGTCGTGGCGCATCACCAGGTTCCCACTCATCCATACGGTACGCCGTCGCGTACATCGGTGTGGGACGCTTCGGGCGCTCGCCTTCGGCGTCACCATCCTCCCGATATGCAGACGTGTCGACACGCACCGCGGGACGTGCCGACGATCCGCGGGCGGCAGTTGCCGCGACCGGTGTTGCCTCGACCGGCGCTGCCGCGACGGGCACGGCCGGCGTCATGAGCGTCGACAGCGACGCGCTATGCATGTCGATCTCCCCCTGCAGCACGCGAGCGACCGCCGGCGTTGCCATGCCGCGCTCGAACAGCGCGCGGTCACTCGCGTCGAGTGCGCCAAGCACGTACGCCGGGACGAGCATGCGCAGTTGCTCGAGCGACGGCATGTGCTCCTCAGCGGTGGCAGTCGACTGACGGTCTTCGGACATGAGAGGGAGGGCTACAGGTCATGGTCGAGCCCAGGTCTCTTTGGGCTCTTACTCGGTGGAAAGACTCCCGACCCGCCTCCGGCGTCACGACCGACACCCCGCCGGACCCCTCGCCCGAACAAACCCCGTCCTATCGGGTCGCGTTCAGCTCCTCGCGCAGCTTGACGTAGCTCTCGTAGCGCCCCATCGACACCGCGCCGAGCGCCAGCGCCTCGCGAATGGCGCACCCCGGTTCGACGACATGTGTACAATCCCCAAACCGACACTCGTTCAGGTAGGGGCGGAACTCCGGAAAACAGTGGGCGACATCGCGGGGATCAATCCCCCACAGGCCGACTTCCCGCAGCCCCGGGGTATCGGCCACGAACCCGCCACATGGCAGGGGGTGCAGCACCGCGCCCACGGTGGTATGTCGGCCCTTGTTCACGCTGTCGCTGATCTCCGCCGTGCGCAACGTGAGCCCCGGGAAGAGCGCATTCATCAACGAGGACTTCCCGACCCCTGATGGTCCCGAGAGGGCGGAACTGCGCCCCGCCATTTCCTGACGAAGCGCGGCGAGCCCCTCCCCCGTCTTCACACTCGTGAAGTGCACCGGGTAGCCCGCCGCGACATGCTCCGCAAAGAGCGCGTGGGCGACCTCGGGCTCCACCAGATCGCACTTGTTCACGATGATGCGGGCTGCGATGTCGTTCGCTTCGGCGATGACGAGGAAGCGATCGAGCATACGCGGATGCGGCTCCGGTCGTGCCGCGGCGAACACGACGAGCACCTGATCGAGATTGGCCACGACGACCCGTTCGCCACGCGCGCCGCCGGGTGCGCGACGCGCCAGCTTGCTCGAGCGCGCATGAATACCGGTGATCATCCACGAACCCGGATCGCGATTGTCCCATGCGATCGTCACACGATCGCCGACCGCCAGCTTGAGAGCGCCATGCTCATCATGCTTGAGGCGCCCACGCAGCGATGCCGCGACCACGGATCCACTGGCGACCCGCACATCCCAGACGCCGCCGGTGCCCTGCACCACGACACCGTCAAGCGAGAGTTCGCCATCGATCTGCGGGCCGTACGGACTGATCACGCCAGGCGTCCACGAATGAGACCGTCCAGCGTGGCTTTCACGACATCCAACTGCATGGCGCCAAGCTGATGCCGGACCACCGCCTCACTCGCGCCCGACACGAGAAAGCCGGTCTCGAGATGCCCCTGCACCTCCGGTTCACCGGAGCCCCATCGCACGAACACGAGAAAGGCGCCCCACGGCGCCGTACGGTCGCCGGTGGTATCCGTGAGGATGTCGGCGGAGTAGGCAAAGCCATCCACGCCTTCGAAGGCGGCCGGTCGCTTGTGGACCGCCATGTAGCCGCCGAGGGTCCGCTCATCACCCGCCGAGTGATCCGGCGGGTGATGATGCCCTGCGTGGGTGCCGCTCAGGAGAACCTCAACCGCGCAACGACTCCTTCATGATGTTCCCCGCCATGAATGCGATGTTGGCCGGGCGTTCGGCCAATCGACGCATCAGGTACGGATACCACTGGCTGCCGAATGGTACGTACACGCGCATCCGGTAGCCTTCCTTCACGATCTGTTCCTGCAGATCACGGCGTACGCCATACAGCATCTGGAATTCGAAGCGGTCGGGACTGATTCCCTTCTCCTTGGCGAATCGCTTCGCGTCGGCAATGATCGCCTCGTCATGGGTCGCGATTCCGGGATAGCGGCCGTGCTCCATCAGCCGGTGCATCGCCTCGACGTAGTTCCGGTCCACATCGGCCTTGTCGGGGAATGCGACCTCGGGCGGCTCGAGGTACGCGCCCTTGCAGATGCGGGTGCGGCACTGGATCTCGTTGGCCCGATCGATGTCCTTGAGCGTCCGGCGCAGCGAACTCTGCAGGACGATGCCGACGTTGTCGCGGAAATCCGGATACAGATGCTGTTCGAACAGGTCGATCGTACGATCGGTGTAGGCGCTCGACTCCATGTCCAGGCGGACGAAGCTGTTGTACCGCTTGGCCCGCTCGAGCACCTCGCGCACCACCTCGATGCACAACGCATCGCTGATGTCCTGTCCGAGTGCCGTCAGCTTCACCGAGACGTTCGCATTGAGCTGACGTTCGGCGATCCGATCGAGCAGCTCGAGATACTGCCGTCCGGTCTCACGCGCCTCTGCCTCATTGGTGACGCTTTCACCAAGGAGATCCAGCGAGGCGCTGATGCCCTTGCTGTTCAACTCGGCCACCGCGTCACAGGCGGTCGTGATCGTTTCACCCGCGACGAACCGGGACGCCATCTGGCGCGCGAACCCGACATTGCGGATGAGACTGAAGATCCGCTGCTGCCGGGACAGATAGAGGAGGGAGGTACGTAGCATGGCGATAAGCTAACGGAGGGGCGCGCGGAGGCGAGCCACGGGGGCGACCCCGCCGACGACCAGCGCCTTGTCGAAGAGGTTCCAGGTGAGCAGGCCGTCGTCGGTTTCCGGCTCGAGCAGCTGCATGGCCACGAGATCGAGCGGGGATCCGGTCCGGACCAGGAAGCTGCCGGCGGGCACGGTCAGGGTGGTATCCACCCAGCGCCCTTCCACCCGCATTTCGCGATGGCCCTGGAAGGCGCGACCGGACGCGACGACGGAATCAATACGGAACTGCTGGACGGGGACGGTGGTTTCCGCGGCGACTGAGGTCACCGGCACCCCATGCGTACGGAGCAGGGCGACGGCAGCGGACCACTCCGATCCCAACACATACCCGTGGACCGAGGGGGATCGACGCATGGCGGCTTCGAAGCGGTCGACGACCGGCATGCGCTGCGCGGCGATCGTGCCGGTGCGACGGATACCGCGGGGGACACCGGGCTGCGTGAATGCCGCACTGTCAGCGAGGCGCTCCAGCGCTTCCACAAGGACCGCCTGGGTGTCGGGGCGCGACAGGAAGCGGCCGCGCACGGCCACCGGTGCGACACGATCGCTGGTGAAGGTGGCGGCCGCCATCCCGGTCGCCACGCGCGTGCGGATCGCCGCCGGGCGTTCGGCGAGGTAGGAGAGAATTTCCTGCACGAAGGCGCGCGTGCTGGCGACGCGACGCCCGAACGGATCGTGTGAGTACGCCTCACTCAGGATGCTGATGCCGCCGCGCAGTCCGTAATAGTTGGTGCCGTAGCGCGCCTTGTGTTCATAGGTCCACCATCCGGACTTGGTCGTCGCCGTGATCGACTCCCGTCCATCGGCGCCAGTGAAATTGCCGTAGGGAAAGACCTCGAAGCCATGGCGGACTTTCATGCGCCGACGGATCTCCGGGAGCAGCGTGTCCGCCGTGAACGGGGCCAGCGGCGCAGCGGGATGCAACGACGGCGAATACGTAAGCGCGTAGCCGTGATAGCTGCCGTTCGTCGTGTGCAAATCCATGTAGACGTCGGGCATCCAACGCGTGAACGCGGTCAGCGCCCCCTTGGTCTCGGGTGCTTCGGCCTTGATGAAATCCCGGTTGAGGTCGAGCCCCATCCCATTCGGCCGTTCTCCGATCATCTCCGGGCCGTTCTGAGCGCCACGATTCCGCGCCTGCGGCGCCAGCTTCTCGTTCCCGTCGGCGTTGTAGATGGGGATGATTACCAGCACGAGGGAATCGAGCACATTCGGCCGTGCACTGAACGACCAGTCGCGCAGCAGCGCGAGCATCGCCTCCTTTCCTTCCACTTCACCCGCGTGAATGTTCGCCTGGATGTACACGACCGGTCGCTTGAGTGCGCGAGCTTCGTCGACGGTACGGACACGAGGGCGCGACGCGATGATCAGGGGTACCACACGACCCGCAGGGGATATCGCCAGCGTATCCATCGTGATGGGCGCACCAAGTCCGCGAATCACGTCCAGAAACGTCATGACGTCGGCGTACGACGACGTTTCCCGGTAGTCCGTGCGCTCCGCGCGCGTCACCGGCAGGGCGGACGGGGGAACGACTGCGGTTGGGGCACCCGTGGTAACGCGAGGGCCACAGGCCGTCAGCAGCACGGCAGCCCCGGCAAGCGTCTTCAGGAAACGGTGCGGCATCATGAGGGGATGGATGAGACGAGCGTGCGCATCTGGTGGAGATGGCGGTGCTGATGCTGCGCCACGAAAAGCCCCCACTGATACGCGTTGAGGACGCCGAGAGCTGGATGCGGCGCCGACACGGCCGCGAGGTCACGCCCCGAAGCCGCGTCGAAGGCGGCAATCAGCCGCGCGCGCGCCGTCTGCTGGGCGTGGAGCGCCTGCGCGTAGCTCAGGCTCCCCGTTGGCGTCACCATCGCCGGCGCCGGCACCGGTCGCACCGGTTGCCAGACGCGGAAGTGCTCCATCGTCGGCGCCATCGGTGACGTCGCGGCCTCGGTGGTTCCTGCGGCTTCCTTGATCAACGCGCCGATGCGTCGACCAGTCCCATCCTCCACCATCGCGAGATGTTCGACGATATCGGTGACGGACCAGCGATCAGCGGCGGGGCGCATCGCGTGATGCTCGACGGGAAGATCCTGCAGCCAGTGGTCCATGGCGGCCTGTGCATCGCGCAAGGTGGTGATCACCTCACGGATGCGCGGATGCCATGCCGGATTCGTGGGAGCGTGCATGCGTGTCTATGGATGGAATCGACCACCACGCCGCGCCATCTCGAGGAGGCGCGGGGCGGGGGCAAATCGCGAGGGGTGCTGCCGATCCAGCGCTTCCAGTTGCCGGACCACCTGCGCCGCGCCGAGCGTGTCGAGATAGCGGAACGGGCCGCCAAGGTATGGCGGAAAGCCGATCCCGAAAATCGCTCCGATATCGCCGTCGCGCGGGCTGCGAATGATGCCATCCTCAAGGCACCGAACCGCCTCGTTGCACATGGCAAGCACGCACCGCTGCTGGATCTCGGCCATCTCGCATTCCCGACGCGTGGTGCCGTTCGTCGTGAAGGCATAGACCTCTTGATCCGGTCCCTGACGCTCCCCTTTCGCATCGTAGCGATAGAAGCCGCGCTTCACCTTGCGCCCGAGGCGCCCGCTCGCAATGACCTTGGGCAACGCGGCGGATGGCGCCATACGCTCGCCGAATGCGGCGGCGAGGATCGGCCCTGACTTCCCCGCGATGTCGAGCCCCACTTCATCAAGCAGTGTGAGCGGCCCCACGGGAAAACCGAAGCGGGTCAAAGCCGCATCGATCGCGTCGATGCGGATCCCGTCATCCACGAGATGTCCAGCTTCATTCAGATACGGCGCCAGCATGCGGTTCACATAGAAGCCCGCTCCGTCGCGGACCACAATGACCGTCTTGCCCAACCGGCGGCCATACTCGACCACCGTGGCCGTGGTCTCCGCACTCGTCTCCGGCGTCACGATGACCTCGAGCAAGGGCATCTTGTGCACCGGCGAGAAGAAATGCATGCCGATCACGCGCTCTGGACGTACCGCCGCCGACGCAATCTGCGCGATCGGGATCGTGCTGGTATTCGACGCGAAAATGGCATCAGGGGCGACCTGCTCCACCTCGCGCAACACCTGATGCTTCACGGCGAGGTCCTCGAAGACCGCTTCGATCACGAGCTCGCAGTTGGCGAACCCGCGATAATCGGTCGTTCCGCCGATGAGCGACAGCATGTGGTCGAACTCGATGCGCGTGAGCTGCTGCTTGCGGAGCCGCCCATGCAGCACATCACGCACGGCCCGCCATCCGGCCGCTACGCGCTCGAGCGATGCGTCCTTGAGCCGCACCAGCGTGCCTTGCTGCACGGCGACACTGGCGATCCCGGCACCCATGAAGCCAGCGCCGAGGATGCCGATTTTCCGGATGGGCAGAGGCGCCACCGTTGCGTCGGATCCGCTCTCCTTCTTGAGTGCCGTCGTCGCGAAGAAGATGCCCATCAGCTGCCGACTGACCGGCGATACGGCCATCTCGCCGAAACGCCGTGCTTCGACATCATATCCCGCCATCGGCCCCGCTTCGAGCCCGGCGGCGATGGCCTCGATCGCCGCCAATGGCGCGGGATAATGGCCGCCAGTCTTCCGAAGCACCGTCTTGCGCGCCTGATCGTAGACAAAGCGCCGACCCAGGCTCGTATCCTCGAGTACGCGATCCAGCACGGTCACTCGGCGCCGACGCGCTGGCGTGGACTCGTTCCGAGCCAGCGCACGAACCCGTTGCACCGCAAGCGAACGCAGGAGTGACGGATGGACGAGTTCCTCCACGAGGGCGAGGCGGTGCGCCTTCTTCGCGCGCACGTTCTTCCCCGTCAGGATCATGTCGAGTGCGGCGCGCAGACCAATCTGCGCTGGCAGACGTTGCGTGCCGCCCGCTCCCGGGAAGATGCCCAACTGCACTTCGGGAAGTGCGAGGACCGTTTTCGGGTGTGCGGTGGCGATGCGGTACGCGCACGCCAACGCCAACTCCAACCCTCCACCCAACGCGGCACCGTGAATGGCGGCGATCACCGGCTTGGGGAATCCCGCCACGCGTTGCAGCAGGCGATGGCCAGTCCGAGAGAGCGACTCGGCCTCATCGGCCGACGTCACGGCCTGCAACTCTTCGATATCGGCCCCCGCCACCCAGGTGTCCGGCTTCCCGCTCAACAACACGAGCCCCAGCAACGAGGGATCGCGTTCCACCAGCGTGAAGCACTGCTCGAACACCGGTCCAATCCGGGTATTCAACGTGTTCACCGGCGAACCCGGCTGGTCGTACACCAACACGGCAACATCATGGTCCCGAAGGAGCTGCACGCCGAGCTCTGGATCATCCAGCAGCGTCATGCTGCCTGGCGTCGTCGGCTGAGACGTCGCGTCGATCATGCGCGCTCCACGATCATGGCGTGACCCATGCCACCGGCGGCACACACGGTCAGCATGCCGAACTGTCCATCCCGACGCTGCAGCTCCCGGCACAGAGTGGTCACGATGCGCGCGCCGGTGGCGCCGAACGGATGCCCGATGCTGATGGAGCCCCCGAGCACATTCAGCCGCTCGGGGTCGACGTCGCCGACGGGTGCGGAAAGTCCGGCACGCGCAGCCCAGGTTTTCGATGCCAGCCCATGCAGATTGCTGAGGACCTGCGCGGCGAACGCTTCATGCATGTCGACGAGATCGAGGTCGTTCAGCGACAGCCCGGCACGCCGCAAGGCCATCGGCGCGGCCAACACCGGTGCCTGCAACAACTGCTCAGCGGGATCGACGGCCGCGTACGCGTAGGATCGGATGTAGGCGAGCGGCGCATACCCCAACGCTTTCGCCCGCTCCTCGCTCATCAGCAGGACCGCGGCCGCCCCATCGGTCAGTGGTGAGGCATTCCCCGCGGTAACCGTACCGTAGACGCGATCGAACACCGGGCGGAGGGCCGCCAACTGTTCCAGGGTGGTGTCGTGACGAACGCCGTTGTCGGTGGCCAGCATCGTATCGAAACGTGGCGGCACTGGCACCGGCGCAATCTCGGCCGTCAGCCGGCCATCGGCATGCCCCGCGGCCGCACGCTGATGCGAGCGGAGCGCGAACGCATCCTGCGCCGCGCGCGTGATCCCATTGATCTTCGCCATGGTATCGGCGCTTTGCCCCATCGTCTCGCCGGTGCTGGGCTCCGCAATCGCCGGCGTGATCGGCACCAGGTCACGCGGACGGATGCGCGCCAACACCGAGAGGCGCTGCGACAGCGACTTGGCGCGCGATGCCGCCACGAGGATGTCACTCATGCCGCGCGAATGCAGGATGGGTACCTGCGTCAGCGATTCACTCCCGCCGGCGATCGCCACGTCGGCATGGCCGAGGGCGATCTGATCGGCGGCATCAGTGATCGCCTGATTGGCCGAGGCACACGCACGACCGACCGTATAGGCCTGCAGCGTTTTGGGAAAGTGCGGGAGGAGCGCGACCTCGCGGGCGAGGTTCGGCGCCACGACAGACGGCAGGACGGTGCCGAAGGCCAGCAGATCCACCAGGGCGCCATCGAGGCTGGTCCGCTGCACCAATTCCGCCACGGCAAAACGGCCAAGATCGATGGCGGTGTAGTCACGGAGTGCCGTGCCGGACCGCGCGAACGGCGTACGCACCCCGTCGATGATGGCAACGCGTCGGCTGGAGGTGGTGGGCATGATGAGCAGGCGCGACGAATGCTGGAATGAGGACGCGGAGCGCGCGATCGTGAGGTCGTGCCGCGCGAAATCTAAGGTAGTGCAACGGCGTGGTGGCGCTTACGATTGCAGCAGCCCCCTGCCCTCCCGATCACCGTCATGCCCACCCTCTTCTCTCCACAGCTCCGCTCGACCAGCGATGAACTCGCCAAGTCGGGTGCCCTGTTCGGATATGAGACGCTGACGGGGCAGATCACCCGCTCCGGCTATCTGTTGTTGGCGGTGTCCAATGGCATTGGCGCCTTTCTCCAGAATGCGGGCCCGGGGATGCAGGTCGCCCGTGGCGTGGTCGCCGTCCTGGCCGTGATCGGGTACTTCTGGGTGCGCCGTCGGGTCCCTTCGTATCGGGCCCGCGTGATCTCCGGGATCGCGTTGACGATCTGGATCATCGGCTCGATCACCCTCGAGACGAGAAACGGATGGCCACCACGCCTCGAGCTCGTTCCACCAGCCTGTGTCTATCTCGCGCTGGTGGTTGATTGGCGGCTCGCCCTCGCGCTCTTCCTCGGCATGATCGCGGCCATCGCCGGGGCCTTCGGCAGTGGCTTCGCTCCCCTCCCACCATTTCTGGAAGTCACCGCCGGTAATTGGGTCATCGTCGGGAGCGTCCTGCTGTTCGTGGTGCATCTGCAGCTCCGCGCGTTTGCCTCGGGCATTCGGGATCTGGTCGCATCCTCGCGCAGTCTCGAGACGGCGCGCGCGCAGGCCGCTGAGATCACGGATGAACTGGCCCACGGTGTCACCGAACGGGTCGCCGCCCTCTCGGCCAGTCTGGCGGTGGGACCGGAGGCCGCCGCCACTGCGGCGCGGGCGCTGGCCGTAACGCTGGAGCAAAGTCGCCGCCGTGTGCCCCCCGAGGCGACCCTCAGCTTCGGGAAGCTGCGCGGGCGTGTGGTCCGGCTGCGCCGTGAACTGCTGCGCGCCTTTACGGTCCTTGGTACGGTCCTGCTCCCGTTGCAGGCGCTCCGTCTCTGGGTGGCGGGGGTATCGACCATGACGGTCTTGGTCATGGTGCTCTTCACGGTGCTCCTCGGGATCGCACTCTTCGTGCAGCGGCGCCCTCACTACTGGCGACAGGCCAGCTTGGTCACCGCCGTCGTGCTGTGCCTCGGGTATGTCGGCACCTATCGGTATTGGATCGCGGTCCCCGGATCACCGATCATTCCCCCGTCCGTTTCGCTCAATCTGCTGACCATCATCATGCTCGGCGTGGTGACCGGCAATCTGCGGTTGATGATCGTGCCTGGTGGCGTGATGGCGCTGATCGCACTGCTGCTTGCGGGAAGCCGTGGAATCATGAGCGTGATGGCCTGCGTGATCTACATCGCGGCCGGGGTCATGCTCACGAATCTCCCACAGGATCTGCTCACCGCCATTCAGGTCCATCGCCGAGAGGCGCTGGACGCCATTCGGCGGCGGCGGCGCATCGTCGGGACGCTCTTCCATGATCTCGCCAACCCGCTGCAGATCGTTTCCCTGCTGCTGGAGGACACGCGCGCCACGGGAGGCCGTGCCATTCCCGAGGAGATTCCCGGGGTCGTACATCGCATGCGCGCGACGATCGATGCGGCGCTTGGACGGATCCAACCGCCGGAACCGATTCAGGTGCGGGAACTCATTGAGGCGCTGGTCGCCGTTTTCCGCTGGCAGCTCGACGCGAAAGGACTGCGACTGCTGTGCGTCGGCGATGTGGATGCCGTCATCGTTGGCAACCGCACCCTGCTGCAGGATACGGTGCTGGCCAATCTGTTCTCGAACGCCATCAAGTTCAGTCCCGCCGGTGCGGAGATCACGTTGCACGTCTACCGGGGGAATGGCGAAGTACGGCTCGAGGTCCGAGACCGGGGTCCCGGGCTCCCCGACACGGTGCGTGACGCCGTCGAAGCCGGTCGGGTCGCGCCGTCGCACACCGGGAGCGCTGGAGAATCCGGCAGTGGCTACGGG
>Ga0068877_10001350_pt1 | contig 20249 bp, 17 predicted proteins | sample NOAtaG_FD_66437 | JGI IMG/M metagenome (GOLD analysis project Ga0068877, IMG submission 66437) | Freshwater lake microbial communities from Lake Erie, under a cyanobacterial bloom - NOAA_Erie_Diel6S_1000h metaG | ecosystem: Environmental > Aquatic > Freshwater > Lake | place: USA: Ohio, Lake... | reverse complement strand
ATTCAAGCAGATAGTGCTGCCCAACCAGCCATAAAAGGCCAATCGGATAGCAGAGTGGCTTCGAATGAAATGAAGAAGTCAACACTTGCCTCAGAATCCGAACCCAACGGGGCACAAAATTCACTTGCTGGAGTATCCGAGAGCAAGTCAAAACGATCGAAAGGATCGGCGCCGATCGTGTCTACTGGCAGATTGCTTTTTGCCGTCTACGTCGACATGGACAAGGTAGCGTTCGAGAATAATGCGCTCGATCAGATCTTTGCGAAGCATGGAATTGCTGCAATTGAAGAACTTGCGATCAATGAAGATCAATTGCGATCGCTGCTAACCACAGGTCTCGCTGGTTCCGTATCGCTCGAAGGAAATTCTATCGTTTTGCTCAAGGGAAAATCGAAGAGCATCGACAAAGCGGTCATGGAGATCAATTCCCAGTACAAAGACTTCCCTGCCATTGGAATGAATGTCTTGATGGGTGAGGAAGTTAAGGAATTAGAGCGACAGTTTAGTACAATTTCGGTAGATTCCGCTCCAGCTTCAAAGCGATTGACTGTCAAAAACGAAAGTGGCATTTTCTCAAGATTCTCCGACGGAAAGCTGAAGGCGAAGAAGATGCCGAATAATGGAGGGCTCGCGAAGATTCCTCTTGTGGTAGACGATGGCGAGTCGTTGATGCTGTTGTTGATCCGAGAAGTGGAATAACCTCGCGACCGACTGCATATTCCCCTAAAGTCTATTTCCTTTCGCAGGCCAATCACTTCTTGAACTTGACGCCGGACTTTGTTTAGGCAGAAGTCAGGCCACCGTACGTTTGACCGCCAGTGTATCATGGTTGTAGACGATCATCTCTCCAACCATTGGCTCTATGAACACTGACCCCATCCCCAACCAGCCACTCCTCAGGCCTTGGTCCTCCTGGACTCCAAGGTATTTGACTGCGATCTCCCCGAAGCAGTTCGGTCATTACTTTACGGACGTACTGATCATCGGCGGCGGGCTTGCTGGGCTTCGAGCAGCGCACGAGATTCATCCATCTCTTCGAACTTTGATTCTGACTAAAGACAAGCTGGAGGAGTCGAACAGTACGTATGCACAAGGTGGGATCGCCAGCGTTTGGGACCCCGAGGACCGCTTCGATAATCATGTTGCCGACACGTTGATCGCTGGTGGTGATCTTTGCGACAACAAAGTCGTCGAGACAGTGGTACGCGAAGCTCCCGATCGAGTCGCGGAGTTGATTCGTTGGGGAACTCGGTTTGATCAACATGATGGGCAGATCAAACTCGGTCGAGAAGGTGGCCATTCTCATCAGCGGATCCTTCATGCATTAGGCGATGCTACCGGGAAGGAAATCATGCGAGCCATGATCGCTCATACACGCCAACAGCCTCACACGGAGATCAGCGAAGAGACCTTTACCTTGGATCTGTTGACTATGGAGGGACGTTGCCACGGAGCGATCGCATCCATTCGAGGGGGAAAGCCTGTTTTTATTTGGGCCAAAGAAACAATCCTCTGCACCGGTGGCTGCGGGCAAGTGTTTCGAGAATCTACCAATCCAAGAGTCGCAACGGGTGACGGACACGCCATCGCATTTCGTGCTGGGGCTAGAATGAGAGACATGGAATTTATGCAGTTTCACCCGACCGTGCTCTACATCGCGGGTAGCTCTCGTACGTTGATTACCGAAGCCGTCCGAGGTGACGGTGCTTATCTGATCGATGCGAATGGAACTCGCTTTATGGGGGAGTACGATGAACGACTAGAACTCGCGCCTCGCGATATCGTCAGCCAAGCGATCGTCAGCCAAATGGAAAAAACTCAGTCTCCATGCGTCTATTTGACGATGAAGCACCTCGATCCCACGCATGTACGAGAAAGATTCCCGGGTATCGCCAAGGTGTGTGGCAGTTTCGGACTGGATATTGCCGTTGATGCGATTCCTGTACGACCAGGTGCGCATTACATGATCGGTGGTTGCGAGGTGGATACGCAGGCACGCACATCGATTCCAGGGTTGTGGGCTGCCGGAGAAGTGACTAGCAGTGGATTGCATGGTGCAAACCGCTTAGCCTCGAATAGCCTTTTAGAAGGCCTGGTCTACGGAGCCATTGCAGGTCGCAACGCTTCGGAATGCGCGAGCCAAAATCCATCGAACGAATTGCGAGTTCTTCCTATTGAGTCACCTGGGTTAGCTCGGAGCGATCAAGAAATAGACTTGGCGGACATTCGCAATGCGGTCCGGTCACTGATGTGGCGGAATGTTGGAGTCAAACGCAAAGAAGAGCGGCTCTCCGAAACCATTCAGACGATTCAGCAATACTGTAGCTATGTACTATCTCAGAACTTGGATGGTATCGAAGGCTGGGAGCTGCAAAACATCTTAACGGTGAGTCTGCAAATGGCAGTCGCAGCCCAGGAACGAAAGGAATCCCGGGGCGTTCACTTCCGGATCGATTATCCCGCCGTTGACAAAACGCATTGGCGGAAACATTTGACGATATCTAGGACAGGATGATCGTAACGCAATCCTATTCACCTGAGCCGGAGGGCGCTAGCGCCGAATTCATCCGTTGGTCCGAGCCACAGGGCGCCAGCACCGGTTTTCTGCGCTAGTAATCACTACGCCTCCACCGGTTTTGATTCCCTTACTTGACTTCTTCAACTTCTAGTTGGTTGGTTATGCCGTCAATTCCATCGATTCCACGAAGCGATTCTTGAATCATCTGCTTTTGATAAAACGAGTCAACTTTGCCTCGCAAGATGATCCGACCGGCAACACTTTCGAGATACACACGCCTACGGGCATGAGGATTGTTTTGAATAGCACGGTCAATACGGTGCAGAAGCGGACTCGAAGTCATGAAGCAGCTCCGAAAAAAGTGCGAAAAGATTGATGTTTGTGAGCGAATGTGAAGTTAAGCTCACCAGCAATCCAGAGAGGAAACGAAGGATACTGCTATCTCTGAGACGATCTAACAGCCCCTAATTCTTCCCCCCAAGATGGAAACTGCTCGATTATTTCCAATGGAACGCGAGGGTTTTGCTACGGTAGATTGCGGGTCTTGCCATCTGGATAAGTTATAGGAAGTAGGGGTGACCGTGATTGTCGGGTTGGGCTCTGCCAATTACATTGTCAAATACTGGTTGCGTGATGGGAGTTCCACCGCGCACCTTACACTTGCCTACCTCTCTTTCTCTGAAGAAAAACTATGACTCTGCAAATCTGGAAATGGACGACTCGTTCACTTGTCGTTGGAGCACTTTTGAGTGTTGGCTGTTGGGCCGATGCACAAGATACAGCAAAGAAAGCGACCTCCCTTTTCGATGGGAAAACGCTGACTGGATGGTCCGGTTTGGCCGACAACTGGCGAGTGGAAGACGGTGCCATCACCGGAGAGAACATCGCGGAGAAGCCACTCAAGAACAATACATTCTTGGTCTGTGATAAAAAGGTTTCCGACTTTGAGTTGAACCTTGAGTTCCGCATCATGGGCGGGAACTCGGGTATCCAATATCGAAGCAAGCTGATCGATGCGGAGAAGTATATCGTCGGTGGATACCAAGCCGATATCGATGCAAACAAACGTTACATGGGAATCAACTACGAAGAACGTGGACGCGGAATTATGGTGGAGCGCGGCGAGATCGTAGCCGTGAATAACCAAGGAGCGAAGTCCAAGGTTGGCACTTGTGGTGACGCAACAGCACTCCTCGGTCGCATCAAGTTCGATGATTGGAACCGATACAGGATTGTTGCAAAAGGTTCCAAACTACAACATTACATCAACGATGTGCTGATGTCTGAACTTCAAGATGACGAAACAGCCAAACGTTCGGCCGAAGGTATCATCGCATTACAAGTCCACGCAGGCCCTCCGATGAAGGTTCAGTTCAAAAATATAACGCTGTCGGAATAGATTGAATCGAGAGTTATCTGTTTTTTCCCTCTCCCTTTTGCTTTGAAAAGGGAGGATGCCACTTTGCGTTTGCGCCAAAAGCGTAAAATACAAAAGGTCGAGGGAATCTACGACATGCTTTTTCAGTTACCGGGCAAAGAGCCCGAACTAGGAGCCATTCTCTTGATGTCGCACTTCAATGTGGTACAGCGGGGTACAGGGCGGCAAAGCCAGCTGCCTAATTTGAGGTAGCGGAGCATATCTGGGATGCCCTATCAACAAGCGTTTCTTTACGGAAAGCTTCAGCGGTCTTGTCGAACCAGGACACGACGGCTTGAAGAAGCTCGGTGCGATCCTCTTGGAGCATAGCGACGTGGTCCCATCGAGGTTGATATACAACTGCGATCTCGCTTCGATTCACCACGCGCGGAAACATGTCGAAAAACTGGTCGGCGTAACTGTAATAATCAATTACTCCTCCCGTATAGACAAACTGCAATCGCATGCCGCGACCGATTAATCCAAGAAGGGTCGCTTCGGATTGTTCGCGATCTGGGAACTCTCGTATGTCCGAACCAATCGGCATCGTCGATGCACTAGATTTGGTACTTTGGAAATAACCACGGAACAGGTCGATCCATTTCGACATGCGTACTACTTTAGGCAAATACTTGCGACTCACGAAAGGAGCCCAATGTCCGGCGGTTCGATAACCGCAGGCGTCCACTAAGGAAGCCGCGATGATACGTTCGTCCTCAACCGCTGAGGGGATCGCATCATCTGCGCCTGAACAAAGGCCGAATAACATGAAATGGCTGTAACCATATTCGCGTTCTAGCATATCCATCGCTTGCCGCACTTCGCTCGCAGCCCGTTCCAGCGAGGATCCGTGGCTTCCAACCGCCAAACTCTCGCCAATTCCTGAAAGGTCGAATCGGAAGGAGGGCAGCCCCAAACCCGACAATTTGTCTGCTAAGTCTACGTGCAGTCGTGACGGTCCTACACTGGTTAGCATACCCGCGGTCAACATCAAGACTGCGATCTTCGATTCAGAACAACTGCTTTCGCTGTCCAACGCCTCGCTCTCGACAGCGTCGCGGTGGATTCCAAATAGATGCTGGTACTCGCCAAAAACATGTGGTGTTTGCATCAGACAACTCCCTTTGCAAAGATCGAAGAGATGAGCCGAGAGCTACAAGGAGACGAGAAAGAGGATTGCGAGAAATCTTTTGATTCCCAGTAAATCTCATCTTCACTTTGCGTATGTTGCCAACCGAGAAGCGAGAGTGCCGGTTGTCCTATCGTTCCATAGCGTTTTGTTTCCACTACCCATCGCGATGCTGCCTCGATGCGTGTTGATGCACGAAGTTGGATGGCTGCGATCTCTTGTTGCATAGTCGCCGTACAAGCACTTCCCATGAACTGTTCGGGTTGGCCTTTTCGAAATGTAAGATAACGCGTGAGGCTTTCCAATTCGAAACGGTGCATCGAACGCAGAAGGTTCAAATACTCTTGTCCATTGAGAATGGGATCCCAAAGAATCGCTTTATCGATATCTTTCAGCGGCGTTTGGGCCAATAGGCTGGCCCCCAGGCGAATTCCTAGTAACGACACCTTGTGCGTCGATGGTTCGAAAGTGGGTTCGCTTCGGACGTGATGGACGACGGCTGCGATGTCGGCTCTCCATTGATCTAGCGTGGCATCTTTTGCACGTCCCGTGGAGTTTCCTGTCGAAGCGAAATCGAATCGTACGACATCGAAACCATCTTGCGACAGCCGAATGGCGAGTTGTTGTAGATTGCGATTCGCGCGCGTCGCTTCATGTCCCATCGCATTGCACATCACAATGGTGTGATGGCGTCGCTTTTCGATAGTACCGACCGAGGGATACTGGATTGCAGCCAATTGTTCTGATCGGCTGATAATGGTCAAAGGTTGAATGGTTGGTAGTTTTCGGCGCAGCTCGATCGCATTGGCCTGCCGCAGTTTTATTTCATCTTCGCGGCTAGCAGACTTCTCCGACTGGGTTAGCAAACGAAGATGTTGGCTTAAGCTCGCAATCGTTGGGTTTGCAAAAAAATCGCGTACAGGAATGGCTAGATTCAGCTTTCCCGTCAACTGTGCGATAACGCGAGTCACAAGCAACGAGCTGCCACCTAGTTGGAAGAAATCATCGAACCGACCGATCTTCGAGATGTTGAGGACGTTCGACCATATCGACGCTAACTCACGTTCTAGTTCTGATTCCGCTTCTTGGAATTCGCCATCGCGATCCACTTCGCCCGACTCCACGGGTGGCAACGCCTTTCGATCGATCTTGCCATTGATCGTTTTGGGAAACGATTCTAGGAAGATAAATCGGGAAGGGACCATGTAGACTGGTAGCCTTGCTCGGAGGAATGTAGCAAGCTCACTCGTTGACAGCGATTCGTCCTTGCGTACGACGTAGGCAGCAAGGAATTTTTGGCCCGCATTCTCGGCACAAATGATAAGCGATTCGCTCACCGATTCGCAGAGCGACAGCACCGCTTCGATCTCACCTGGTTCGATTCGATACGAACCAATTTTCATTTGGTGATCGACTCGGCCAGAGAATTCGATATCACCGCAGGGAAGCCATCGAGCCAAATCGCCAGTCCGGTAGATTCTGATAGGTGCACCATCGACCGTAACGTCCAAGAACGCCTTTTCCGTCAAGTCGGGTCGATTCAAGTAGCCGCGAGCGAGAGCATCTCCACTGATGTACAGATGACCCGTTTCGCCGATCCCTACCGATTGATAGTTGTCATTGAGGATATGCGCTGCATATCCAACCAGAGGCTTACCGATCGGCATTTGAGGCTCATCCCAATCGTCGGAAGGGATGAAGACGGTGCAGGTAACTGTCGTCTCGGTAGGACCATAGGCGTTGCACCAAAGAACTTTATGTTTGCTTTGCCGCTTCCATCGTCGAAAATGTTCAACGGATACTTTTTCGCCGGTAGCAATTAGCAATCGAAGGCTACTAGGCACAGGTGCATTGGACGCGACTAACAAATCGACCCATTCGTGCCAGTACGCTGTAGCGACGTGCAACGCAGTAATCCGATAGGTATCGATGAGATGCGAGAGCTCATTGTGTGCTTTAGCCCGTTCACGAGGGCGAACCACAACAGCACTTCCTACGAGTAGAGGCGGAAAGATCTCTTCGATCGCAATATCGAAGTTCAACGTTGAAAACTGTAGCGTGCGATCCGTTGGCTTGAGTTGATAGACCTCGACGTCGGCCAAGCAGTAGGTCGTGAGCGATCGATGCTCGATCTGAACCCCCTTGGGCTTGCCCGTCGACCCCGACGTATACATGACATACGCGAGAGATTCCTCTGGAATTTCTACAGAAACGTTGTTATGCTCCGACTGCCAAAGTTGTTCATCGTGTGGGTCGATAAAGATCGGCGCTGCATCGTTCGATGTGTCGAATAGATTCAGATAATTCGGATCGCAGAAGATCATCTTGATCGATGCATCTTCGACTATGAAAGCTAATCGATCTTTAGGAAACTCAGGGTCGAGCGGGACAAACGCGCAGCCCGCCTTCATGATACCGAGCATGCTGATGATAGCGGTCGCAGAGCGATCCATACATATCCCGATACGGTCCTCGCGCTGATAGGATCGGTCCAGCAGAAATCGGGCGATCTGATTAGCGCGTCGATTGACATCTTCGTAGGTCCAAACGGAGTCTTCGAACTCAATCGCAATCGAGTCAGCACTCTTGAGAACTTGTTCTTCAAGAAGTGCAGTTAACAATCCAACGCGAGTAGACGTAACTTGGGGGTCGATAAGGCAAGTAGGCATGATGTTTATAGCGAGGCGAACGAACCGACGTGAATTCCTGGCTCCAAGCTTGAAGTATCAGGTACATAAAACTTGGAAGCGACAGGCTCTTGTCCGACTGCTTGTTGAATTGAGTCGGTCAGAATCGCCAGCCCACACCTGAGATCTTCGATTGAGATCGTCAATGGAGGCAATAGCTTCACCACTTGATCGCGTGCACCTGAAGTCTCAATCATGAGCCCATTCTGGAATGCTTTTCGACAGACTCGACCCGCCATTTCCGGTTCGTCGAATTCGAGCCCCCAGATCATGCCTCGTCCACGAATATCTGCACATACGGAACTGAACTGTTCACGAACGCTCTTTAGTTCCAGCTCAATTCGAACACCATTGGCTCCGACTTGAAGTCCGAATTCATCATCGCGCCAGTATTCGAGTAGTTGTCGAGCGGCAACGAACGCAAGATTGTTGCCGCGAAAAGTTCCCGTATGCTCGCCTGGTTTCCATATATCGCATTCGCGTCGCAGGAAGACCAAAGACATGGGAAGTCCCCCGCCGATTGCCTTAGAAAGACAGACGATATCCGGTTCGATTCCAGCTCGTTCAAAGGAGAAGAAAGTACCAGTTCGACCATTTCCTACTTGGATGTCGTCAACAATCAGTAGGATGTCATGCGCTTTGCAAATGTCAGCAATGCGTCGAAGCCATTCAAAGCTTGCGACATTGATTCCACCTTCGCCTTGGACTGTCTCGAGGATAACAGCGGCGGGAAGCGGTAGGCCGCTGCTGCCATCTTCGAGCATCTTCTTGAGCAACAACGATGTATCCATGTCGCCGAGATAACCATCGTAAGGTAAATGGGTTACATTGTTGTGCGACCCATAGCTCATATCATGATAGTACTGGTTGCCGGTGAGTGCCAAGGAACCGAGTGAATGTCCGTGATAAGCATTGGTAAAGGCGACGATGTGCGATCGCTGCTTCGATTTTCTCGCAAGTTTGATCGCCGCCTCGACTGCATTGGTTCCCGTGGGACCTGTGAATTGGACTTTGTAGTCTAAGCCTCTGGGCTTGAGAATGATTTCATCCAACGCTTCGAGCAACTCGATTTTGGCGGTGGTTGCCGTATCGAGACCATGCATAACCCCGTCGTTATCGAGATAAGACATCAACGCCTTCTTCACCAACGGATTGTTATGGCCGTAGTTGAGCGTTCCTGCTCCCGCGAAGAAATCAAGATATCGTTTTCCCCGACTATCTGTTAGCCAAGCACCTTTTGCTGACTGGAAAACGGTTGGAAAGGAACGGACATACCCACGAATATTAGATTCGAGCCGATCGATTGTATCGTTGCTTTGCATTTTTTTTGGGGGTGGAATAAGCGTAGTAGCGGAATACCGACCGAAAACTAGGCTTGAAAAACCCTGTATGCAAAAATGAAAACAGGTCTCGCTAGTAGAATCCTTAAACGTCGTGACTTTGTAGGGAATGTAACGACAGTGAGGATTTTCAGGATCGTGGGTCTCGATATTCGAGAGTACTGCGATATTCGAGAGTACTGATCGATGATTCCTAAGCATTCATCATGTGTTAGCGAATACTCTTTGTTCCGGCTTTCTTCTCTAGCCAGTCGTTCAGAGAGATTGTCAACTTGTCTTTTTGCTTTGCGATTTCGCGGTTCATCTTCTCTACGAGTTTGTCGTCATAGTCTTTCATCTTTTCATCGAGCACTTCGCGAATCCCCTTACCGATTAATTCCGCTGCGTCTCCTCCGACTCGACTGATACGATCGACCTCGAACTCTTTGAGCAGGACATTTGCGATGGTTACCTTCGGGCTAAACTCAACATCGGGTGGGAATTTTGCGGAGTTCACATGAACGTAGACGCTACATTCCACGTTCATCTCGACGCGCGACTTAGCGTGCATCGAAAGGCTATACCACCGTACGTTCCTTTGCCACTGACTGACACGACCAAATAACTTCAATGGAGTCTCAATGCGGGTTGTGATATCGATACGTCCATCGTGACTGAAGTCAATCTTGGAGACATCGACGATGAGTTCCTTCTCCGGGTCAACAAAGTCAATGGTATAGCGCGTCCAGGTTCCATGCTTCATCAGCGTCGTTTTGCGTTTTGTCTCGATCTTGAGCCCTTCGCGATGGATATGTAATCCCGTAAAGACTTCTTTGCGTTTGTCCCATTTGCGATTATCTTCAAAATTCGGGGGTAAGTTTTTAAGCACCATCCATTTAACCCAAGCGCTAATCTCCTGCCGTTCATCTGCGGATACTGCAACTGGCACTTGTGGCAACGTTTCGGGCAAGATCAGATTCCGAGATGCGGGCCGTTCACTCTCCGGGATCGTTTCCGTATCCAAAATATCTTCCATGCTCGGCGCTCCTCGATCATCCTGGCAGTTGCAGAGATCGCAGTGCAGACAAGCGATGAAGCATGCCAACATCCCAGTAGCGAGTATTCGTATGACGGGTCGGAACCAAGGCAACAAGTAAGAGATGGTTTCGTCCATACAGTTCTCAACGCGTTTGGTTAGAATGAGCTCGTACCCGTTTTTCCGTTGGATCATAGAAATTTCGCGAATGCAAGCACAAGTCCAAACATCCGTTCATCGGCATTCAACTCCGATTCAAATGGTCTTTTTGCTCTTCTTTTTTCTCCAGAGCGGCGGGTTGCTAGCGTCGGATGACCTTCCATCTGCCGAGGAACGTCGAAGGGTTGCGGAGTTGATCGTGGAGCGAGCCAGAAATTCCGGCAGTTCCACGCGAGGGTTAGCGATCTTCACGAATGCAAAAGCTGCTTGCTTTTCCTGTCACAAGATCGGCGAAACAGGAGGCGATATCGGTCCAGCATTAACACTCCTTGGACCGAAAAAGCCTGGTTGGGAGATTGTAGAGAGTTTGCTTTGGCCCAACGCAAAAATTGAAAGCGACTATCAACCCTACAAATTCATGTTGGATGACGATTCTGTGTTGAGCGGCTATTTACTCCCGTCGCCGAATCCCCAGATAATGCGATTGAAAGATCCCGCGAAAGGTACAGTCCAAGAAGTCCAACGTCGTTCGATAGTGCAAGAGTCCAAGTCTTTATCGTTGATGCCCAATGGACTGATCGATGGACTTTCGGAAGACAAGCAAGCTGACTTGGTCCGCTTTCTCCTCGACTTAGGTGCACCGGATAGTTTAAAACTAGCGACGATCGAATCATCGATAAAAAATGCCAGCCATCATGAAGTCGCATCGTTCGACTACTCAAAACCACCATTGCAACCAGATAAGCGTAAGTGGTGGAAGCATCCTATCAATAAAGACCGTCTTTACGATTATTATGCCAAGCAGGCGATTCACTTCAAAAACTCAGCCGATACCGCCACCATCTTGGGAGAGTATCCTGGACTGGATGGTGTTGGTTTTGGGCACTGGGGTAGTCAAAACGAAGAAACATGGAAAGGGGACGAATGGAACTATGCGGAGCCAAACTTGGTGCAATGCAATGTCCTGGTTCATCCCAAGAAAACGATCGCTCGGGCCGTGTGTTTTCGGTTCGGCCCGCAATTGGAATGGGCAGCCTGTTACAATCCTGATCGATTCGCGTTCGAATATGTTTGGAAAGGTGGGTACATTAAGTATTCATCGGTACGCCACGGTTACATGGACGGCTTTCGTATCGCTGGAACGGAGCAATCGCTGCCACTCAATGCGGGACCTGCATTGGAGACCGTTGCATTGCCATCGGGCTCTTTGCCGAAGTACTTAGGGTATCGTGTATTCGAGAATCAAGTTCTATTCGAGTTTTCGGTTGGCGAAACCATCTATGTCGATCAATTGCGGATGGAAGAAGGGATGCCTGTTCGCACCTTGGTAACTGCGGATCAGTTGCCAAATCCTTCCATTCGCGACGGAGGTAAATCGCGATGGCCCCGCGCACTGGAAACGAACATCGAGTATGGAAAGGGGAAAGGCTACATCGTCGATACGATATCCATCCCTTCGGAGAACCCATGGAACGTTCAACTCTCCTGTGGTGATCACGCGTTCCTATCCGATGGGACAGCAATTGTCGCAACGATCCAAGGGGATGTGTTTCGGGTTGAAGGAGTATCGATCGTCAACGGTTCGACTGCTCCCAACAAAGCACGATGGCGACGCATCGCGGCTGGCCTCCATCATGCATTGGGTGTTCATGTCCATGAGGACGCGATCTATGTCCTCGGACGAAATCAAATCACCCGCTTGCACGACTTGAATGGTGACCACGAAACCGATTGGTACGAGTGTTTCTCGAAAGCCTTTGAAACATCCCCGAACGGACACGACTATATATGTGGGCTTGTACGAGACACGTTAGGAAATTTTTATACCGCGTCAGGCAATCAAGGAATCGTGCAGATTTCGAAAGATGGTAACGAAGCTAATATCCTGGCGACTGGATTTCGCAACCCGGATGGGATCGGTATTTTGCCGGATGGGACGCTGACGGTTCCTGCATCCGAGGGGGATTGGACTTGCGCCTCGATGGTGAGTTTGGTCGTACCAACGATGCCAAACTCGTCGCGACCTTTCTACAAAACGGGGCCGACTCCATTTTTTGGACATCGTGGTCCCAAGGTAGGGCAAAAGGTAGAGTTGCCGTTGGTCTACTTCCCGCGCGGTGTGGATAACTCGAGCGGTGGTCAATGCTGGGTCGAGGACGCACGCATGGGGCCGATCCATCAACAGATTGTGCACACGTCGTTTGGTACCGGAACCGCGATGTTGTTGCTGCGAGACCGCGTTGGTACACAACAGCAAGGTGGCGTGTATGTATTGCCGGGCGAGTATCGCGCAGGTATCCATCGCGCTAAACAGAACCCGATCGATGGGCAGCTATACTTCACGGGAATGAACGGGTGGGGAACCTACACACCGGATCCAGGTTGCTTCCAACGATTGCGTTACACCGGCGATCCTGTCCAAGTGCCGTTGGGGTTTCATGTTCGATCGAATGGAATCGAAGTTCAGTTTTCAGAACCGCTCGATGCCAAAGCTTCGCAGAACGCGGCTAACCACTTTGCACAAAGCTGGAACTATCGGTACTCGCCGGGTTACGGATCAAAGGAATATTCGGTGCTTCATCCACCGACGATAGGACACGATCGTTTGCCGATCACTTCGGCAATCGTATCTGAAGATCGCAGATCATTGTTTGTGGAGATTCCGTCATTGCAACTCTGCAATCAGTTGCATTTGCATCTCCAGGTAGACGCGACCAACACGATCGACCTTTACTTGACAGTCCACGCGATGGACGAACCCAGGAAGGACGTACCTTCTTTCGCAACCGCGCACGAAAAAACACTGCTTTCTCATCCGCTTACCCGCGATTTAACTTGGCTGCAAAAGAGTGTTCCGAACCCATGGCAGAAACGACTAACGAAAGGTCGCGAAGTGCGCATCGAAGCGATGGCCAACTTGCAGTTCTCGACAAAAGTGATCGAAGCCATAGCGGGCGAAGAGTTGCGATTGACGTTGGTCAATCCCGACGTAGTGCCCCACAACTGGGCGTTGGTCAAACCGGGTTGTTTAGAGAAAGTAGGAGAGCAGGTGAACCGATTGGTCAACGATCCTGAGGCTTACCTACATCATTACGTCCCCAAGAGTGAGGATGTTGTGTGCTACACCGACGTCGTCGAACCAAACAGCGAATACTCAATCTATTTCAAGGTCCCGACAATACCCGGCCGGTACCCGTACTTGTGCACATTCCCCGGACATTGGATGGTAATGAACGGCGAATTCCTAGTTCGTGAAAGATGAGTTTTTTGTAAAGAATACCCCCGCAACGGGACGAATGATCCAAATCAACCAATGAAAACACTGGTGATTCTGAAAAAGGAGCGGCTGGTGGTTCCGCCGGTGGTTCCATCGCCAATCTAGATTCACCCGCCCCCGATAGTACGTGGAGCGAGTTGGCTACACTATGGCGATCACTCGATTCTTCGATGCAAAGTGGACAAGAGTCCGAGACATTCGGAAAGTAACCTGGACCTATATTGCCTGCGTATCCATGATTATCATCAAGAAATGCAAGGCACCTAAAGTACGTCCCGGACTGGTCAAGTTGCTTTTGCCATGTCGACCCACCGTCGGAGGTTTTGTAAATCTTGCCAGCGCCGTTGGCATACCAACCAATACGATCATTTACGAAGTAGATGTCGTCTTGTTTGCCACGATAGGTCTCCGTCGTTAGCTTCTCCCAAACGGTCCGGCGATCTTGAATGTCTGGTCGCGACTGCAAAGTATCGACAACTTTGCGAACGAAAATCAGTACGGCTAGGCCTTTGGTAAGCGATTGCTTGGAAAGTTCCATTACCTTGTCTGTGAGGTGCTTCTTTTCGACTTCGATCTCGCGTAGCGTGACCTGCTTCTTTGCATCGATTCGCTTCTCCACCTCAGTGTTCGTTAGATCGGCGTGAGTGAGTCCGAAAATCTCACCTCAGCCACGTGACGTCGCTGAAAGCTCCATCAAACGGAAGGGTGCGAACTCTTTGGAATGATACTGTTCTTGAACAATTAGCTCCAAAAGTTCTTGAAACGCAGCTTCCAAGTGAGCTTCATCATGAACTAGCAGTACATCTTTACCAAGAATACCAGCATGGAGCGGCTTGCCTTTGAATCCAACTCCATAGTCGCTGAAGAGTAATCGGCTGCCTATCATGTCTACCTTTCCGACAATGACTACTGCTACTGTTGGTCGATTAGTCTTTTCATAGACATCTACACTGTCTATATGTCTCCAAAAATCGTATACATTCCGTCGATGCCATGATGCCGACATCTGTTAGTACGCCTGGTAGTATACGCCTCTGTTTTGTCGAGCGATCGACTTAAGTGTTTCGACTTGTTCTATCAGGCCGACGCAATCAATGATCGCAGGCTTGCTATGCGATTGATTTAACTGAGTAATAACGGAAACCGAGCTCTGATCGAACTCGCCGTCGGAAAGCAAGACAATACGTTCTGGCCTCTCGTTAATTGCCAACATCATAGCTGTCAGTGGATTGGTGCCACCACCTCCAACGTCCCCCTGATCTAGCCACGCACAGATAGCTCGCTTGTTCTTTTCGTTTGCTGGCACCAACCCACCTCCTATCGGATGAAGATGGAAACTGTCGTCGAATAGCACCACTAGAAACGTCTGATTTGGTTTCAAAAGTTCTAAGGCCCGCTTCATTGAAGCGATAACACGTGGAAGCCTATCCAGTGATTGCATACTGCCGCTGACATCGATTACGTACGCGGTCGATTTTGCAGGCGGCCCCGAGCCGACAAAAGGGTTTGCACCGACAGACTCTTCAAGACTTTTGCTATTCGAGCCCGATTGAGTGTTCGTATCTATCGTCCGTTTCTGTTCGACAATCAGTATCTGCGTTTCTTTGTCGTTCTCATGCCCCCGCGAATCAGCTACTTCGTTAGATTCGTTGGAGGAATTCCGTGTATTATCAGATTCAAAGCCAGATTCTTTCCTAGGCTGCGCACTTTGCTCAGACGAGCTAGAGTCAGATTCAGAACTTGCTCCATTTGAGCCTTTGGGAACGGAAGCACTAGCCTGATCTGCATCTAGACTAGCTGCCACAATTTCAGATTCCCCGCTTTGAGCATGCTCGCCGTCTTCGCCGAATCCAAATGGCACCCTTACCCAGGGCAACACGATGATCGCCAGCAGCAATCCAAGAATCACTGCCGAGACAACAATCCAGTACAACTTCGTATCTTCGCTCGGTTGCTTGTCAGCCCTTCTAACGGGTGGCGGAGAGATGGGTGGAGGTTCATTCATCACTGCACTTTACCCTCCCCGCCCTTACCGATGGACAAGTCATCTACATCATCTATAGGGAGTAATTGATAGTCGTACCCGAGACGAAGTAGTATCTCCTTCAATGCACCGAATTGTTCATGGGAATCCGGCCAGACGGCGCACGAAAAGAAGGTGTCGCTTGGCGAAGACGAGCAGACCGATTGTTCGAACACCGCGATGTCAGCGGAACTCGACAAATCCCATCCAGCGTTTGGGCGAGGTTTGATTCGTGTAGTACCAAGCAGGTTTAGAGTGACAACATGGTTCGTATTGAAACCGCCGCCGCTCGGGTTCGAAATCAGGTAGAGCTTTCCGTAACGCATAGCAAAAATAAGATTGCCTTTGGATGTCGAACGAACTTTCGGTAGCTCTGTTTTCTGTTCTCGCGAATCCAGAGCATCTTCCGTCGCTCTCGACTTCTCGGCTAACGAAGCTCTCGCTTCAACTAGCTTCTCATCGAGTTCGCTTAATTCTTCCCGCATTTCCAAGACACGCTTTTCAACATCTCTAAAGTGTTGACTGAGTTCGACTTGTTGCTTGACCGCTTTATCCCGTTGTGCTTCCGATTGAAGTTGCCGTGCTTGTAATTCGAGTATCTCCGTTCGGTCCTCACCCACCACCGACTTCTCTAGCTCCGCAATCGTGACGGCGAGCCCAGCACGTTCGCTTTGTAATTTTTCAAGGTGGGATGCAATTTGCAACGACTCTTCTTCCGAAATAACTGGTTGCTCAGCATCGACTTTTGATTCTTCTCCTCGAAATTGCAACAAAACGGAAATCAAGATAGAGAGGAACATGATCCCGCCAAACGCGTTACAGATTGTGTCCAGAAAAAGGTCTAGGCTGGACGACGGAGTGGCGGATTTTCGTCTACCCATGCTCTATTTCTCGACTTCACTCCGGAGTTTGATAGCACGTTTCGATGCAATCACATCGAAGCCAAAACTTGCATTTTCAGCTTCGAGCTTTGCTTGTACAGCATCAAAGCTTTTTGCAGCGCCAGGACGGACAAGGAGCAGGAAGTGTATTTTTCCCAAATCTTGTCCATCCACCCAATCGCCGAACTTGCTCATTCGATCGCTCCCTGAATAGACACGGCGTGTATCTCTAGCAAGATCTAATACCGATAGCTGCCTATCTTGAATGTCTGCAATAACGAGAGATTTTCCAGCCAGCCCTTCGTTGCGAAAGATTAGCGGCTCCTCGGTCGTGAGCGTAGCTAGCTTTGAATCAAGATATTGAAGCTTGTCGAGAAGGGCCTTCAATTCATCTCGTTTCGAGTCGGCTTCGACTGCCTTTTCATTCAGTTGAACGAGCTCTCCTTCCAGTGGTATGGCAACTTTCCGGATTTGCTCGCTTACTGCCGTGGATCGTTTGGTCTGTTCTTTGACCTGTTGGATGCGCTTTTCAATATCCGATCGGATCTCTTCGACGTTGAATTGCTGTACTCCAGCAACTTTCCTACTTTGATCGGCCAATTGCTCGGAACGATGCCGCATGTCGGCAAGTTCGTCTTCTAACGACTTGAGGGAATCGCTCAATGTATCGGCAACCCACTTATCATTCGATTGGCCTTCTACCTTTTTAGAAACGAGCTCGATCATCATGATGATCGTAATTAGAACGAATATCCCAACCACTGACGTAATGATGTCTTGAAACGCGAAAAAGGAAACGGCCGGCCCACGATTGCGACGTCGCATCTCATACCTCTCGCGATTGCTCATAGGGCAGGATTTTGATCCTACTAACAATCTGCTTCATGCAATACTCATTGCAATCGTCGAGAAATCGCTCTTCTGCAGTCTTCTGTACTGTCATCCAAAGCTGTAGCACTAGTGCGATGACCAATGCCAACAAGGTTGTTTCAAATGCCGTGCTTAGCCCTGCCGTAACTTCTTTCAACGAACCTACGATTCCGCTGATATCGCTCTGTGCGTCGAGCAAACTGCTAAAGCTGGCAATGGAAACGGATAACCCCAGAACTGTCCCAATAAATCCTAAGACTGGAATTGCCCAGAGAAAACCATTGATCAATCCAAATGAGGTATCGTGTGCCGATTCATCGCGTTCTCCTACCGAACGAAGTATATCGTCAACATCCGAAACTCGTCCCAGATTCTTTAAATTCGAGATAGCTGTAAGAATACGGCTGTAAACGATGAATCGTTCTGGGTCCTCGGCGTTCGAATAGATTTGAGCAATCACTTGATCCGCCGTCTGAGAACTCAAAACAAACTGATGATCTGACGGTATCGCAGTGTATGCCAACGATCTACGTTGCAACCGCAACTTACTGTTTTTCACGACAAGGATCACGGCACACCAAAAGCCCAAGAAAACGGCTGCATGTTGGGTTGGACCTCGGTCCAATAGCATCATCGAGAAATAGTTCGACGGCAATGCCGACACTAGTACATATAAAATGATCGTCAGGATTAGAGCGACCAATCCGGAGAGCCACGCGCTACACGAAGTTCCACTGCTTGATGTAACACCGAGACGAGATTCGACGTCAAGCGCGTAATAGCGGAGAGGAACAGATTGTGTCGATCGCTCAGTCATTCGGTCGGTTGCCTAAACAGGAATAGTACTCAAGCCAAGAAGATATAGTGCGGCACTCAAGAGAGCTATAACGATGAGCCAAATCAAAACAACGCATGCCGTGAAGTTCCAGAAACGTACTTGCGACTGCATAGCTCGTTCTTGATCCCCGATATCCGTACGGTAAAGAAGTACTGAAAGCCTACTCCCGAACTGTAGCAAAAATGTGCAACCAGTAAACCACGCAATCGCTGTTGATGCATTAACAAGTGAGACGATAATTGCCATCACCTTTGGAGCCCCACTTCCACCGCGAGTTGCCACTAGGAAAAACCCCGCGATACTAGCGATGACCCAAACAGTGCCAATCACAATGCCCGTGATCGACAGAAACAACACCGATGCTCGCATCCGCACCATCATTGATGAAAGATGGCCACCAGATGCAGGATCTGACACGACTGTTGGCTTTTGTTGCCGCTGTTGCACACCGGTATTGCGTGAGGTCAATGTGCCGAACCATTCCGAGCGAATCAACTCGGCGGGTTGCCATTCCGACATGCCTTGTCGCCAAATCAGTGTCTCTTTACTGACCACCCCTGAGGCAATCCATTTTTTCATTCCTGCAAGATCGACTGGCCCCTGATTCCGCTCTTCGAAATGTGCGTACCACTCCTCTTTTGGCGAATCTGGGACATGGTTTTCGTTGGATCGTTCTTTTGGAGTGGACTGTGGCGTAGTACCGCGATCACCGGAAAACAGAAATGGAAATTCTAAAGCAGACTGCCATCCAATCCCGTCAGGGGAAAGTTCGTGTTGCTTGGTGATTTGCCCACGCTTCGCAAGATCAATGGTTTTCTCTCGGGTCAACGGCCCAAGAACACGCCCCTTGAAGCGTACGTAGAATCGCTCATTTTGAACGTCCATCGGTGATTCTTTCTTTCGTCGATTGCGGCTGGAGTAGATTTCTTAAAGGTTTGCTAGGTACTAATTGCATGACAGACTCAACACTTCAAAACCACTCTTTTTTCCGAATAGCATACGTCTGATAGAAATCGTCGTCGGACTTGGTCAGATAAATGATTCCCTCAACAAGACCGATAATGTTCATCACAATGGATGCAATTAGCGGGACTACGATGCATAGTCCTGAAAACATTCCGACGAGCCAAACAGTTAGCATGATAGTCCCCGGTGTTGTTAGTCCCAAAATAAACTTGTGGATACCAAGCCCACCGAGCAGAATGCCGCAGATACCTGCCGCAATCTTTTTGCTCGCGAAATCCTTGACCGCTATTCCACTTGCGTCCAGCGTACCTGGTTGATTCTGACTGAAGTCAGGCGAGTGCGCGCGGAGGGAGTTGTATCCAGTAGATCTTGAGTCCCGAAACCACTCGGGGCGTACCGCCGCCGCGGGAGACCAATCTAACATCCCGGATTGCCAGACCATCGTATCTTGGCTTACCACGCCAGACTGAATCCAGTGTTTCATGCCTGCCTCATCAATCGGACCTCGATTAGTACCATCGCAATGGGCGTACCATTCAACCCGAGGAATTTCATTGGGCGGCGATGTCGGTCGTGCTTCGATACGGTCAATCGGAAAGGACGGTTTCTCGAAGAAATCTGGAAAATCCTCCGCCATCTTCCATGCAATCCCGTCCGGCGATAACTCGTGTTGTCCTGTAATTTGGCCTCGCTTCACGAGTTCTAAGGTCTTGTCGCGGGTGATCGGTCCAAGAACTCTCCCTTGGAAGCGAACATAAAACCTATCGATTTGTCTCGACATAATTCCTGATCGCCTCAGTTAGTTTTGGTTGGGAATTGTAGTTTGAATTCTGAACAAAGGCCTTCCAGAGAGTGTTAGCTCTGCAGAATCCTTAAGCGTTGCTTGTTTTCCATTTACTTGGCCGACGTGAATAACTCGAGGCGAGTTTGCAGATTGAACATCTGAAACAAAGCAATAAAGATTGCATTCAGGTAGCTCTTCTCTGCACAACCACGGTTGCACTTTACCATCCGAGCCCCGGAGCATAGCACCGACCCACTCCAGTTTCGAAGCCGCAACATTCTTCATTGCATCGCTTGATTCCCGTTTCTGTAACTCCAGTTGCTTCATGCCATCGCGAATCGAGAG
>Ga0068877_10001339_pt1 | contig 20402 bp, 15 predicted proteins | sample NOAtaG_FD_66437 | JGI IMG/M metagenome (GOLD analysis project Ga0068877, IMG submission 66437) | Freshwater lake microbial communities from Lake Erie, under a cyanobacterial bloom - NOAA_Erie_Diel6S_1000h metaG | ecosystem: Environmental > Aquatic > Freshwater > Lake | place: USA: Ohio, Lake... | reverse complement strand
AGAACCAGCTCTATCGGGATAGACCGGCGCTAAACTCCAGCCTGCAACGTCCGATTTCTTATCGCTGGTTCTCTGTGCCTTTGTGCCACTGTGAGATCTTTGGGCTTCGATCGGCAAAGAAATGGGTTTCTCACGGAGGCACAGAGGGCACGGGGGGGATCCGAATGAGACACAACGCTATCGGGATAGACCGGCGCTAAACTCCAGCCTGCAACGTCCGATTTCTTAGCGCTGGTTCTCTGTGCCTTTGTGCCACTGTGAGATCTTTTGGCTTCGATCGGCAAAGAAATGGGGTTCTCACGGAGGCACAGAGGGCACGGGGGGATCCGAATGAGACACAGCGCTATCGGGATAGACCGGCGCTAAACTCCGGCCTGCAACGTCCGATTTCTTATCGCTGGTTCTCTGTGCCTTTGTGCCACTGTGAGATCTTTTGGCTTCGATCGGCAAAGAAATGGGTTTCTCACGGAGGCACAGAGGGCACGGAGGGGATCCGAAGAAGAACCAGCTCTATCGGGATAGACCGGCGCTAAACTCCAGCCTGCAACGTCCGATTTCTTATCGCTGGTTCTCTGTGCCTTTGTGCCACTGTGAGATCTTTTGGCTTCGATCGGCGAGAAATGGGCTTCTCACGGAGGCACAGGGGCACGGGGTGGGGCACGGAGGAGGCAGCAGCTTAACCAACCACCTTCTTGGCCGCACGCCATCGTCGACGGGCAACACCAGCGGCAGCGGCACAGACGAGCAATAGACTGGATGGTTCTGGGATGGCTGTGAAAGAACCGGTTGCGAATCGGAAAGCAGCCTGATCGATATAGGTTCCTGCCGCAATTCCAGCGGAGCCGTTGTTGACGGCGGAAGCTCTGAGGACGACATCGTAAATCCCTTCCCCATTGAATCCGATGTTCTGGTGATCGTGGCCACCGACGTTGCGCGTCCATGCGTCTGCGGCAGGATCGCGGGTCGATGCGAGTACGCTAGGAGCACCAAAAGCGCCGCTTTGCCAGATGGAGACATCTGCTGAGGCGCCCATCACCGTGCTGATCGATACCAGCGACCAAGTCACCGTTGTCCATCCGTCGGCCCCTTTCAGTTCTGAGGAACTGATCCCGAGGAAGGGTTTGTTGGGATCGCTGGCCTGAGGCAGAAACCAAACAGGATCACCTGCATTGGCGCTCAAGAAATTCCATTGGTTGTCTGCTGGACGATTGATGAAGGGCCCGGGGACTCCGATGATCGGGGTACCTGGTTCATATTCCCCAGCGGGCAGGGTACCGCCTCCATAGAGCCCCAGTTCATCTTCGGCGTGGAGATGGAGGTGCAGTTTGCCAGCACCAAATCCGACGCCGATATCCGCGTGCCCTAGGACATAGACATCTGCGAAAGCCCTGTTTGTGGTCCAGGTCGACCAAGCGGCCAACAGCAGAAAAGCCAACCCAAATTGCCTGAGTCCCGCCATCGCGAACGCCTTTCAAAGGAACCTAAAACCTGGAAAAATCAGCCGATTACTTCCAAGCCGTATATTCACTAGGACCGCTTCTGTCGTAATATACTTACTTGCATACACAACGCAACTACACACCAAATTTCTGGGGCAGATTCCATGGAGCGGGTTTGGAGGCGGTCAGCCCGGGGGATGACCCTTGTGGAATTGCTGGTGGTCATCGCCATTATCGGAATGCTGGTGGCATTGCTCCTTCCAGCCGTTCAGTTCGCGCGGGAGGCCGCCAGGCGAACCCAATGCTCGAACCACCTCAAGCAGTTGGGGCTGGCGATCCTGAATTACGAGTCGACTTTTCGCACTCTGCCCCCAACGTTTACCGGTGCTTCTCAGCGGCGACCACCGTTGGGCAGTGGTTTCTACAGCTGGATGGCGATGATTCTGCCGCAGGTCGAACAGTCGACAGTTTACGAGCAGATCGATTTTCGAAGACCCATGGTGGATGAGATGCCGCTACCTTCGGCAGTGAGTTTCACCTCGCTTCGCATCTCCGCCAACCATGTCAACGCGGTTGCTGCAGCCGCGACGATTTCCACCTACTTGTGTCCGTCAGATCGAGTCGAGCGCACGCCGGCAATGGGATCGGGCAATCCAGCCCCTGGCAGTTATGCCGCCAACATTGGTTGGGTACGGGGAACGACGGGGATCCGTGGGGATCAACCACCGCTAACCAGCCACAACGGGGCGATGCCTGTGGTGACTCCCTCTCACCCCGATCCTTGGCAGGTCCGGGAAATTGGCTTGCGTGATTTCCTGGATGGAACGAGCCAGACAGCGATGCTTTCCGAGCGATTGATTCACAACAGTCAAGTGATCGCCGGCCCCTTTGGTGCGGTGTTGCCCGGCAATCTAAAGGAAGGCGTACTCTCCTATTGCGGTGGATCCGGCGCCAGCCGCTCTCTGCCCGAATGGAATCGCTTCTGCGGATCGGTCTCCGGTGCCGACCCGCTTTATTCGATACCTCACGGCCGAGCTTGGATCAGTGGATGGACACTTGCAGGAAACACCTACATGCATGTGTTGCCGATCAACAAGCGAAACTGTCATATCTATGGTGGTGAAGATGACGGCAACAACATGGTGACCCCTAGCAGCAACCATCCGGGTGGTGTGATGGTCACCTATGCCGATGGCCATATCGAATTCGTCAGCGACTCGATACAGCTTCCCATTTGGTGGGCTCTAGGCAGTCGCGACAGTGGCGACGCAGCGATCGAGCCCTAATTTGTGGTTCATCTGGGATTATTGCGGGTGGCGACCACCTGACTCCATCCGATGATAGACCTACCGGAAGGTCATCGCATGGCACTCGTGGCACTGACATGAATCTTCCAAATCGAAGCAGGAGGGCGCAAGCGGGCGAGCATCGGCTTGCGCAAAAGAACCGGACGGCTGGAGCCGCAGCGCTGGAATCAGGCCAAGCTTACCTCTCGGCTTCTTTTTGTAGCAGAAGCTTGTCCTTGCCTCACCGACCTTCAGAAATGTCGGATCGACCTCCATTGTCGGCAAGCGGAAACACCTAACCATCGGTTAATGAAATCATCCCGTGGGTCCGGGGATACCTGGGGCACCTGCGGGCAATCCGGGAGGTACCGGGGCAGCAGGAGCAGGAGTAGTAGCAGGAGCGAACGGATTGGATGGCAGCGACTGCTGCATCTGCTGAAGCTGCTGTTGCATCGGCCCCAGGAGTTTATTGAGACCACGATCGAATTGCTTTTGAATATATCCTTGTGCGGCCTGTTGCCCCAGCTGCACCGTCATCTGCGAAAGCCCTCGCATATCGAGTTGCGGTTGCTGCACCGTTCCACCGACGGGAATCGACAACGACTGCCCTGCAAGGGACTGAAGAGCCGCTTGATTGCCCAGCCATTCTTTGCGGATGGGGACTTGGGCAATGAGGTTCAACGAACCATCGACCCCGACGTCGCCCGAGGTGACGATCGTGACATCGCCTGCCTGAATCTGCAGATTGCGGTGAGCGACGCGTCCCTGTCGGACTGCGAAATCGATCGGCTGAGGTGCCAACTGCAACCACTGTTCCGGCTCGGCTGCCACACTGGGCGATAGTCCCTTCCTCAATTCCTTCACCTGCTGCACCAACAGCAGTAGCTGATCAGCCAGGGGTCCTGAGCCGACGGTGGCACCGTGGATCATGATCTGGCCTGCAAAGGTCTGCTGCATAACATCTGAGGGAACGATGGTTGCTTCATCTAGCCGAAGGCTGAGACTACCTTCTACTCGCGTCACATCAGCTAGCAGCGGCGTCACGTATTTCAGCCATCCACGGCACATCTGCGGGGTGATCGCCACTTGCTCCAGCACCACCTGGGGTGCTTGCTGGATACGTAGCATCTTGTCATTGAGATTGCTCGACAAATTCCATCGCACCGTCCCCTGACTGACTGGAATCTCCGCCGAACTACGGAAGACTCCGCGTTCCACAACTATCGGGATATCGGCACTGCCAATATCGATCCCGATCGCCTGGGCTCGATCCCATCCCAATTTGGTCTGCACCGCTAGGGCATCGGCCCAGCCTTCGGATTTGGTCGACTTCCATTGAATCTCCAGAGGCTCCACCCGCTCACCGCTCATCTGCAGATAGTCACCGATCCAGGGTCGGAGTCGTTCGATGACGCGCTGCGCATCGTAGCGGAATTGTCCCTGCACCACCGCCTCGGATCCATCGACCGGCTGCAGCCACTTCGCCTGGCCTTGGTAAGCGAACCAGGGCAACTGCAGTGTCGAAGAATCAACCAGCAGCGATCCATCGCTGTAGCGAAAGACACCTGACAGGTCGGCTAGCGCCTGCGGTTCGGTCCAGAGGACCTGAGCCGGATTGGCTGAGGCGGCAGTAGAGACGTAGGAACCGTTCGGTGGAGAGTTGCTGACCAATTGCAGTCCCTTGGCATCGGTCGTCACGCGCCACTGGAGCTGTTCCTTGGAAGCAGTCCAACTGGCGTTGCCAGTGACGTCTCCAGACAGCAGCGTGGAAGGGACCGCATCCGCCGAGTTGATAGCAGTCGCAAGTCTCGCTGGATCGATTCGGTAGGCAGCGATGCCCTGTCTGGAAAGTCCGTCGGGAGATGGGGAATCCTGCGCGGCGATGGCAAAAGAGTGGGCTTTGACATCGAGCCGATCGATGGAGAAGGCGGTGGGCTGTCGCGAATGAAACTGCCCACGAAACTCCCCCTCCATCTTCGGTTCACGATAGGAGAATCCGTCACCAACCAAAGACATATCATCCATCTGAACGCGAGCTTCCTGAATCAGCAGCGCTTGCAAATCGGCCATCCCTTTCGCGGCGACCGAGCCCTTACCTCCGAGCTGAAAAGGATAGTCTCCGGGAACTAACCACAGAGCCCGTTTCTGCCATCCGCTCAAGTCCCCATCGCATTGCACTGTGAAAGACGCCATCGCCGGCGCGGCTGCATCCGAAGGGGAAGCCGTAAGAGCCAGTGGACTATCGACCGACATCCGCAGGGCGTCGCGGAGACTGGTCAATTGAGCCCGGCCTTCCACAAGCTGTGTGGGCATGCCACCTTCCAACTGAACAATGCAGTCGACCACGCCATCCCAAGCCGGTTCCTGCAAGTCGCCTTGTCCCATCGATACCGTCAGAGGCGATGTTTTGACGCTACCCGAAACCTGCACGCGCCCCGCCGCCTGCTCTAGCCAATTCAGCTCCGCCGCTGCATTTCCCGACAGGTGCGTGATCGGAAGAACAAACCACTTGGCCAAGCGCTGCTGAAGCTTATCGAAATCGATATTGGCCGTCAGCTTTCCTTCGATCCAATCTCCTTTACCTTCCACACGCCCGAATTCTGAATCACAAGAAAGCATCAATTGCGGCGATTGGTGAGGGCCTGGCCCTAACTGAAGTTCCGCTGAAAATGCCTGCTCCCATTTCATCGTATTGCCCTGAAGCTGAGCGACTAGATCGCCCAATCGGGCACGGAGTTGCGCCGTCGGGATGGCGCCACTGGTACTTTCCTGCACAAGCGATACGGTCGCCTTCCCAGCGATCAATCGGGCGTCTTCCGGCATCTGAACCAGCCCGGGTGCGCAGCGCTGCAACGATGACATGTCGACTTCGCCACGGAGGTTCATTGTTCCTCCTTCCAGCCAGGGACGCGTTGCGGTTGGCATCGTCAATGGCATGGGGACAGAGAGAAAACCGCCCAACTGCCCGAAGTCCGATTGGAATTCGATGTTCTGCGAAACGATTCGCTCGGGGCTCATCGTAAACTTACCTGAGAGCCTGGATTGCTGGAGCGAAGCGCCCGAGGGTCCGAGCCATTGAGGTGCGGAAACGACCAAATGGTCCACTTGCAGCGAGGAGAGATCTGCCAGCCAATTCTGAGCCGACTCCACTGTCACATCGGCGCGCAGCGATAGGTTTCCAGTCAACGTCTCCCATGGCAACTCCGGGAAGCGGTGTTTGGCGACCGCTAGAAACTCTAAAGGAACTTGGTCGGTCACCGCCTCCAGTCGAAACGGCCCCACTGACTTCTCTCCAGGATTTCCTGGAAGCTGCTCGAATCGAATCGTAAATCCGCTCGATCTCGCTGGTGGCTCTGTGAGAGAATCAGAAGGCAGCAGCCCTGGCTGAAATTCATGCAGCGAAGCTGCCAATTGCACTGGCGGAATCGGATGGGCAGGACTTGGGAACGGTACGTTTGCTTCTGCAATGACGATATTCCATCTGGCTGGCTCAACTAGGTCTTCGATATCGATGAGCGCGTTGCGGATGGCGACCGCGCCTTTCAGTGGCTTGGTCGGCTTGCTGGAGTCTCCGGGAGTTGCAGCGAATTTCGATGCCAGCGGCTCCAGGGCCTTCTCGATTTGTGTCGATCCTTGCTGGACTTCCACTCGGATCATCAATCCTTCAACCAGGACCTCGCCAAGCTGACTGGAATCGAAAGCCAACTGCGTCAGGGTTCGGGGAACCTCCAGCCGTTCCAACGATAGCAGCAACTGTCCGTCCTGGTCTCGGACCTGGACGCCATCAATCGCGCAGGGACTAAACCAACCAATCTGCAGCGATTGGAGGTCGATTGAGAGAGGAGCGATGGGCGCAAAACGATCGATCGCCCAGAGAGCGACACCGCGACGACTTACCAGCGTGGGGAGTAGAGCCAGGGTCAGGATCAGGAGGACAAGGAAGGCAAGCAGTAGCTTGAGCCACCGGCGCGGCTTCCTCACAACAGGCGGCTCGGCCCCTTCCCTCCGACTATCGGCGCGCGATCCAATCATGGCCAGATCCTTCGTATTGATTCGGTCATCCTCTGGGGTTGGGGAGTGTAGAAAAGGTGGTTGATCAGGGTCGATACCAATCCAGTAGCCGGGAACGTGGATGCCTAGACCGCAACCCCCTGGAATGTTCGCAGAAGGTGCTGTGAAGGAAAAATAGGAAGCCTAGCGAAACGATCGGCCCGCCAATTCATTCCTCACCGTGCTGTCGCCTCAGAGAGGGCGAGATTGATAGCATTGCCAAGGCTTGAGTATCGCGCTTGCAGTTGGTTTCCGAGTGAGGGAAACGAACATCGGCGAATCGCTGATCGATGCGAAGGCTAGGCTTGGGGGTCGTGAACAGCAGTTCGCTTGGCCATGATCCAAGTCGCCGAGCTATGACCTAGGCTCTCCATCGGCTGAAGAGCCTTCGGTCATCGTTCAAGATTTCGCTTGTCTTCAGCGGATCACGCTGGCAAGTGGAATCCTTCTATGGACTAGGGCAGGATGAAGACCGCACTGGTGATGGCAGCGGCCTGGAGGAAGGTTCCTGGTTCGCTGTAGGGAATGGTTTCCATCGTCCAGGGCATGCAGTTTCCTGGTCGTTCATGTCCTAGAGCGTATTGGCATTCCCACGGTGGATTCATACCCACATGGTAGGGCAGCATCAGGACATTTCCGAAAAACACGGCACTAGAGAGAACGGGCTGCAGAACTGGCCCCACCTCATGACCGTAGCGTTCCAGTTGCAGTTCTTCAAAGTAGAGCGGATGGTGGCAGATTCCCGACGCCTTCCACTGGACGGTGGCAGGAATGAACGACCTAGGGGCGTCGGGTGTTGCATGAATGCCACAGCGCACGGGGAGCCCCCAAGCTTCAGAAACGTAGACCAAATCGGGATCACTGAGCCTCGACAATGGGATCTGCTGCGTTCTGCCCGATGCGGTTTGCACTACGGCCGCATCATGCTCCAGATCGATCAACTTGGCGTCGACGATGAACTGCCCTGTGTGATCATTCCAGGGCCGCAGTGGCGCTTTCTCTGCGAACGCCTTGCGCTTGGTCTCCTCGCTTCCGCGATCATTGACACCCACTGCAAAACTGGGAGACACATCGAGACTGATCGTTTCAATCTGACTGGATCGCGCCTTCTCTCTGGAAGGATCGCAGTTCTCTGGCTGTGGTTCCTTCGAACTCCGCTCCACATCCAGCGGCTTGCGGAATGGGGATTCCTTGGACGACGAATCCTGGGATTTGGAGGAATCGCCTGGCGTTGCATCTTGGAATGGCGAAGGAGCTCGATCGTCCTGGCGTTCTACAGGAGTTTCGGGAAGTTGCTGTGGCAACTGCAGAGAGGGTTGTCGGAAAGGAGCCTGCGGGATTGTCTCCGAAAGTTGGCCGGGAGTATTGGGCAGGGCTGGGAGAGGCAGCACCGAGCCCGGGGTTGGTTCGATTGGTGTTTCGGGCAACAGCGAACGGCCGGAATCGGCGGGCGGCTGCGGCAAGGCAGGCAGGTTTTCTGGCCCCGTACCGAAGGATGGGGGAGGAACGGAGGGAGGCAAGGAGGGAGCAACCAATGGTAGCTCGGGCGGAACAAGATTGCTTGGTGCGGTAGCGGCAGGAGGCAGCGTCAAGGGAGCAGCTTCGTTGCTGGGAAGCGTCTGCAGACTGTTACCCGCTTCCCTGGAGGCTGCCTCAGGTAGCAGCGCCGGTGGAACAGAGTCGGGGGGAGTTGGTACATCCTGGATCAGCAGCGAGCGGCTTGGGGCGCTTGCCGGACCTCCGCTGGAATCCTGAGGCAACGTGTCGAATACAGCAGCAGTTGTAGTGGACGATCTAGGCGACGTCGCGGTCTGCTGCTTGGAGTTGGAATCCTGCACCAGTTCCTGATGCGAGGCGGTTACAACGGCTGGGTCGCCGGGAACCGTCATTTCGATGCGGCGGCGAAGCGGGTTGCCGGGGATCCGGTGGGGAGTCACAGGAGCCTGTGCTGCCGTGGTGCCGGGAGACGGTAGGTTGGAGCGAAGGCTAGGTGCAGATGCGGCGGGACTTGGAAGTGGCGCTGCCAGAGAGCTTTTCTTCCATCGCAAGACGACGGCGCCTTGCGCCGCTTGGGCAGGGAATTGCTGGGCCTGCGTTAAAGAATTCTGAGTGCTTGGCGCCGCTGGAGTTGCCGTCGGCTGGACCGCAGCTTGGGAGGGCTGCGACGTGATGGTGCTGGAATAGGGAACCGGGGACCAGGATTGTCCCAGAATCTGGCTGGCGGGCACCAAGGTGCTGGCCAGGAAGAGACTAGCCGGCAAGGAGGCTCCCAGCCCCCAGCGCCGGCAGGCCGACAAGGTGACTTCCTTCCAATCAGGACGCGTCGCCGCTCCCTGAATGGTCCGGACTGTAGTTGGGTGCTTCCTGCGTGATAGCGATGTCATGAGGATGATTCTCCCGCACGGTGGCGGCTGACACTTGGATGAATCGCGCGTCCCTGCGCAATTCGTCGATGGTACGAGTCCCGCAATAACCCATTCCGGCTCGCAACCCACCTACCAGCTGGTAGACAAAGTCGGACAACGCCCCTTTGAAAGGAACTCGTCCCTCGACTCCCTCTGGAACCAGTTTGGAAAGACTGTCGGTCGATTGCTGCCGATACCGCTCACCGGACCCCTTGGCCATAGCCCCTAGAGATCCCATGCCGCGATAGGCTTTGAATGTTCTCCCTTGATACAAAATGGTCCGGCCTGGGCTTTCGGCAAGCCCGGCAAACAGACCGCCGATCATGACGCTGCTAGCTCCGGCCGCGATGGCTTTGGTGATGTCTCCACTGAAGCGAATACCCCCGTCGGCAATCACTGGGATCCCTGCTGCCTGGCATGCCTGGGCGACGTGATAGATTGCGGTGACCTGGGGAACGCCGACGCCCGAGATGACTCGTGTCGTGCAGATCGAGCCGGGTCCGATGCCTACTTTCACCGCATCGGCCCCTGCCTCCACCAAGTCACGGCCTCCTTCACGGGTTGCCACATTCCCGGCAATCACATCGATCGACCATTGTTTCTTCAGTTTCCGGACTGTCTCCAGGACGTTGGAGGAGTGGCCGTGCGCGCTGTCGACGATCAGCACATCGACGCCGCACTGGATCAACTTCTCCGCCCGTTCAAAATCGAAGACTCCGATCGCTGCCCCCACTCGCAATCTCCCAAGGGAGTCTTTGCAAGCATTCGGATAGCGCTTCATCATGTCGATGTCTTTGATCGTGATCAGCCCTGTCAGTTTGTATTGATCGTCCACCAGCAAAAGTTTCTCTACCTTTTTATCCGTTAAAATCCGCTCAGCCTCCTCAAGCGATACACTCCCCGTAGCCGTCACCAAATTATCGCGCGTCATCACCTGGGAAATCTCCAGCTCCGATGACTCCAGGAACCGCAGATCGCGTTTGGTGAGGATCCCGACCAGCTTCCCCCCCGCTTCGGTGATTGGAACTCCCGAGATATTCTGGCGTTCCATGAGATCCCGAGCGGCCCGGACGCGGTCGGATGGCTGGAGCGTCACCGGGTCTTGAATGATGCCATTGGCGCTGCGCTTGACCTTCATGACCTCTTCGGCCTGCGCTGTGATGGCGAGATTTTTATGGACGACCCCCAGCCCCCCCGTTTTCGCCAGGGCGATCGCCATTTCGCTTTCGGTGACCGTATCCATGGGGGAGGAGAGCAGGGGGATCTTCAGCGTGATCTTGGCCGTCAGCCTGGTAGAGACATCGACTTCCGATGGAACGACTTCGCTGTAGCGTGGTTCCAGGAGGACATCGTCAAAGGTAATGCCCTGATAGATCAGTTTATCTTCCATGGGTTCTGCACTTCCTAAGAAACGGCGGCCCTGGGGCACGAACTAAAGGTCGCCGGCGGAGGCTGCAACGCACTCACGGTTCCGCAGGGCGACGCGCAGGATGACCGGGTCCGCTCCGGCGCCCGGTTCAACGATGCTTCCGACATTCAGGGAAATTGAGAGAGATAGGAATCCCGAACATCCATCGAAGCTCAAGGCTGGAGGCGAACGCGAATCCAGCGAACAAGCCAACAAGTGTAAAGCAGGAAGGGGGATCTTGGCAACTTGCCTATGCCGTCGGCGGAGCAAGTTTCCCGAGAATCTTGCTATCCCCTAGCGCCCCGATGAGAAATCCCATGGGCTGCATGATCGCAAGCAAGCGATCGCAAGAGGGAGGCGAAAGCCAAAGTATTGCGTGATCCGCTCCAAGCTTTGTTCTGAGGTTAGAGAGGTTGAAAAGGTGCATGATGGCCAATTTCAACAGGCCGCCTGAGCCCTTCTCGGCATGAGCGGATGGAGCTGGTGCTGGGCTTTAGCCCGGAAGAGTGAAATCGGGTTCATTGAGCGACCGGATCATTTCAGCCAGTCGACTGTAAAGATTCAGCAAGATCTGCCAGTTCCCTGGCTTGATGCTCACATCCTCCGACTGTTCGTCAATCCTCACTTCTTCAATCACGAGGCCCAGACGCACGTGGAGGTAATCAAGCAATTCGGATAGTTGAGCCAGCTGAGATGGAGACAGTTTGTTGGGGATTCCTGGGACTGCCGATTCGAAGGATCGATGATGAAGGACTGTCCCCATGCTGCCACTGAGATCGATATCCAGATCGTTTTCGAAATCCTGAAGTCGGCTTAGCAGTTCACTGGAGCTAGCTGGATTGTCCTGGAGTCGGCTGGCGATTTCTTCCCGCGTTCCGAACAGGAGTACCGTTCTCCCTACGGCTACGATATCGCCATAGCGAAGAATACGCAGCTGGCATTCTTGTCCGTTGACGCGGGTCCCGTTGGTGCTTTCCAGGTCGGTCAAAACCAGGACGCTATTATCTTCCTGAATCTTTGCGTGGAAGCGACTGACGCGTTCGTCATTTAGTTGGATGGTGTTCCCTTCTTCGCGACCGATGGTGATCGGTGGTTTGAGATCCGCATAGATTTTTCCGCGATCCGCTCCCTGGATCACGCGAAGCGTCAAAGAAACCATAGAAAGGACTTTCTCCAAACAGGAATCTGCATGCAGCAGAACAGTCAACCAATCGATATACCCCATGGGAGCCGCGTCAAGTCCCTGGAGCTTTCCTACCTGACCGACCTCAATCTCACTTCCACATTGTCGGTGGAGCAAAGTACCACTTCAACAGGGCGCTGCGGTTTTGTAGTGGAATTGCCTTGGCTGGACCGAATCCAAGTATCTGAAGTTTCACTCAATCCCACCGAAACGCCTGCTGCGTCGCTGGTAATCGGCGATCGCTTCCAACAGATCTGGCTCCCGAAACTCTGGCCATGACTTCTGCGTGATCCACAGTTCGCTGTAGCTGATCTCCCACAACAGGAAATTGCTGATCCGCATTTCTCCGCTGGTTCGGATCACCAGATCGGGATCGGGCAGGCCGTTGGTACACAGGTGGTCGGCAATCGTCTGCTCCTCGATCGACTGAGGCGACATCGTTCCTGAAGCAACTTGCTGTGCGATTTCCCGCACGGCATCCACCAAATCGCCACGGGCCCCGTAGTTGATGGCTAGGTTGAGCGTCAGGGCCGTATGGTGCTGTGTCATCTGAAGGGTTTTATCGACTTCCTTCAGCACGTCTTCGGGGAGTCCCTGTCGACGGCCAAGCATTCGAAGTCGCACTTGCTGCTGTAGCATGAGGGGGCGCTCTCCGACCACAAACCGCTTGAGCAGCCGCATCAAAAAATCGAGCTCATTCTTCGGGCGTTTCCAATTCTCGCTCGAAAAACAAAACAGCGTTAGGTAGGGAATTCCCAGTTTTCGACACGACTCAACCACCACGCGCACCGACTCGGCACCGCGTCGGTGCCCTTCAATTCGGGGGAGGCCACGAGCCTTCGCCCAGCGTCCATTTCCATCCATGATGATGGCAATGTGGCGGGGCAAGGATTGTTGATCGCCGGAGGAATCGGAAGGAACAGCTTGGTCCATCGCATCCCAGGGGGAGAAAAGGGGCTGATGAGGATCCTGGCTTCGCAGCGCCGTCAACCGCCATCATGACAACCAGTTGAAGCAGGTGCGACCCCCGAAAAGGCCCATCTCTTCAGAATCGTCGGTTGAGGCCGGCAACGCGGGCGCCATCGATGCCCTTCCAACCGCCCAACTCCGATCGCTACTGCAGCAACGCCAGCCGCTATCAACCCGAGAAGTTATCCGATCAGGGCAATTTGGAAAAAATCGTCTGACGGCGATCCGGCCCAACGGACAAGATTTCAATCGGTACCCCGACGAGTTCTTCGATTCGACGCAGGTAGCGAATCGCTCCTTCCGGGAATTCCCCGACCGACCTGGCCCCGCTGAGATCTTTATTCCATCCGGGGAAGACTTCATAAATCGGCTGACATTCCCGCAAATCAGACGCGCGGCTCGGGAACTGCTCAATCCTCTTCCCATGGAGCTGGTAAGCAACCGCCAGACGGACCTCGTCCAGTTGGCTGAGGACATCCATCATCATGACCGCCAGCGCGGTAGCGCCGCTTAGACGAGCGGTGTAGCGCACGGCGACGGCGTCGAACCAACCGCAGCGTCGAGGCCGACCCGTCGTCGTGCCATACTCGCGTCCCAACTCCCGAATTCGATTGCCCGTCGCATCCTGCAACTCGGTCGGAAAAGGCCCACCCCCAACCCGTGTCGAGTACCCTTTCACCACCCCGATGACTCGTTCAATCCACTTGGCGGGGACTCCCGAACCACTGCTAATCCCAGCGCCAGAACTGTTGCTGCTAGTGACAAAAGGGAAGGTTCCATGGTCGATATCCAGCAGAGCCCCCTGAGCGCCTTCCATAAGAAGCTGCTGGCCTTGATCGAGCGAATCGTGGAGGAAGTGAGTGGTATCGCGAGCGATTCGGGAGAAGCAATCGATCCAAGGTCTTGCCTTTTCCAGCACCTGCTCAGGCTGGATGGCTGCCAGCTGCTCCGGGGTCGCCAATCCGCTCAACCACCTCTGCTTGGCTCTGCAAATCCCCGCAATCTTCTCCGGCAATGTTGCATCCAAGAGGTCTGCCACACGGATTGCGTGCGTTCGCCCCACCTTATCACGGTAGCACGGCCCGATGCCTCGCAGTGTCGTTCCAATGTTTTCCCCTTCGACCTCCTGCTGATTGAGAATCTGATCCTCCACCAAGTGCCAGGGCATCACCACGTGAGCCCGTTCGCTGACCATCAGCCGCTCCATCACGGGAACCCCGCGTTGCTGAAGTCCTTCGATTTCGCGAATCATGGTGGATGGCTCAAGAACCACTCCCGGCCCAATCACATTCATCACTCCGGCGTGGAGGATACCGGAAGGGATGTGGTGCAACTTGTAGGTGTCGTCGCCCGAGACCACGGTATGTCCAGCATTGGCACCGCCCTGGTAGCGGACCACGATATCGTGCTTCGGAGCCAGCAGGTCCACCAGCTTTCCTTTGGCTTCGTCACCCCATTGCAGTCCGATCACGCAGGTCGCTGGCACGTTGAAACTCCACCATAACTCGATTGGCTTGCAACTCGCGGCAACCTCCACAAGGTTGGGGGATCGCGTCGATCGATTCCCCTCCTTCCAGTGCCGTCGGCTGCTGTTAAAAAAGCCCGAATCCGCCAGTGTAGACCTCAAGCGACGGAGTGGTCAAGCGACTGCAATGGGAATCAGCAGGCCTCGTGCGAAGGGATCGGGACTTGATACAATTTCCCGGACGGTTGAGAGATGCGATTCTCAAGGTGCATTTAGTGGTTTCGATAGAAACAGGAACAGCGGGGAGACGAACTGATGTCGACAGGAGATCTGGATGAGCGGGAGGAGATTCTGCAGTGCACGGAACGGCTCCTTGGAGCCATATCGGCAGGAAACTGGGACCTCTATGAGACGCTGGTCGATCCGTCGTTGACTTGTTTTGAGCCGGAGGCTTGTGGCCATTTGATCGACGGACTCGATTTCCATCATTTCTACTTCCTCGCCAAGAAGGAAGAAGGTACTTCCTCGCAGACCACCATCGTTGCTCCTCACATCCGGGTGCTGGGTGACGTCGGTATCATCGCCTACACACGGCTATCGCAGCATGCAGACACCAGCGGCAAGTTCACCAGCCGCGCGATGGAAGAAACGCGAGTCTGGCATCGAAAAGACGGCCAGTGGCGTCAGGTCCATTTCCATCGGTCGGCGCCCACGCGTTGATCCGATTCCAAGTCCCGTTGTTCTGCGAATGGACGGCGGGGCATTTTGATCGCGATGGCTTTGAAGATTTCGAATCTACGAGAGGCGACCCCATGGCAAAGAAGAGCTTGTCCGATATCGATGTGCGTGGCAAAACGGTGCTGATGCGAGTCGATTTCAACGTGCCGCAGGATGACGACGGTCGGATCACCGATGACCGTCGAATCCGGATGGCACTCCCATCCATCCAACATGTGCTCCAACATGGTGGAAAACTGGTGTTGATGAGCCACCTGGGGCGCCCCAAATTCAAAGGAAATGAACCGGAATTCTCACTGGCTCCCGTCGCCTCACGCTTGGCGGAACTGCTCGATAAGCCAGTCGCCTTCGCGTCGGACACCGTAGGTGCCGACGCATCTGCCAAGGTCCAATCCCTTGCCGCTGGCCAGGTAGTCCTTCTTGAAAATGTTCGCTTCAACCCCGGTGAAAAGGAGGGTGGGGATCCGGCATTCTCTCAAACCCTCGCCTCCTGGGCCGATGTCTACTGCAACGATGCCTTCGGTACCTGTCATCGCCTGGAAGGCTCGATGGTGGGAGTCCCCCAGGCCATGGGAAACAAACCCAAGGTCAGCGGATTTCTGGTCGCTAAGGAGATCGAGTACCTGAGCGAAGCGATCGCAAGTCCCAAACGCCCCTTTGTTGCTATCCTCGGCGGTGCCAAGGTAAGCGATAAGATCAAAGTGATCGACAACCTTCTAGAAGTTTGCGATCAGGTTTTGATCGGAGGCGCCATGGCCTACACCTTCTCGCTGGCACAGGGTGGTAAGACAGGGAAAAGCCTAGTGGAACCAGATCGCGTCGAGCTGGCGAAGGAACTGCTGAAGAAGGCAGGGGACAAGCTGGTACTGCCAGTGGACACCCACTGCGGCGATGCTTTTTCGGCCGACTGCAATAAACAAGTGGTAACCGCCGGCCAGATACCCGACGGCTGGGAGGGACTCGATATAGGCCCCAAGACGGCCAGCCTGTACGCCGATATCGTCAAGCGAGCTAAGACTGTGGTGTGGAATGGTCCGATGGGGGTCTTTGAAATCCCACCTTTCGATGCAGGCACCAAAGCCGTGGCGCAGGCGATTGCAGAAAGCGAAGCAACCAGCATCATCGGCGGGGGCGACAGCGCGGCGGCGATCGAGCAACTTGGCTATGCCGACCGCGTCACGCATGTCAGCACCGGAGGCGGCGCCAGCCTTCAGATGCTGGAAGGCGAAAAATTCGTCGCCGTGGAGCTTCTGGACGATCGCTGATCGATCGCGCCAACATCAAGTAAAAATCAATCGGGGAGGTGCGCCTGTGCCCACCTCCCCGGAGCTTTCTTGTAAATCAATCGATCACCACGCTCGAACACGCGGTAACCTTAACGGCTGGTTCCTTGCGGCGCCAGCGGTGGCTGAGCCACTCGTCCAGGTACACCTCCTGCACCCGGAACCGCTCCCGGTGCTCCATTGGCTGCCGCCCCTGCTTCCGGTTCAAAGGGCCTGGTGACCACCTTCCAATCTTTTGGTGGCTGCATCGGGATGAACGATTCAGCAAACATCTCGCGGAATTTGTCAGCCATCGACGCATGCGTGTCGCGATCGGTGAACTCATAGTGCTCCCGAGCTGGGAAGTCCGGGGACCAGTTCGGAAGGAAGAGAATGATGGCCGAGGGGAGGAACTGCTTGCGATCCAGAAAGATCTGGACGCGGGAGTAATTGATCGCGTCGTCCATCCGCTTCGGATACGCCTCGAGAACAATCAGATCTTCACGAGGCTTTCCGGTCGCATCAGGCGGTGCCTGAACTGGACGAAGCCAGTATCGCTGCTGCAATTTCTGGGCATCGACACCGAATACGAAGGGAAGCGGACTGTCGACGATCTGCATGCCCCGCATGGTTGGCGGCAATTCATACTGACTGACGATCTTCTCGTTGCGATCGTATTCCAAAACACTCTTCCCGTCGCAGATCCACCACTCGCCAAAGATGTTGGGGAACTCTTTGTACTGCGGTGCGCTGTCCGCACCCTTCCCCGTGTAACTAGCTAGGTGCTCGACCTTGTAAAGCCCTTTGTCTGGGGATTGATAGCGGAGAATCCCCGTGGCAGCCGTGTAATGAAAGTCGGCATTCGTCTTGGCTGGATCGTACTGCCATCGTTTGAAGTTGCAGCTGAATCGATCGATCTTCGATGTCGCCTGCTGCCAGTAGGTCAGAATATCTCGAGTGTACTTCTCCAGCTCCGGTGACAGTGGCGCAAAGGGAGGCTGTGCGAGTGCTGGCGCTTGGGCCGCACCAGCGTTCAGAGCAGCTCCATTGCCCGCTGCGGATGGCGGGATGGGGGTGGCTTGCGCCAGCAAAAAGGAGCTGGCTGGGCTCAGTGCAATCACGAGGCCAGACCAAAAGGCTTTCTGACGCTTGACGAAGTTCCACGCAATCATTGGAAGGAGTCCTTTCCTGCCCAAAACCCCTGAAACCGCTCATTCCTTCCGCATTCCTGGCGGAATCCGCCCTGACGGCGAATCAATCGGTTTCATCCCCCACGACAAACTGAACAAAGCAACCATAGCAGAAGCATTCCGGGAAGCCCAAGAGGTCTTTTCGATTTCCCGGGGATCTAAAAAGTGGTGGGATGACGCTATTTGACAATCTTGCCCAGAGAAGAGCAGCTTTATTTGCGTCGCTAGCCCCCTTGGATTAGCGGCCCCTCGATCCATTCAACCAACTACCTGATCGCCAAGGGGTAAACACAAGACGGAGGCGAAAGTCGAAGGCTTGCGATCCGTTCCGATCCTTTGATCTGGACCTACTGGAGTTGGAATCGGTCACCAAGATCATTTCCAACGGCAGCTAGCCGGGGGGAAAAACCGCTACCGCAGTTAACAAGTTGGTATACGAACACCAGTTCCTCTCTCGGCTTACCGCCACACCGATAGTGGCGAGAGAGTCAACGGCTGGTAAAATGAGACGATCGGGAAGAATAGGGTGGCTATTCCTTCCTACCGCCTTCTATTCGAAGTCCAATTGTCGGAGTGTGCGACTGGGTGGCGACCGCATTTCCTTGAGCAACTGGCACTCTAGCGAAAATCGCTCGCGAGTGGCCGTCCCGGGGAGGCCGATACACTTCCCAGGGGAGTAGCGGTAGCGACGCGGGCCAGGTGTGCGGCCCGCTGGCGGTGCCCATGGGTTCGCACAAGGGTGACCCAAGGAACCGAAACTTGCCCGCCCCAGAAAATAAATTGCTAACGATCTCAGGTCTTGTTATCCCATAGCGGGAGTTTCACCGGAACCATGAGCACCCAGATCGACTACACCCCCATTTCGCTGCGTGATGCCCAGAATCTGGTCAAGGACCTCACCAAGCCGAATCCGACGATTTACTGGACCGATTTTCTGGTCTCGATTTTGACCGGTCATGCTCTTTTCCATCTGGTTCTCTACGCCGACAAATGGATGGACAGCGCTCAGTGGTGGTTCTGGCCGGTTCGCGTCGCTCTCTTCTTTGCCACGGCGCTCCTTTACTACCGTTCCGTGATGTTCACGCACGAATTGGTGCACCTACCGCGTGGTGAATTCCGAGGGTTTCGAATTGCCTGGAACCTGCTTTGCGGCATTCCTTTTCTGATTCCCTCATACATGTATTATCCCCATGTCGACCACCATCGTCGCAAGAGCTATGGGACAGATGAAGATGGCGAGTACCTGAATCTATCGCATCAATCTCCTTGGCTGATTGTTGGTTACCTTCTTTCGGTCCTGGTGGTACCGCTGCTTGGCTTCTTCCGATTCGCGGTCATCACCCCGCTGTGGTGGATTTTCCCATCGATGAGAGGCTGGACCTGGCATCATGCTTCGACCATGGTGATGGACCCGACCTATTTTCGGCCCGATGCGGGCGAGCGAGTCCATCGGATTCGGCTACTGCAGGAGATCGGATGTTTTGTCTTTTGCATGTTTCTCGCACTTCGCGGGCCTCTGATCCAGGGAGTTGCCTTTGATCCACTCTGGATCCAGGCCTACCTCATGGGAGTGACGATCCTCACCTTGAATAATGTCCGCACCTTGGGGGCTCATCGGTGGACTGGCGATGGCGAGCAGCTTTCTTTTGAAGAGCAGTTGCTGGATTCGGTGAATTATCCAGAACGACCATGGATCACCGAGCTCTGGGGGCCTGTAGGGACTCGCTACCATGCGATCCACCATTTGCTGCCCAGCCTCCCCTACCACAATTTGGGCTCGGCTCATCGCCGTTTGATGGAGGGGCTTCCGGCGAACAGCATCTACCGGTTGACCAATCGGACCTCACTGCTTGGGGAAATTGCGACCCTTTGGCGACGCTCGGCCAATCGCCACGGAAAATGGAAAGACCACCGCAGTGGCTCGGGCAACGATCAGTTGTCAGCTGCCTAATGCATTTGCCAGTGTGCAATGACAGGCTGAAACACCGGTATCCGATGGCAGAGTAACCGAACGAGCGATCCGCAGATGACCTCATGGCAACTTCGTTCCCGAACTCTCTCCTGGACTCCCATGCCTCGGATCATGGGGATTGTAAACACCACTCCGGATAGTTTTTCGGACGGAGGGCGATGCATTCTTCCTGGGGATGCTATCGACCATGCTCTGCGACTGGAAGACGCTGGTGCCGATATCCTCGACATCGGAGGAGAGAGCACGCGTCCGTATAGCGAACCTGTTCCTGGCGATGAAGAACTCCGACGGGTCATGCCAGTCATCGAAAAGCTCCATACCAGAACACGCTTGCCTATTTCGATCGACACCTCGAAGGCTAGGGTTGCCAGAGCTGCGATCGAGGCAGGGGCGGAAATCATCAACGATGTAACGGGGCTCGCCGGAGATAGCCAGATGCCGGAGGTGGCCGCTACCTCCAGGGTTGGCGTTTGTGCGATGCACATGCAAGGTACCCCTCAGACGATGCAGGATGCACCGATGTATCAGGATGTCGTCGATGACATCCTCCACTATCTGTCTGACCGCAGTCGTGTCTTGATCGATACGGGCATTGCCCGCGGCTCGATCGTCCTCGATCCCGGCATCGGATTCGGAAAGACGCACGACCACAATCTTCGATTGCTTCGTGAAGTCCGTCGTTTCCATGCCCTGGGATTTCCCATCCTAGTAGGGCACTCTCGGAAAGGTTTTATCGCCAAAACACTAGGAAACAAGGAAATCGATCGCGATCCAGGCACCCTCGGAGTCAGCCTAGCCCTGGCCTTGGCGGGGATTCAAGTGATACGGGTCCATCAGGTCGCCATCCATCGACAAGCGTTTCAATTGTTTGAAGCAAGTGGAGGCCTTGATCGCAACGATCTGCCCAAAGCCCCGGACTGAGCGAACAATGCGCAACCGGGTGCCTTCTGTTGGAAACCGGTCCGTTGGGCTGTGGCACTGAATTGGTTCTCCCGTTCTCTGGTCGCTGCAGGTACAGCCCCACGGGCTACGCAA
>Ga0068877_10001335_pt1 | contig 20429 bp, 20 predicted proteins | sample NOAtaG_FD_66437 | JGI IMG/M metagenome (GOLD analysis project Ga0068877, IMG submission 66437) | Freshwater lake microbial communities from Lake Erie, under a cyanobacterial bloom - NOAA_Erie_Diel6S_1000h metaG | ecosystem: Environmental > Aquatic > Freshwater > Lake | place: USA: Ohio, Lake... | reverse complement strand
CAGCAGAGATTATTTCTGACGATAAATCGTTTTCAGGATTTTCTATAGCAACATAACTAGGCATGCCGCCAAACAAACCGAATAAGTTTATGCTAACTGAGTAAATGTACAGCGGAAACAAAACACAACACGAAATAAAAAAAATCCAGAAATAGATAACTGCTTTTCTAAACCACTTGCGTTCGGTTTGCAGAAATCTACGGATTTTCTGTTTGATAGTATCGCGTGTAGAAGACGAGGTATTCATTCAGTTTTTGTATGCGGGTTAATGTTTCCAGATTTTCTTCTGTAATTACAAAATTACTGAAATTAAATCTTTTTAAAGTTGTCATGGCCGCTAACTTGTCGTTAAACAAGTTGAGGTAGCGCATTACTTTTTCCTTGTTAGAAAATACGCCAACTACTGCAATGGTTTGAGTAGTATTTATGGGGAAAATCCGCAAGTCGAAGGCTTCGCCAGGAAAGTTGTTAGTATTAAAACTTGGTATAGTTTGTTTAATGGCAGTATCTAAGTTGGGTTCGTTATCGAAATAGATAACAAAATAATGAGGTGCCTTTTCGTTTTTTATAAACGTAGGTAAATTGTTTGCCTGTTCCTGATTTTGTTTGTTGTTCTTAGCTTTATCGAGTAAAGTTTTAGCATATGGGGTTAATGCGTGGTTGGGGTGTTTTGTTATAAATGTTTCGAGTGCTTTTGTGTAAGCATCAGTTTGTTTTTTGCTGCCTAACAGTAGTGCACCTAAAAGTTCGAGGTTAGGCGTAAAGTTTGTTTCTCCGAGCAGAAAAGCTTTCGTTAAAAGTTGTTCTGCAGAATCGGGCAGATTAGCTTGCCATACTTGATAAGCTTTCTCGTATAGTTTTTTTTGTTGCACTACTGCTTTGCCTGCTTCATTCAGGTATTCCGGATTTAGCACTAGTTTTGCCCAGGGAGATTCCGGATATTTTTGTAGCAATTGAGTTGCAGCACTTTCGGATTTCGTTTTGTTAGATTCGCGCGTTAAAAGCGAAACTCTGTAGAGCACCTCTGCTGCGTATTCTGTTTCCGGAAAACGCATTAAGAGGTTTTCATACTCAGCTAATGCATTATCAGGCTCGTTAAGTTGCAAGGAATAGATGTCGCCCAAATGGTACAAAGCATCTTCAATCTTCTTTAATGCTTCGTTTTCTTTTTCCTTTGTATCGGGGAGTATACCGAGCAACTCTTTTAATTTTGTAGCAACAGGATTATCAACTTGTGCAGCTGGTGGAGTTTCATTGGTTGGTGTGGTTACGGTTTCTGTAACTACAGGTGTTGAAGTTCGGTTAGCAGTTCGTTGAGAGCGCCTCCAGTTATCATCTAGGGCAATTTCTCCCCATACTCTCACAAATTCGGTTTGGCCATTGGCAACAGCTGATGCACTACCAAAATACCACGAAGCTCCCTCGGGTTGTTCGTTATCTAATGAAGTAAAAATGGGATTATCGTTGGCGGCAATTTCTATGCGGGTGCGTTTCTTTTTCTTACTTGTTGTAAGTGGTTTTTGTTTCAGTGCCCAATCGGCTTCTATTTTTTTACGGATAGATGCAGTATCTAAACGAACCATTGCAAGAAGGCTATCTTGCAAACGAACGGTGTTGATGTGTTTTACGAATTCGTCAAGAATATTTTTTCGTTTGATAATTGCAGCTACATTATCGTAATCTTTAGGTAAGGAACTTACAGCACTATCGTAGTGGCTTTTAGCGTTTTCGAAAACTCTTTTCTGATAATAGTGTTCGCCTAGTTTCAGGTGGGCCTCTCCATCTACCTGAGCGTTACTTCCTAATCGTATTGCTTTGTTAAAGTAGGCGATGGCTTCGGTTTCGTTTTTTTGTTTGAGTTCAAAAACTCCCATTTCGTAATAGATCTTATCCTGAAAATCTTTATTCTTACTGTCTTTTAACAGTCGGGTATAAGATTTGCGTGCATTGGCTACACTTTTACTTTTAGAAATTTCGGCCACCTGGGCCTGGTACAATCTTGCATAAAAGTCTACTTCGTATTCGGGATGTGTGTTCAAGCATTTTTTGTAATAGTTATAAGCTTCCGCTTCGAAGCCAAGTTTTTGATATACCTGGCCTAGTATAAAATAGATTCTGCCAGGTCTGTCAGATTTTTTTCTTAGCAGAGGAACTGCAAGTGATAAACTTTTTACCAGATCGTCTAAATTGTTTTGCACTTGAGCCAGATATGCTTTTTCTAGCAACATCATTTTATAATGTTGTTCCGATAGTTTTTGTTTCTGTAAAAAATCGATAGCTGCTTGCGCGTTGTTGTATTCCTGGTGTTCAGTAAAAGTTCTGATCAACCAAATAATGGCTTCGTGCCTGGCTTCGGGATCTTTGGTTTTAGTGTTTACAAATTTTAAGGTTTGAATGGCATTGCCCCAATCGAGTTGATACAATCGCGCACGACCAACGAGAATGTAGCTATCATCTACCCATTTAGAATTTTGATGATATTGAATAGCAAGAGAGGCCATCTTAATAGCTTCTTGTAATTCTTTTTCGAAACCCTTTGCCTGTGCAGAATCTAATTTTGGGTAGAGGCGAAGAATACGGTTATAGTCGTCTTTCATTGCCTTCTGATAGGCTTTTTCAACTTTGGTAACTTCTTCGTTTGCGTAGTAATAACCGTTGTAATGGGCTGCCAGATTGTGAAAAGCACGGTTCATAACGGCATCTTTCTGAGACGAACAGCCAAATAACAATGCCATAAAAAATATGCATACTGGTTTACTCACACGTTGGCAGGTAAAAGGTAAGTGAAGAATAAAACGCATAAGCAGTTTCCTAAGTATATAGATCGGCAGGATTAACTAATTTTGTCAAAAATACAGAAGTTGAAACCAAAAAAGACACTTTCCAGCAGATTGGCAACTCGATTTAAACTTATTCTGAGAAACGAAGAAAGTTTAGCTGAGCAACATTCTATTAATATCACCGGCTCTAAAGCCATTTTGTTTTCTGCTATTTTGTTTGTGGGCATGCTGGCTTTATGCCTTTTTTTAAGCAAAACTATTTTAGCAAGATGGTTCGACCCCGAATATGCCACTGCAGAAGCAAATCGTGCTTTATTTGTTTTATCGCGCAAGGTAGATTCGCTCTCGGTAGAAGTAGAACGGAAAGACCAGTTCATTGCTAACTTTCAGCGTGTGCTAAGTGGCGATACTGCTACGTTTGATGATCCGGCTGAGGCGTTGAAAAACCAGGAAAAACCTTTGAGTGTAAATCCTGAACAATTGAAGTTAACGCTGAAGGATTCAGTTTTCAGAAAAAATTTCGAACAATCGGATTTGGCGCTGATCGCAGCAGAAGGCAATTCAAAATATGCCGAGTTGAAGCAATTGTATTTCTTTACACCCATTACCGGCTTTGTATCGGACCGATACGATGCCAAAAAAGGACATCTGGGTGTTGATATTGTCGCTAAATCGAATGAGCCTGTGAAAAGCATTGCTGATGGAATGGTGATTTTTTCTGAACTAACACGCGATGGAGGGCATGTAGTGATGATACAACACCAGGCTAACCTTATCTCTGTTTATAAGCATAACTCTTATGTATATAAAAAAGTTGGTACTTTTGTAAATGCCGGAGACATCATCGCGATTGTTGGCAATAGCGGAGAATTAACTAACGGTCCGCATTTGCACTTCGAGTTATGGTACAACGGCACTTCGCTTAACCCCGAAGAATTTGTAACTTTTTAAACTTTAACACCAAGCCCATGCTAAACACCAAGGAACAAAAGCGCGCAGCCGAAGAATTAAGCAGCTCGAGCAACACCATCGGAAAAGGCACTTTTTTAGAGGGAAATATTGAGACTTACGGAAACATCAGAATAGAAGGAAGAATACGCGGAGATGTAAAATCTAAATCGAAAGTCGCCTTAGGGAATTCATCGCATATAGAAGGAAATATTACGGCACAAAATGCCGACATAGAAGGTGAAGTAAAAGGTAAATTAGACATTGCCGAAACCTTAGTATTAAAAGCTACCGCAGTAGTGCATGGCGATATAAACACCGGAAAGTTGGTTGTAGAACCCGGGGCTGTGTTTAATGGTAGTTGTAAAATGGGTGCAACTGTGAAAGAAATTAAAATCGCATCCGAAAATGGATTCGGACAACAAGCGAAAACCATCTAACGCTTACTTAAAGTATAGCAACCTGGCTTTGCAGTTGTTTCTTGGCATGGCTTTTACCGGTTGGGTAGGGTATCAAATAGACCAGTATTTTGGTTTCAAAATTCCTATACTCATGATTGTTTTTGGGCTGAGTTTCTTTGGAGGCATGTTGTTTCAGATTTACAGAGAAATCGGCAAATAACATGAAGTATACGCTATTCTGGTTAGCCATTTCAGTAGCAGAAGTAATGGTTCTCTTTTTCTGCCAACAGAATGGAGTTATTCAAACTTTGCCCTATCCGGTTTTTACTATTCTATTACTGGCATTAAGTACTTTTCTAGCATTTCAGAAATTAAAGGGTATTAAAGATGTTCATGCATTTACAATAGCCTATTTAGGAGCTATCGTTTTGCAAATGTTGGCTTGGATTGGCTATCTCGCTACCATTCTTTTTTTAGATGAATCAGCCAGAAAGGAAAACACGCTTATTTTTATCATTAATACATTGATTTTCATCGGATTACAAACATTTTCTCTCTTTAGAGAAAGGGGTAAACTAGTTTAGCCAGAATATTTTTTAAAAGATTTTTTCCAGCGGGTTTAATTCATACCTTTGCGGTCGTTTTTAACCCCCTTTTTCGCCAACCATGAGCGCTGTTTATAAGAGGATTAAGCTGATTTTACTGGTTATAGCCCTGATGGCCACATCGGGCTTGGTTCAATCCGCGCAAGCGGCCGAAGGTGCCGACTCAACAAAAGCATTTAATGCCAGTGAGGTAATTTTACATCACGTGTTGGATGATCATATCTGGCATTTCTTTGATGGCCACTATGGCACATGGTATTTGCCCATTATTGTTTACACAAAAGAAAGAGGGTTAGAGAGTTTTTCATCTCATCATTTTTACAACGAAAACCACGAAGTTGTACCCTACAACGGCTATAAATTAGAGCATAATCATATTTACCTCGAAGCAACGGGCGAGCAAGTGTTAGATTTATCCATCACCAAAAATGTTGCTACGCTTTTTATAAATGCCATTATTCTTCTTTTGGTATTTACTGCTGTAGCGCGTGGGTATAAGAAAAATGCGGGCAAGGCACCTAAAGGCATACAGGCACTTATCGAACCTATTATTGTGTTTGTTCGCGATGAGGTTGTAAAGCCCAACGTTGGCCCTAAGTACGAGAAGTTTCTTCCTTATTTATTAACGCTTTTCTTCTTTATTCTTTTTGGTAATTTATTAGGATTATTACCCGGAGCATCCAACCTAACCGGTAACATTGCAGTAACTGCAACATTGGCGATAGGCACATTTTTAATTACCAATTTAAGTGGCAATGCAAGTTATTGGGGTCATATTTTCTGGACACCAGGCGTACCACTTCCTTTAAGATTAATCATTTTGCCGGTAGAGATATTAGGAATTTTCACCAAGCCCATTTCATTAGCAGTGCGTTTGTTTGTTGCCATTACTGCGGGCCACATTGTATTGTTAAGTTTGATTTGCCTCGTGTTTGTTTTCGGAAGTGTGTACGTTGGCATAGGCTCATCTCTAATTGTTATGTTCATAAACCTGATTGAGTTATTGGTTGCGGGTATTCAGGCGTATGTATTCACATTGTTTTCGTCATTGTACATTGGAATGGCAGTAGCCGAACACCATCACGATGACCACCACTAAAGGCTTTATTTGTTTCACTTTAATTAAATAGTTTATGTTGTTAGCACTTTTAGCAGACATGAGTCTTGCAGTTATGGGCGCTGGAATCGGTGCCGGTCTTGTTGCAATTGGCGCGGGCCTTGGCATTGGTAAAATCGGTGCTGCCGCTATGGAAGGTATGGCACGTCAGCCAGAAGCCTCTGGAAAAATTCAGGGAGCTATGCTGGTTATCGCTGCCCTTATCGAAGTTGCCGCGCTTTTCGGCTTGGTAATTTGCTTGTTAATCTCATTAGGTTAAAAAATAAAACGTAGTCCTGCACTTGGCAGGACTCGTTTTTACAAACAACGTAACAGTAGAAAAATTATGGAATTACTAACACCAGAATCAGGCCTTATTATTTGGCAAACCATCATTTTCTTTCCGCTTGTGGTGCTGTTGTACTTCTTGGCGTGGAAACCGATTTTGGCTTCATTAAAAGAAAGAGAAACTTCAATAACCGAAGCATTAGGTACTGCCGAAAAAGCTAGATTAGAAATTGCTACTTTAAAATCCGACAACGAAAAATTGTTAAAAGAAGCGCGTGAAGAACGCGATAAAATGTTGAAGGAAGCACGCGAAGCAGCTAACCGTATGCAAGACGAAGCTAAGGCAGAAGCAAAGAAAGCCGCAGATAAAATTATCGAAGATGCGCGTCAGGCAATCAACATCGAAAAGCAAGCAGCATTAAAAGAAGTGAAAACACAGGTAGCTTTGTTCTCTTTAGAAGTAGCTGAAAAGTTAATGAAGAAGAATCTTTCCGGAGATAAGGAACAGAAAGAGTTAGTAGAAGGCTACATCAAAGAACTAAAATTAAATTAAGCAATGGCCGGATATCGAGTTGCATCGCGATATGTAAAGTCTCTGCTGGATTTAGCAGTTGAACAAAATGCTTTAGAAGCTGTGCATGAAGATATGCTTTTGTTCAGTAAAGTGGTAGAAGAAAACAGAGCTTTTGCTTTGATGTTGAAAAATCCTATCATCAAACACGATAAAAAGCGCGACATATTAACAAAGATTTTCAAAGGCAAAGTGCATGCACTTACTTTGGCAATTTTTGATATCATTACAAAGAAAAATCGCGAAGCAGTTTTGGCAGACATAGCTCTTGAATTCCACAATGCTTACAACAAGCAAAAAGGAATTGGTAAAGCAACACTAGAAACAGCTGCGCCTATTGATGCCAACTTGCGCAAACGCTTCGAAGAAATAGTGAAACAACTAAGCAACAAAAAGCAAGTAGAGCTAATAGAAAAAGTTGACGCTGAATTAATTGGTGGCTTCATTTTAAATGTAGAAGACCAACAAATTGATGCAAGCATTAAAAGTAAACTAAACGCACTAAAAGTAAACTTTAGTTATAATCCTTATATCAAAGAAATTTAAGCGGCTAGCCGCAAACTTAAATTATATACTTGACCGTTATGGCAGAGATTAAACCAGAAGAAATATCAGCAATACTCCGCGAACAATTGGCGGGCTCAAAAACTGATGCTCAATTACAAGAAGTAGGAACTGTTTTAACCGTAGGCGATGGCGTTGCCCGCATATATGGTTTAACACAAGCCCAGGCAGGTGAATTGCTTGTGTTCGAAAATGGCCTAAAAGCACTTGTATTAAACTTAGAAGAAGATAACGTTGGAGCTGTATTATTGGGCGATTCCAAAGACATACACGAAGGTGATACAGTAAAGCGCACAGGCCAAATCGCTTCTGTAAAAGTTGGCGATGGTATGTTAGGCCGCGTGGTAGATACACTCGGAAATCCAATCGATGGCAAAGGCCCGATTAACGGCCAGTTATACGATATGCCGTTAGAGCGTAAAGCGCCTGGCGTAATTTTTCGCCAGCCCGTAAATGAGCCTTTGCAAACAGGTATTAAAGCAATTGATGCCATGATTCCTGTAGGCCGTGGACAGCGCGAGTTAATTATTGGTGACCGCCAGACTGGTAAAACCGCTGTTGCGATTGACACCATCATTAACCAAAAAGAATTTTACGAAAAAGGACAACCTGTATTTTGTATCTATGTTGCCGTAGGCCAGAAAGGTTCTACAGTTGCCAGCGTGGCAGCAGCATTAGAGAAAGCAGGCGCTCTTCCTTACACAGTAATTGTTTCAGCTACTGCATCAGACCCAGCACCGATGCAATTCTTCGCACCGTTTACAGGTGCAGCCATTGGTGAATTTTTCCGCGACACCGGAAGACCAGCTCTTGTTATTTATGATGATTTATCTAAGCAAGCTGTTTCGTACCGAGAAGTTTCTTTGTTATTAAGAAGACCTCCTGGACGCGAAGCTTATCCGGGGGATGTTTTCTACTTGCACTCACGCTTATTAGAAAGAGCTGCGAAAATCATCAACAACGATGAGATTGCTAAAAACATGAACGACCTTCCAGCATCTATCAAGCATTTGGTAAAAGGTGGAGGTTCACTTACTGCATTGCCGATTATCGAAACACAAGCAGGTGACGTATCTGCTTATATTCCTACGAACGTAATTTCTATTACAGACGGACAGATATTCTTGGAGACCAACTTATTCAACTCAGGTATTCGTCCTGCTATTAACGTGGGTATTTCTGTATCGCGTGTGGGTGGTTCTGCACAGATTAAGTCGATGAAGAAAGTTGCCGGAACGTTAAAGTTAGACCAGGCGCAATTCCGCGAATTGGAAGCCTTTGCAAAATTTGGTTCCGATTTGGATGCTGCCACTAAGTTGACTATTGAACGTGGTAGAAGAAACCAGGAAATCTTAAAGCAAGATCAATACGCACCGGTAACGGTTGAGCAACAAGTGGCGATTATCACCGCTTCAACTCGTGGCTTTATTGATAAAGTGCCTGTAAATAAAGTAAGACAATTCGAAAAAGAATTTGCTATACTGATGGAAGCTAACCACAGAAACGTGTTAGACAATTTCAGAGCGGGTAAGTTTGAAGATGCCGATGTTGCTATAGTAAAGCAAGTAGCAACTGATTTAGCTTCTAAATATTAATTGGAAATAGAGCTTGACTAAAAGTTGAGCTGATAAAAAGATAATTAAGATGCCGAATTTAAAAGAAGTAAAAGGACGAATTAATTCTGTTATCTCTACCCAACAGATTACCAAAGCCATGAAAATGGTTGCGGCAGCTAAGTTGCGTAGGTCTCAAGACAGAATTACACAAATGAGACCCTTTGCGCAGAAACTAACGGCTATCCTTCAAAATCTTTCTGCTTCGCAAGAACAAAATGCCGATGCGTGGTATAGCGCACAACGCGAAGTAAAGAAAGTTTTAATTGTAGCAGTAAGTTCTGATAGAGGTTTGTGTGGTTCCTTTAATTCGAATGTTTTTAAAGGTGTGTTAAAACTTTTAGCTGAGCGTTATCAAGAGCAGGCACAGGCTGGAAATGTTACCATCTTACCGATTGGTAAAAAAGCGTTTGAATTTTTCAGCAAAAGAAAAGGAAATGTAGTAGGTCAGTTTGCTGGTTTAATTCAGAATTTGAATTTTACCGGAGTAGCCGAAGCCGGAGATTTTTTAATGGAAGAATTTAAAAAGGGTAACTACGATAAAATTGAAATTGTTTATAACGAATTTAAAAACGTAGCTACACAAATTTTACGTACTGAACAATTCTTACCTGTAATGCCTGTTGCGAAGGAACAATCAACTTCTGAAGTAGATTATATTTACCAACCTGATAAAGAAGAAATCATTACAGGTTTGATTCCTAAGTCTTTGAAAGTTCAGTTGTTTAAGGCGTTGTTAGATTCAAATGCAGCAGAAAACGGTGCGAGAATGACAGCCATGGATAAAGCAACTGAAAACGCTGGCGAGTTATTAAAAGAATTAAAGTTGACTTACAACAGAACGAGACAAGCTGCAATTACAAAAGAAATTTTGGAAATTGTGGCAGGAGCTGAAGCGTTGAAATCAGCGTAATCATCTTAGAAATTATTTTGAAAAGCCCGGTGAACAGCCGGGTTTTTTGTTTTACCGATTTAACTTTTTTTACAAGCGATTGTTTTACAAGCATGTTGCAAGAAGAAATTGATCGCGTAATTGAAATGGCCTGGGAGGACCGAACGCCATTCGATGCCATCAAAGCGCAGTTTGGTTTATCAGAAAAAGAAGTAATTGAATTGATGCGCAACAACCTTACACAGGCCAGTTGGAAACGTTGGAGAGCGCGCGTGCAGGGAAGAAAAACCAAACATAGAAACTTAAGAGCGGAAGAAGTTGACCGTTTTAAATGCACTCGCCAACGCGCCATATCATCTAATAAAGTTTCGAAGAGATTGCGATAATATTAAACTTGCCTGTCGCGGTTAGTATGTTTCTTTAAAATTTTTCCCGCTTCTTTTTGTACATCGGCACGCTTAAGATGTTGATGAAGAATAGCCGAAGCTTTTTTGTACGTTTCTTCCATGTTAACAATCGGTTTCGGATAATCTCTCCCTAATTCAAATTGATACAAACCGGATTCTATGCCTGTTATTTTCCAGGGTTCGTGTTGTAAAGGCAATGGAAGATGTGCTAGTTCCGGAAGCCATTGTTTAATAAAAGCTGCATCAGCATCTTGTTCTATACTTTGTTTAACAGGATTATAAATGCGTATGGTATGAATACCCGTTACACCAGCTTGCATGTGAAACTGTGGATAATGGATGCCAGGCTCAAAATCTAAAAAGTAACTTCCCAATAACGTGGCACCTTCTTTCCAATCTTGCCAAAGATGATGCGTTAGAAAAGAAACTAACATGGCGCGCATTCTAAAATTGATATAACCAGTTTCTTTTAAACAACGCATGCAAGCGTCAACTAACGGATAACCTGTTTTACCTTCGGCCCAGGCTTTATATAGTTCAGGGTTGCTTTCGTTTCTAAGGGTGTTGTATTCGGCATTAAAATTTTCGAATTCGATGCGATCTTCCGTTTCAAATTTTTGTATGAAATGATCGCGCCACCGCAAGCGAGAGGCAAAATTTTGCAAGTTCCAACTTAAACTTTTGTTCTCTTTTCTGGCTTTTTCTGTTTGTTGATACACTTGCCTTACAGAAAGATTACCCCAGGCTAAATAAGGAGAAAGTCGGCTACAACCAGTTCGGGAAGCCAAAGGTTTAGAAATAGATTGATTGTACGCGAAAGCTCTTTGCGTTAAAAATGAATTTAAATATAGCTGAGCGTTAGATTCACCTCCCGGTTGAAAGTTTTTATTCTGAGGAAATTCAAGAAACGAAACATGTTTCGGTAAAGTGAAAAAGTTAATTTTATCAGGCTGAAATATAATCAAGGGTTGCTCCATTGTTTCATACCAATTGTCAACCCAATCTTTCCTATCTCTTAATTTTCTGATAATGCCACTTGTAGGAAATTCTATCCATGAAATGCGGTTTACATCAAATAGTTTTTTAACTTTTTTATCACGCTCGTAAGTGTGCCGTATGCCTGTTTCTTCATAACTCAATACTTGATGAATACGATATTGTTTTATCAATTGAATGAAAACAGTTTCGGCTTCATCTTCAAAAAAATGAATATGTGTTTGATAAGGCTTTAATTGTTTATTTATATCCTGCAGCGATTGTAAAATGAAATGTTTGTGCCTTTCGCTATAAATGGGTTGTTGAAATAAAGAAGGTTCAAGAATGTAAATCAACAAAGTGGGTACACCATTACAAGCTGCTTGTAGGCAAGCATGATCTTGCAAACGCAAATCTCTTTTAAACCATATGATTTGTAAAGCTTCCACATGCATGTAACAAGACTGGCAAATAAATGTTAAAAAAAAGACCAGTTGTTAGCCAGTCTTTTTGATTTTGTTCGTGTGAATTTTATCTCACAATAAATACTGCATTGCCAAACACAAACTTGCCTTGTTCCCAAAAGCAACGGAAGAGCGGGTTATCTACAAAGTAAATAATTTTACCTTGTCCTTTTTCTTCCACACCGAATGTGAGTGTATTGCTTTGCTTTTTATTCGATTTATATCCGGCAAAGCCAATTAAGGGTTTAACATCCTTTCCAAGTGAAGCAACGTTCCAACCATCTTCTAAATGATCGACACGCAAGTTGCTTGTTTTTAAGGAGTAATACGTATCATTTAATCCATACGCTAAGGGATGCGTGTTATCTACTTTAGCTTTATAGATGGCGCCATATATGTAATTCGATAATTCTTTTCTTTCGGTTGCATCGTATGGCGTTATACCACTTTTCTTCTCTATTTCATCTTCTGTTTTCTCTATAGATTTTTCTATTTCTTCAGAGGCGAATTGCTTAATCGAAAATCCTTTTTTATCTATAAAACTATTTAAAGCATCCCCAATGACAATCAATTTACCACCCGTTTGCACCCATTGTGACAAGCGATCGAGTTGTGCTTCATCAAACAAACTGTAATAACCTTCGGGCACAATTAAAACTGTGTATTGATTAAGGTTAACGCGTTTAAAGTAAGTTGTTCTGATTTGTGTAATAGGATAATCAATTTGTTGTTCGAAAAAATGCCATACCTCTCCGGCATTCAGAGATTCTACATCATCACCCATTAACATGGCTACCTTGGGTGCAGGTAAATACACAACATCGTACGAACCAAAATCTTTACCTGTATCTACCAATCCTGTTGGAGTAGTAAAAATAGAGCGATTGTAATTATTGGCTAAGGTTTTAATCGTGGCATCAAAATTACCAATGTGTTTGTTGTTGGTTTGCGTGATGATGATTGTTCCGGCTTTGAAAGAATTTCCATTTACTGTGAAGGGTCTGGCTGCTGTTCTTACTTTAACATTTTTCTTCTGTAAAGCAGCCACGAAGCGTACATCTTCAATTGTTTCGTATCGGAAAAGATAGGCATAAACTTGTTCACCTATTTGTTGCTTGGATTGAATGCTTTCAAACTTTTTTGTTGGATTGATTCTCTCTGTTAATGCATAAGCTTGTAAATCGTACGCATAAATTAAATTCCATGCCGTAATATCGTATGTTAAAGAATCGGGCACTTTGTATTGAGGTTCAAATACAGTGGTAATGAATCTCGACTTGGGTTGATAGGTATTAACTACGATATCATTACTTTCTATTGTTACATTACCTATACTTTGGTTTTGATAAATAAAGCCTTTCGTTGCTTTATTGTTTCCAGCTATACCAAATTGGATATCGTGTTGTTGCAACCATTTGGCTAAGCGATTCAGTTTATCAGGATTGTTATTTCCTTTGATAACGTATGTTTTATAAGTTCCGAAAGGATTGTTAATATTTTCTTTGTGGTACTTCTCGAATTCATCAACAACTTTAGTTGCATGTTGTGCAGTAATTTCAACCGTGCTGAGCCCTGTAGTATGATGATGTTTGATACGTTGCTCTAACATTAAAGGATCTCCTTCTTCAGTTTGGATGCTCAATCCGGCATAGCCACTTCCAGCCTGTTCGTACGTCATGCCAATGGCTCCGCTATATGTTGGGTAAGTATCGCCATAGGACGGATAATATAAATCGAAAACTTCTTTTGTAAAGTATAGCCAACCGTTGCTATCAAAATACTTGGCATTGTTTTTTCCGATAGTATGTTGAAATTCTCTTTGCCATTTGCTGATGACTGGATGATAGGGTTCTGCAGCGGGTGCGAAATAGTATGGACTGTTATAACCTTGTTCGTGAAAATCAACATGCACATGAGGTAACCATTGGTTATACACTGGAATTCGCGCGGCAGATTCTTTTTGCTGCATCCAGGCCCAATCGCGGTTAAGGTCGAACCAATAGTGGTTTGGTCTTCCGCCCGGCCAAGGTTCGCGGTGTTCTGCTGCTTCGCCATTTGTATTAGGGGTAGTATTAGAAAAAGCATTGTTGAAGTTAGCATAACGATCGCGGCCATCGGGGTTGATGCATGGGTCGATGATGACTACTGTATTTTTTAACCATTCTTTGGCTTTTGCAGACGTACACAATTCATACAAAGTAGTAATGGCTGCTTCCATAGCACTGGCTTCGTTGCCATGCACGTTGTAACTCATCCAAACGATAGCAATTTTGCTAGAAGATGGAGTTCCCTGCAATACGCCAGCACGGATTAAGTTATCTTTTCTTATCTCTTCAAGCTTTTTAAAATTTTCTTCGGATGCAATAATGGTGTAAAGCAAAGGTCGGTCTTCGTATGTTTTGCCATATTCATATACTTGAACGTTGCTGAGTTGAGCATCAACATAGTTAAAGTAATCCACCATTTCGTGGTGGCGGGTAAAACGATCACCACGGTTAAAGCCTAAAAATTCATCCGGACTTTTAATTGTTTGTGCGAATGAAATATGACTGATGGAAATAAAAAGAAATAAAACGGCTGATCGAAAAAACATAAGGTTACGATTTAACTTGTTTAAGAATTTGCGGTGTATGGTGGATCATGTGTTCTCTAAAAAAAATTAGGGCTTGAACCATACTTAATCGACCAGCTACCACATGTTTATATACTAATTTATGGACATGCTTTTCCGGTGTATTCACTAGAATAGATTTAAGTTCGAGATATAATAAGTCCCATTGAGCAATTAAATCAGAAAGGGTTACTACGTCAACTGTATTTTGAAGAACGGTTGTGGGAGCTTTGTATCGGATGGGAAGGCGTTGAGAAATCTTTAAGACCAACATCATCAAAGTATGTTTAACTCCAGCTTTTCCTAAGCTGTCGATACCTTGCGATTTCTTTTTAATGTATTGAAGCGATAATTTTTCAGCTGTATATAAATGGTTGAGAATTTCGAGAACCGACCATTGGTTAGGATTAAGCCTTTGGTTAATTTTTTCGGCTGGTAATGCTTTAGCACTATCTAGTAAGCTATTGCGCTTTTGGAGTAGTTTTTCGAAAGCCTGATGGAGTTGTTTATTCACGTTATTGAGTTTGGACAGTGTATAAAAGTATTAAATTATTTGGTGGGTAAGAAAATAGATTGTGTGAAAAGTAAAAAAGGTTGCCACATCTGTAGCAACCTTTGCTTATTTGGTAAGATGGCTTGTTAACTTGCCTTATGTGTATTTAGTTGTTAAACCAATCAGTCAATTCAACATTTTATGATTTAGGATAGTGATGGATTTATTTACTTTTACCAGTCACAATTAAAGTACAGTAAACGCTTAAGAAATAAATAATAGTTCAATAGCTTATGCGATAGCATTTCTATTGATAGTTAGTACCTCCAACTTTTTAAGTCTGCTCCTTTCGGTGCGCTTTCTTCTATGCGTTTTAAAATTTTAGGCAGATACATTGTATTATAACGCAAGCGAGAAACATAATTCGGATTAACCGGATCTCCATTCCAGCAATGTTCTGCTCTGTCGCCATAGGCTACTTCGCCTCCATAAAACGGATTGTTGGTTTTCTGTAAGAAATCTTCCATCAGATATACTGCGTTGTTTAAATAATAGTTATCCATATCGCCACAATAGATATGAATTTTTCCCTTCAGTTTGGGGCTGAGTGTTGCCCAATCACGTTCAAGTATATGGCGTAAGTCGTAATTTTCTTTCCAGTAGGCAGCTACTTCTTTATCAATTTCTCCGGTTTCTTTATTGAATATTCTTTTTGGATAACCATCTTCTCCTTGTGGCGAGTAAACAGCTTCCCAAATATCCCATTGTTGCCCGCTACGCGATTTTGTGCCCAATGCTAACTCATAATAATTACTATGTTGCATAGTAGATTGTATCTGCCCTAAATAATTGCGATGAGATGGAATCGGTAATTTTTTAAACTCGCTATCGTACCAATACGCATTTTTATCTTTATAAATATCAACTAAACAATAAGCACGAAAATCAATCGGGTCGGGGCAAGCAGCAAAGCATCCGTTAAATTCATCCGGATAAAACATTTGTACCGCTAAGGCTTCCCAACCTCCGGTAGAACCTCCATAGGTAAAGCGCGCCCATCCTTCACCAATTCCTCTAAATTGTTTTTCAATTTCAGGTATTAATTCTTGCATGATGGCATCGCCATATGGCCCAACGTTAGCCGAGTTTACGGCATACGAATCATCATAATACGGATTGGCATGTTGAATTTCTATCACGAGAAAGCGCGGAAAATTTTTGGAAGTCCACTGCTTATAAATATTATAAGCTTCTTGCGCTTGAAATTTTTTATAGCCATAAATACCAAATCTGCTGCTGTAATCGCTCGTGTCCATATCAGCAGGAGGTGGTGTTTCACTAAAGCCACCAAAATCGGCCGGGAAATGACCATGATAAATCATTAAAGGATAGCGAGCTTCTGGATGTTGGTCAAAACCTTCGGGCACTAAAACGTGCGCACCTAAGTACATGGGTTTACCCCAAAATTCTGTTAACAGTTTACTTTGGAATTTAATGTGTTTAACATACTTGGTGTCTTTAGGTTCTTCTATTGGCGGAATGCTTTCCGTTAGTTCAATCGAAATGGTTTCGCCTGTTTTATGAATGGAAACTTTGGTTGGTTTAGAATAAAAATTACCTGGCTTTCGATTCCATTGCTGGCCTTCGCCTTTATCGGGAGGAAGTTTTACTGTTTTTCCATTTTTAAGTGTAAAGGTTTCGTAACGATTTAGCAAGGCCTGCATATAATAATCACCAGCCGGAATTTCTTTTAAATGCTGTATAGGGTAACCAAATGCATTGTTGCGGATAATTTTTTGGCTTCCGCTGGCCCAGTTTTCCACATCTATACCAAAAACCAATTGCGTTTTTAAATCGTCTGTTATTTGAAAGCGCGGTTCTGCTGTGCTATCGGTTGAAAGCAAGAGAAGCAAACGACCATCTTGCGCCTGATCAGTTAACGCTTGGCTATAGGTTATTGAAAAATTAACGGATTCGTTTTGTTTACAACAAGCAAACAGAACAGCGAGTAGTAAAAGAGAAAATGATTTAGGCATGGGTAAAGTGTTAAGGCGAACTTGAAGTTAACGGAGTTTCTTAACAGTTCCAAATGAACAATAACTCTGCTACAATAGCATTACCATTTTAGTTTTATTTCTTCTTCTTTATCGAAGGGTACTTTTACGCGAATGCCTTTGTATTTTACGGTGGCTGTGCCAACATATTTTACTTTTACTTTTTTAGCACCAAGTAAACCTAATAAATTGTTGAGCACGCCTTCTTCCTTCAAATCAACGTTAATTTCTAAAGGCACAATAAACTCTGATTCGCCTTTAACAGGTACAGAAAATTCCTGGTTTACAGCTGCAGATTTTTTTCCGGATACATAAATCACTGCATCTATTTTCTTTAATTCTCCTTTTTGTTTATTCGGATTATAAAATACAACATCCGATTTGATAACTGGTTTATCATCTACCTCGGCCCGCATATTTCTGATGCCTCTGAACTCCACACTTTGTTTGGGTGCGCAGGCTGCTACCATCAGCATAATAAAAAGGAATACGAACCCAGTATAAAGTATTTTCATTTTCATTTCTTTCATAGTTATTCGAACGTAAGTATAGACAAGTAAATCGTAATTTTGTTACATGGAACAAGTTTTTGATGCAATTGCCGATGGATTGGCCGACAAACAATATGCCATTGTAGATAATTTTTTAAAGGAAGAAGAAGTTGATGCTATTTTAAAGGAAGATCACTTTCAGCATTATCAGCAGCATTTTAAAAAAGCCGGCATTGGCAAACAAGCTAATGCACAAATTAACGAAGCCATTCGCGGAGATTTAATTTCGTGGATTGATCCGCAAACTGCATTGCCTTCAACTCAAGTTTATCTTTCTCGATTGCAAAACTTGATTCAATTTCTTAACAGAGCTTTGTTTCTCAGTTTAAAAGATGCTGAGGTGCATCAAACTGTTTATCCTATAGGTAGTTATTACAAACGCCATCTCGATCAGTTTAAAAAAGATGATGCAAGAAAACTTTCCGTTATTCTGTATCTGAATAAAAACTGGAAGGAAGAAAATGGTGGACAACTAAGAATCTATACAAATGATCAATCCTTTGATATTCTTCCGCTGGCCGGTCGCTTGGTTTGCTTTCGGAGCGATGCATTAGAGCACGAAGTATTGCCTGCCACGCGCGAGCGTTTAAGCATTACGGGTTGGATTTTAGATAGGATAAAAATTTAAACCAGTTGCCTCAATGCAATTTCGAAAGAAGTTTGCGCAATATTGGTTTTGTTTGGACTTGCTTTAAATGTTTTTACTAAAGCTTTGCGAATGGTTTGGGAGATGTCGGTAAAGATGGCCTCATCTTTCATGCTTACTTCGCGTTCCATAAAATAAGCAAACACGCGTGCCATGCCACAGTTCGCTATAAAATCGGGGATAACAGAAATTTGCTGATCGGCATGTAATCCGGTTGAACCAAAAAATATTTCAGGATCGGCAAACGGAACGTTGGCTCCACTCGAAATTACTTCTAAGCCTGATTGAATCATGCTATCGATTTGATTGCGCGTAACCAATCTACTGGCAGCTGCCGGAATAAATATTTCGAAAGATTGTTTCCACAGTTTTTCATTCACAACTTCGAAAGGCAATAGATCTGATGATACTAATTTATTGCCATCGCGATTTACCACTAACTCGTTAATTTCTTCTTGCGAAAAACCTTCGGGTTTTAACAAACCACCTTCTTTGGTTAAAATGCCAATTACTTTTACGCCCATCTTTGCTAAATAAAATCCTGCGGCTGCGCCTACATTTCCCCAACCTTGCACAACAGCTCTTTTACCTGCGGCTTGTCCTCCCCAAATTTCGTAATAGTGTTTAACTGCTTCTGCAACACCATACCCGGTGCACATATCGGCAATAGTATATTTTTTAGTAAGGTCAGGCACATAGTTGGCTTCTTCAATTACTTTAACCACACCTTGTCTTAACTGCCCAATGCGGTTTACTTTTTGTGCTTCAGTTGGTTTGTAGTGCCCGGTAAATACACCTTCCTGCGGATGCCAGATGCCACTGTCTTCTGTAATCGGAATTACTTCATGTATTTCATCTACGTTTAAATCGCCACCTGTTCCGTAATAATATTTAAGCAGAGGCATTACGGCAGCATACCAACGTTGCAACACACCAGTTTTGCGCGGATCATTAGGATCGAAATTGATACCGGATTTTGCACCCCCAATTGGCGGACCGGAAACCGTAAATTTTACTTCCATGGTTTTGGCCAGCGATTCTACTTCGCGTTTATCTAACCCAGCACGCATACGCGTTCCTCCACCTGCTGCACCACCACGCAATGAATTAATAACTACCCAACCAACAGCATCTGTTTCAGGGTCTTTCCATTCAAAAACGATTTCAGGTTTTTTGTTTTCAAATTTTAATAACAGGTCTTTCATATTGAGCGATTTAACTCTTTAATTTTTCCTTTACCTTGCGTGTTCAACCAAGAGCCAATACAAGAGTATTTTTATTCATGCAGCACGTACAACAACTCGTATTAGATATTGGCAATTCGGTCGCGAAGGTAGGAATTTTCAATCAACACGAACTCATAAAGGAACAAACGTTTGTTCACGAAGGAAACTTGATTTCATTTCTTCAATCTATACAATTTACACACGCCATTTACAGCACCGTTCGCGCAAACCCTGAGGCATGGATGGAAGCTTTGCAGGGTAAAGGAAATGTTTTTCAACTCACCAGTACATTACCTGTTCCGATACAAAATAACTATGCAACACCCCATACTTTAGGCATGGATAGGTTGGCAGCAGTGTGTGGTGCCAAACAAATGTTTCCTGCGGATGCTTGTTTGGTTATTGATGCCGGAACTTGCATCACTTACGATTTTGTTTCTGCCGATGGCATTTACTTTGGTGGTGGAATTTCGCCAGGCATTTTGATGCGATTAAAAGCTATGCATCAATTTACTGCAAAATTACCCGTTGTTGAGTTTAACCCGAATGCAGAACTAGTAGGCGAGAGCACGATAACGTGTATGCAAAGTGGAGTTGCTTACGGCACTCTAACTGAAATAGAAGGCATTATAGAGCGTTATAGAGAAAAATTTGGCAAAATGAAGGTGATATTATGCGGTGGCGATACGCAATTTTTTGAAAAACAACTGAAAGGGGCCATATTTGCGGTCCAAAATATGGTATTAAGAGGTTTAAACAGCATTTTACAGCATAATGTCGGTCAATTTTAAAGTAATTTTTTGCACAGCACTGGTTGTACTGACATACAATTTGGTTTCGGCACAAGCTGTTAAAAGTCCTTTTACAACCTTTGGCATTGGCGATGTATTTGGTAGTTCGATGGCACACAACCAGGGTATGGGCGGTGTTGGGTATAGCCAGCCGCAGGTATTGTTTTTAAATAACCAGAATCCGGCACTTCTTCCTTACAATGTATTTTCGGTTTTTCAGGCAGGTATAATTGCAGAAGATGTTACGCTTTCCAACGGCACCACCAGCGGTAAGTCCAGAGGAGGAAACCTCAATTATCTGGCGCTCGCATTTCCACTTAAATTCAGAAAAGCTTCTACAGCTATAGGCATCAGGCCATATTCAAAAGTTAATTATAGTTTTTCGTATACAGAACCCATCGAAAATTCTAATCAAACTGTGCCGGTATCAGAAGAAGGAACCGGGGGAATTAC
>Ga0068877_10001333_pt1 | contig 20455 bp, 17 predicted proteins | sample NOAtaG_FD_66437 | JGI IMG/M metagenome (GOLD analysis project Ga0068877, IMG submission 66437) | Freshwater lake microbial communities from Lake Erie, under a cyanobacterial bloom - NOAA_Erie_Diel6S_1000h metaG | ecosystem: Environmental > Aquatic > Freshwater > Lake | place: USA: Ohio, Lake... | reverse complement strand
AAAGGCATCACACCATTTTGGAGAGTTGTAGAACCCAACTCGACTTTATCTAAAAAACTCACTTTTGGACAAGATTTTATTACAAACCAAAGAAAAGCGGAAAAGATAAATGACTAAGTTAGCGGACAAGAGAACCACAGCCACTAACAATTATCCAAGTAGGCGAAAGCCCCCACGAAAAAGCCCCCAACCGGTAATCTGATTGGGGGCTTTTGCTTACTTGGTGTTGGCCGTGCCCGGGTGGGCTTCCGTCTCAAAGGCGCTTTTGCCTTAGGGGGTAAAGTACCGGGGCCTTTCCTTTTGTAAGCGGCTTATTTCCAGTTTTTTGCTTTCAGAAAATCGTTTCCGCAGCCCGGATTTTAACCACTGGCCACAAAATCCCCTACCCACGCCCGGATGGGGATCTTTGGTTTCACATGTCATGGAGCGAAGGGTATTGGCTTTTCTTTCCGCCCCTGCTTTGCCTATGGAGGCGGCACCACTTTCTGCCCTTCAAAGGCTTCGATGCTGCCGGATTTTACCGGCCTCTCCGCCGGCGGGCGCTGGCTGTATTTTATCATGAGCCTGCCCGTCCCGCATTGGGGACATTTGAAGATGTCGGTGCCGTACTTTTCCATCAGTCTCAGGCTCCCGGGAACCTTTACCTTCGGCCCGGGTTGAGGGAGCTTCAGGTTCCTGCGGATTTCTGCCAGTCTTTCGGTCCGGCCCTGGTTGCTCAAATAGCCGTAGTGCCGGATTTTTACAAAGCGCCGGGGCAATATGTGCTGGGCAAACCGCCTGGCAAACTCACTGTGGCTCAGTGTCATCTCCTTCTCCTTGTTGCCGTCACGGTAGTCCCGGTACCGAAAGGTAATTTCCGTATCGGTGATTTCCCTCACCCTGTGGCGGGTGATGGCTATTTTGTGCGTGTACCTTCCCAAATAATCCACCACCCCTTGCGCATCTCTGAAGGGGGCCTTCGCATAGGTGTTCCACTGCTGATATCCTGCGGTTTGAAGCAACTCATCGAGATTGATGCCTTCGGTTTTCAGCTTCCCTTGTTGACTGAGGCTTCTTATGCCTTTCATCATCAGCCCTTTGAATACCTTGCGTACTGCTCCGGCCGGAAACAGAAATTTGCCTTTCTCCCGCTTGTGCCTGACCCAGTTGTGGGCCTGGTCGATGCCGCCTCCCGAAACAATGCAATGTACATGAGGATGGAAACTGAGCGTTTGACCCCAGGTATGCAGGATGCTGGTGACCCCTATCGTGCCGCCTATCCACTTTTCATCTCTTCCCAGTATGAGCAAGGTTTGCGCCGAGGCATCCATCAGCAGCTTGTACAGCTCTCTCCGGTTGCCCATGATCAGGCCGTTGAGTATCTCCGGTACCGTAAACACACAATGAAAATAGGCCGTGGGAAGCAGCTCATGCTTTCTTGCCTCTACCCACTCCTCCCCTCTCAATGCTCCGCAATTGGGACAATGCCGGTTGCCGCAACTGTGAAACTGCATTCGGCTGTGGCCGCAGCTACTTTCGTGCGGATGGACACTTTGGCAGCCTAGCATATGGTAGCCCAGCTCCCCTGTCCGGCAGTTTCCAATCTTGCTCAGCGTAGTCCGGACGTGCGGGTTTGGGGATTTCCGGCCTTCCTGCTTCAGGAGTTGCTGAAGCCGCGGACCGTGGTTTTCCCCGCTCATGGCTGTTCTGGCGTGTCGATGGCGTCCAGCGGCGAACGCAGGGTTGTGCGCTTCTTTTGGGTCAGGTGAAGGTAGATCATCGTGGTCTCGATCTTGCTGTGGCCCAGCAGCTCTTTGATCGTGTGGATGTCGGTGCCGGCATCCAGCATGTGCGTGGCAAAGGAATGTCTGAGGTTGTGGCTGCTCAGATCTTTGCCCAATCCGGCTTTGTCGAAGGCCAGTCGTACCGCATGCTGGATGCTCCGCTCGTGCATGGGTTTGCCCGGAAGGCTGCCTTCGAACAGGTAGATTTTCGGACGGTGCACTTTCCAGTAGCTTCTTAAGTCTTCCAGCGTTTGTTTGGACAAAAGCGTAAACCGGTCTTTGCCGCCTTTGCCATGGCGCACTTTTACCTGCATCCCCTGGCTGTCGATGTCTTTGGGCTGAAGGTTGCGCAGTTCGTTGAGTCGCAGGCCGCTGCCGTAAAACAGGCCCAGCATGGCCCGCTGTTTGGCACTGATATCGCTGGCAAACAGGTGCTTTGCTTCTCTACGGCTCAGTATCCCGGGAAGCACAAAGGCCTTTTTGGGGTACAGAGATTTTGGCTTTACATAACTGTTGGGTTCGATGTGCGTGTAGAAAAATCCAAAGGCATGGGCAGCCATTCGCACTTTATCACGGCCCACGCCGTATGCCGTTTTGATGTGCACGATGTAGCGGGCCACATCGTCCTGGGTGATCTCTACCGGCGTCTTTTCCGGATAGCGGGCAAACAAAAAACGGCATTCCTGCACATAGGCCTTGATGCTGCGAAGGGCATATTCCCGGCTTTGCATCAACACACTCAGCCGCTCAAGCGCAGCTACCGATTGGGGATGAAGGGTATAAACCCTGGCAATCTTTTTTTTGAATTTTCCATAAAATAATATTGGTTTGAAATGGAAATCAATCGCTTTTCATGGGCATAAACAACTCCTGGGTAAAGAACTGGTTGTCAGGCCTTCGCACCGCAGGGCGTCGGTTCAACATCTTTTAGCCGCAAATCGTTAGGTGCAAGCGTAGCGGACGACATAAACCATACATTACTTGTGTAACAAAGGTTACTAACGGACACAAAACAAAACTGTAATTTTTTTGGACAAATTAATAATCAATAAAATGACAAAGAAACTATCGATATTTTTTGGACTAATAATTTTAAGTCTTTCAGTCTTTTCTCAGACTGCACCATTCAATATTCATATTGAATCAATGAACATATCTGGACTTGGCGGACTTCAAGCCTATGCTTTTGGACAACACAACGGGAAATGGCTTGTTGTTGGTGGTCGACTTGACGGACTTCACCGCAGACAACCTTTTGCTGCATTTGACATAGCAGGTAACAACAATCAAATAATTGTAATTGACCCTGTATCTCAACAAAAATGGACAGCACCAATTACATCGCTTTCTGTTGCATTGCAAGAACAATTAAGCTCGACAAATATGGAGTTTCATCAAGAAGGAAATTACCTATATATCATTGGCGGATATGGATACAGCACATCAGCAGCAGCAAGAAAAACTTTCGACAACTTAACTGCAATAGATCTTCCATCCGTAATTAATGCAGTAATTGGCGGAACTGCAATCACAAGTTATTTCCGACAAATTAGTGATGCTCAATTTGCAGTTACGGGCGGGCATCTAAAAAAAATAAACAATACTTTTTATCTAATTGGTGGCAACAAGTTTGACGGAAATTACAACCCAATGGGTAACCCTACTTACACTCAAGTTTACACTGATGCAATCCGTAAATTCAACTTAACAGATAACGGAACAACAATTACTATTAATCATTTGTCAACTATTACAGATGCTACAAATTTACATCGGAGAGATTATAATGCGGTCCCTCAAATTTTGCCAAATGGTACAGAAGGAATTACAGCATTTTCAGGGGTATTCCAACCAACGGTTGACTTACCATTTTTAAATTGTGTAAATATTGACAGCACAACATACATTGTAAACAACACATTTCAACAGTATTACAACCATTATCATTGTGCAGTTTTACCTTTATATTCAGCTACAAATAACGAAATGCACAATGTTTTCTTTGGCGGAATTGCTCAATACTATGATAGTTTAGGAGTGTTAGTTCAAGATAACAATGTTCCATTTGTGAAAACAATAGCTCGTGTAACAAGAAATTCAATTGGGACAATGGCAGAATATAAACTTCCAGTTGAAATGCCTAGTTTGCTTGGTGCAGGTGCAGAATTTATTCCAATTCAAAGTGTTCCTCAATTTAGTAATGAAGTATTAAAATTAGATGACTTTACAGCTGACAGCACATTAGTTGGCTATATTTATGGCGGTATCAGTAGCACGGCCGCAAATATATTTTTTACAAATACAGGAACTCAAAGTAGCGCAAGTAGCCAAATTTTTAAAGTATATGTAATCAAAAACTCAACAGTAGGTATTCACGACTTAAATGAACAAAGTATTGGAACATTAAAAATGCAAGTTTTTCCAAATCCAAGTGATGGAGACTTTGTAGTTAAGTTTCATTTGAATAAAATCGCAGAAACAAAAATCTCACTTTACAGTATTGACGGTAAGAAAATAGAAGAAAGTATTTTAAATAATTTACAAATTGGAGAAAACACATTTCAACGAAAAATTAAAAACCTCGAACTTGGAGGGACATATATTTTAACAATTGAAACCACTTATGAAAAGGCTACACAAAAAATAATAATCGAGCCATAGACAAGAACGCCAGCACCTAACAGCACCTACAAGAAATTGGCGGTTCAGTGGTTAAGTGAAGCTTTGTGCTTCGTATCAAGTTCAGTGCTGGCAGACAGTTTTGTGCTTCGAAATCGCCAACTTCTTGTAGCTGCAAAACGTTATGTGCAACCCTACCGACCGACAGAAAAGCGAAAGACAAAACAGCAATCCTTCGCAAAATTAAAAGAGCTGCAAGCCAATGCATAAGCCGACCCAAATTACAGCACATTTAATTTTGCCCAACCGCACCCAAGCCCACCCACCACCCCAACAAAAAAATATTTCAAAAATAATTTGGATATTAGATAGAAACATTGCTATCTTTGCATACAATTACAAAAAGAAAGAAATATGGTATTAACTGAACGCATTGAATCAGACAAAATTCTTTCGGCAGTAAATATGTTGAAAGTGATAGCACATCCCGTAAGACTGGCTATATTGGACTTGCTGACAGAGAACAAAAAAATGACCGTGCTTGAAATTCAGGAAGCCCTGCATTTGGAACAAGCCATTGCATCGCAACATTTGACACTAATGGAGGACAAAGGTGTTTTAATTTCTGAAAAAGTAAGTCGTAACAAATACGTTTCTCTTCGTTATCCAAAAATGAAAAACATTGTTGTGTGTTTAGAAAACTGCTGTAACGAAATATAAAAAAAATTGTGAAATTACATATATACATATATATCTTTATATTCTTCTTGAGCAATACTGCTTTTGCTCAAGAAGTGCCACATCTGAATTTTTGGAGCAGGTTTTCACTTTCACAACCTATTTCTGAAAAATGGAGAGCTGAGACAGAATTTCAACACAGACGGCAAAACGATTTTGCTCAACAAACGAAAGTTGTATTTGATGAAAATTTGTTGAGTAGTATTCGTTCTTGGTTACACTACCAACACAAGGATGATTTGAGTTTTTCTATATCACCTTTTGCATACTACTGGCACAATAATATCATTGTAGAGGATGAAGACAAGCAAAATCCACAAGTAAAAGAAATACGATATTCTATAGCAGCTGATTTGAAACACGAAGTAGTAAAAAAACTATGGCTAATAGACCGTACTTGTATTGAATACCGTGACTTTCAGAATACAAATAACAAATTAATACGAATGCGAAACCGCCTTGGGCTTCGCTATGAAATTACTGCAAAATGGAACTTCACATTTTACGATGAAGTGTTTTTTAATCTCAAAGGAGCAAAACCAGTTAATTTTTTTGACCACGAACGTTTGGCTTTTTTGCTCAACTATAAACCAAATAAAAACCTAAGAATTGAAACAGGATATATGTTCATTACTAGGCTTCCAAGAGGAACAGATGAATTTTTACACGAAAACAATTTCTTATTACACCTCTATTATACGCTTCCTTGCAATGAATATAGCAAACATCCCAAAACGCAACATCATTCATAAATAAATAGCAAAATGGAAACTCTAGGTTACATAGCATCAATTTTTATCGGCATTGCATTAGGCTTAATTGGCGGAGGTGGCAGTATCCTTACAGTTCCAGTACTAGTATATCTTTTTACAGTAGATGCTGTTGCGGCTACTGCTTACTCACTGTTTATTGTAGGTTTAACAAGTGCAGTAGGCACAGTTTCTTACTTTAAAAATGGTTTAGTAAATATTAAAACAGCTATTATTTTTGGCATCCCGTCGATCATATCAGTTTTTTTAACAAGGGCATATATAGTGCCTGCCATTCCAAAGGAAGTTTTTAGTGTTGGAGATTTCGTAGTTACAAAAAGTATTTTAATGATGTTGCTTTTTGCTGTATTGATGATAGCGGCATCTTACAGTATGATAAAAAAAGACAAAAAGATAACTGTTAAAAATGAAGAAAAACAAAAATTTAATTATCCATTAATTCTCATAGAAGGTTCCATAGTAGGTATTTTAACAGGCTTAGTAGGTGCAGGAGGAGGTTTTTTAATTATTCCTGCATTGGTAATATTATCCAAACTGCCAATGAAAGAAGCTGTTGGTACATCATTAGTAATTATTGCAGCAAAATCGTTGATAGGTTTTTGGGGTGAAGGTGGCGAAACATTTATTGACTGGACATTGCTAATAAAAGTATCTGCCTTTGCCATAAGTGGCATTTTTATTGGCACTTTTCTTTCCAAAAAAATAGATGGAGTAAAATTAAAACCGGCCTTTGGGTGGTTTGTGCTGGTAATGGGTGTTTATATTATCATAAAAGAGACCATTATTAAATAAAATGAAAGCAATCAAAATAATTACAATAACAATTTTAACAACAACAATTATGTTCGGAATTTTAAAAAATCTGTTTAGCCAAGGTAACAGCCAAAACCTAGCAACGCTTATTAACGATGGTGCATTTTTAGTGGATGTACGAACACATGCAGAATTTGCTGAAGGCTCTGTAAAAGGTTCAGTAAATATCCCACTGGACAAAGTGCAAAACCAATTAGCAAAATTCAAAAACAAAGAACATATCATCGTGTTTTGCCGAAGTGGTAATAGAAGCAGCCAAGCTAAAAACATTTTAGAGCAAAACGGTTTTACCAATGTAATCAATGGTGGTACTTGGCAAAATGTAAATCAATTAGTGAAAAATTAAAAATGACCGAGAAAATTTAAACTTTAAAATAACTATGATAGAATTAATTAGACAACCCTGGCATTGGTCAATTGCAGGAATATTAATTGGTTTAACAGTTCCTGCATTACTGCTTATTGGTAACAAAAAATTTGGAGTATCATCGTCATTACGACACGTATGTGCAATGTGCGTTCCTGCTAATATTCCATTTTTTAAATACGACTGGAAAAAAGAAATATGGAATTTGTTTTTTGTAGTGGGTGTTCTGTTAGGTGGCATTATTGCTTCACAGTTTTTAAGCAATCCCGACACAATTGTAATAGCTGAAAGTACCAAAGCCAGTTTATCAGCAATAGGCATTAAAGATTTTACAAACATTATGCCTGTGGACCTTTTTAGTGTAGAGAATATTTTCACGCTAAAAGGACTATTCTTTTTTGTATTTGGTGGTTTTTTGGTGGGCTTTGGTACTCGTTATGCAGGTGGCTGCACCAGTGGACACGCCATTATGGGACTATCTACTTTACAAATGCCATCTCTAATTGCTACTTGTTGTTTTATGGTAGGCGGTTTTTTTTCGGCAAATATACTTTTGCCATTCATACTTAATTTACTCTAAACAATGGAAAATAAAAAATCTATAGAAACTCGACATCAAGACGCAATGTGCACAAACGAAGCAGATATACAGCATCCGTTTTGGCACAATTTGAAATACCTTGTTGTAGGTATTGCCTTTGGTAGCGTTTTCGTAAAAGCCGAAATTATTAGTTGGTTTCGCATACAAGAAATGTTTCGCTTACAATCATTTTTTATGTATGGTGTAATTGGCACAGCTGTAGTTGTAGGTATGCTTTCAGTATGGCTAATAAAAAGATTCAACGTCAAAACATTGAGTGGTGAAAACATAAAATTTGAAGATAAAACTTTCAATAAAGGACAGATTTATGGAGGCTTAATCTTTGGTATTGGTTGGGCAATTACTGGAGCTTGCCCTGGTCCTTTATTTGCTCAAATAGGAAGTGGTTTTTTAGTGGTCGGTATAACCTTTTTGAGTGCAGTAGCAGGAACATGGGCCTACGGATATTTTAGAGAAAAACTGCCTCATTAAAATTTAAAGAAACTAAATACAATGGAAAATAATAAAGAAGATTTACAATGTTGCATTACCACTTGTGGCTTGCCACTAAATGCAGAATATTGGAATAATCAATACAAAACCAATGAAATAGGTTGGGATTTAAATCAAGTTTCGCCACCACTAAAAGCATATTTTGATCAATTAGAAAATAAAAATATTTCAATTTTAATTGCTGGTTGTGGCAATGCTTATGAAGCAGAATATTTGTATTCATTAGGGTTTAATAATATTACTCTGGTTGATATTTCAGAAACCTTAGTAGAGGCTTTGAACGAGAAATTCAAGAACAAATCAATCAAAGTAATTTATCAAGATATTTTTGAACACAAAGGAAACTACGACTTGATAGTTGAGCAAACCCTTTTTTGTGCAATTGACCCAAGTTTGCGAAAAAAGTATGTAGCAACAATGCACCATTTACTTTCAGAAAATGGTAAATTAGTAGGATTGCTTTTTGATAAAGAGTTTGAAAAACAAGGACCTCCTTTTGGCGGATGTATATGTCAATACGAGCCTTTGTTTAGTCCGTATTTCACTTTCAATACTTTTGAAGATTGTTATAACTCAGTAATGTCAAGGCAAGGCGACGAACTTTTTATAAATTTTTCAAAAAAATGATTAGCATTTAAACACAATAGAAATGAATAATAAAAATTTCAATGTAGAGCAAATCTACACAGGATGTTTGGCACAAGGTGCTTATTACATTACCTCTAATGGCGAAGCTGCCATTATTGATCCACTTCGTGAAACACAACCATATATTGATAGGTTAAAAAGAGACGGAGTAAAACTTAAATACATTTTTGAAACCCATTTTCATGCAGACTTTGTGAGTGGTCATTTGGATTTGAGTAAAAAAACCAATGCACCCATCGTCTATGGACCAAACGCAGAACCTGCATTTGACTTCATTAGTGCAAAAGATGGAGAAGTATTTACTGTTGGTTCCATTAAACTAAAAGTATTGCACACCCCAGGGCATACAATGGAAAGCACATGTTATTTGCTTATTGATGAAGACGGGAAAGAATATTCACTATTTAGTGGAGATACCTTATTTATTGGCGATGTAGGCAGACCCGATTTGGCACAGAAAGCGGCTAGTATGACTCAAGAACAATTAGCCGCTATTTTGTTTCAATCATTGCGCGCAAAAATTATGACTTTGCCTGATGAAGTTTTGGTATATCCTGCTCATGGAGCAGGCAGTGCTTGTGGTAAAAGTATGAGCAAAGAAACCGTTTCAACCTTAGGTAATCAGAAGCAGTTTAATTATGCGTTAAGATCCGATATGACCGAAATTGACTTTGTGAGAGAAGTTACTGATGGGCTGTTGCCTCCGCCTATATATTTTGGTGCCAATGTGGCAATGAACAAAACAGGCTACAATAGTTTTGAGGATGTCTTTAACAATGGAATGCGAGCATTGACTGTTGAAGAATTTGAAATAGCAGCTGAAGAAGCAGGTGCATTGATTTTAGATACAAGAGATAATAATGTATTTTGGAAAGGCTTTGTTCCTCAATCTATAAACATTGGCATAAATGGTGACTTTGCACCTTGGGTAGGTGCTTTAATTGGCGATGTAAAACAAACAATACTATTAATTACTGAACTTGGACAAGAAGAAGAAACTGTAACGCGACTTACCCGTGTGGGTTTTGACAATTTGTTAGGACACTTAAAAGGTGGTTTTGATACTTGGAAAAATGCAGGGAAAGAAATAGACGTTGTAAATAGAATTACCGCTAAACAATTTGCCAATGATGTAAAAATTGGAGAAAGCAAAGTAATTGATATACGTAAGGAAAGTGAATATTCAGCCGAGCATATAGAAGAAGCATTCAGCAGACCATTAGCTGACATCAACAATTGGACTAAAGACTTAAACCCAACCGAGCATTTTTACTTGCATTGTGCTGGTGGTTATAGAAGTATGATGGCAGCAAGTATTCTTTTAGCAAGAGGTTACCGAAATTTTACAGAAATTGAGGGCGGTTTTAAAGCCATTGCCGACACAACCATTCCAAAGACGGATTTTATTTGCCAAAGCAAAGTAATGAAAGCGTAAAGACATAGATTGTAAAATGTAATTTGTGCCACTAATTGCCAACGCATTTGGTGGCACATTTGCTTTTTTAGCAGGCACACAAAGCCAGACAAAAAAAGCAAAAGAGCCACCAAGCCAAAGCACCAATACATAGCAGACAATGGACATAACAACAACGAAAGACAGAAGGGCAGCACATAACAAGGTATTGGCAAAAAAGGGGCAGACGTAAGTAATTCAACTTTCATAATTCTATTGTACTTTTGTGCAAGTATTGGGCTAACGCTTTTCAAATTCCCCTTCTTCGCCAATACCTAAAACGTCAGGCTGTGAAATAACTTACAATGCATCGCAACGATTTTTTTTGTTGCTCATATATGCTTCTGTTGCCTCATAACATTCATTTAAGCGAAGCTGTGGGCTTCCCTATTATTCGGCCAGTTATAATTTGTCTTTGATAGTATAAAATTTTCGAAAAAAAACCAAACAGCCTTTTAGCGATGCTTAATATGTATTGTGCAGATGAATCACATGGGCCAGCGTTGTCTTCTCCTGATCACCGGTTTGCATATTCTTCAGAGTAACGGATTTTGCGTTTCGCTCCGCCTCTCCGATGATGAGAACATATGGTATTTTTTTATCATCTGCATACTTAAATTGTTTTGCCAGTTTAGCCGCCTGTGGATAGAGCTCAGCTGAAATTTTATTATGCCGTAATTGTTGTACAGCCTGCCAGGCCGCCGTTTCATCCTCACCGCCAAAATTAACTGCGAGCACCCTTGTTCCCTGTAAGGCAGATTCAGGAAACTTGCCTGTTTCTTCTATGACATCGTAGATACGGTCGGCGCCAAAAGAAATACCTACCCCACTTAAGCCTTTTACTCCAAATATGCCGGTAAGATCGTCATAACGACCACCTCCACCAATACTTGATTTAAGCGTTCCTTCATCAGCGACTACTTCATAGATACATCCGGTGTAATAGCTTAAGCCTCGTGCCAGAGTAAAATCGATTTCGAGTTTGTTATGCAAAGGCATGGCCGAACTCAGCTTATCCAACACTTCCAGTAATTCATCACAACCCTTTTCTCCCTCAGATATGCCTTGTAACAATTCACGGGCCTGCAATACTTTGGTTCGGTTATCGCCGTGCAATTTAAAGAACCGTTCAATGGTATGAATTTGACTCTCACTAAAACCACCCTGGATTAGCTCCTGACGAACGCCCTGTATTCCAATTTTATCCAGCTTGTCTATGGCAACCGTTAGTGCAGTAGCTTTTTCTGTTGCTGCAATAAGTTGGGCTAAACCATTAAGTACCTTTCTATTGTTTAGTTTAATAATAACCTTCAAATTCAGTTTGTAAAAAACCGCATCATAGATCTGCACAAATTCTGTTTCGTTCCATAAAGAATCACTGCCCACCACATCGGCATCACACTGAAAAAACTCACGATAACGCCCTTTTTGTGGTCGGTCGGCACGAAATACCGGCTGAATCTGATAGCGCTTAAATGGCAGAACAATGTCGTTACGGTGCATAACCACAAACCGGGCAAACGGAACCGTAAGGTCATAACGCAAACCTTTCTCTGCCAGTAAAGAGGCTGTATCCTTTGCTTCCAATTGCTCCACCGTAGTTCCCCGAAATTTCTTTTTCGTCTCGTCGAGGAAATCACCGGAGTTGAGTATTCTGAAGAGTAGTTTATCGCCTTCGTCGCCATACTTACCGGTAAGTGTACTCAGATTTTCCATTACCGGCGTTTCGATGGGCTGATAACCATACAGCTCAAATACAGAGCGAATGGTGTTAAAGATATAATAACGACGGGCTACTTCCTGTGGTCCAAAGTCGCGCGTTCCTTTGGGTAATGCTGGTTGACTCATAACTCTTAATTCCGTTTTGTTCGTTTAGTAAATGCAGAAACTACAAGCGATATAAATAAGCCATAGAGCATCACCGTAATACCCATCACCATCTGTGTCATTGGTTTATAATAAACCCTTGCATTGGCAATAGCTTTCTGAATATCCTCTTCTTTATATTTTTTGTTGCGCATAAATTTTTCGGTCTCAGCAACCATGCGATCAGCTCTCGATGGATCGATATATGCGGCGTATACATACAAAAATCCGGCTACCATAATTGCCGCGATCAGGGTTACATACATACAAATCATAAAGGACTCACCAAAGGTGATTAATCCCTGATTAAACTGATTCCGCTTTTCGACTACAGCCAAATAGGCACAAGCCGCAAGGGCAATCAGCCCGGCATAATCAATGTAAACAGCCAGTTCGTCGACATCTTCGAATGAAACAAGGATGATGTATTTAACAATAATCAAAAGCGTACCTGCCAGTAATCCGTATTTGATGTTGAAGTTTAATGCATTCATAAAGAAGGCAAAGGTACACTTTGAATGAACCTACACTTTACTAATTAAGAGTAAATACAATTAATGCTGTATCATCAACTTCATCTGGCGCTGTTCATTACCGGAACGTACCTGTACGATATACAATCCATTGGGGATATCGGCAGTAGGAATGGTGAAGGTGTTCATCATTTCGCCAACTGTATATGCATCTGCTACCTGTTTAATGATACGGCCCGTAACATCGTTCAGTGTAATGATTACATCACCCGGCTGATAACATTGCACGAGTAATCGCACATCGTGTTGCGCCGGATTAGGGACGAGTTGCACATCTCCGATCATTTGCTTTCGGGATACTGTTGTAAATACAGCCGAGCTGTCCTGAATGATATTTTCATCGCCATTGAGATAATAGGTATAGGCAAAATAGATGAGCATCATCTCGTCGCCGGTGCCTTCACCAAGAGTTACCGGTTCGGGTGGATTGTTCGGGTTAAACAGATTGTTGCCGGTATTATCATAATACGCTTCGCCGCGAAGTACGGTACCTGAACTCATCTTTTTAACCTTGGGAAAGAAGTAAAGGCCCTGCCAATGGAAATTCCATTTCGGAATATCGATCAGTCTAACGGTATCCGAGGGAGCATCGGGGGCAAAGGCATACGACTTGATGGAACTGCCAATCAGATGCATATGTGGACCTATAGCCAACACTGACACATTAATCGGAACGGTATATTGCGAGTAAAATGTTTTGGTGGTATTTGCCGGTATATACAGCGGACCATTCGTGAGCGACGAAATATGATCCAATGGTGATGAAATAAAAATTGGGCGTACAAAGTTATTGGGCGTAAACCGTATGTTGATTTTGCTGCTGTCTGTTTGCCCCTGCGAACCCGGAGCATAATGCACCTGTAATACAAAATGACCATTGGCATTAAGTTCTATCCCCATCCCCTGAGGATAAAGCTGAGGTGTGGAACCCGGCACCCACAAACCAATTAAGCGACTGCCGCCACAACCCGAACCACCAAAACAAGAATACCCGGGCAACGGATCGTTAGCATCATTCTGAGCACATTGTCCTGTGGTATCGTAGAATACTAAAACGTGATGCACGATACTGCTGTTTCCGGGAATTACCTCTATGGCCTCGGCAAATTTCTTTTGTGTAAGGCCACTCGGAATCGTGAAGCATCGGTATTCGTCCTGAGGGGATTGTACGGTGTATGTCGTAATTTTTTTGGTTAGGTCGATGGAGGATAGTTGAGAAGCGCTGTTGAAAACCGGAGGCGGAGGTGCCAGATCGGGGTTGCCCTCCGGCGCGCCGGCCGCATGCCACTGATTGATGAGTTCAATTTCCTGCGATGTAAGTACCCGCTCATGGGCAAAAGAACTGTATGTTGGCGATGGGGGCCAGGGTGGCATACGGCGCTCACTCACCGAGTTTGCAAGGTAGAACGATGCATTTGAAGCTTCTTCGTAACTCATCAGGGCAAATGGTGCAATACCTCCCTCGCGATGACAGTTTGAGCAATTGGTATATACGATGGGTGCAATATGTTCGCTCCAGTTGGGCGTTTGTGCTTGGCTGAACAAACAACAAAGCAAGAGCATCGTAACAGGCAATCCTATTTTCATAAGTTTATGTTGACTTTGTAAAGTAAGTAAAGTTTAACCAAAATCTTTTTCAATCTGATTCACGATTCGTTCGCAACCGGAATAGATCAATTCATAAACCGGCTGAAAACCGGCTTCATCGCCATACCACGGATCAGGTACCGATTGTTTTTTACCCGGCACCAGCACATCCATAAACCACTTCAGTTTATGTATGTCCTGTTGTCGTTTGAGCAATTTTTGCACCTGATAGTGCACATCGTCGGCCATCGTGTAAATTACATCGTAATCCTCGAGGTCGGCTGAGGAAATTCTTCGTGCCCGATGATATTGCAAATCAATGCCGTGTTTCATTGTGGTGCGTATGGCTCTCTTGTCGGCTGTTTCGCCGGTATGGTAGCCGTTTGTTCCGGCTGAATCCACTTTAACAAGATGATCGAGCTTGCGTTGTTTCAGCAGGTGAAGCGTAATGGCATCGGCCATCGGCGAACGGCATATATTACCCAAACAAACAAATAATATTTTCATAAGGCAAAATTGATGTATTTACCTCACAGGCTTTACTGACTAACGAATCAATTCACGTACTTTGTGCCAAACATTATGTTGTGAGCATCACCATACGCGAGTGCACCGGCGCTTCAGATTTAAAAACATTTGCACGACTTCCATACCGTATCTACCGCAATAATAGGTATTGGATACCCCCACTGTTACAGGATGAGATTAAATCCTTATCTGCCGCCGGCAATCCGGCTTTTGCTCAATGTGAGGCCGCCTTTTGGCTCGCCGAACGACAAGGCAGGCCCGTAGGGCGTATTGCGGCTATCATCAACAGGGAGTATAACAAAAAGACCGGCGAGGCAATGGGCCGATTCTCCCGCTTTGAATGTGAGCAAGATCCGGAAGCCGCCACGCTCCTATTACAAACTGCTGAAGCCTGGCTCAGGAGTAAGGGAATGATCGGCGTTCACGGACCGTTGGGCTTTAATAATCTTGATGGGCAAGGTCTGCTGGTTGAAGGTTTTGATCAGTTGCCTTCTATTGCGTCTACCTATCACCTGCCTTACTATCAAAAACTGATTGAAGACAACGGCTACGAAAAGGAAAATGATTGGGTTGAGTTTCGCCTGACCATAGGCGAAGTACCCGAAAAAGCCCTTAAGCTAAATGAGAGCATTAAACTGCGTTATAAACTTAAGCTGATCACCTTCAGCGACACTAAGCAGTTGGTGCCTTATGCCCCGAAAGTATTCCGACTGCTCAATGAGGCTTTTGCCGAATTGCCCTATGTATCGCCATTTTCGGAGGAGATGATTACCTTCTATTCCAACAAATACTTTAAGTTTTTAAATCCGCGTTTTGTAAAACTGATTGAAGATGAACAGGGGAACATGGTTGCATTTATCGTATCTGTTCCTTCATTAAGTAAAGCTATGCAAAAAGCCAATGGCAGTTTATTTCCTTTTGGCTGGTGGCACATCCTTCAGGCGTTTAAGAAACCCGAAGTAGCCGATCTATTCCTGACCGGCATCGATCCCAAAATGCAAGGTCAGGGTGTTCCCGCCGTGCTGATTACCGAGTTGCAAAAAACCATGCTCGATAATGGCGTAAAGTATGTAGAAACAACAGGCATATTTGAAACCAATCATAAAGCCATTACCACCTGGAAAAACTACGAGCACATACAACACAAACGTCGTCGCTGTTATCGTAAACTATTTTAATGATGTACAACAGGGACACCATTGTTGCACTGAGCACAGCTCCCGGAACGGCGGCCATTGCAGTAATCCGCTTATCGGGCGATGAGGCCATACGTTTAGCCGATCGTTTATTCCACGGTAAAAAGAAATTAGCCGATTGCGCCTCACATACCGCACATTTTGGCCAAATAAAATCAGCCGACCAATTGATCGATGAAGTTGTTGTAACGGTATTTAAGGCGCCACACTCCTATACAAAGGAAAACACCGTTGAAATTTCATGTCACGGCTCTGCATTTATCGTGCAAGAAATATTACAGGCCTGCATACAACAGGGTGCTCGCACAGCCAAAGCCGGTGAATTTACCATGCGTGCTTTTCTGAATGGCACACTCGATTTGTCGCAGGCCGAAGCTGTTGCCGATCTGATACACTCCGAGTCGGAAGCGGCACACCGTATGGCCATAGAACAGATGCGCGGCGGCTTCTCGGATGAAATTAAACGACTGCGCGACGAGCTGATACAACTGGCCTCACTGCTGGAACTGGAGCTCGATTTTTCGGAGGAGGATGTGGAGTTTGCCAACCGCGATCAACTTAATGAATTGCTACTTCGTATCAGAAAATATGTAACATCCCTGATGGATTCTTTTCAGTTGGGTAACGTGATAAAGAACGGCGTAACTACCGTGATAGCCGGCCGCCCTAACGCCGGCAAATCGACCTTGCTGAATGCCCTGCTGAATGAAGAGCGTGCTATTGTTTCAGAGATTCCGGGCACCACCCGCGATACCATTGAGGAGTCGCTCAATATTAATGGTATTGTATTCCGCCTGATTGACACCGCCGGTATTCGCGATGCCGCTGATGAAATAGAGAAAATCGGAGTACAGAAAACAATGCAGAAGATTCAGCAATCGGCCCTACTGATTTATTTATTTGATGTAAATGGTATGCGCGAAGAAGATGTGCTACAAGATTTGAAACAATTACCCATTCAGGATATGCCGCTTATTCTGGTGGGCAATAAATGCGAAGAACGAAACCCCGATGAACTCAGTGCCGGTTTCAGCGGACTGAATCAGGTTATCTTCATCGCAGCCAAAACAAAGCAACACCTTCAGGACTTAAAACACAGACTGGTTGATGCCGTGCTTACAGGCAACAAGGCGATACCGGATGTGGTGGTAAGTAATGCCCGACACTATGATGCCTTATTGCGAACACAAACCGCGCTGGATGAAGCCCTCACCGGCATTGCCCTGCAACACTCCAAAGAGTTGATTGCACTGGATATCAGGCAGGCACTCGACGCATTAGGCGAAATTGCCGGCATCATCTATCACGATGATTTACTGGATCATATCTTCTCAAAATTCTGTATCGGAAAGTAATAGCCTATGATCAACGATCATAAATGCCGGAAAGGTTATCATCCAATGTTTCGAACTTTTGTGTGAAGTTGATTCCGAAATTTACCGCCCGTTCGGGTTTCAAGGGCTGAAGAAAAAGCAACCAGATTATGCCTGTCGTTAAACCGATAAGCAGTTTTAGTCCAGAACTCCGGCCGATTCATCTGTACACTTTGACCATAAATTGCCGTACTACCCTTATCACGATTTACAGCATACGGAATTTGACCACCAACGAATAAGTATAACTAATTTCATATAGGCGGATAACTACAAAAATAGGTTAGTCCTGTAAAAATCAAGATCCTTTATCTACGTTTTATTAATGATTGCAACAAGTTGGTGCAATCATCAAGATCCTTTTTTATGAAAACTCTTGGATTTGTAGTTATAATAACTACATTTATGTAAAATACAATTCAATGCGTTCACTCAAGAATTTAAAAAGGTTGAGTTGTATTAAAAAGTTCAGTTCATTTTTTCTTATCCTGTTGCTGATTTGTGTAAGCACTTTTTTCACCTCTGCCTCGATTACACTAAACAGTATCGTTACCACGGAAAGCACTTGTGAAAATAACGGAACAGCTACCATCAATGCCGTAAGTGCTCCCGATCCCTTTCTTCTCTATAAAATCACCTCCGGCCCCATATTATCCAATATGCAAACGAGCAATGTGTTTACCTCGCTCTATCCGGGCAATTATACGGCAGTATTGTACGACAGCAATTTTGATAGCCTTGTGATTGAGTTTACCATAAGCGGCAATTATCAACTCCCTTTTTTTACCACATCGGCATTCAATCCTACCTGCGTTGGTTTTAATGATGGCATGATCATCGGTATTGCCGATAGCACAAACGGTCTCCTTCCCTATTCATGGGAAATCATTTCACCAATATATATTGGACCTCAGGCCACAGACACCTTTGACAATCTGGATCAGGGCACCTATCAGATTCGCATGACGGATGCCTGCGGCAATTTTGTTACCAGAACGCAATCACTCAGTTATCTCGGCACCGGCTTATCCTTTATAAACTACCCCCAAATTGAGATGATTGGGTGCGACACTTTAGTAGTTAATTTTGGATTTGTTATATACGGTTCATCATTGGATTTACCGTTTACCTTGAATTGTACCAGTGCAACAGGCACCGTATTCTCTGCAACCAGTGAACCAACCTATTATTATCTGTATGGTGCTGATTCTTATGTCGCCTACATTAGCGATACCATTTCGGGTTTAACCTATGGCGACATGCTAACTGTTTCCGTTACTGATGTTTGTGGAGCAAGCATATCCGGTGGCACATACATCATACCCCCCTTTTTTTTCTCATTCGGTTTTTTTAATGTAACTACAACAAATTGCAGTATTGAACTAGGTGCTAACGCCAATTTATATAATATATACAATTGGCCTTATTATCATTGGACAACGATGATGCCGCCCATTCATTACGAGCTGGTTAACAATAATACAGGGCTTATGGCAGACTCCGGAACGTTACTCATGACATCTAACGGTGTATTGTTAACCCCTCAGCCTCAGAATGAACTTTTTAATTTCTCGATTACCGACGGGTGTGGTAACAGTTATGAATCACAGGTTCAATGGCCCTCTGTTGATGCACCATCGATACAAATCCAACAAAGCGCCGGCTGTAAAGACAGTACGGCATCAGTTTATTTTACATTCTTAAATTTTCTGTCTAACCCGGTACTTACCATCACATCCGGGCCTCCATTGGCCTCGAGTTCCAAGCCCGGATACGCCTTCTCAGACACCATTATTTATCCGGTAGTGTTTGATGATATAAATGTTAATTTATATGGTGGAGCTTATGCTATAAATCATTTTCCAAAGGGCACATATACCTATACCGTAACCGATAGTTGCGGTAATACCTATACGGGATCATTTACCGTTACAGATGTCAGTAATTTAGGATGGGATTATACGATTGAGTATGGTTGCTATGGGGATAACAGTATACAATACAACACTGTTAACTATCCCTCGGGTCAATTGATTGCTGCAATCATAAAAGAAGTAGCCAGTGGTGATGTTGTTGATTCTAACTATCCCTACAACGGAAATGGGTCAGCTAATTCGCTCGATCCCGGGGATTATGCTGTTGAGCTGTATTATAGCTATGCACTGCAATTTGGGGGTCAACTTTTTAACAACTCCCTTACCGGTAATACCGATTGCTGGGTTTATATGGATACCATCACGGTTCCTCCGTTCAGCGCAAACAGTTTTCAGTCGGTTACAACGATAACCTGTAGTGGCATTACCTATGTAAATCTTGTTGTAGATAGTAACAGTGGTGTGCCTCCCTATCTGTATGAAGTCATTGCAGGGCCTCAAACCTTCCCTCCGCAGGCCTCAAACCTATTTACAATCGATGACCCGGGGATCTATCTTTTCAGGATTACGGATTCCTGCAATAATACGTTTATACAACAAGTTACTGTTACCACCGATTCATTTCCTAACATCATCAAGCAAGGTAGTTCATGTGTTGGCTCTGCAATCAACCTAATAGCGATAGCTTCTCCGTACTTCTCCTATGAATGGCTCTCACCAAACGGATCGATTTACTATGGCAACATATTTTCAATCAATCCTCTGACTATTGCGGATACCGGCACTTACCTCATCACCAAATATGTAAGCATAAACGGCTGTGTGGATACGTTCTATTCCAGTTATGTCGTTAATCTGAATAATACGTACGAAATAAATGCCACCATCTGTACCGGCCAATCCTATACCATAGGAACAAATTCATATAACCTTACCGGGCAGTATGTTGACACCTTATCTGCTGCTGTTGGATGTGATAGTATTATCTATCTGAATTTAACGGTTACCGACTTTAAACGGGACTCAATGGAGCTTACGATTTGCTCCGGCGAATCCATTACCCTTGGGGGTGCCACTTATACGCAGGCAGGTATTTACGTGGATACGATTCCAACTACAACCTGCGACAGTATCTTTAAACTAACCTTATACCTGCTTGACTATAAACGAGATACCATTAATGCACAATTGTGTGAAGGCGAGTCTTACAGTATGGGAGGAAATTCGTTTGCAG
>Ga0068877_10001324_pt1 | contig 20530 bp, 15 predicted proteins | sample NOAtaG_FD_66437 | JGI IMG/M metagenome (GOLD analysis project Ga0068877, IMG submission 66437) | Freshwater lake microbial communities from Lake Erie, under a cyanobacterial bloom - NOAA_Erie_Diel6S_1000h metaG | ecosystem: Environmental > Aquatic > Freshwater > Lake | place: USA: Ohio, Lake... | reverse complement strand
CACCGGCAAACCGCGGCGCGCGTCCACACCCGATGGGACCGCCGCATCGAGATCGCTGTGCAGACCGTGCTCCGGACTGAATAAGGCGACCAACGTGACATCCGGCGCCTTGGCGATCAGATCAACGGTGGATTCGCCACTGCGCGCCAGGGCCGCCTGATGCGTCAGCAAGCCGACGCGTTTGCCCCGCAGGGGTTTGAAGTTGTCATTGCGCAGGACGTCGATACCACTCAGCGTCATGCCCGAGGTCCCTGCCGTCGCACTGCGAGCGCGCCGCGCTGGCGCACGTTGGAACTCGCCGCCACTCCAACGCGCCTCACGCAGGCGATCACTCTCGGGCAGACGACGCAGAGCGGCGCCGACTAAGGTGGCCACCTGTGCACGCAATGCGCCGACATCACCACGCCCGTCCGGGTGCACGCGGTTGGTCAGCAGGATGATGTAGGTCCCGGTCAGCGGGTCGATCCAGAGCGACGTCCCGGTAAAGCCCGTGTGGCCGAACGAGCCGATCGGCAGTAACTCGCCGCGATTGCTCGAGTAACTCGAGTCGATGTCCCAGCCGAGGCCTCGAACACTCGGCAACTCGGCCGGCGTGGCGGGCGAGGTCATCTTGACGACGGAGAGCGGCGAGAGGATGCGTGTTGAACCCAGCGCGCCGCCCTCGAGAAGCATCCGTGCGTAGCGAGCGAGGTCGTCTGCCGTACCAAACAGTCCTGCGTGTCCCGCCACACCACGCATGCGTCGTGCCGTGGGGTCGTGAACCTCGCCGCGCAGCATGATCTGGCCACTGCCCTCGCATCGTGGGCCAAGTGGGGTGCAACGCTGCGTCGGCGCGATGCGCGCCTGGGCAGTCACGGGTGGCGTGAATCCCGTATCTTTCATGCCAAGCGGAGTCGTGATGCGCTGCTTCACGAATTGCTCGAGTGGCAGTCCCGTGACGTGCTCGATGAGCGCGCCGAGCACCAGAAACCCGATGTCGCTGTAGATGAAGCGTTCGCCGGGTGCGGCGAGCGGAATTTCCTCGGCGGCCAGCTCGAGAGCGGTGTCGCGCCCGATCCAGGGATCTTCGAGATCGAGATCACCGCGCAGCCCACCGACGTGCGTCAGCAGGTGACGCACCGTGATCGTGTCCTTGCCGTGCCGACCAAAATCCGGCAGGTGACTCGCGATCCGATCATCGAGGCGGATCCGACCGTCCTCGACGAGTTGCATCACCGCGGTAGCAGTCGCGATCGGCTTGGTGAGTGAGGCAAGATCGAAGATGGTGTCGACCGTCATCGGCTCCGGGGTCGGTTCGATGACGCGTCGGCCATACGCCTTGCGGTACACCACGGAGGAGCCGCGCCCTACGAGCAGCACGGCACCCGGGATCTGCCGGGCCTCGATCGCGTTTTCGATCAGGCGATCGGCGCGGGCCATCACGGCTTCATCGACGAGCGCCGCCGCATCTGCAATCGGGCAGAGGGTCAAAGTCAGCAAGGCGATCACGCGCTTCATGACAACAGTACATCCCCCCGCTCCGGTGCGGTCAAGCGCGCGATGGTGCTACCCTCGGGGCTGTTGCGGGGGATTGCATGCTGGCACTCGATTTGATTCAAACCCTGGCGGCAGGCGGTGTCGCGCTGTTCATCGGCTTCGCGGTGGTGCGCTGGTTTCCGCTGCTCGCTCGCTACAACGTGCCGGCCGCCGTCATCGGTGGCTTGTTGGTGGCGGTGCTCATCCTCGCGCTGCGCCGCAATGGCGGCGTGACGGTAACGCTCGACACATCTCTGCAACCCGCCTTGATGACCGCGTTTTTCACTTCCATTGGCTTCAGCGCGAGCCTGGCGCTGCTGCGCTCGGGAAGCGGCCAGGCCTTGTTGTTTCTCGCCTTAGCCGCTTTCTTGGCCGTGCTGCAGGGTGCGGTGGGTATTGCCATCGTCACGGCGTTTGGCGAGCCACCGTTGCTCGGCGTGTTGATCAGCACCACGGCGCTGACGGGCGGACCTGCGACGGCGCTTGCGTTCGCGCCGCAGTTTGCTGCGGCTGGTGTGCCCTCGGCTGACAGCGTGGCGATTGCTGCAGCGATGTCGGGCATCGTGGCAGGGGGGCTCGCTGGTGGACCCATCGCCACGCGGCTGCTTGAACGGCATGCCTTGCGTGCTGCGCCGGGCGCAGCCTCGGTGTTGCCGGTGCCCACCGTCGTCGCCGCATCGAGTCCGGATCCGGAAGACGAGCAGGACGTGCGCACCACATTGACCGCACTGACCTTGCTGCTGGTGGCCATGTGGTTGGGATCGCTGCTCAGCGCAGTATTCGTCGATCTCGGCGTGACCTTGCCTGGTTACGTCGGCGCCATGCTGGTCGGCGCGCTGATGCGCAATGTCGCCGATGCCACGGGGCTCATGGTGGTACCGGAAAGTCGCACTTCCAGCATCGGTGCGGTGTGTCTGACGCTGTTTCTGACCATCGCACTGATGAATCTCAAGCTCTGGGAACTTGCCGCTGTGGCGTTGCCGCTCATCGTCAATCTCGGTGTGCAGGTCGCGCTGGTGGCGGTGTTTTGTTGGTGGGTGGTGTTCCGGGTGATGGGGCGCGACTACGACGCGGCGGTGATGAGCGGCGGCTTCACCGGTTTCATGCTCGGCACCACGGCGAACGCCATGGCCGTGATGCGCACGATCGTCGAGCGCTTTGGACCCGCGCCCCGCGCCTTTCTCGTAGCGCCCATTGTCGGTGCATTTTTCATTGACTTTGCCAACGCATTGATCATCACCACCTATCTCAATCTACTGTCGTGAGATCGTCAGTCATGCCCCAGAGTCTGCTGTCTTCATTTGTGCTGATCAGTGCGGTTTTGTTATTCGCGCCATTGGTTGCGCAGGCCGCATCGGCTGAGGAGGCGCCCGATTACGTAGCGCCACCGGCGAAGTTCGTCGATCCGAGCCGCCTCGAACGACTGGCCACGGCATTTCCGGCCATCGATCACCTCATGCAGCAGTTCACCGTCCGCGAGCACGTGCCCGGTGCCGCCTGGGGCATCGTCGTGGATGGCCGACTCGTACACGTCGGCGTCACAGGTGTGCGCGAGGTGGCGTCCTCCGCACCCGTGCAGCCAGACAGTGTGTTTCGCATCGCCTCGATGACCAAGAGTTTCACGGCGCTCGCGATTTTGCGTTTGCGCGACCAAGGCAAACTGTCGCTCGACGATCGGGTCGACCGCTACATTCCGCAGCTGCGACGACTGCGGTATCCGACCACCGACTCGCCGCGACTCACCATTCGTGATCTGCTGACCCACTCGGCCGGATTCCCCGAAGACAATCCTTGGGGTGATCAGCAACTCTCGATTTCGGAGGCGCAGTTCGACCGCCTGCTTGAGCAGGGCATCGCGATGTCGAATGCGCCGGGCGTAGCCTATGAGTATTCCAACTACGGGTTTGCGCTGCTCGGTCGCATCGTCAGCGTGGTGTCCGGCATGCCCTACGCTCGCTACGTCGAGCAGCAGGTACTGCGCCCACTCGGCATGCGCAACACGACGCTTGAGCCTGCGGCGGTGCCCAAGGCACAACTGGCGCAGGGGTATCGGTACGAGGATGGTTTGTGGAAGCTCGAGCCTCAGCTGGCTGATGGTGCTTTCGGGGCGATGGGCGGCATGCTGACCTCCATCGAGGATCTGGGCCGTTACGTCGGTTTGTACCTGCAGGCATGGCCCGCGCGGGATGGGGCGGATGCGATGCCGCTGTCCCGCGCCTCGCTGCGCGAGATGCAGCAAACGGGACGTGAGCGTCGGGCAACGGTCGGCCGTACGGCGCAGGGTGAGCCCGAACTCAACGCAGGGGGTTACGGCTACGGGTTGCGCGTGTCGCAGAGCTGCCGCTTCGCGCATGTCGTGGCACATAGCGGTGGTTTGCCGGGGTTCGGTTCGCAAATGCGCTGGTTGCCGGAATACGGCGTCGGTCTCATCGCTTTCGGCAACCGCACCTATACCCCTTGGGGTAAGCCGTTCGATGAGACGCTCGAGCAACTGGCGGCCACCGGTGCGCTGCAGCCGCGCGTCGTAGAGCCCGCACCGGCGCTCGTGCGCGCGAGGAGCGGCGTGTCGGCACTAATCGAACGCTGGGACGATCGCGAGGCACAGCAGCTTGCGGCCATGAATCTGTTCCTCGATCGCAGTCTAGAACGACGTCGTGCCGAATTCCTGAAGTTGCGTGAGGATCTTGGTGCCTGTCGCGAGCAGTCGGGCTACGTCTCGATTGAGAACGCCCTGCGCGGGGAGTGGCGTTATGAGTGCGAGCGCGGTGCGTTTCTGGCGACCGTGACCCTGGCGCCAACACGTCCGGCGCTGATCCAGCATCTCGAGCTGCGTCGACTCCCAGCCACCCCAGAGTTCGTCACGACGGCGTGTCGTTGACGGTACGAGCGATCAGTTGCCGCTCGATGACAACCGGCGGGGCTTGAGTCCTGCTTCACGCAGCGCATCCTCGAGCTGCTGCGTGTGTTCGGCATCGCGAGTTTCCACCGTGAAGTCCATGTCGGTGGCCTTGGCGGAGATGTCGAGGAACAGGCGGTGGTGGGTGACATCGAGGATATTACCGCCAACGGTGCCGATGATGGTCGCGATGCGGGCCAGCGCGCCCGGTTGATCGGCGCTCTCGAATCGCCACGTCACGAGCTTGCGCTCGCGCACCAATTGGCGTTGCAGCACGAGACCCAGCAGGCGGGTGTCGATGTTGCCACCGCAGATGACGAGACCCACCTTGCGGCCGCGGAAAAGCTCCGGATGGGCGATGACCGCCGCAAGGCCTGCGGCACCCGCACCTTCCGCAACGGTTTTTTCGATCGCTACGAGCAGGCTGATGGCGTTCTCGATGTCGGCATCGCTCACCAGCACAATCTCCTTCACGTGCTCGCGAATGATCTGGCGAGTCAGGGCGCTGATGCTGCGCACCGCGATACCCTCGGCAATCGTCTGCGTGCCGAAGGTGGCCTGAGAGCCATGGAATTCGGCGTGCATGCCGGGGAAGGTTTCGGTTTGCACGCCGATGAGTTCGATCTGCGGTCGTAGCGCCTTCGCGGCGATTGCCATGCCGGCGAGCAGCCCGCCGCCGCCGATCGGCACGCAGAGGCAGTCGAGGTCAGGGAAATCTTCGAGCATCTCGAGGGCGACCGTGCCTTGACCGGCGACGATGTCCTCGTCGTCGTAGGGGTGCACGAAGACGAGGTTGTCGCTTTTCGCCAGCTGCTGCGCGTGCTGCTCGGCTTCGGTCAGGTGCTGGCCATGCAGAATCACACGCGCCCCGAGCAGTCGCGTTTGCTGCACTTTATTGAACGGTGTGTTGACCGGCATGACGATGGTCGCCGGTATGCCAAGCCGGGTGGCATGATGCGCCACGCCCTGGGCATGGTTACCCGCCGACATGGCGATGACGCCGCGGCGGCGTTGCTCGGTGTCGAGACGTGACAATTTGACCAGCGCTCCACGCTCCTTGAAGGACGCCGTGAACTGCTGGTTCTCGAACTTCAGGAATACCTCTGCCCCCGTCATGGCCGAGAGGGTTTCGGATTTGCGGCACGGTGTCCGAACGATCTGACCGGCCAGCAGCGTGGCCGCTGCGCGGATTTTTTCGAGGGTGACGCTCATGCGGGCATGATACCGTTACAGGCCGCGGCTTGCGCCGCAGGCAGTTGATTCCCGATCGATGAGCGCTCCTTCCGCATCCCGTTTCGAACGCTGGCGAACGACGACGTTTGCGCCATTCAGGCACCGCGCCTTCGCGCTCTTCTGGTGGGCCTCCGTCGTCTCATCCTTTGGCAGCATGATCCAGACCGTGGGCGCGTCGTGGCTCATGGCAACCATCGCGCCTTCGCCCGATCGGGTCGCCCTGGTGCAGACGGCAGGTGCCTTGCCATTCTTCTTCCTGTCGATGGTCGCGGGTGCCTGGGCCGATTTGTATGATCGGCGACGACTCATGTTGTTTTCCCAATGGCTGATGCTGCTCGCTTCGGTGGCGCTGGCCTTGATCACGCTGTTCGGCGAAATTACGCCCGAGCTGTTGTTGGTGCTGACCTTCCTGATCGGTTGCGGTGCGGCCTCGTTCGCGCCGGCGTGGCAGGCGTCGATTGCCGATCAGGTACCGCGGGATCAAATCGCGCCCGCAGTGCTCGTCAATGCAGTCGGGTTCAATCTGGCCCGCAGTGTGGGCCCGGCGATCGGCGGCGTCATCGTCGCGGCCGCGGGTGCGGTGGTGGCGTTCGTCATCAACGCCGTCTCGTATCTCGGCATGCTCGCGACGCTGTACTGGTGGCGACTGCCGCGGGTCGTCAACCCGCTGCCGCCGGAGCCGCTGTTGGCGGCGATCGCAGGTGGCATCCGCTACGTTCGACTCTCGCCGCACTTGATGGCGGTGATGGTTCGGGCGGTGCTGTTCACGGTGCCGATCTCGGCCGTGCCGGCGCTGATGCCGGTGGTGGCGCGTGATCTTCTCGGCGGAGGTGCGCCGACCTACGGTGTGCTGCTCGGCGGTTTTGGTGTCGGCGCAATGCTGGGTGCTCTGTCGAGTGCGACGCTTCGTGCCCGCTTCAGCAGCGATCGATTGCTGCGGTTGCTGTGCGGCGTCGCCGCCCTCGCCATCGTCGCCATCGCACAAAGTCCTTGGGCGATCACGACGCTGCTGGCTCACGTCATCGCCGGTGCCGTGTGGACCCTGGGACTCGCCAACTTCAACATCGCGGTGCAGTTGTCATCCCCGCGCTGGGTGACGGGCCGCACCTTGGCCTTCTACCAGACCTTCGCTTTCGCCGGCATGGCGGCAGGTGCGTACCTGTGGGGGCATCTGGCGACGGGTATCGGATTGCGCGAGACACTCACGGTGGCCGGTGTGTCGTCGCTGACGACGTTTGCGGTAGCGCATTGGCTGCCGGTTTCCGTCGCGCGGATGGGCTCCCTGGATCCGCACACGGTCACCACGTTGGCACCTCCGCGGGTCGACCTGCATGAGACGTCGGGGCCGATCGTGGTCACCATCGAGTATCAGGTGCCGGCGGTAAACGCCGAGCGGTTCGTGGCCGCCATCAACGAACTTGGTCGCATTCGGCGCCGCGACGGAGCCCGTCGCTGGTCGGTGTGTCAGGACCTCGACAATCCGGTGCAATGGATCGAGCGTTTCGAGAGTCCCACCTGGGCTGATTATTTGCGGCGGCAAACTCGTCCGACCCTCGCCGATCAGGCGATCCGCAAGGAGATCGCCGAACTCGTCGAAGGCGAGCGGGGTTCAGTTCGCCGTTACATCGAGCGCCCGGCCGGTGCCGAGCCGCTCGTCAGCGGCGGCGGTCGTGAGCGCACCGAGGTGCCTGACGACACTGTCAGCCACGGCTGATTCAACCCTCGTCGATGTCTCGACCGGAGCGCAGCCGCGGCAGCGCGAGCGCGGCGAGTGCGGCCACGAGCAGCAGTGGCGCGATCATCACTGAGAACGACCACTGCCAGCCCATGGACTGGACGACGAGCGGCACGAGCGCGGGAAACAGCGCGAAGCCGATGCTGAGCGGAGCCGAGCCGCAGGCCGCGTACGCGGTGGTCCGCATGCGTGTGGGGTAGAGATCCGTGAGCAAGGCGCCCACCACTGCATTGCTGCCGTAGAAGAAGGCGCCCGTCAGGCCGAATAGGGCGAGATCCTGCCAACGCTCCTGCGGCAGCCACATGAGTGCGATGAGGGCTGCGGCGCCAAGCAGCGTCCAGATCGCGAACGTATCGCGCCGCGGCAGCACGTACTCGCCGACCCAGGCTGCGGCGAGATACCCGGCGATCGCAATACCGTTCGAGAAGCCGACCAGCTGCGCGGCCTCTGCCTGCGTGTAGCCGCGCACTTCCATGAAATAGGTCGGGAAGAAAAACGCCGTGCCGGCATAGGCGCAGCCAAAGGCAAAGAACAACACGATCGAAGCGATGGAACGGCGACGGTACTCGCCCGAGAACATTTCGCGCAGCAGCCCCCAGTCGAGCACCGCAGTCTTCTCGGCGCTGCGCTCCGCGGCGACGCGCGTAAAACGCTCACTCTCTGGCAGACGCCAGGCGATCAGGAACGCGATCGGTACGATGGCGAAGCCGATGTAGAAGATCGATCGCCAACCGCTTTGTTCGAGCAACGGCGCGGCCAGCATCGCGGCGAGGAACCAGCCGAGCGGGTAGCCGCATTGCAGCACGCCCATCAGCATGCCGCGATGTTTGGCTGGTGCCGCTTCGGCGACATAGGCCGCCGTAATCGGGGCGAGGCCCGCGGCGAGGCCAAAGGCGAGGGCGCGAACCAGGGTAAGTTCGGTCAGATCGCGAACGAGGCCATGCAGGCCGACAAACAGGGCCGACAGCGCGAGCAGGCCGGCCAAGGTCCAGCGCCGCCCCCAGGTATCTGCGGCCAGGCCAGCGAACACCACCATGATCGCGGCGGCGATGAAGCCAGCGGTGAGGATGAGGCCCACGACCTCGAGCCCCACCTGGTACTCCGCGAGGATGCCCGGTATGGCGTAGCCGAACAGGGACTGATCGAGGTTGCTGGCCGTCCAGGCGAACAGGCTGAAGACGAAGATGCTGACCCAGGAGGCGTGGCGCGTATTCATGGCCAAAATGGTAACGTGTTGGCCTGTAGAAGCCGCTATGATTTTTTTGTCGAACCCGTCACCGAGGGGTGTGTCGTGAACGCAAACATCGAAAGCCGTCCCGTCGAGCGTTGGTTCGCCGCGTATTCGGACGACCATCGCAATGCCACCAATCAGCAACTGCACGTGCTGTGCGTGCCGGCTATCGTCTGGTCGCTGCTCGCGCTGTTTTACGTCGTGCCCTTGCCCGGGTTACCTGCCGGAACGCTGGCAGCCGTATCAGCCTTTGCCGCGCTCGCATTCTGGCTTTGGTTGTCGCTGCCTCTCGGGCTCGGCATGGTAGTGATCATGTTCGCAGCGCTGGCCCTCACCGGCTCACTCTACGAGTCCTTGGGGAGTCAGGGTTTGCTCTTCTTGGGCGCTGCCGTGTTCGTGCTCGCGTGGATCGGGCAATTCATCGGGCACCACATCGAGGGCAAGCGACCGAGCTTTTTCACCGACCTCGTGTACCTCATGATCGGTCCGGTGTGGGTGCTGGGCAAAGCTTACCGGCGGTTGTCGCTGCCTATCTGACCCTCGACGATTAGTTCGTTCAAGGTTCGTTCAGGGCGCGATTTCCTGACCCTCAGGATCAAAGTAACGCACCGGCGTGCACTCGATATAGCGTTCGGCATGAGCCGGTTCGCATTTGAGTTTGGCGAGTGCTTGCGCCAACTCGCGCGAGGCCAGTCCGCAGGTGAACTCGTGCCAGTGAATGCCGTTGCGATCCTGCAGGAACATGTCGACGCTCCAGCCAGCCGGATAGCACCACGCACGCCGCAGGCACTCGCTGCCCTGCACGCCCGATTCCGCGCAGCGCTCGCGTGCACAGGCAAACCCCTTGTCCGGTGAGCCCGCCACGCACACGCCCGCCGCCCGTTCGGGGGCTTCGACATACGCAATGCCTTTGGGACCTTGGGCGGCTGCCAGCGCGCTGCCCAGCGCGAGCAACGCGACAAACGGCAGTGATCGGTGGCGCATCATGGTGTAACTCCTCGATAGCGGTGGCGCCCCGAAGGCGGGGCCGGTTGAATCAGCAGGCCAAAACGCTAGTATCGATCGCGTCATCATAATTTGCCCGAGGGCTTGCCGCATGTCCCGCTCAGTGCTCGTCATCGCCGTGTGGTTGTTGTCGCTGGTCCCGATGGCGGAGGCTGCGGAACGTCGTTGGATCGTCACCGTCGACAACGGCAAGCCCGCTGGCGAGTTGTTCATCCGCTGTGCTGCCGATGGCGCCTGCTCGACGCGCTATATTTTCAAGGATAACGGTCGTGGTCCGGAAATCAGCGAGACTTTCCGTGTCGCGGCAGACGGTACGTTTGCGAGCTACGAAGCCAAGGGCAGTACGACTTTCGGCTCCCGGGTCGATGAGCAGTACTCGGTGCGCGGTGGCGGCGGACGCTGGCAGTCGACGACCGAGCGGGGCAGCGCTGCGCAGGTGGCGGGCAAGTTGTACTTGCCGATGAATGGCACCGAGGCCGTGGTCGATCGCGTGCTCGCACTGACCCGCGATGGCAAAAGTGTCGAGCTGTTGCCCGTCGGCACCTTGTCGCGTCGTACCTTGCGTACCGTTCAAGTCGGCAGTGGGAATGCGCAGAGGGAAGTCGCGCTCGTTGCCATCACCGGGCTTGGACTCACGCCGTATTTCGTCTGGGCGACGACCGGTGCGGAGGAGACCTTCTTTGCTTCGATAGCCCCCGGTTACTCGGCAACGCTGCCGCAAGGCTACGAGACCCACGCCGCGGAACTTGGCCGAGTGCAGAACGAGGCCGAGACGGCACTGCTCGCCGGCATGACGGCGCGCCTCGGTACCACGATGGATGGCCTGAGCGTGATCCGCAACGCGCGTTTGTTCGACAGCGAGCAGGCACGGTTGCGCGACGGTTTGTTCGACGTGCATGTGCTGCGCGGCCGGATCGCCGGCATCCGACCGGCTGGCGGGTCCGACGATCACCTCGCGCCCGCCCGCACTCTCGATGCCGGCGGTCGGGTGCTGTTGCCGGGTCTGTTCGACATGCACGGGCATGTCGGTCGATGGGAAGGCGGCTTGAACCTCGCCACCGGCGTGACCACGGTACGTGATCTCGGCAACGACAACGCCACGGTGCAGCAGATCATCGACGAGACTGCGGCGGGATCGGTGTTCGGTCCGCGCATCGTGCCCACGGGTTTTCTCGAGGGCGAGAGCCCGTACTCGGCACGCAACGGGTTCGTGATCAGTACGCTCGAGGAGGCCAAGCGCGCCGTCGATTGGTACGCCGCGCACGGTTATCCGCAGATCAAGATCTACAACAGCTTTCCGCGGCAGCATCTGCGCGAAACCGTAGCCCACGCACACTCGCTGGGCTTGCGCGTCAGTGGTCACGTGCCGGCGTTCATGCGCGCGAGCGAAGTGGTCGAGGCGGGTTTCGACGAGCTCAACCACATCAACCAGATGGTGCTGAACTTCCTCGTCGAGCCGCAGACTGACACGCGTACGCTGCAGCGCTTCTATCTGCCGGCCGAGAAAACCGCCGGCATCGACTTCGAAGGGCCGGCGGTTCGCGAGTTCATCGAACTACTGCGCCGACGGAACGTGAACATTGATCCCACCTTGACCACCTTCGATTTTCTCAGGCAGCGAGATGGCGAAATGTCGCAGGCGTTCGCAGCGATTGCCTCACACCTGCCCGCGACCCTGCAGCGCAGTTTCTTGAGCGGCGGCATGGAGATTCCGAACGCGCGGGTGCAGGCGCTCTACAACCGCTCCTACTCGCGCATGATCGAGTTCGTCGGACAGATGCATCGCGCCGGAATACCCATTGTCGCGGGTACGGATCACATCGCCGGGTTCACTCTGCAGCGCGAGCTCGAGCTGTACGTGCAGGCCGGTATTCCGCCACAGGAAGTGCTGCGTATCGCCACCTGGAACGGCGCCAAGTACAGCCGTGCGCTGGCCGACCGGGGCAGCATCGACGTGGGCAAGCTCGCCGATCTCGTGCTGGTGGACGGTGACCCGACCAGTGACATCACGGCGTTGCGCCGCGTGGCGCTGGTGGTGACTCAGGGTCGCAGCATCGACCCGTCGGCCGTATTTCGCGAACTTGGCGTCAAGCCATTCGTGGACGAGGTGCCCGGTTGGCAGACAAACGCCCCGAAGTGAGTCGCTTGAGCGGATTACCCTGACGCGATTGTCGCGCCCTGATCAGGCGCTTCGCGGCAGGCTCACTGTTTGCGCGGCTTGTAGGTGAACTTCTGTCCGGCGACGGAGGCTTCGTACATCAGGCCGCCCTTGGCGATGGTGAACACCGCCATGCCCTTGTAAAACTCGCCACGATTTTTCGCGTCTTTCTGACCGGCGCTGATGCCGGCGCTCGATCCGGTGGTGCTGGCCGAGGCACTTGCACCGGCCGTCACGGCCACCGCGCCCACTCCGGCGCCGAAGCCGAACTCGCCGGAGGTGAATTCATCGAGCGCGCGCTTGTCCTGCAGCAGCACGATCTGGCTGTAGGCTTGGCCACCCGCCTGAAAGCCCACGCTCAGCTGGGTGAGCAGCACGTCTCCGATGTAGCGTCCCTGCTCATAGACGCGGCCCGTGCCCACGGCACCGCCAACGCCGAGGCCGCCCTTGCCGACGGTCGGAAACACCGCGTAGCCATAGCTGCGTGCGAACAGTTCACCGCTTTCACCGGCATTCTGGAAAAGTTCGACGGTCTTCTTGTAATCGTCGGCCGCGGCGCGCGGCGAAACGATGGCGAAGGCGAGGGCCACGAGGGTCAGCAGTGCGACACCGGCTTTGCGAACAGGCTGAATCATGGGCGGCAACTCCAGAACAAAAGAAGACACGCGAATGCTACCGCGTTTGGGATTTCGTTACACTGCATCGACCATGAGTACTTCTGCACAGCCTGCTGCCTGGCGTCGTTGGGTGGCACCGATCGTGATGCTGTGGATGGCGCTGACGCCCGTCTTCGGTATTGCCGCCACGCCGCCGGGTCCGCAGCCCTTGTCGGTGCTGGTATTCGGGGGGTCGGGGCAACTCGGTTCACTGGTCGTACGTGCGGCGCTCGCCGACGGCCATAAGGTCAGCGTATTTGCGCGCGAATCCTCGGACATGAAACGCCTCCAGGCGCTGCCGGTAACAGTGATCCGTGGCGACGTGCGCGAGGCGGCGGACGTCGAGCGGGCTTTGAGGAGCCAATCCTTCGACGTCGTGGTCGATGCCCTCGGGCGCAGCGAGTCGGGCGTGGAGTTCTACGAACAGGCCGCTCGCCACATCACCCGTTGGGCGGCACCCACGGGGGTCAAGCACATCATCCATCACGGCTCGGTGGGTGTGGCCGAGAGTCGGGCCGCGTATCCGCCCAGACTGTTCCCGGAGCGCAGCCCATTGTTCGTCAGCAAGGAAGCCGCAGAGAAACGGGTACGCGAGAGCGGGGTCACCTACACGATCATTCGCAATGCCGTGCTGCGTCCGCTGCCTGCGGGGCAAGCCGATCAGGCGATGCTCCTGGAGGACCCGCTGACCTTCGGTGCCGTCTCTCGCGAGGGCGTGGCCCGATTGACCGTGCAGTGTTTTCGCGACCCACGCTGTACGAATCGCACGTTTCACGCTATCGACGCAGGGATCCAGTACCGATGAGTATCAAGACATGAGCACCGAATTCGGCATCGTCATGGAGGCCTCGCCCGGCTACACGGCGCGTCTCGCGCAGCAGATCGAGGCGCTCGGCTTCGATATCTTGTTGTGCCCCGACACGCAAAATCTCAGTCCCGACCCGTTTGCGCAGTTGGCGCTGGCGGCGCAGACCACCACCCGCCTGAAGCTCGGCACCGGAGTCACTAATCCGGTCACCCGTGATGTGGCGGTGACGGCCTGTGCGCTCGCCACGTTGCAGGCCGAATCGCAGGGTCGGGTGATCTGCGGCATCGGTCGCGGCGATTCGTCGGCTGCGCATATCGGTGTCCGCAACGGCACCACGGCGCAGCTGCGCACCTTCGTGCAACGTCTGCAGGCCTACACGCGTGGTGAGACGATCGATCGCAACGGTACGCCGTCGCGTCTGCGTTGGTTCGACAGCCTCAAGGTCGATCCCGTCATCGTCGATGTCGCCTGCACCGGACCGCAGACCATCGCGATGGCGGTCGACGTGGGCGATCGTGTCAGCTTCGCGGTTGGTAGCGCACCCGAGCGCATCCGCTGGGCCATGGATGTGGCGCTGGCCCGTCTCAAGGAAACGGGTCGACCGCGCGAGTCGCTACGTATCGGTGCCTACGTCAATCTCGTCTGCGACCCCGATGAACAGCGGGCCATCAACCTCGGCCGCATGATCTCAGGGATGGTCGCTCACTTTGCGGGCATGAAGGATGCGCCGCTCGATCATCTGCCCGAAAAGCTCAAGACCCTCGCAGCCCACATGCAGTCGGGCTACGACATGAAGCACCACGCGCAGGAAGAGGGGCAGCATCTGCAGGTGGTACCCGACGATTTCGTCGACTGGTTTTCCATCTGCGGCCCACCGGACAAGTGCCGTGCGAGGCTGGGCGAGTTGATCGACATGGGGCTCGATCATGTGTATCAGCTCGGCGGTTCGCCCGTGCCACATCCGCACGGGGCGCGTCAGGCGGCCATGGTCGAGCAGGCGCGTTTGTTCGCGACCGAAGTCATTCCGCACTTTCGCTGACGGCAGCGGCGTTACAGCGCCGCGAGCACCTCGAGACTCGCCCGCTCGGCCGATTCGAGCGCCGCCTCCATGCCGCGCGAGCCGATGGCTGTGTGTTCGCCGCAGAAGAACAGCCGACCGTGCGGTGCGGACATGCTGCGGACGAATTCATTGACCTGCCCCGGTCCGAAGATGGCCCAGGTTCCGCCGGCAAACGGGTCGCGTTCCCACGAGTGCATGGCGGCCACCTGCAGTGCGCCGCGGGCTGCCGGCCTCAGGCGCTCGATGTCGCTGATCACCATCCGTGCTGCTTCGGCGGGCGTAAATCGATCGAGGTAGCGTGCGGTGCGTGCGCTGCACCAGACGGTGAGCGTTGTCACACGGGTCGGGTCGGCACCATCCCGGTTGACGAGGATAGAACCGGCCAGACCGTCGGTCCACATCGCCGGGCTGAGTCCATCCTCCTCCCAGAACGCGCGCTTTGGCAGCAGATGAAACTGTGTGATGGGTTTCGCGCCCAACATGTGAATGGCGCGGCGCTGCGACGGCGGCGGCAGCGGATCGATCGTCACGTGGCGCAGCACCGGGAAGGGAATCGAGCACACCACGGCTTTGGCACGGTGGCGACTGCCATCGCGGCAGCTCACCCGCACGCCGCGCTCCTCGAGTTCGATGGCCGTGACGGCCTTGTCCTGCAGTAGATCGCCGCGCAGACGGCGAGCCATGGCGAGTGCCAGGTTCTGGTTTCCGCCGCGAACGACGCCGGTGAAGGTGTCGGCGGTATTCGTGTTGCGTTGGTTGATGGTTTGCCAGTGATCGACGAACGCCAACTGCAAGACCGATACGTCGTGGGCGGAATCGCTGCCGTAGGGCATGTTGGTTTCATAACCGAGAGCGATCTGTGCGTCGCTTGCTCCCTGCGCGCGCAGGAAATCGTGGACCGAGACGTCAAAGGCGGCGTGCTCGGCGTCGTGCCAGTTTTCGAGATCCTTGAACGGCCGGTACCGTCGCAGCACGGTGCGACCCCAGGCCCCCGGGAGCAGCGCGCGCGTATCGCCCGTGAACGGATTGCGCGGATGCTCAGGCCATCGGGCCGCGCTGATGTGCTCCCCACCGATGAACAGTTCCTGTCGATCGGGATAGGCCGCATACCGCGGCGCCACGTTGACGAACTCGACGCCGTACCGTGCCGCTGCGGCGAGCACGCGACCGTAGGCACGCGAGATGGTGTTACCGCCGACTTCGGGTTGACCCGGCAGATCGAACAACGAGTACAGTCGCCCGCCGATCCGTCGTCGTCCCTCGAGCACTGTCACGCGCAGTCCGTTTTCCTCGAGAGTCAGTGCGGTCTCGAGGCCCGAAAGGCCCGCTCCGATCACGATGACATCGGCCACGGTATCTGCGCTGGTCATGGCTGCTGGACGTTGCTGCGATGGGTTCTAAAGCATATACGTCGCGGTGTATGGTGTGGCGTCTTCGGTCACCCTGACCGATACCGAGGAGCGCAGCGTGTCCGAGCCATTGTCCCCATCGGCACTGATGGAATTGTCGTCCCTCAGCGGCATACCGGTCGACGATACGGCGATGGCCGAGCGCATCGCGGCCGGTGCTGCGGCGGCAGTCGAGGCCGTGCATCGCGTCGCGACGGTGTGCAGCGCCGCGGCAGGGCAGGGCGACGATAACCTTGATCCCTGGCTCTTCGAGTTCGAACCCTCGGGATACCTCGCGTTGCTCGAGCAACTGGCCGAGGAGCCCCGCTGATGGATCTCTGCGCGGCAGTCGATGGTCTGCGTCAAGGGCGTCTGCGCAGCGTCGAGCTGGTGCGTGAGGCCATCGCCAAGGCGCGTCTTGTCCAGCTGCGCCACCATTGTTTCCTTCACATCGATGCCGAGGGGGCGATGGCGGCGGCGGAGATGGCCGATGCCTTGCTGCAGGGCTGTGCCCGCGAGGGCGTGCAGCCACCGGGGGCGCTGCTCGGCGTGCCGGTCGCGCACAAGGACATGTTCGAGCGCGAGGGGCGTGTCACCACTTGTGCCTCGAAGGTACGCGAGCCGCGCGTTGCGCGACGCAGTGCGACCGTGGTGTCCCGGCTCGATCTGGCGGGCGTCGTGGACGTCGGCACGCTCAATATGGCTGAGTTTGCGCTCGGCGCCACGGGTCACAACGCGACGATGGGCGACTGTCGCAATGCCTGGGACCCAGAGTTCATCTCCGGAGGCTCCTCCAGCGGTTCTGCTGTCGCCGTGGCGAGCGGTGCTGTGTTCGCCAGCCTCGGTTCCGATACGGGCGGTTCGGTGCGCATCCCAGCTTCTGCCAACGGGGTGGTTGGTCTCAAACCCACTTACGGGCTGATTCCACGTACCGGCAGCATGAAGCTGTCGCCTTCGATAGACGTCATCGGTCCGATGGCACGCTCTGCGCGGGACGTAGCGCTACTGCTCGAAGTGCTGGCGGGTGCGGACGGACTCGATGCCTGCAGCTCCTCGCGCCCTCGCCCCCGATACACCCAGGAGGTCACGCGGGGTGTGGAGGGGCTGCGGATCGGCGTGCCGCGTAATTATTTCTCGGTCGGTGTTGCGCCGGTGATCCGCGATGCGATGAACGCCTCACTTGCCCTGCTCGAGCGCGCCGGCGCACGGCTGGTGTCGCTCGATGTGCCCGAGGAGGTCGCCGCGATGGCGGAGTTGAGTCGTGCCGTGGTGTACGCCGAGGCCACGGCGCTGCATGCGCAGGCCTTGCGCAGCCGGGGCGATCGCTACTCGCCCCAGGTACGCCTGCGCGCGAGCACGGGTCTCGGTATTCCCGCGCCGCTGTATCTGGAGGCCTTGCAATGGCGGCTACCTGTGCTGCGACGCTTCGTGGAGCAGGTGTTCTCGCGTTGCGACGTGCTGCAGACGCCGACGATTCCGATTCCGGTACCTCGTCGCGACGAGACCGATGTCGGTGCCGGCCCCGCCTTGTGGGAGCTGCTCGCGCAACTGGTGCGCTGCACAGCGCCCTTCAATTACCTCGGACTCCCTGCGATCAGCGTACCGGCAGGGCGGGATGCCCGTGGCTTGCCGATCGGTGCGCAATACACGGCGCGACCCTTTGCCGAGGCTGCTCTGCTTCGCGTGGCCGCAGTGCAGCAGCACGCGGTGCCGTTGGCACTGCCGATGCCTGCGACTCAGGTCGCGAGCGTGGAGAACCCGCCGCGGAAGTAGCCGAGCGGCGCGCCCTCAGCGACCGTGACGTTGATCACCTCGCCGAAGAAGATCCGATGCGTCCCGACGTCGTTCTGCGCGCTGACGCGGCACTCAAGGTGCGCGAGTGCTCCGTTCAGCAGCGGAGCGCCGCTGATTCCTGCAGTGGTGGCGACCCCTGCGAATTTATCCGGTTGTTTGGTCGCGAAACGCTGGGCCAGAGCCTGCTGGCTCGCGCTCAGCACGTTGACGGCGAAGGCGCCGCTGTCGATCAGCGTTCGACACGTGGCCGATTGCCGATTGAGGCACACGAGCAATGTCGGCGGTTGCAGGGTAACTGAAGCGACCGCCGTAGCGGTGATGCCCTGTGTCTCGCTGCCATGGCGGGTGGTGATCACGGTGACGCCGCTCAAAAAACGGCTGATGGCATCGCGGTACGCGGTCTCGGTTACGGACATCATCGGGGTCCTGCGGCAGATCCGGGGCTGCCGCGGATCAGTGAAAGTGCTTAGGTACTAGTCCTTACATACTGCCATGCGTCGTGGGATTAGTCTTGATCTGACGGCGGCAGTTCATCCCCCCTCCCGAGTTGCCGTCTGCATCAAGCCCCGCCTCGCGCGGGGCTTTTTTTGTATCCTTGCTGCGGATCCTGCCGATGCACAGCGAAGACTTTCCCCTGCCACTCCGCGATGAAGCGGCCCACGTGTTTGGCTGCAGCGACTTCGTCGCCGAAAGCTTTGCGCGCGATTCCGAGTTGTGGACCGATTTGCAGCGCCACGCCGCGCTGCTGCAGCTGCGAGCGGCAGGCGGGCGATCCTGTTGGCCGGGTGATGCGCAGCCTGAGCTCGCGGCGCCCGAGAGTGAGTGGCAGTCCTGGCTGCGTCGCTGGCGCCGCCGCGAAATGGTACGCATCGCCTGGCGCGATCTGAGTGGGCGCGCCACCCTCGAGGAGACGCTCGAGGATCTGTCCGCCTTCGCCGACGATGCGGTGGCACTCGCCGCCGAGATCGCCAGCCGGATCACGACTGATCGCTACGGCGCTGCGCAATATGCCGACGGTTCGCCCATGCCGCTCGTCATCGTGGGTATGGGCAAACTGGGTGGTCGGGAGCTGAATTTCTCATCCGACATCGATCTCGTCTTCCTGTTTCCGGGCTACGGCGAAACCGCTCACGCTGCGCCGGTGAGTCACGACGAGTACTTCATTCGTGTTGGTCAGGCGCTGCTGCGGCTCTTGGCTACCGTGACCGTCGATGGTTTCGTATTCCGCGTCGACATGCGCCTGCGGCCGTTCGGCGATTCGGGGCCGCTCGCCTGCGGTTTCTCGGCTTTCGAGGACTATCTGCTCCAGCACGGTCGCGACTGGGAGCGCTACGCCTGGGTCAAGGCGCGTGCGCTAACTGGGCCGGAGGCTTACGCCGACCTCTACGCCGAGGCTGTGCGGCCCTTCGTCTATCGACGGTATCTCGACTTCGGTGTCTTCGAGAGCCTGCGCGAGATGAAGCAGCTCATCGAAAAACAGGTGGCACGTCGCGATCTCGTCGGTCATATCAAGCTGGGACCTGGGGGCATCCGCGAGATCGAGTTCATCGTTCAGGCCTTGCAGTTGATCCGCGGCGGGCAGGATCGACGGCTGCAGGGTCAGAGGCTGTTCGAAATTCTCCCGCAGTTGGGGCGCAGCAAGTTGCTGCGACCGCAGGTGGTCCAGCAGCTCGAGGCCGCTTACCGCTACCTGCGGACCCTCGAGAATCGTCTGCAGATGCTGCGCGATGCGCAAACCCACTCGTTGCCGGTTGATGAACTCGCACGGGGCAAACTCGCACGGGCCATGGGTGAGCTGTGTTGGGCGGATCTGATGCATCAGTTGCAGCATCACCTCGATCGGGTGCAGCGCGAATTCAACGCGCTGGTGTTCGCACCGGTCGGTGAACGTGATGGCGCGGGGGAGGCCGTGGCGACGGCGCGGACCGATGCTGGACTGTCCGTCCTGTGGGAGGAAACCACCACCACCGATGGGTTGCGTGAGGTGCTGCACGCGCGGGGTCTCGGCGATGCGGCGGATATTGCGCGTCTGCTGGTGGATTTCCGTGACAGCGCCGCAGTGCGGCGCCTCGATACGGTCGCGATGCGCCGCTTGCAGTTGCTGCTGCCGGAGTTGCTGGCGGCGCTCACTGCCGATGATGAGTGCCGCACGCTGGTGATGCGCATCCTGCGCGTGCTCGAGGCCATCGGCGGCCGCTCGTCGTATTTCGCTCTGCTTAACGAAAACCCGGTCGCTCGGGCGCGTTTTCTGACTGTATGTCGGGGCGGTGACTTTCTCGTGCAGCAGCTCGCTGCGCACCCCTTGCTGCTCGATGAGTTGCTCGACGATCGCGCGCTGACCGACGTGCCCGGTCGCGCGGAGTTGGCTGCCGATCTTGAGGATCGGCTAGCCCGCGTCGCAGGCGAGGATCCGGAACGCCTGGTCGAGGCGCTCGTGCAGTTCAAGCGCGCCGCGGTCTTCAAGGTGGCCGTGGCGGACCTCGCAGGCCGCTTGCCGCTGATGCGCGTCTCCGATCGCCTGACCGACATCGCTGAACTCATCATCGAGCGGGCGATGCAACAAGCCTGGATGCAGATGACGGCACAGTTCGGTACGCCGCAGTGTACCGATACGACTGACGGCAGCCTGCGAGAGGTTCGCATCTGTGCCGTCGGTTATGGGAAGTTGGGGGGTATCGAGCTCGGCTACGGTTCCGATCTTGATCTCGTGTTCCTCCATGACTCGCGTGGCGATCAGCAGGAAACTTCGGGCGAGCGGCCCATCGACAACCAGATTTTCTTCGTTCGTCTCGCGCAGCGCATCGTCCATATTCTCACCGTACATTCGGCGGCTGGGCGTCTCTACGAGGTCGACGTGCGGCTGCGTCCGAGCGGCAAGGGCGGCATGTTGATCACGCGTGTCGAAGCCTTCGAGGAGTACCAGCGTCAGGAGGCCTGGACGTGGGAGCATCAGGCCCTGCTGCATGCACGCGCTGTGGCAGGCTCGGCGCAGCTGCGAGCGGAGTTCGAAGCCCTGCGTATTCGCGTGCTCACCGAAGCCGTCCGACGCGA
>Ga0068877_10001322_pt1 | contig 20550 bp, 11 predicted proteins | sample NOAtaG_FD_66437 | JGI IMG/M metagenome (GOLD analysis project Ga0068877, IMG submission 66437) | Freshwater lake microbial communities from Lake Erie, under a cyanobacterial bloom - NOAA_Erie_Diel6S_1000h metaG | ecosystem: Environmental > Aquatic > Freshwater > Lake | place: USA: Ohio, Lake... | reverse complement strand
CCGTGGTGCTGGCCCTGGGCGGCAACGACGAGGAGACGGCGCTGCGCTCCCTGCCCGTGGTGGATGCCCGCGGCCTGGCAACGCAACGCGTTGGCGCCGAGGTGCTGCTCGAAGGGCGCATCGGCGACCATCCGGTTCTCGAGTCGGGGCTGGTCGCGCTGCAGCGGCAGCAGGCCGTCGGCGTCACCCGGCCCGGCTCGAACGACATCCGTCTTGCCTGGGCGCCAGGGCCGGTGACCCTGCCCGCGCCGCTCGTCGTCGTCACGCCGGGCGGTCCGGTCATGTTCCGCAACACCGACTTCGCGTGGCGCGATCCGCCGCGCACCGCCGGACAGCCGTCGCTCGTCACCGCGGGCAGCGTGAGACTGGTGGGTTTTGCGGCGGGGGATCCCGCCACCGTGCGCGCCACCGTGATCGACGCCGAGCGGGCCGAGGTGCGGGCGCTGGAGGTCGCCGGCGGCACGCGCGACGCCTACGTGCGCAGCGCGAGGATCGCCGACGGGGTGACGTACGTGATCGGCGGCTTCTTCGGCCTGCTCGGCGCCGGTTTGCTGGCCGCGGGCGGTCTCGGCCTGCGGCGCGCCCGGCCCCGTGCAACCGCGGCGGGCGCGGCGGGCGCGGCGGGCGCGGCGGGCGCGGCGGCGCGTGTCGCGCCGGGCGACCGGTAACCCGCGCGCCACCGTGGGCGGCCTGCCATCCGCCGACCGGCGCGATCCCGTGCGTGTCGCTCGCCCGGGTCTCTCCGTCCGGCCGGTGATGCCGGGGCCCCTGGCGTCGCGGCGCGCCCGGGTCGGGCCGGATTGGCCCGCACCGGCTCCTCCGCGGCCGCACGAGCGCGTCCGGACTCGGCATGCGCACTGACGGCGCCGGCGCCACCCAGGGCAAGCGTGGTATGGCTGGCCGGCCGGCGATGCCGGATGATCGACGCACCATGACGCCCGATGTCGCCTCGACCGCCACGGTCCGCCTGCTCGGAGACCCCGTACTCGAGTCCGCGGACGGCAGCGTCAAGGCGTTCGAGCGGCGCGCTGCCGGCCTGCTGGCACTGGTGGCGCTCGAACCTGGCGTCACGCGCGCGCGCGCCGCCGCGCTGCTGTGGCCGGACTCCGACAACGCGCGCCAGGCGTTGCGCCAGCAGATCGCGCGATTCAAGCGGAACTACAGCGTCGACCTGGTGCGCGGTGAGGATGCGCTGTTCATCGCCGCCGGGGTCTCGACCGACCTGCACGCGGCGGGCGGCGGCACGCTGCTCGGCGATCTGTCCTACGACGATTGCGAGGACTTCGCAGCCTGGCTGGCGCACCAGCGTGGGCGGCGCCGCAGCGGCGTGGCCGGCGGCCTGGTGCAGCGCATCGCCGACGCCGAGGCGCAGGGCGACCTGCAGGCCGCCACCCGGCTGGCCGAGGAGCTGGTGCAGGTCGACGGCGACAGCGAGGCCCACCATCGCACGCTGATGCGGCTGCACTATCTGCGCGGCGACGCGGCGCAGGCGCAGGTCGCGTACGAGCGGTTGGCGGCTCGGCTGAGGTCGCGCTTCGGCGCGCAGCCCTCCGCCGAGACCGAGGCGCTGGCGCGCGCGCTGCGCACGGCTCGCGAGCCGTCGGCAGCGTCGTCGGCATCGGCGCTGTCCGCGACGCGCGACGTGCCGGTCACGATGCTGCGCCCGCCGCGCATGGTGGGCCGTGCGTCCGAGATGGCCGCCCTCGCCGGCGCCTGGGCGCGCGGGCAGGCCGCGCTGCTGCAGGGCGAGGCCGGTCTCGGCAAGAGTCGCCTGCTGGCCGAGTTCAGCGCCACGCGGCGCGTCGTGATGCTGCAGGGCCGGCCGGGCGACGCCGGCGTGCCCTACGCCACGCTGTCGCGCATGCTGCGTGCGGTGATGCAGCGCACCCCGGTCGACCTGCCGCCACCCCGCCGCACCGAGCTGGCGCGGCTTCTGCCCGAGCTTGCGCCGGCAGTGCCGCTCCCCGCCGACGGCCACCGGCTGCTGCTGCAGGGCTCGATCGAGGCGCTGCTCGCGCAGGCGCATGTCGAAGGCGCGCCGGTCGACGGCGTCGTCGTCGACGACCTGCACTTCGCCGACGAGGCGAGCATCGAGATGCTGCATGCGCTGATGGGCTCCGAGCCGTTGCGCGGCCTGCGCTGGGCGCTGGCGCAGCGCCCTGGCGAGGGCGGCGAGGCCGCACGGATGCTGCGCACGGCGCTCGAGGACGCCCAGGCCCTGGAGGCGATCGACGTCGCGCCGCTCGACGTGGCGCAGATGGCCGAGCTCGTCGAGTCGCTCGGCCTGCCCGGCGTGGATGCCCGGCAGCTCGCAGGCCCCCTGACAAGGCACACCGGCGGCAACCCGCTGTTCGCGCTGGAGACGCTGAAGCAGGGGCTGGCCGCCGGCGTGCTGCAGGAGGGACGACTGCCGCGCCCGCTGGCCGTGGGCGCGCTGATCGAGCGTCGCCTGAAGCAGCTGCCCGAGCGTGCCCTGGCGCTCGCGCGCGTGGCGGCCATCGCCGGCACCGACTTCTCGATCGCGCTGGCCGAGCAGATCACCGGCGCGCGGGCCGTCGAACTGGCCGATGCCTGGACCGAGCTGGAGACGGCGCAGGTGCTGCGCGACCAGGCCTTCGCGCACGACCTCGTGCACGATGCGGTGCTGCGTTCGGTGCCGGAGGCCATCGCCCGCCACCTTCACGGCGCGGTCGCGCAGTTCGTCGAGGAGCGGGGCGGCGAGCCGGCCCGCATCGCCGGCCACTGGCTGGCGGCCGGCCGCGAGCGGCAGGCGTTGCCCGCGCTGCATCGGGCAGCGGCGCAGGCCGGCGCCGGGCTGCGCCGGCGCGAGGAGCTCGGCTTCCTGATGACGGCCGCGCGCATCGAGGAGGCGGCCGGCCTGGCGGAGGAGGCGTGGCAGACGCTCGTCGCCGCGGCCGAGGCACAGACCTGTGTCGCCACGACCGTGCTGCCCGAGCTGGAGACAGCGCGCGATCGCCTGGCCCGCACGCCGCGGCAGCAGGCGATGCTCGCGGTGCAGCGTGCGACGTTCATGAACAACCTCGGCAGGTTCGCCGAGGCCGAGGTGGAGGGCCGCCGTGCCGTCGCCGCGGCGCGGGCTTCAGGCTCGCCGCAGGCGCTGGCCGACGCGCTGTCCTCGCTGTCGTGCGCGCTGGCGATGCAGGATCGTCCCGCGGAGGCGCTGGTGCCGAGCGACGAGATGCTCGCGCTGCTCGAGCGCCTGGAGCGCCCCTCCCCCAAGCTGTACTCCGAGCGCGGCATCCTGCTCGACAACCTCGGCCGTACGCGCGAGGCGGTGTCGCTGCATCGCACCGCGGTCGAGCTGGCGCTGCGGGCCGCAGAACAGGCAACGGCTGTCTCGGCGCTGTCGAACCTGGCGTGTTCCGAGATGGACGCCGGGCGGATGGTTGCGGCGCTGGCCACCATCGAGCAGTCGCTGCGGCTGGCCGGTGCGCACGACGACGGCGCCGGGATGCTGGGGTCGATGATGTCGATGCGCGTCAACGCGCTGCGTGACCTCGGGCGGCACGATCGCGCCCTGCAGGCTGCCGACGAGGCGCGTCGCGTGCTGGGCGCGGGCGTTGTCGCGTTCATCCCGCTGGTCGACCTGGCACAGGCGGCCGTCTGGTGGCAGCTCGGGCAGCTGGCCCGCGTGCAGCAGACACTGCCCGACGAGACCGCGCTGAGCGGGCTGCCGCGCTGGTTGGCCGCGCGGCGCTGGCTGCTGCTGGCGCGCTGCCGCCGCGCGCTGCGGCAGCCCGTGGGCGATGCGCTCGAGCGCGCGGCGCAGTGCGTGGCCGAGGGCGGCGTCCGCATCGCCCGCGACACCGTCGGCGTGCACGTCGCCGCAGCCGGCGGCCGGCTGGCCGACCTCGATGCGCTGCAGGCGATCGCCGCGGAGGCGCGGCGCGATGGGCGCGAGGGCGTGGTGCTGGCGGCCGCGTGCCATGGCGCGCGTCTGGCCGCCATGCACGGGATGCACAAGCTTGCGCTGCTGCAGGCCGAGGAAGTCCGTGCCGCCCTCGAGGTCGACGCGTCGTCCGGTGACGCCGTGGTGCCGGCCGACATCGGCGAACCGGAGGCTTGGTTGTGCCTGGCCCAGGCCTACCACGCCTGCGGCAGGGTGGCCCAGGCCGACGAGGCGCGCGCGTGCGGGCTGCGGCGCATCGAGGCGATCGAGCGCGAGCACGTGCCGCCCGAGTTCCGCGATTCGTTCCGCCGGCGCAACCCGGTGCACCACGCGTTGCGGGTCGGGGCCGTGGACGCGGCGGCAGCGACCTGAGCCGAGCCGGCCGTCTAAGCGCGGTGCCGCGGGCAATGCGCCCCCGAACCACGCGCCGCCTGGCCTAGCATCGCCGGATGACGCTGGCCATCCTGTCCGCGCTGCACGACGAGCTGGCCGCGCTGCTACCGGAGCTCCAGGGTGCCCGCGTCGAGCGGCTGGCCGGGCGCGACTTCCACCGCGGCCGGCTCGCCGGGCACGACGTGGTGCTGGTGCTCAGCGGCATCGGCAAGGCGGCCGCGGCGGCGACCGCGGCGCTCCTGTGCGAGCGCTGGCAGGCGCGCGCGCTGGTCTTCACGGGCGTCGCCGGCGGGCTGGCCCCGGGCGTCCGCGTGGGCGACCTGGTGGTGGCGCGGCAGCTGCTGCAGCACGACCTCGACGCGAGCCCGCTCTTTCCGCGTTGGGAAGTCCCCGGCCGCGGCCGCAGCCACTTCGACACCGACGCGGCGCTGGCCGCCGCGCTGGAAGTGGCCGCGGCCGAGGTGCTGGCCTCACCGCACCCGGCGCTGCAGGCCTTCGGCGTCGATGCGCCCCAGGTGCACCGCGGTCTGGTGGTCAGCGGCGACCGCTTCGTGTCGTCGGCGGACGAGAGCCGGCGCCTGCGCACCGAGCTGCCGCAGGCGCTGGCCGTGGACATGGAGAGCGCCGCGGTGGCGCAGGTGGCCGCCGACTTCGGCCGTCCGCTGGCGGTGCTGCGCAGCGTCAGCGACCGCGCCGACGACCAGGCGCACGTCGACTTCCCGCGCTTCCTGGCCGAGGTCGCCGCGCCCTACGCGCGCGAGGTGGTGCTGGCGGCGCTGGCGAAGGGGCGCGACTGATCGGCCGAGCGGCCGAGCGGCCGAGTAGCCGAGCGGCCGAGTGGCCGAGCGCCCTGCCGCCCGCCCGGCAGGGCGGCAGGGCGCGCGCTCAGCGCGGGCGGCGCGCGGCCCGGCAGGCGTCGAGGAAGTCCTGCAGCAGGGCCCGGTCGTCGAAGTCGTCCGGGCCGTCGGGCGCGTGGAACTCGGGGTGCCACTGCACGGCCGCCACGAAGCCCGGGCCGCTGCGGCGGATGGCCTCGATCGTGCCGTCGTCGGGGCAGCGGGCCTCGACCTCGAAACCGGGCGCGAGATCCTTGATCGCCTGGTGGTGGATGCTGTTGGCGATGGCGCGCGCGCGGCCCGGGTAGAGCGCCGCGAGCCGCGTGCCGGGCACGATCTCGATGGCGTGGTGGTGGTGCTCGTAGCGGCCGGGCTCGCGGTGCGCGATCGCGCCGGGGCGCTGCGTCGCGATGTCCTGCCACAGCGTGCCGCCGTGCATCACGTTGATCAGCTGCAGGCCGCGGCAGATGCCGAACACCGGCTTGCCGGCGCGGACGAAGGCGTCGATCAGTTCGATCTCGTAGCGGTCGCGCACCGCGTCGCCCGCCCAGTCGGGTTGCAGGGCGGTCTCGCCGTAGCACTCGGGCGCGACGTCGTTGCCCCCCTGCAGCAGCAGCCCGTCGAGGGCGGCAGCGTAGTCGTCGAGGTCGAGGTCGCTGCGCAGCACGAGGCTGTCCTTGGTGACGGCCGGGATCATCACGGCCATCGCGTGCCCCGACAGCACCCAGTGCGCCACGCTCTGCTCCAGGTAGTGCAGCGTCTTGGTGAAGACTCCGGGCAGCGGCCCGTGCGAACCGGGGTAGTAGATGCGGGCGGACACGCCGACCAGCAGCGGGCGAGGGTCGTTCATGGGGTGCGTGCGGGCGGCGCGGGCGGTGCCGAAGGGACGGGCAGGGCGGGCAGGGCGTGGGCCTTGGGCTGCAGTCTGCCAGCAGCGCGGCGCGCGGACGGCAGTGCGGCTGGCGAACTCCGGCTTCCCGTGGCGCGGGTGCTACGCTCGCCGGCATGTCCGCGCCGCCCGCCCGACCTGCCTGGCGCACCGAGGCCGCGGCGGCGTTGCTCGCTGCGGTGCTGGCGCTGCCGCAGGGGCTGGCGTTCGCGGCGCTGGCGGGCGTGCCGCCGGCGTGGGGGATCAACACCGCCATCGTCTGCGGCCTCGTGGCCGCGCTGGCCGGATCGAGCCGGCAGGTGCTCACGGGGCCCACCAACGCGCTGTCGCTCGCGCTGGCCGCGTCGCTGGCCCCGCTGGCGGCTGCGGGCAGCCCCGAGTACCTGCGGCTGGTGCTGGTCGTCACGCTGCTCACGGGCCTGGTGCAGCTTGCGCTGGCGCTGCTGCGGCTGGGCAGCCTGGCCAACTTCATCGCGCCGTCGGTGCTGCTCGGCTTCCTGAGCGGTGCGGCCGTGCTGATCGCGCTGCAGGGGGCCAAGGGCCTGCTCGGCTGGTCGTTCTCGATGCCGCTGGCGCGCGCCTGGGAGGTCGGCGCGCCGGCGGTCCAGGGCGCCTCGGTCGCGGTGGGTGCGCTGACCGTCGCGCTGGCGCTGCTGCTGCGCCGGCTGTGGCCGCGCGGCCCCACGCTGCTGCTGGCGCTGGCCGGGGCCACGGTGGCCAGCCTCGCCATCCCGGGCCGGGAGGCGCTGTCACGCGTGGGCACGCTGCCAGCGCCCTGGCCCTTGCCAGCCTGGCCCGAGCCCGACTTGGAGGAGATCGGCCGCCTGCTGCCGATTGCACTGGCGCTGACGGTGGTGGGCCTCGGCCAGTCGGCGGCGATCGCCAAGGCGCTGGCGCGGCGCTCGGGCGACCCGCTCGACCTCAACCGCGAGTGCCTCGGCCAGGGCCTGGCCAACACCGCGGGCTCGTTCTTTTCGTGCTTCGTGGCCTGCGGCTCGCTGAACCGCTCGCTGCCGTACGTGGAGGCCGGCGGCCGCACGCGCCGCGGCGGCGTGCTGGCGGCGCTGCTGCTGCTGGCGCTGGCGGCGCTGGCGGCGGGCTGGATCGCCCTGCTGCCGATGGCGGCCATCGCGGGCGTGCTGCTGTTGGTGGCCGCGGCGCTGGTGGACCGAACGGCGTGGAGCGACCTCTGGCGGCTCGACCGCCGCGAGGCCGCGGTGGCCGCCGGCACGGCGCTGGCCATGCTGGTGCTGCCGCTCGAGCAGGCGGTGCTGGCCGGCGTGGCCGCGTCGCTGCTGCTCTACCTGCACCGCACCGCGCACCCGGCGATGCGGACGATGGGCTTCGCAGCCCCGCCGCCGGCGACCGGGCAGCCGGCCGCCGCGCGGCCGTTCGTCGTGCTGGAGCCGGGCGCGCCGGAGTGCCCCCAGCTCAAGCTGCTGCGCATGGAGGGGTCGGTGTGGTTCGGCGCCGAGGCCCACGTGGCCGAGCAACTGCGCGCGTTGCGCAGCGGCCCCGATGCGCCGCGCCACCTGCTGGTGATGGCCAAGAGCATGAACTTCATCGACGCGGCAGGCGCCGCGCTGTGGGAGCACGAGCGGCACGAGCGTGCCGCGCTCGGCGGCGGCCTGTACTTCCACCGCCCGCGCCCTGAGGTGCTCGAAGCCTGGCGGCGCAGCGGCTTCGCGGCGCGGCTGGGCGAGGGGCACGTCTTCGCGGACAAGCGCAGCGCGATCGCGGCCATCGTGCCCGCACTCGACCCCGAGGTCTGCGCGCGCTGCCGGGCCCGTGTGTTCGAGGAGTGCACCGGGCGGCCCGCGGCGCCCGGGGCGCCCTTCGGGTAACAGGGAGGCCCGGGCCGCCCTTGGCGTGACTGGACGGCCCGGGCCGCCCCTGCAGGGTGACCCGCCCGCCCGTCGTGTGACGCCGCCGCCCGGACCGGCCGCCCCTCAGGCGAGCCTGAACGACGACACCGACTGCACCAGCTGCTGCGCCTGCTGCCGCAGGCTCGCGGCGGCGGCCGCGCTCTCCTCGACCAGCGCGGCGTTCTGCTGCGTCACCTGGTCCATCTGCTGCACCGCCTGCCCGACCTGGTGCACGCCCTGGCTCTGCTCGACGCTGGCCGACGTGATCTCGGCGACGATGTCGGAGACGCGCGCGATCGACTGCACGATCTCCTGCATCGTGGTGCCGGTGCGGTCGACCAGGGCGCTGCCCTGTTCCACGCGCTCGACGCTGGTGCCGATCAGCGCCTTGATCTCGCGCGCGGCCTCGGCGCTGCGCTGGGCCAGGGTGCGCACCTCGCCGGCCACGACCGCGAACCCGCGACCCTGTTCGCCGGCACGCGCCGCCTCGACCGCGGCGTTCAGCGCCAGGATGTTGGTCTGGAACGCGATGCCGTCGATCACGCCGATGATGTCGGCGATGCGGCGGCTGCTCTCGTTGATGCCGCGCATCGTCTCGACGACCTCGCGGACCATCGTGCCGCCCTGCTGCGCCACCTCCGAGGAGTTGGAAGCGAGCTGGTTGGCCTGGCGCGCGTTGTCGGCGTTCTGCCGCACCGTGGCACCGAGCTGCTCCATCGACGCGGCGGTCTGCTGCAGCGAGCTGGCCTGCTGCTCGGTGCGGCTGGACAGGTCGGCGTTGCCATTGGCGATCTCCGCGCTCGCGGTGGCCACGCTCTCGGCGTTTTGCCGCACCAGACGGACCGTCTGCGCGAGCTGATCCCGCATCCGGGCCATCGCGGCCATCACGCTGGCGCTGTCGCCGGCGCGCACCGGGATCGTGACCGCGAGGTCGCCCGAGGCGACCGCGTCGGCGGTCATCTTCAATTCGCCGGGCTCACCGCCGAGCTGGCGCATCACCCGCACCAGCCAGACCGCCAGGCCGAACATGCCGGCCGACACCACCAGCGCGAGGCCCACGACCAGGTTGCGCGCGAACACCGCCTCGGAGCGCACGCCGCCCAGCTCGGCCGCCAGTTGTTGGCCCTGGCGCTCCTTCTCGCGCGCCAGCGGGGCGAGCAGCGCGTTGCGCGCGCCGATGGTGCGGTCGACCAGGAACGCGAAGGCCTCGGCCTTGCGGCCCTCCTGGATCAGTCGCACGTTCTGGCCGCCGATCTCCCAGAACTCGCGCATCAGCGCCGGCATCGGCGTGAACGCGGCCTTGCCCTCGGGGGTGAACTGCGCCTTGCCGAACTCCTCCAGCCGGGCCTCGACCAGCTGCTTCTTGGCCAGCACGTCCGACAGCGCGGCGGACTGCTCGTCCGGCGTGCGCGCGAGGATCGCGTGGCGCAGCTGCAGCGAGGCGCGCGTGACGTTGAGCTCGATCTCGGCGATGCGCTGCAACTGCGGCACACGGCTGTTCTCGACCGAGGCGGTGAGCGTGGCCTGCTGGCTCATCAGGGCCCAGACGGTGACGGCCAGACCGGCCAGCGCGATGACGAGCACGGTGCAGGCGCCGTAGAGCTTCTGCGCCAGCGTGTAGCGGGACTGCGAGTGCACGGGGATCTCCTTGTTCGATGGCGCGCCTGCGCGGGCCGGGCCGCGCGGCGGGTTTTGACCATGACAAATTACGGAGCGCCGCGCCCGCCGTTGAGGCGACGAAACGAGGAAAACGACCGCATTTGCCCCTGCAGGGCTTGTGGATGAAGCGATCGGAGGTGTCAGGGTCCGGGATGCTGAGCCTGCAGCCGTGGCCGCTGTTGTCGGCAGGGCTGCGTCCTGTCCAGGACGCCCGGCGGGTTGGGCCCGCTCTGCCCACGCCGGCGAAAGCCGCGCTCAGGCGGCCCGCATCAGCGTGCTCTTGCCGAACAGGCTCTCGATCAGGTCGACCGCCAGCAGCGCCGTGCGGTTGCGGTCGTCCAGGGCCGGGTTGAGCTCCATCACGTCGAGGCTGCCCAGCCGGCCGCTGTCGGCGATCATCTCCATGCACAGCTGCGCCTCACGGTAGGTGGGGCCCCCGCGCACGGTGGTGCCCACGCCGGGGGCGATGTCCGGGTCGAGGAAGTCGACATCGAAGCTGACATGCAGGTGAGTGCCGGCGTCGAGCGTGGCCAGCGCCAGTTCCATCGCGTGCCGCATGCCCTGCTCGTCGATGAAGCGCATGTCGAACACCTCGAGGCCCTGCTGGTGGACGAAGCGCTTCTCGCCGGGGTCGACGCTGCGGATGCCGATCTGGCGCACCTGGCGCGGGTGCAGCGCGGTGCCGGCGTGGCCCGGGCCGGCGCCGAGCTCGACCAGCTCGCGCGGCCCGTGGCCGCACAGGCAGGCCACCGGCATGCCGTGCAGATTGCCGCTCGGCGTGAGCTCGCTGGTGTTGAAGTCGGCGTGGGCGTCCAGCCACAGCACGCGCAGCTTGCGCCCGGCCTCGCGGCAATGGCGTGCCACGGCGCCGATGCTGCCCACCGCCAGGCTGTGGTCGCCGCCCAGCAGGATCGGCAGCCGGCCGAGCCGCAGCTCGGCGAGCACCGCGTCGTGCACCGCGCGGTTCCAGGCCACGACCTCCGGCAGGTGCCGGTAGCCGTCCACCGGCGGGCGCCACGGGTTGGCCGGGCCGGCGAGGTTGCCGCGGTCGGCGACCTCCAGGCCGTGCGCCTCGAGCATCGGCTGCAGCTGCGCCACGCGCAGCGCCTCGGGGCCCATGCTCGCGCCGCGCGTGCCCGCACCGACGTCGGTGGGCGCGCCGATCAGGCTGATGCGGGGGCTGTCCATCGCGTCACGCCGCCGGGCCGGTCGCGGGCTTTGCGCGCGTGCCGTTGTCGAAGCCGTAGTGCAGGGCCAGCGCCTGCCAGGCCTCCTCCGCGGTCTCGACGTAGCGGATCAGCCCGACGTCGTCGGCGTGGATCATGCCGGTGTCCACCAGGTGCGGCAGGTCGATCAGGCGCTCCCAGAAGCGGCGCCCGAACAGCAGGATCGGCCGCGCCCGGCTCTTGCCGGTCTGGATCAGCGTCAGCGTCTCGAACAGCTCGTCCAGCGTGCCGAAGCCGCCGGGGAAGCACACCAGCGCGATGCTGCGCATCACGAAGTGCATCTTGCGCAGCGCGAAGTAGTGGAACTGGAAGCACAGCTCGGGCGTGATGTACGGGTTGGGCGCCTGTTCGTGCGGCAGCACGATGTTCAGCCCGATGCTCTTGCCGCCGACGTCGTGCGCGCCGCGGTTGCCGGCCTCCATGATCCCGGGGCCGCCGCCGGTGACGACGTAGATCGGCGTGGCGTGCGCCCGCGAGCGCTCCGTCACCAACGCCGCGAAGCGGCGTGCCTCGGTGTAGTACGCGCTCATCGCGACCGCGTTCTCGGCCCGCCGCAGGGCGGCCGCGTCGTCGGCGGCGCGCGCCGCCTCGAGGGCGCCCGCGGCGTCCTCGGGCGGCAGGATCCGCGCGCTGCCGAAGATCACGATCGTCGACTCGATGCCGTGTTCCTGCTGGATCAGCTCGGGCTTGAGCAGCTCGAGCTGCATGCGCACCGGGCGCAGTTCCTCGCGCAGCAGGAAGTCGGTGTCGGCGAAGGCGAGCCGGTAGGCGCTGCCGGGCCCGGCGTAGCGCGCAGCCGCGGCCTGCACGGCAGCCGCCCGTGCGGCTGCTGCGGCTTCCTGCTCCGCGCTCGGGAAGTTGCGCTCGGTGAGCGACGGGTGCGGCTTGGTTTCCATGCGGCAGGCTCGGTGGCGGGCGCGGCCGATCCCGGTCCGGTGGGGCGGCCGGCTGCGTACGGGGCGGTGCCGGCGGCGTGCCGGCCCGCGGCTACTTGGCAGGGGTGGCTTCGGCCTTGCGCTCGGCGGCGGTCTTGCTCGCCACGACCGGCAGGCCCCGCAGCTGGTTCAGCGCCTGCTGCAGCGGCCAGTCTTCCGCGCTGCCGAACTCGGGCAGCGGCTTGGGCGGCTCCTTGCTGCGCGCCATCTGTTCCTCGAGCTTGCGCCGCGCCTCCTCGCGCGCCTTGTCGCGCTCGGGGTCCTTCTTCTCGTCGGCGCCGCTCAGGTGCTTTTCGAGGTCGGCCTCGCGCGTGCGCAGCGCGGCGAACACGTTGCCCTCGGCGGTCTCGTCGAGGAACACGTCGGGCACGATGCCCTTGGCCTGGATCGCCTTGCCGGCAGGCGTGTAGTAGCGCGCGGTGGTGAGCTTGACGGCCGTCTCCGGCGACAGCGGCCGCACGGTCTGCACCGAGCCCTTCCCGAAGGTCTGCGCGCCCATGATCGTGGCGCGCTTGTGGTCCTGCAACGCGCCGGCCACGATCTCGCTGGCCGAGGCCGAGCCCTCGTTGACCAGCACGACGAGGGGCACCTTCTTCAATGCCGCCGGCAGCCGCTTCAGCGGGTCGGGGCCGCCGCGGCGCGTGTAGAACTCCGGGCTCGCGCGGAAGGTGGCGCGTGACTCGGGCAGCTGGCCGTTGGTGGTGACGACCACGACGTCGTCGGGCAGGAACGCTGCCGACAGCGCGATCGCGCCGTCGAGCAGGCCGCCAGGGTCGTTGCGCAGGTCGAGCACCAGGCCCTTCAGGTTGGGGTCCTGCTGGTACAGCTCACCCACCTTGCGGACGAAGTCGTCGACCGTGCGGTCCTGGAATTGGCTCACCCGCACCCAGCCGTAGCCCGGCTCCACCATGCGCGCCCGCACGCTCTGCATGCGGATTTCCTCGCGCACGATGGTCACCGGGAAGGTGCGGCTCTCGGACTTGCGGAACACGGTCAGGTTGACCTTGGTGTTCGGCTCGCCGCGCATGCGCCGCACCGCCTGGTCGACCGACAGGCCCTTGACCGGCGTGTCGTCGATGCGCGTGATCAGGTCGCCCGGCTTGAGCCCGGCACGGAACGCCGGGCTGCCCTCGATCGGCGAGACGACCCGGACGACGCCGTCCTCCATGCCCATCTCGATGCCGATGCCGACGAACTTGCCGCCGGTGTTCTCGCGGAATTCGCGGAAACTCTTGCGGTCGAAGTACTGGGAGTGCGGGTCGAGGCCGCCGACCATCCCGGAGATGGCATCGGAGATCAGCTTCTTCTCGTCGACCGCCTCGACGTACTCTGACTTGACGATGCTGAACACCGCCGCGAGCTGCTGCAGCTCTTCGAGCGGCAGTGGCGCCAGCGAGCTGCGTGCCACCGCGGTGAGCTGCATCGTCGTCAGCGCGCCCGCCACGGCGCCGATGGCCAGCAGGCCGGCTACCTTCAGCTTCGAACCCATCTCGGACGCGCCTTTCCAGCCACCGTGGAACCGGGGCCTTCGCAGACTCGCAGTATAGGACCGGGTCGGCCGTTGCATCGCGCGCAGGGAGACCGGTTCCGCCACGGATGGCGCACCCGGTTGGGCGGCCGGCGGTTGCGGCGGCTCGCGATCCTGCGGCGGCTCGCGATCCGGTGGGGCTTGGCGGGCGCGCGTCGCCGCCGACCCGGGCCGGGCGCTAAGCCGCCTCGCGCGAGAAGGTGACGACGTGGTCGACCGCGGGGCGGATCCCGATCCACTCGCCAAGCTGGTGGTCGTGGTGCGACGGCACGTGGGCCAGCACCCGCTCGCCGCTGGGCAGGCGCAGGGTGTAGAGGAACTCCGAGCCGCGGAACGACTTGCGCTCGATCAGCGCCTTCACCGGGCTGGCGTCGTCGTGCAGGATGTCGTCGGCGCGCAGCAGCACGTCGCATTCGCCGGCCGGGTAGGCGTCGGGCATGGGGCAGTTGTCGACCTCGTGCAGCTCGCCCAGCGGCGTCTGCACGCACTGGCCGTGCTCGCACTGCACGATCCGCGCCGGCGTGAACACGCCGTGGCCGATGAAGCCCGCGACGAAGCGCGTCAGCGGCCGGTGGTACAGCGCATAGGCGTCGTCCCACTGCTCTAGGCGGCCGCGGTTCATCACGCCGATGCGGTCGCCCACCGCGAAGGCCTCGAACTGGTCGTGCGTGACGAGCAGGGCGGTCGTGCCGCTGTCCTTCAGGATGGCGCGCACCTCCTGCGCCAGCCGCTCCCGCAGGTCGACGTCCAGGCTGGAGAAGGGCTCGTCCAGCAGCAGCAGCCGCGGCCGCGGGGCCAGCGCGCGCGCCAGCGCCACGCGCTGCTGCTGACCGCCGGACAGCTGGTGCGGCGCGCGCCGGCCGGCGTGGGCCAGACCCACGAGCTCAAGCATCTGCTGCACGCGGGCCTCGCGCTCCGCACGCGGCCAGCCGGCAATGCCGAAGGCCACGTTCTCGGCCACCGGCAGGTGCGGGAACAGCGCGTAGTCCTGGAACACCATGCCCACGCGCCGCCGCTCCGGGGCGACGTGCACACCGGCGGCGGCGTCTGACAGCACCTCGCCCTCGATGGCGATGCGCCCGCCCTGCAGCCGCTCCAGGCCCGCCACCGCGCGCAGCAGCGAAGTCTTGCCGCAACCCGAGGGCCCGATCAGCACGCCGATCTCCCCGGCGGCCAGCCCGAGCGACACGCCATCGACGGCGGCGCGGCCGGCAGCAGCCCGGGGATAGCGCAGCGAGACCGAAGCCAGTTCGAGGAACATGCCTCGATCATAATGCGAGGATGAAAATGGTTCGCATTCCGCGAGTTCGCCTTGCTGCAGGCGGGGCCGCGAGCCTGGGGTGGCGGGGGTGGGCCGGCTGGGGCGGCGCCGCCGCCTGGCGATGCGCGCGCTGCTGACCGCGCTGTGCCTGGCGCTGGCGCTGCCGGTGCTCGGCGTGCTGGGCGCCTGGTTCGCCTTCGACGCTGCGGCCTGGGCCGTGCTGCGCCATCAGGCTGCCACCGTGCTGCCCGAGTATGCGCTGCAATCGGCGCTGCTGGCGGCGGCGGTGGCGCTGGGCGTGATGCTGGTGGGCGCGTTGACCGCATCGCTGGTGGCGCTGACCGATTTCCCCGGCCGCCGCGTCTTCGAGTGGGCGCTGCTGCTGCCGCTGGCCATGCCGGCCTACGTGCTGGCCTACGCCTGGACCGACGCGCTGCAGTTCGCGGGCCCGATCCAGTCCGCGCTGCGCGATGCCTTCGGCTGGCGCGGCGCGCTGTGGCCCGACCCCCGCAACGCCTGGGGCGCGGCGCTGCTGTTCGTGCTGTGCCTCTATCCCTACGTCTACCTGCTGGCGCGCGCGGCCCTGGCCGAGCGCGCGGTGCAGATGATGGAGGCCGCGCGGCTGCTCGGTGCGCCGCTGGTGCGGCGCGTGCGCGAGGTCGCGCTGCCGATGGCCCGCCCGGCGCTGGCGGCGGGCACCGCGCTGGCGCTGATGGAGGTGCTGGCCGACTACGGCGTCGGCTCGTACTTCGGCCTCAGCACCTTCAGCACCGGCATCTACCGGGCCTGGCTGGTGATGAACGACGCGGTGGCCGCGGCCCAGCTGGCCTCGGTGCTGCTGCTGGTGGTGGCGTTGCTGCTGCTGGCCGAGCGCGCCGCGCAACGCCGGTTGCGCTGGGCGGCCAGCCGCGCCGGTCCGCAGCACTCGGCCGAGGCACGGCCGGTCGTTCTGCACGGCGGCGCCGCGGTGGCGGCATGGCTGGCCTGCGCGCTGCCGGTGGCCCTGGGCTTCGTGCTTCCGGTGCTCTGGCTGCTGCGGCTGCTGTGGCAGGAGGCCCGGGGTTCGGAGTTCGGCCTGCCGCTGGCGCGCTTCGAGCAGTGGGCGCTGGCGAGCCTGCAGCTGGCGGGGACGGCCGCGCTGCTGGCGACGCTGCTGGCGCTGGCGCTCGGCTTCGCGCTGCGCAGCCGCCCTGGAGCACTGCTGGGCGGGGCCGCGCGGATGCTGTCGCTCGGCTACGCGGTGCCCGGCGCGGTCATCGCCGTCGGCGTGCTGCTGCCGGTGGGCTGGGTGCAGGCGCGCTGGCCCGACGCCGGCCTGGCCGCGCTGGCGACCGGCACGCTGGCCGGCCTGGTCTACGCCTGCCTGACGCGGTTCTCGGCCGTCGCCCTGCAGTCGGTGGAAGCGGGCTACGCCCGCGTGCCGCTGAGCATCGACGAGACGGCGCGGCTGCTGGGCACCAGCCCGGCGCGGGTGTTCGCGCGGCTGCACCTGCCGTTGATGCGACGCTCGGCCTTCGCCGCCGCGCTGCTGGTCTTCGTCGACGTCATGAAGGAACTGCCCGCCACGCTGGTGCTGCGCCCCTTCGGCAGCGACACGCTGGCGGTCGTCGCCTACCAGTTCGCCCGCGACGAGCGGCTCGCCGAGGCCGCGTTGCCGTCGCTGGCGATCGTGGCCGTCGGCCTGCTCCCGGTGGTGCTGCTGAGCCGGGCGATCCGCGCGCGCTGAACCTCCCGACCGTGAAGGCGTGCACGCCTTTGCGCGCGGCGGCGCCCGCCGGCCGTCGCACCCCGCGTCCGCGCGCTTGGCGCCCGCGCCGCGCCGGGCCGACACTGCGACCGAAGCCGCAGCCGGGTTGCCGCGGAGACCGGGAGTCGCGATGTTCGAGAGCCTGCTTGCCGCCGGGGTGTCCGACCCTGGCGCCCCGCGCTGGGGCGCCGTGCGCCATGCGCCGCGCGAGTGCGACCGGGCCCTCAGCGGGACGGCCCGGCGCTGGCTGCGCGGGTTGCCGCGAGGGGTGTGGCCGCTGCACCTGTGCGAACGCCACCCGCGGCTGGCCAACCGCGTCGCCTTCGGCTGGCAAGACCGCCAGCGCACCGGGGCGCTGCTGGACGACCTGCTGCACGACCGTCGCGGTGGACGGCACGGGTTCGCGCCCGAGGTAGTGCTCGAGCTGCAGCGGCTGCGCCAGCACCTGCAGGCGCCGGAGGCCGCAGGGGCCGGCGTTGCCGAGAACCGGTGGCAGGCGCTGCAGCACTCGCTGCGCGGCGGGCTGCGGCGCGCGATCGGCCGCGTAGGCCGCGCAGGCCGCGTAGGCCGCGCAGGCCGCGGCGATTAGGCCCCGCCTCGGGCGTGGCCCGGTGCGCACCCGACGCGTCGCCTCGTGCGCAACGCCGCGAAATCGACAGGGAGCCCTCCGGGCGGCCGGCTGGCGGCACGGCGGCTCCCGAGCGGATTCCCCCGGGGCGCCGTGCCCCCGGCGCCTGTGCCCCCAGCCCTCGAAACCGATTCCCCCAGTTTGTGCCCCACGCCCCTCGGATCCTGGCACACCCTAACGGACGCCTGCGAACGCTAAGACTTTGATTTCTTTAGGGAATCGGGCTGCAAGCGGAGGCCGGCAAATGCTGGCGAGCACATGGATGGCCCCCCCGACAGGAATCGAACCTGTATCTGGCGCTTAGGAGGCGCCCGTTCTATCCGTTGAACTACGGCGGGAGTGCGCCCGCCGCGGCCGCACTTCAGCGCGCCAGGGCGGGAGCGGATTTTGGCACGCTGGCGCCGGCGGGCGTCTCCTGCAGCCGCCAGACCCAGATCACGTCGAGCGAGTTCTCCAACCCGCTCTGCGCGCGCACGGTGAGCCGCTGCGCGGCGCGGTAGATCAGCTGCCAGGTGCCCGTGGTGGCGTTGACGCCGCGCTCGTAGCCGACGAACCAGCGCCGCGAGAGCTGCTTGCCCAGCGTGATCACGGTGTCGCGCACGTCGCCCTCGCGCTGCGCCACGGTCAGCTCGTCGATGCCCAGTTGCTTGAGCAGCGCGTCCGTCGGCGCGGTGCCCTCGCCGGCCAGCAGCGCCAGCGCCGCGCGCTGCAGCAACGCCATGTCGTTGCGCCCCAGGCCCCCGCTGGCGCGGCCGAGCATCAGCCACGACAGCTTGTCCTGGTCGGGCAGGTCGGGCTCGGACCACAGCCGCACCCGCGGCGCCAGCGCGCTTCCACTGATCAGCACGCCGACGCGCTGGTCGATGTTCGGGCGCACGGCCAGCACGTCCAGCCGCGGGTTGTCCGGCGGGCCCTGGAAGGTCACGGTCCCGCGCGCGATCTCCAGCTTCTGCGCGTAGGCGGCGTAGGTGCCGCTGCGCGCATCGATCGCACCGTTCACGGCCAGCCGGCCGGCGGGGTTCGTGATGCGCAGGCTCCCGGCCAGCCGGGTGTCCAGCCCGTGGCCGCGCACCAGCAACTGCTCGCCGAGGTCGACTGCGACCTGCATCGAGAAGGCGCGCCGCGCCCGCGGGCTCGGCTCGGCGCCGGTGGCGCCCTCGAGCGGGCGCTCGCCGACGATGACGTCGTCGGCGAGCGCCGGCGCATCGGCCTTGCCGACGTCGAAGAAGCCCTCGTCGACGCGGAAGGCGCCCTCCAGCCTGCCCGCGTCCTGGCTCAGCACCAGGTCGGCGCGCCCGCTGGCCGTGAGCTGGCGGTCGACGCGGCCGATCAACCTGAAGCGCTCGGCCACCAGCTGCAGCTGCGCGCTCGGGCTGCTGCCCAGCAGCGCGCCGCCGGTCACGGTGACGCGGCCATCGCCACCGCGCGCACTGGCCTGCTCGATGCGCGCGCTGTCGCCGTCCAGCCGCACGCGCAGCTGGCCATCGCTGACGTTGACGCCCTGCAGCAGGCTGCGCACGCCGATGCCGCTGCCGGTCAGCTCGCCGGTGTAGGTGGGGGCGCCGAGACGGCCGCCGACGCTGGCCGACGTGCGCAGCTCGCCGGCCAGCCGCCAGCCCGGCGGCACCCAGGCGCTCCAGATGCCGATGTCGGCGACGCGGGCCTGGATCCGGCCGTCGATCGGCGCGTCCGCGCCGGGCCAGCGTGCCGCCGGATCGGTGCGGGCGCGCACGCCACCGCGGATCTCGCCGAGGCTGCGGCCACTGAACTGCGGCACGAAGTCCCACACGCCATCGCGTGCGGTCAGCGCGAGCCGGAACTGTGACAGCCCGAACGGCTGCGATCCGTCGCCGCCCTCGAGCTGCAGGTCACCGCCGCCGCGCTCGAACACGAGGTCGGCCTCGAAGCGCTCGGCGGCCTTGATCGCCACGCGGGCAGCGAGCGTCAAGTCGCCGCGCCAGCCCATGTCGGGCTGCACGCGGGCGAGCAGCGGAGCCAGCGCGAACGGCTCGATGTCGGCACGCAGCTCGAAGTCGGCGCGCGGCCGCGTCAGGTCGGCCTGCACCGCGTCCCAGCGCAGCACGATGCCGTCGGCCAGCCGGACCCGGCCCGGATCCGCGCGCAGCGCGGCCAGCGCGCCCAGGTGGTCGAACTGCAGCTCGGCGCGCAGCCCGCGTGCGTCGAACCAGGCGCCGGCAGGCGCCGGCTTGCCGGCCTCGCGCGTGCCGATCGACAGCTGCTCGACGTGCGCAGCCCAGCGGGCACCGCCGCCGTCCGCGGGCTGCCAGCGGCCGTCGGCCCGCAGCTGCACACGCGTGCCGTCGTGGGGCGCGAGGCCGAACAGGCGGTCCAGCGGCGGCGCCAGCGCCACCGGCAGCTCACCGTCGAGCTCGATCCGGTGCGAGCCCAGCGTCCCGCGCAGATCGGCCACCAGCCGGTCCGCGCGCTGGCCGGCCAGCGCCAGGCCGGCGACGTCGGCGCTCAATGCCAGCGGCGCCTGGGCTTCCCGTTGATCCAGCCGCAGCGCCCAGCGCAGTTCGCCGCGCTGCAGGGACAGCGTGCCCGCCTGCAGCTGCTCGACGCTGGCGCGACCCTCGGTGGCCAGGCGCGGCCAGCGGCCTTCGGCCACCAGCGTGCCGTTGGCGCGGCCCTGCCGGGGCACCCAGTCGTCCAGCGCCGGGTGCAGCCGCGTCAGTGGCGCCAGCGCGGCCAGCCGCGGCGCCTGCACCTCCAGGCGCCAACGGTCGTCCTCGCCGTTGCCGCCGGGCTGGCCGCTGCCGGCCAGCGACAGCTGGTTGCCACCGAGGTCGACCGTGGCGCCAACGCGGCCGCGGCCGCTGCCGGCGCCGGTGCCGTAGTCGAGGTCGACATCGGCGACGAGCGGCACGCCGGCCAGCAGCGAGTCGTTCAGCCGCAGCCTGCCGTTGCCGGCCAGACTCGGCAACCAGGCGAGGGGCGCGAGGCGTGCTGCTGCCGCAGGCAGCCGCAGGTCGACCTGCCAGTCGGCGTTGAGGCGGTGGGGCCCCTTGCGCCAGGCGCCGCCCGCGGCGCCTGGCCACCAGGGCAGGGGATCGAAGCTGCGCAACGTGCCGGCGCTGCGCAGCCGCCACACCGCCGCGGCCGCGCCTGCGGCGGGCGCGCTCACGCGGTCGAGCGTCGCCTCGATCCCGGCGCGGGCGCTGCCCGCCGTGGCCAGAAGCCGCGGCAGCTCGAGCCGGCCGTCGCGGGCTCGCAGCGTCGTCGCCACGCGCACGGCGGTCGGCGTGCCGTCCAGTCGGCCTTCGAGCTCGGCCTCCAGCGCCGCCTGCCAGGGCGGCGCGGGGCCCGCAGCCGGGTCGGGCGAGGGCACGCCCTCGAGGCGTGCCTGCAGCGGCCCGGACAGCGTCATCGCCGCGGCACGGCCGTCCAGCCGCTGCGGCGCCACGCCGACAAGCCGCGCGTCGAGCGCCAGTGCATGACCCTCCCAGCGCGCCCGGCCTTCCACGCGTCCGGCCGCGCCGCGCGTGTCGGCGAGTTGTGCCACCAGCCGCGCGGCCTCGACGCGGTCGCGCTGGTCGAGGCGCCCGGCCAGCTCGAGCTCGAGCGCGGCCACGGGCAGCCGGCCTTCGTCCCAGCGGCCCGGGCGCGCGTTGGCCAGGGTGACGCTGCCCGCCACCGGGGCGTCGGCAGCGGG
>Ga0068877_10001317_pt1 | contig 20594 bp, 29 predicted proteins | sample NOAtaG_FD_66437 | JGI IMG/M metagenome (GOLD analysis project Ga0068877, IMG submission 66437) | Freshwater lake microbial communities from Lake Erie, under a cyanobacterial bloom - NOAA_Erie_Diel6S_1000h metaG | ecosystem: Environmental > Aquatic > Freshwater > Lake | place: USA: Ohio, Lake... | reverse complement strand
CTTTTGAAGGAGAAAAACGCATGAACTTCACACTTGAGCAAGCAATGGAAAAATTCCCACAGATCAAACATTGGCATGAGCAATACATGAAATCAAACACAACATTTGTTGATTTGTACGCAAGCGAGGCTGATACAGCAGAACTGTTGCGCTTAGGCCAAATGCCCAAACCTTTGCGCCTTGCTGCCGGACTGGAAAAGACGATGCAATGGCCTTTGCATGGCAAAGCTGCCGACTGCTTGCGTGAGATGTATGACTTGCTGCAAGGCTGCGAAACTGAGATGCGCTACGCAGGATGGGATAAACGGGAAGCCGACAACCCTGCAAGGAATGATGTGTACGAGGAAGTCAAAAGCCTTCTGGAAAAAAATATATGAGCAACGTCATCCCATTCAACGGCATCACAAAGCTCGACCTCAATCCGGACATCGTGCTGGAGAACACCAAGGGCAAGCTGGAAGGCTTTGTCATCTGCGGATACGACAAAGACGGCCAGGAGTATTTCGCCAGCACCTATGCCGACGGTGGCGATGTGCTTTGGCTGCTGGAGCGCATGAAGCTGCGCCTGCTGACGGTAGAGGTGGATTAACGCTTTCCAGCCCTATGCCTGGCGTTGGCATCAGCCTGCCACTGATCGCGGCACTCAGGGCCACAGAAGCGCCTGTCAGCGGCCACAGGCTCTTCGCAGTAGTGGCACAGGCCAGTCGGCTCAAGTCGCTGGTGCGGCTGCCTGGCGAAGGTAAGGCAGGCCTCGCGTTCTTGCTCTTCGCGTAGGGTGGCTTGATCGGAAATATCGGTCATAAAAAAGACCCGGCACAGAGGCCGGGGAATGCTGCCGAAGCAGCAGGGAGACAACCTGCTATCGCTTCATGGCTGCTGCAATGGATGGGGCCACCTTCTCAACGCTGCGGCCAACGACATACCCACCAAGGCCAAACTCGACAATGCTCCAGAGCTTGAGGTATTCAGCCTCTTGCAGCCCAGGAGCAGCCCAGCCAAACCACCTGGCCACGATCAGGCCGACAAACACCAGCATGGTAAGTGGTCGCCAGTTGGCCGCCAGCCAGTGCGTGCTGGCTGCCTCGGTCTTCACGATGTCAGCTTGCGCAACAAAGACAGCCAAGAAGGTTTGCACCTTTTGACGTTCTGCCTCATTTGCATCTGGCCAGAACTTGTCGATCAGAGTTTTACCGGCTTCGAGCGCCGCTGTCAGTGGATCGAGTGCCATTATGTGTACTCCCAGATCACGTTGGACGGAAGGCCATGGCCACCAAGGCCAAGGTGCACGAAGTTCTTTGCAATGCCGATGCGGTGGAATCCGTGCTTGAGCGCCAGGCGGATCAGGTCGAATCTGTCGCTGCCAGAGGTGCACGCAATATCGCAGCACATGCCACGGGTATGCTCGCCATCAGATCGGCCTTTCCTGGCCTCCACGGGGTGCGTTGGGTGCCTGTATCCGCTGGTGATGGTCATGGGCCGACAGTACTCTGTGCGCAGGGCCTGAAGGCGCTCCATGAAGTCAGGAAGCATTCCATTCAGGCCGGTGTGCTTGCAGTCGAACTCGGCCTTGGTGAAATTGGGGTAGTCCGACCAGTTCACTTGTCTGCCTTGCGGTCGATCTTTTCTTCGATGTGGTCAAGTTTCTGGAATATGCGATTCAGCGCGTCGTCGAACGAATCGCGCTTGACGTAGTTTCCAGCGACCAGCACCTCAATAGAGTTGACCTTTTCGGCCAGCGACTTGTCGGAGGACTGAAGGTCTTTGACTGCCTGCCAAACAGCGTTCAGTAGGAATCCGATCAGGCCACCAAAGCCTGCTAACAGCCAGTTGATGATGGTCTGATCCATGCGTTAGAGTCCTTGGCCGGGCGTGACGTAGACGGTAGTCGCGCCAGAGGCAAGACCGCTGAAGTAGGTGTCCTTGTTGAAGCGCAAGATTTCAACTGCACCAGGCACCAGCACGACGGCAGGCGATGGGTTTCCATCCACTGGAGCAACGGCATTGGCCTGGGCCGCAGCAGCAGTTGGGCCAGTGCCCAAAAACACCGTGTCACTGCCTGCATTCACGAAACGGTACTGGCCAGCATTCTGCGGGTTGAACTTCTCATAGACAGGGGCTTGGACGCCAGTGGGAGCGACAGCTGCAGCCGCAACGACGACGGTCTCGCCTTGCGGGTTAAATGCGATCTGAGAATTCGTTGACATATCAGACTCCTTTCGCAGCGATGGCTGCCTTGTATGCGTCGATCACTTCAGGGGTGTGCGTTGCAGCACAGATGGCATGAACGCGAGAATCTTCTGCGCTGTAGTCATCGCCAGGCGCTACGACGTGGCGATGGTATGTGCCACTGATTTGTTTTCCATCTTCCATGATTGCGGTCTTAGTGCGAACTTGCACACAGCCATTTTCCAAGACCTCAATGCGGTCAACAATTTCAATTTTCTCAAGCATGATGCTCTCCTAGTCTGACCCAAGAATCCACTTGGGCTTTGGTTTAACAATCGGTTGCGCCAGCAAATTCTGGCTGCGTTTTCAAGTGTTGATAGGCTTGGGCGAGTGGGTTTGCACCATCCAAGTCATACGGAGAATAAATGACGGTTTCATTGAATGGTTTGTTTGCTGTGCTTGCATAGCTTCGCACAAAAAAACTAACCTGATCTTTTTGAGTCAACGTCAGGTTTTCAACCCGGTGATAAGCATCCGTGCAGGTCAATCCATGAACGGTGGTTACAGTTTTTCTCAAAGCCATTTTCTATTCCTTCCAAAAATTATTTTCCGACCCAGCCAGTGTTTCCAGAACCTGACTGTTTGACGTACAAAGTCGTTCCAGCGCCACCGGCGTTGTTGCAATACAAAGAACCAGGGTCGGCTGTTACAACGCCTTCTGGTGATCCAGAGCCTACGAAAAGCCCTCGATCATTTCTTGTGCCACTGCTGGTAGACCAGCGAAGTCCACTTTCAGCATAAGCACGAAGGACTGACACAATTTCACCTTCGCCAGTTATCCATGCTTTGTCTGTGCCAAATGTATCACGGGCCGTATAAATCTTTGCGTTGCTTGTTGCTGTTGATTGGCCCGAGTGAACAGACTCACCTGCGCCGGTTGCAGTTTGCGCTTTATACGTTGTGCCTTGTCTGGTTACGTATGAGTTTGTGTCTCCAAGGTCGCTGATGTTGCTGTTTTGAATGGTAAAGCCGTTGCCAATGATTTGACATTCCCGCGAATTGGCTGTGAATTGAATCTCGTATGTGCTTTGGCTAACAGATCGTTCAAGTCGAGGATGAAAAATAATGTTGTTGTCACCATTGATGACAGCAGCAACAGCCAGCAAAGAATTGTCTTCCAGTGATGGGCTAAAAAATCGGTTGTTGTTGTTACGGTAAACGCCGTCATAGTCCAAATAAATATTGGTCGTTGTAACGGCGGGGTAGCCGGAACTGTGATTGAAGCTGCCGCCAAAAAACAAGTTTTCGTTGACGTATCCACCGGCAGTTCCGTCTGCCTGAATCAGCAAATTGGTACGGTTGTCGTGCAGTTGACCAAAATGGGTTTCGTTGTAGCTAACTCCACCGTTTCCTTGGTCGGCGAAAACATAAACACCTTGCACAAAATTTGTAACAGATCGAATGTCAATGTATGACCAGGCAATATTTCGCAATTGAACGCCGACAGATGTCCCAGCAGTGTCAACAGTTGTGCGGCTTACCTTAATTCCGGTGACTCGATAGCCAAAGCGGTTTGCTGATGCGCTGCCGATACGAATCGCAGGCTGACCGCCAGCAGTCACAAAGGAGCCAATGAACTCCATTGTTGAGTAATTCGGTAAATCAAAAATCGCCGTGTTGCTGATCGTGTATTCGCCAGCAGGAATGACCAGTTTGGGACGGGTCATCGTATTGCACTTGGCAACAGCAGCAACGATTGCCGCATCGTTTGTTGCTGCGCTTGCAGATGGGCTTGCACCAAAGTCAACAATGTTGACAGGCGCAGCCTCAATCATTGAGTATGATACTTTTGTAAGGCTCATTGGTTTACCTTAAACGTAATACGTCAAGCTGAAATTGAACGACACAGTTGCCGAAAAATCAGATGCCACCGCCAAAGCAGACGACCCTGCCGAGTTCTTCACGCCTTGCAAACTAGACCCGTTTGTTCTAAACATTCCATAACTGGCGATAAAAGTTAAAGCGCCTACCCAATCACCCTCAATAAAACACGAGGCTCGTTGATAGGCGTCATTTGGGTCAGCAGATGCGTAAGGCAACCCACTAATTGAAACTGCGCTTGCACCACTTGCACCACTGAAATGCAATTTGCCTGTGATATGCACAAGGTTGCCGACCTTTGTATATTTTCCGGTTTGCGTGATGTAAGTCGGTGAGCCGAAACCAGACACGGCTGGCGTCCAGGTTCCTTCCTCATAATCATTCAACAACTCACTTGTCATTCCAGCAGGATGTGGCGTAGCAGAAAAATCAATGCCTTTGCCAGATGTGCCGATGACGAGGTTGCCATTGACGATTGTCTGATCGCCTGTACGTGTTGATGGGAATCCAACTGTTTTGAGCATTGCTTTCTCCTTAGATCAGGAATTCGATAACGGATGTGGCTGGTGGCGCTTCTGAGAACGTCACATTCCCGCCGGACACTGTGTAGGTGTTCTGATTCTGGTACACGCCGTTGATGTAGATGGCCGATGGTGTAGACGAGACAGGGAAGATCAACTGCACACCGTCGCCTGTTGCGTTTGTGGCAACAGTGCCAGAATCTATGTTGCCATTAAACGAGGTGTAGACCACGCTTCCCTTGCTGTCCAGCACCTGGATGCTGTAGTCGCTGCCAACGTAGAAGCGCGATGGGGTGCCCTGGTAAACAGGGTATCCATTAAGCGTGCGGATTGGCAAAGCTGCTGGGATGGTTAAGGCTGAATCCCAATAGACTGCGATCGGATTAACTTGTGGGCTGAGATTTACTGTGCCAACCCAGATGTAACCATTATCCAAAGGCTGTCCGTCAGCACCTGCAAATGCCGGATAAGGCGGTTTGATTGAAAGTGCGGACATTACTGGTTCTCCTGGTCGAATTGCTCCTGGGCCTGCAGCGATTGAACGATGAACTTCTCACGCGCACTCATTTCGCGTGGGAGTTTCACCGCGTCGGCAAACTTCTGGAAAGATTGTGACATCAAGACAGCCTTTACGGTAGCCTTGGATGGTTGGTTGCCTGTGGAAACTGTCTCGACAGCCAGACGCTGAAACTCAGGCGATGAGATCAGCTCATCGGCTGCTTTCAGTGCGCCAGGCTTGGTCTTGGTCAGCGCAGCGGCCAGGCTGGACGCAATGCCAGCACCAGGCAAGCCGACAGCAGATGTGGCCGCCTCGATGGGCAGGCCGACTGCAGCACGCTTAGCCACGCCGTAGATGTTGGTCAGCAGGTTATCAGCACCTTGCAGCTCTTGCTGGACAGCCTGGATGCGGCCAGTGGTGATACGCTCGCGGGTGGCCTTGCTGACGTTGCTGGCCACACGGTACAGGTCGGACAGCTGCTTGCGTGCAGGCTGCGGAAGGTTGGCCATCAGGGCAGCATAGGCCTGCTTGTTGGCCAGCAGGCCTTCATACCACTTGGCGTAGGTGTTGAAGTTCAGAGCTCCATTCTGGGTTGCCTTGCCGAAGGCGGTGTTCAGAGCCGAGGCCGTGACCATCTGGCGCATGTCCTTCGGGATGGCGGTCAGAATCTTGGCCAGCTTGTCGGAATCGCCTTTGGTCAGGGACATGGTGGCCGATTCCAGCTTGCCCACCAGGCTCTGGTCGAGCTGGCGGCCGAACAGGGACACCATGTCATCTTCAAAGCCCTTGCGCATCTGCACCAGGCTCTTGGCCAGGCGGTAGCTTTCACCTTGGCCAGCGCCTTGGGCCAGTGCGAACTGGTCATCATCGATCAGGCGGTAGAGCTGCTTTGCAAGGCCGGTGTCAGCATCAGCGAACGGGCCAGCCTGGCGTGCGGCTGCGCCAACATCGCGCCGGACGTCATCGATCAGGGCATAGGTCGGTGCACGGGTGCCGATCACATTGCCAGCATCGTCCTTGATGGGCTTAGGCGTCAGCTTGCTGCGCACCATCTTCTCCAAGGCCGACAGGTTTTCAGCGCCGTCCAGGTCATCGGCGCGACGCTGCACAAATTCCAGCACGTTGGTGGCCTCGCCACGGGTCTGCGACGGAATCTGCGTGCGCAGCGCCTTGTAGGCGTCGTCTGCCTGGTTGGACAGGTTGGTCACGGTCTGGTCGAGCTGCGTGCGCACGGCCTGGTTGAGCTTGCTCAGGTCGGTCGTGCCGCCAATCTCGTTGATCAAGCGGTCGGCACGCAGGCCAACTTGCTCGAGGCCCTGAATCTCGGCTGCGCGGGTCTGGCTGCCAGGAATGGACTTCACAGCCTGGGCCAGCTCGCGGTAGGCTTGGTTTGAGGTCAGGTGGTCGGGCTGCAGGTATTCGTCGATGCCAAGGCGTCGGGCAGCCTCCAGCACCTTCGGGTCTGGCGCGGCCTGGCCAGCCAGCACGGATGTGGCTCGGGTTGCGCCCATGCCACCCTCAGCGGCCGTGCGTGCGGTCGTGGCCAGCTCCTGCGGGGTCATGGCGGCAGCTGGAGCAGCCGGTGGTGTGACTTGCATGGCAGAAGGCTGGACTTCAGGCGCGGCAGCGGCAGCACGGATAGGTGCAGCAGGTGCAGCTGGAGCCATTGCCGTGCCCATTGGAGCACCAGCAGGAGCCGCAGGGCCAGCAGCAGGTGCAACGGGCGCACGGGCAGCGCGGACGGCCTGCACGCCGCGCACAGTGGCCGGGAGGACTGGAGCCAGCGCAGCAGTCGTGGCCACCTCGCCAGCGTCGAATCGTCCGCCAGTGGCAGCCTGTGTGGCCTCGATGGCGGCCTGGGTTCCACCAGCAGCAGCGGCCATGCCGGGCAGCGTGGTGGCACGGCCAGCCGGGGTGAAGGCGGCCAAAGCGCCAGCAGCGCGGGGAATGTCGCTCACCTGGAAGCCAGGCTTGATGGCGTACAGCTGGCCGTTGATCGACGACTGCAGCACGAAGTTGCCCTTCTCGTCCTGGCTGACTTGCACGCCAGGGAAGTTGGACTGGATGACCTGCACAGTTTCCTGCGGGTTGGTCATCATCGTACCCAGGGCCGACTTGAAGCTGGCCATGCTGAAGGTGTTGAGCTCGGGCATCGATGCCCAGTCAGGCAGGGCTTGAGTTGTGGGCGTTTCGCGCTCAGTGCCAGTGATGGCTTCTCGGATGCCGCCAAGCACGCCCAAGGCCTCGGTGCCTTTGAGCTGCATGCCAGCCGGTGCACGCACCATGCCGTTCTTGACGTCGGCCTCCAAGTCCATCATTTCCTGGCGGGTCATGCGGCCGGTGTTGTAGGCTTCGACCACGGCAGGCGGTAGCTCAGCGACCTGCGTGCTGGGCTTTGTGCCTTGTGCTGGCGCAGGCTGCTGGCCGCGCAGGGCAGCGCCACGGGGCAGCATGATCGCGCCGGACTGGACGTCGGCCTCGAACTCTGCCGCCTCTTCAGGCGTCATCTGGCCGGAGCTGTAGGCGTTAAAGATGTTTTGAATCGAGCCAGGGGCCATAGCAGGGCCACCAGCAGCAGCGCCAGCACCACCTCGGGCTGCCATGACGCGTTGAAACGTGCTGTCCCCACCTCCGGGGAGCGTGGCTTGTTGCTCTTGGCCGACACCGGCAGTCACGCGCTCAATGTAGGACTTCGTGCGAGGCCCCCAGTTTTTCGGGTCGGTGCCACCGTGATACTCGGCAGCGGCCAGCTTGATGTCGCCTTTGTTGCGCTGCAGGGATTCCTTGAGCAGCAAACCAGCAGCCTCGGCAGCGTTTTGTGGGCTGAGGTAGGCGTCGACGCCGTACTTGTCCAGCACAGCCTTGCGGGTGGCCGGGATGATCTGGAATGGCGTCTTGGCATTGGCCTCGGACACCTGGTCAGCATTGCTGCGCTCGCCATAAAGCAGCACCGACTTGAGCAGACCAGACGGCAGGCCGAGCTTCTGCTCGGTGCTGGACGCCAGGTCAGACCAGAACGGGTCTTTGTAGCTGTTTGGGGCTTGTGTCGCCATCTGTTGTCCTTATTGACCAGGGACTTGGAAGGTGCCGCTGCCCATGGTGCCGGGTGCAGGAACTTGGCCAGTTTGCGGGTTGGCCCAGCGCATGTAGCCACGTTGGCCAGTGACCACGTTGGCCTGCTGTGCAGCCAAGCCCTGGGCACGTTGCTCGCCGTACTGGCGCATGAAGTCCACGAAGGTCGTGCCAGCAGGCACCTGGATGCCGCCGATGTTGATGTCTGTCTTGGCGCGGCCAAGTGAGCCGGTCGAGTTGACCCATTCGGCCTCGGCAGATTTTGCCGCAGCCTCAAATTGCTGCAGTTTGGCCATGCCACGCAAGAACGACCCAATGGTCTGCGCGTTGGCAGTCTCCTCGGGAAAACCCTTAAGAGCCATCTGAATGTCTTTGTCGGTTGCAGGGCCAGGTGGGAGGGACTTGATCGCCTGGGTGTTGCGCAGGCGGGTGTATTCCTGGCGCATCTGCGTCCACTCATCCTGGCGGCCGGTTGCACCTGCGAACCATTCGCTGGCTTTTGTCAGTGCACCCTTGCCGCCCTGCGCGGATTCGATGCGTCCTGCCAGATCAAGCATTCGGCCAGCAGACTGCTCAGAGCCGACCGAAGCGATGGTGGCATCGTTCACGATCTTGCGTGCGTCTGGGTCGAGCTTTGTTCCAGCCTGGCCAAGTTCAAACAGCTTCATCTCGACGTCCGTCTGCAACCTGTCGCGGTCAAGTGCCAGGCGGCCAGAGCGATCTGCGATCTGACTGTCGATGTTGCGAATCTGTGCGCCTGTGTTGGCGTTTTCCAAGGCCAAGCGGGTCGGCGTGTTGGCCGTGATCAGCTCTTTCTCGGTCGCGCCAGCCTCGCCAGTGCGAATCTCAGCCGGAGCCTTGAGCGCCTTGATCGAGGATTCCAGCACCTTGTCGCCACCAGGCAAAGTGCCAAGCATGATGCCAAGCGTTTTTTGTGCCGTGTTCGGATTCATTTCGGCCAGCTGCGCATAGGTCTCAAAGGTTCGAGCCTTATCAACACGGCCAGCATTACGTTCAGCCTCGGCACGCTGCTTGAGCAGATCAATGCCGACTTGTGGTGCGCCAGAAGTGAAAGCGGAAACCACCTGACCACCGAAGCGCAGCTCGGAATCCTGCTGTTCCTTGTTGAGCGTGTCCCAATTCGCACGGATGCTGGCCGCTTCTTTTTCTGGCAGCAGCATGGCCAAATTCGTGAAGTCGCGTGCGGTTGGATTGGGATTGCTCATGAGTGCCTTGTAGCCCTGATTGAGCATTTCCTGGCGCTGCATTGCTTGTTGCTGCGCCTGTTGCTTGGCGATCTGTTCCTGCCGGAAGGCCTCGGAGGTCATGCCGATCTGGTAACCGCGCAAGGCCTCCACGAACGGCTGAGCGACATTGATCGAATAGTCTGGAAGTGTTGCCATGTCAGAACCCTGCCATTTGTGCTTGCAGCATCGAAGTCTGCTGCGAACCAGGCGTGGTTCCAAACTGCGATGCGATGTTTTGATTCGCCAGGGCTTGGCGGCCAAAGTACTGGCCTGCAACGTTCGACAAGCCGCTGATGGTCTGGCCGTAGGCTTGTGCCTGGCCAAGAGCGCCAGCAGCCTGAGCTGCGCCTTGCTGGCCGAGCAGATTGGCCACATTCGTGCCCATTGCTTGGCCTGCGGTGCCAACACCAGCAGCAGACTGCTGGCCGAGTGAAGTCAAGCCACCGAGGCGGCTGTATTGCTGCTCGATCAGGCTGGACAAAAGCTGTGGACGGAACTGTGCAAGTGCTGCTTGGACGTTTCCGCCACGCAGGCCACCAGTTGCTGAGGCGCGTTGAAGAATTGCCTCTTCGCCTTGTCGCGCAAGCGCTTGGAATGTCTCGCCACCTCGGATGCGCTCAATGGCTGCACGTTCAGCCTCAGGGCCTTGCATGCCAAGAAGTGCCTGCTGTTGCGCAAGCGCAGGCTCGCCAACAGCCACAAATGGCTTGAGAAGCTCTTGAATTTTGTCAAACTGACGACGCTGTTCTGCGATGCCAGCTTCAGCCGAACCGGCCTGTGCAGCAGCCGCGTCACCAGCAGCCTCTGCGCCCATATAACCTGTGACGAGCGTAGCTCCAGCCACAGCAACCAAACCCCATGTCATTTCAGAACCTCCTGTTGAGTTGGTGCACCAAGACCCAGAATCTCCGGGTCGATGTGCTCAGCTTCAATTACTGCCAAGTCTTGCGAGTCGTTCTTGTTGACATGCACGGTCACGAATTGCGTGTCCTCCAAAGCAAGAACCACACGTTTGACGCCAGCGGGGGAAATTGAAATGTGTCCAGCCTCCACCACCATTCGTCCAAACTCGCTGATGACTTCAGCCTTACCTTTGAGCACCAGCAAGAAATGCTCGTGCTTGTGGATTTTGCCGACCATCAACATGCCAGCAGGCACGACCAACTCTCGAAGGTACATGCCTGGCGCAAAGAAATGACGGGGTTCTGGCTGCTCTGACTGCAGTGGAAGCATTGCCTCTTGCAGCCGCTGGATTTTTTCACGAGTTGGTGCCAAAGCCTCTACGGCTTCGACTTCGTGATTTTCCGAGACAGTCAGCATCGTTTCTTCATCCTTGGACGAGTGAGCTACTGGCTGCTCGGACGGCTCAGTAAGGCTATTGTCCCACATTTGCATTGCCTGTCAATCCATCTCAAAGTCGCGCTCTTCCCAGGCTTGGCAGGAACGCAGATCGTGACAGATGAAATCGAACTTGCGGCAGAAGCCACGGAAACCAGCGTCGGTGTCCCAATCGTTGCGCGGGATGCGCTCCATCAAGGCCTGCTTGTAGGTGCTGTTGTCGTAATACTCGCAGTTCGAGCAGCGACGACGACGGGCCTCTTTCTCGTCCACCTGCATGGCTTTGCCAAGTGCCACCCAGTAGACCTTGTTGGCCGTTGGCTCGTCGCTTGGGTTTTCAGGGCCGAGCATCCAGTCATCGATCACCACCTGGGTGTTCTTTTTGTTCTCGGCTGCCGTGATGAACGGCATGGATTCTGGCAGGCCGGTGAAGCCAGCCATCATGATCTTTGGCATTTCCATGGTGGTCTCCTTAAGTGATTTCACGGCCAGAGGCGCGGATGGTCAGGGCTGTGGCCGTACCAGTAGTCGAGATGAACCCACCATTGGCAAGCACTTGGCCAACCAGCTCTGGGAAGGTGTAGGTCTCGTCCGGTGCAATGGCGCGGCTGTCCACGATCAGGTTGGTCGGGCCTGCGCTGCCTCCGCTGCTCACCAGGTGCACGCTGATCACAGCATTGCTGGCGCTGGTGTTGGTTGCGGTGAATTTGTCGATGATGGCCGTGCAGTTGGTGGCGGTGTATTGCGTGGTCTGCGCCGCCTCCATCTGCTTGGAGCCAATGAGGGGTTTTGCTGTGACTGCCATGGTTTCTCCTTAGACGGCCTCTGCGCCGCTTGCTGTGATTGTCAGGCCTGCTGACGCCGCCTGCACCTGGATGGTTTCGCCTGCGTTCATGACTTGCACGCCGTTGTACTGCAGGGCGTTGTTTGCCGGGACGGATACGTCGTACAGGAAAGCGTTACCAGTGCCAGCAGCGCCAGCCGACGGAACCAGAAACACTCGCACATTGATGGCCGCGCCTGTGGTGTTGGCGATGCTGAACTCCTTGAGCAGCGTGCGAGTGCTGGCCGGGACGGTGTACAGCGTGGTGACGCCAGTCGTGATGGCGGATTGGCCAAGTTTAGTTGGTGTGATTACATCGAAAGCCATGTGAGCACCAGGTTAGATTGGACGGAGGCTGGCAAAGAGCTTGGGGTCAGCGGTCCGCTTTCCCATCGTTGCTGGACGCCATCGTAAACCAGCACGTCGCCTGTAGCCGGAGCTGGCGCATACACATCGGAGAGCTGGCCGACCAGCGGCTCGGCCTGGACTCGAACAAAAACAGAGCCAGAGCCTGCAGTGGCCGCATTGACCACCGCCGCCACAACCACATGAGGGGTTGGAGCTGCAGGCAGGTTCTTTGTCAGGCCACCAGGGAATGATGGGTTGTAGTACAGGATGTCGCCGTCTGCCCATGTCTCGCCGTAGGGCGTGCCGGTGGTGTTGAAGCCACGCACCAATCCAAAGCTGGAGACCAGGCCAAAACCATTGTTGGCGATGGCTTCTGCGGCCACACCCATGACGAGCTGGCCATTGGTCAAACCTGTGGATGGTTTGCCCTTCAAGACGCCAGACGAGCCGACGGAGCCGTCAAACATGACCAGTTGGCCTTTGGCGATTGCTGCCGAGGCTTTGATGTAGTAATACTGCGACTCGCCAATGGCCTGGTTGACGTTTGGAGTCATTTCCAGGTTAAGTGTGTAGCCCCCATTCCAGTGCACACGTCCAACTTTGACGGTTGGCGCTGGCGTGTTGGTGTTGAAGTCGATGTAATCAGTTTCCACCGAGTTGTTATTCTGGATCACCGGCGCAGTAGCCAGCATCTCCAGAGCATTGGCAATACGGCCAAGCGTGTCCAGTGCCTGCACGGCCTTCTGGTCTGCGTTGCCTGCGTTGATGGCCACATCTCTGGCCAGGCTCACAATCTGAGCCAGTGCCTCATTTGCCGATGCGTCCGCATTCCCAGCCTCGATGCTGATGCCTTCCGTGTCAGTTGCTGGAGATACCTCGTCAGCGACCTGAAACAGGCGCTCGAACTGCCTGATCTGCTCGTGGTTCTTGAGGAACGTGGCGAGCTGGTCGCGGGTGAGGTTGAGCTTCTGCGTTGCCATCAGTAGACCAATGGCTCGATCTGAGCCTCAAGACGGATGAATGACAAGTGCGCTTGGCTGTCGCCACGGAAGCGTTGGATGCGCCAGTTGCGCATGTGGCCCTGCTGGAACCAGGCCAGACGCTTGCGGCTGCCGGTCGTGCCCGCACGGATGCTGCGGTCTTGGCTCCAAGCCTGACCGTCCACGCTGTAGCTGGTCGAGATCATTGGGTCGATGCCAAGAGCCACGCTTCCGGTCAAGCTGACCAGCTCCAGCTCATTGAAGATCGCGCCATTGCTCTCGTTGTAGACGATCAACGTGCCAAACTCCCAGCGCACGATTTGGCCCCAGTGGTCGCCTCGCGTGTCCACCAGGTAGCCAATGGCGCTGGACTGCGGGTCACCGATCAGCCACTTGTCGTAGGCCCAGACTAGATTCCTTGCGCGATACTGACTGAAGCCGACCTGGCTGGTGGTCAGCGTGAACCAGACGGGCTGGCTCAGCTCTCCAGTTGCAGCAGCATCGAACACCAGCGTGCGGTCGGGCAGGTGGACGTACAGGTGCTGGTGAGCCTTGTCGTTGCGTGCCTCCAGCTTGACGCCAGCCAGCTGCGCTTCGGTGTAGCCGAGCAGAATCTGGTCGATCTCCTGCGTGCTTATTTTTTGAGCAGTCGCGTTTGCGCCGAGGTAGATGCCTGGCGCTTCATTGCGGCCTGAGCCAAGGAAGGCGACGCTCTCAACGAACACACAGCAGCCGAACGTGCCGATCACGCCCTTCTGAATCTGTGCGCCATCAATGCGCTGGAACGGGAAAAACTCGCCGCCCACGTTGTCAAACACCTCGATGGTGTTGCGGTTCAGCGCATAAACCTCGTTGCGCAGCTTGAGCAGCGCCACCACGGGATCGGGGTCGACTTCGCTGGAGCCGTACTTCAGCGGGTTGACCTGGGTCGGGTCGGACAGCTCTGTCACCACCAAGAACTCGCCGTCGGTGGTCATGAAGTAGCCGTCCACCCAAACAACATCCAGCACCAGGCCAAGATCGGGGTCGGTCACTTGCGTGAGGACGCCGTTCCAGTAGTACAGGCGGCCACCAGACGCGATAGCCAGGCGGTCGAAGCTGTAATCCATCGTCACCAGGGTGTTGACAGGACCGCCCACATCGCCCAGCACGGTCACAGCGCCATTGCTGGCCACGGTCACGAGCTTGGTGCCCATGACGCGGTAGCAGACGCCGTTCCAGTTGATGCCGCCACGGTCGATGCCTGGGCCGGTGCCGTTGCTGACAATGCCGTCACCAGGACGCAGAAAACCGGCACTGATGCCGGACTGCTTTGGGACTGGCACCAGGTTGACCGGGTACGACGTGCGCAGGTCTGGCCCGTTGTCAGCGTAGATGCCGTTGAGGATTGGAATCTGCATTCAGGTCACCACTTCACCTTTGAAGCCCACCACGCTGCGCTCATCTTGCCCTTGGCGATGTTCTCAGCGTGCCTGGCCATGAATGATTCGCGCCGGGCTTTGTCCGCCTTGGACTCGCCTTCGCGCTTCGGAGACCCGGACACGCCCTGCTGGCCAAAACGGATGGTCTTGACCTGGTCGCCATCCTTGGCCACCACGACGTGGGATTTGGTCGGGTGCGACGGTGTGCGCTTGGGCTTGTTGTAGCCTTCCACACCAACGCGAGCCAGACGCGGGTCTTTCTTTGTGGCCATCAGGCGATCCTGTACCAACTGTTTAGAGACTGCACGAAGCGCATGCGGAAGAACGCATTGGCGGCCAGCGTTGTTGGAGCGCCATAGGCAGCCGATGCACCGTTCAGCGCCAGCGTAAATGTGGTGATGATTTGCGTGGTCGTGACAAGCACCTCGGTGCCATCAGGAACGCCAGTGTTCAAAGGCAAAGTTATCGTGCCAGCGGCCAGAGTTCCAGCAGGCTGCAAAAGCATCCACTGCTGCTGGCTGACTGGGGTCGGCACGGTGATGTTGAAGCCGGTGCCGGGCGTCGAGATGCTGGTGGCCAGCGTCGGGGCCGCGAAGGTCTGCTGGAAAAGCGCCAGCAAGGAGCCGATCGGAAGGCGTCGTGCATCGCCGTTGTTTGGGGTGTAGACGGGAATCTGGTCGCCGGGCGATGCCTGGAGCAGCAGCGGGAGTTGGTTGATTTGTGGCATGGTTTGTCCTCAGTTGTACTCGATGGGGCCGTCCGGTCCTGCGGTGACCGGATCGACCGGAGGACGCAGGAATGGGTTGTCGTACACGCGCCAGGGCTTATTGCCAGCGCCAGACGGCATGGTGACGGGCATCTGCTGCGGAATCGGTGCGGTCGCACGCTGCAGCAGGGTGTTGTAACTGTCCTTGGCCACGGCCTTGGTCTCTGGCATCACAACCTTTCCGTAGCCAGGCGCAATGCGGATGGCCAGATTGGTGATGATGGCCTCGTTCGCGCTGTCTGGCACTTCGGACGGCTCGTCAAGGTCGCTGTACTGTGGGCTGCCTGGCAGTGGGTAGCCCAGACGGATGCCTTTGCCGTTCCAGTCAGCGATCATGGCATCGAGGCGACGCAGTGCGGACTGGAGTTGCTCTGGTTGCAGATCGAAGACATAGGATGCAAGGCCGATTTCCTCGAATGCGGCTGCAACGAACTGGCGCTTGCTGTAACCCATATCAGGCCTCCTGCTTGCTGAGTGCTTCGGTGATCATGGCCAGCAGCTTCTCGTCGCTGGTGCGCTTGGTGAACGTCAGGCCGAGTTCTTTGGCCTTCTCGATCAGCTCGATGCGGGTGGGCGCTGCGTTGTCATCGGGCACGGCCGAGACTTCGGCTGCGACTTCTTGCAGCACCTTCGTGACCTGCTCGGCCATCAGGCGGTGGTTAATTCCGTCGATTGGGTTGGACGGCTTGCGCTTTTTTATGGGCTTTTTGTTCTTGGCCCACTTGGGCGCGAGGATGTTCTCTTCCATCACTTGGCCTTCTTTCTGGTCTTGGCTGCGGCCTTGAAAGCGGCAGCGGTTGGCGCACCTTTTGTGCCTGGCTTGCGCATGCGCTCAGGCGTCTTTCCTGCAGCCTTCTGGCGCTCAATGCGCTCACGCTTGGCGTGAATGTTGGCGTACAGGCCGGACTTCATTTCTTGGCCTTCTTGGGCGCTTTGCTGGGCTTGCCAGCAGCCTTGGCGGCCTTGGTGGCGACGTTCAAAGCGATGGCAACAGCCTGCTTTTGCGGCTTGCCAGACTTCATTTCCTTCGAGATGTTCTTCCCGATGGACTTGCTTGAGTAACCTTTGGTCAGTGGCATTTTGAGCTCCTATGCAGAAAGGGGGGCCGGAGCCCCCCAGTCTTTCGCCAGTTTACTGGTTGAACAACAAGATGCCGGACATCTCGGGGTTCTTGTTCACGACGCCGAACAGCGTGTCCATGCGGTACTTGATGGTCATGCTGTCAATGTCGTAGAACTTCTGCATCACCAGCTCGATGCCCTGGTCGGTGGTGGCACGCATCACTGCGACGCCAGCATCGGAAGGCACGGCATAACGGCCAGGCAGAATTTCCAGAGAATCACGCTGCCAGAACACGTTGACCTGTGCGGTGTTCACGTTCAGGAAGGTGATAGCAGCTGTGTTCGAAGGCGTGGCAACTTCCACGTTCTTGTACTGCAGCTGGGCGTCGGTCGGAGTCAAGCCTTGTGCGCCGATGATCGGGGGAGTGATCACCAGGGTGGTGCCGCCTGCAGGCACGCTCACGACGCGGAAGGTCTTGAGCTGGCCAGTGGACTGCTTGGTGATGTGATGCACAGCGAACACGCCGCCGATGGTGAACGAGTCACCAGCACGGACGTTGGCCGAAGAGCTCACGGTCACGGTCTGGAAGCGGTTGTCCACGTTGATCTGACCGCCGACCGAGGTCGAGGTGGCCTGAGGCGTGTAGTTGGCCTGAGTGCCTGTGCCATCGGTGTCGATGGTGATGGAGCCACCACCGGCAGCAGCGAGCTGACGGTTGGCGTAGTCCATCTTGTAGGTCTCGAAGCCAGCGACCATGCCGACGTAAGAGCGCTCGTAAGCCTTGTCAGACTTCTGGTTGCCGAACGAACGTGCGGTGCCAACCAGATTGCCAGCCAGACCGTTGTAGTCGCGGCTGGACAGGGCCATGAAGCGGTCGTAGTCAGGCACGCCTTGCTCGTTCATGATGGCGTCGCACAGGGCCACGTCGTCATAATCACCAGCAGCAGCGGCAATCGGCACCACCAGCGAACCCAGACCAGCGGCTGCGTTCATGATAGCGACGTTGATGTCGCTGGCCAGCTTTTGCTTGGCGCTCTCGCCCAGGCGGCCTTCTTGCAGCGCATCGCGCAGCTCGAGGGAGGTCATTTCCCAAGGCACGGTCTTGCTGAAGCCCAGGGTCGCAGGCACGGCCAACTGCGTCATGCCCTGGTAGCCGGGGATCGGCGTGCCAGGAGTGCTGTTGATCGACTGAGCGATGTAGGGCTGGGGACGCCAGATGGTGTTGTTGGCACGTTCCATCATCGTCTGGTCGGTCTGGTAGACCGAGACGTTACGGGAAAGCACCAGCGCGTCTTGGAAGCCTTCGAGGAGGTCTTCAAACGCAACGCGCTCTTCTTTGGAAAAACTATTCGACATGATTCGGTTCCTTTAAAAATTGGATCAGTTTTTTGCCGCTTTCTGTCGCTTGTACTGGAGCACTTTCGTGTAGTTGCCAGTCTTTTCAGCTTCAGCTCGCAGCCGTTCAAGGGTTGAGTCCACAGCGCCAGAAACTCGGCCAGTTGAGCTGACCATCCTTTCGGGTGCAGGGGCTGCCTTTCGGTTCGTAACTTTCAATTCCTTCTCCAGTTTCGCTACCGCAAAGGCAAACTTTACGGGGTCTTCGATCTTGGCCAGCTCTGCCGCCTTCTTCGGGTTTTTTCCGAGTGCGTAAATCACCAGTGCCGGATTGTCCGCGCCTTGCAGCACAACGCCCTGTTGCGTGACGTTGAAGAGTTCCTGGGCCACAGCCTCGGCGTCCTCAAAGTCTCGCACGCGCAGCTCAGCTTTCGCCTTGCCATACCCTTCGAGCTTTTCCTGCCAGGCTCGTTGTTGCGCTTGCTCGGCCTGTCGAGATTTTTCAACCTCGGTATCGACCTGACGCTTGCGCTCGAACCAGTCTGCCAGTGCAGTCTCGAATCGGTCTGCGTCGTATTCGTAGTCCTCCAGCTTTGGCTTGGCACCAAGTGCGACCGGCTTTTTCTCAGTCGTCTGGTTCAGCTTCGCTTCGAGTTCTCGAATGCGTTTTTCCTTCTCACGGTTTGCCTTACGCAGCTCTTTCACCCAACCAGGTGCCTGAGCGTGCTCATCGGGAGGTGGCGCTTCCTCACCAATGGAAACGATCACTTCGTCGTCGTCGCCTTCGTTGTCGCCGGATTCGGCATCGTCCTGGTCGCCGGTGGAATCTTGCTCACCAGCCACTTGCTCAGTCTCGATTTCCTCTTCCTGATCTTCGACCACTACGGTTTCGTCGTCGTTGCTCTCATCTCCAAATTCTGCCTTTTTGTTCATTCAAATACCCCATTTAACTCACCCATTTGAAACGGCTGGGTGGGATTCCGTATAACCACATTCTCCACTAAAACGCTGTCATCTGACAACGGGTTGCACTTGTTCACCAAGCGCAGCCTGCTGAATCGCCTCGGCAGCGGTCAGCGCCATGTTCTGATCGATCTCGCCAGTCTTGGCCAAGGTCTCGGCCGTGCGTGCGCGGGACAGCTCTGCGTCTGCCACGGTCTTGATGGTGTTGGCGCGTGCCTGGGCAGCCTTGGCCACGGCCTCTTCGGCTGCAGCCTGCAGGAAGATGGCGTTCGGGTCTTGCTGCTGGCCCTTGGCTTCTGCCTCGGCCATGAGAGCCTCGATCTCCTGTTCGGTCGGCTTGACCACGCCCATGCGGATCAAGCGCTGGCGGAAGAAATCGCGCACCTCGCTGATGCCCTCGCCTTCCATGTTCATCATGGCCATGGCACCAAGCACCTGCAGGGTTTCTGGGTCTTGCGTGATCTGCATCATGCCGGTCAGGGCGCGGACGGTCGCGGCACGCTTGGAGCTGCTGGACGGGCCGACCTCGACATTCACATCGAACTTGGCCATGCTCAGGTCGTTGGCCATGCGCACCTCGCCAGTCTCCTGGTCGATGGTGGGTTGCATCAGCGTGACGGTGCCAGTGCTCTCGTCCTCGTTGATGATCTTCATCGTGCGGCCTTCTTCGATGTAGATGTCTTTTGCCATCGACAGCCAGACCTCGCCGCAGCGCTTCATGGCCTTGGCAAAGTTGCTCATGTAAATGAACGTCTGCATGTCCAGGCGCTGCTGGATCATCTCCACAGCCTTGCCGCTGATGTTCGACACCAGCTTGTCAGCTCCTTGCGGGTTGCCCAGAATGTCCTGCATGTCCTGCTCGGTCACCTGCAGCAGGGCTGCCATGGCCGGAGGCACGTTCGGGGCGCGGGTGTACGCCACGGGGCCGCTGACGGTCTGGCTGCCATCCGGGCCGGTGATCGGGTTGATCAGGAGGTACGGGTAGTCCTTGAGGTTGTCCTCTGCCCACATGACTTGGTGGCCAGCGACCTGCTCAGGCGTGAGGATGGGCTTCTCGACGCTGGAGAGGGCGCTGATCTCGCCCAGCTTGGACAGCTGCATGTTCTTCAGTCGCTGCGCGTCCTTGGCCAGGCGAACATGGCCCATGCAGCGCTCGACGTTGTCCACGAACCAGCGCTTTCCGTAGACCGGGATGATCGGGATGCACTTGCCTGCGATATAGCCAGCGTCCTCGAGAATCTTGCCGCCGGACATGATGTACTTGTGAACCTTGCGCGACTTGATCTTGCGCTGGCGCACCTCTTGGCTGCCAATGGCGGCCAGGGTGTTTTCAAGCTCTGGGTCGTCCTCAAAGTCCTTGGCGCGGTAGCGTTCCTCGGTGCCGTCGATGTTGCGGAAGATGCGAATGGTCTCGGTGACGTCCTCGACCTTGTAGTATTCCGCGATGTAGACCACATCAGGCGTGCACCAGTCGAACTCGTACTGGTGGATGATCTTTGGCCAGCTGGTTGGGTCGTCGTTCCACTCTTCCTTGTAGGATTCGTAGGTCATTGAGTAGATGACGTAGCAGAAACGGGCGTCGGCCTTGTCCTGGCGCTTGGCGTTCAGGTCAAAGAACACGGAGCTGTCAGCGTCAAAGATCGGCTCGATCTGGATGCGCTGGCGCTCGTTGTCCTCGTCCTCGTCATCCTCGTAGGAGGTGCGCAGACGCCAGGCACCAAAGCCACCGCCGACAGCTTCCTCGAAGGCGTTGTCGTAGGCTTCATCAGCCACGCTGTCCTGCTCGTCGGCGCGGTACAGGCCATCACAGGTTTCGGCAAGTTTGTCGGCCTTGCTGCCGTCCTTGGCCACGAAGTCGACGGTGATGCGGTTGTTGCGGTATTCGTTGATGATGCGAATGACCGACAGCATGATCTTGTTGACCTCGAACTTCGGCTTGTTCTCGTAGATGTCCCACAGTGGGCCTTCCCACTGCGCACCGGACAAGCTGTAGAAGCGTCGGTCTTGAAGGCATTGCAGCCTTTCGTCTCGCAGCGCTGACTGAACGTTGTCGAACTGCGCGAGCGCTTCGGCGTGTACGTTAGCCAGTCGCTGATCTCGTGAAATGCGTGCCATATTTTTGCCCTCGTTTCAAGTATTTTCTCACCATTTGTTCACAGTAGGCAATGGTTT
>Ga0068877_10001316_pt1 | contig 20601 bp, 21 predicted proteins | sample NOAtaG_FD_66437 | JGI IMG/M metagenome (GOLD analysis project Ga0068877, IMG submission 66437) | Freshwater lake microbial communities from Lake Erie, under a cyanobacterial bloom - NOAA_Erie_Diel6S_1000h metaG | ecosystem: Environmental > Aquatic > Freshwater > Lake | place: USA: Ohio, Lake... | reverse complement strand
GCCCCGGAAGGCTGCACCTGGCACCAGCCTGCGATGCAGCCTTCGCGACGGCCTAAGCCAGCGCAATGAAGGAGCAGGCATGGGGCCAGGCCGCGACCGGTCGCCATTGATCCCTCGGCCACGCCGCTCCATCGTGCGGGCATGCGCTGCATCGGACTCGACATCGGATCGTCCTCGATCAAGGGCGCGGTCCTCGACATCGCCTCGGGGCGCCTCGAGCACATGGAGCGCGCGCCCTTCCCAGATCCCGTGCCCGGCCTGCCGGCGGGGTTCCACGAGGTGCGGGTCGACGCGATCGTCGCTGGCGCGCGCGAGGTCGTCGCCTCGCTGCTGCGCCACGCGCCCGACGCGCGGCAGCTGCGCGTCTCCAGCCAGATGGGCGGCCTTGTCCTGCTCGACGCGCGCGGCGCGGCGCTGACGCACTACCTGTCCTGGCGCGACCAGCGCGCGATGGATCCGGCGCCGGGCGCCACCGCGCCGCTGCTCGAGGAGGTCCGCGCGGCCTGGACGGACGCGCAGTTCGAGCAGCTGGGCAAGGAGCTCAAGCCCGGCTCCACCACCGCGCTCCTGCACTGGCTCGCGCGCCAGGGGCGCCTGCCCGCGGGCGCCACGCCCGCGACGATCGGCGACTGCGTCGTCGCGGCGCTCTGCGGCGCGCCGGCGCGCATGCACCCGACCAACGCCATCGGCCTCCTCGACCTGCGCGGCGGCGGCTGGCACCACGAGGCCTTCGAGGCGGCGCGCATCGGCGGCCTGCGCTGGCCGGCGCTGGCGGGAGAGGGCGAGCCGGTCGGTCGCTTGGCGCTGGACGGGCATGTCCTCGACGGCTTCGCCGCGATCGGCGACCAGCAGGCGGCGCTGCTGGGCATCGACCTCGGCGACGCGGAGCTGTCGATCAACTGCTCCACGGGCTCGCAGGTGAGCCGGGTGACGCCCGCCTTCCAGCCCGGCGACTGCCAGACGCGCTGCTGGTTCGGCGGCCGGTTCCTGAACACGGTCACGCATGTCCCGGCCGGTCGCTCGCTCAGCGTGCTCGAATCGCTGCTCACGGAGCTGCCCCGCGCCGCCGGCCTCGACATGTCCGGATCCTGGCGGCTGATCGCGGAGGCGACCGAGGCGGCGGAGGGCACGGGCGGGCTGTCCTGCGACCTCGGCTTCTTCGCGAGCGCGATGGGCGATCGCGGGCGCATCGAGTCGATCACCACCGGGAACCTCACCGTCGGCAATCTCTTCCGCGCCGCCTTCGACTTCATGGCGGACAGCTACCTCGCCTGCTCCCGGCGCCTGTCGCCGACGCCGGACTGGGACTCGCTCGCGGTCTCCGGCGGCCTCGTGCAGGCCTTCCCCGCGCTGCGGCGACGGCTCGCGACGCGCTTCGGCCTGCCCATGCGCGAGGTAGGCGAGCAGGAAGAGACGCTGATGGGCCTGCTCGCGCTGGCGCGCGGCGGCGCGCGCTCCTAGGCGAGCTCCTCGAGCGCCTTCAGGCAATACCACTTCACCGCGCCGCTCATGGCGGGACGCAGCGCGTCGAGCTCCTCCGCCGTGCACCAGCGCAGGTCGTGGTGCTCGGCCTCGGCGCGGCGCAGCGCGCCGGCCACGGGCCGCGCCCAGTAGATCATCCCGATGTGCTCGTGGCGTTCATCGATGCGGTGGATGTCGAGGAAGCGCGGCGCGACCAGCGCGCGCGTGCCGGGCTCCGTGGTCGGCGGGCGCTCGCCGACCAGCTCGACCTCGAGGCCGCTCTCCTCGCGCGCCTCGCGCAGCGCCGCCTGCTCGGGATCCTCGTCGAGCTCGACATGCCCGCCCAGCGGCAGCCACTTGTCGAGCTTGCGATGGTGCACGACGAGCACCCTGCCGTCGCGGACCACGAAGATGGCCACGGTGAAGTCGATCCTGTCGTGGATGTGCGGCATGGCGCGCGCTTCTACGACCAGCCCGCGTCGACCACGAAGTTCTGCGCGGTGCACATGCGGCTGTCGTCGGCGGCGAGCCAGAGGACCATGCGCGCGATGTCGGGCGGGTACAGCTTGTCCTTGATGCACTGGTTCTCGCGGATCTGGCGCTCGCCGTCGGCGTCGAGCCAGAGCCGCACCTGGCGCTCGGTCATCACCCAGCCGGGCACCACCGTGTTCACGCGGATGTGGTCGGGCCCGAAGTCGCGCGCGAGGCCGCGCGTGAGGCCGTGCACCGCGGCCTTCGCGGCGGTGTAGGCAGGATAGCCGCCCTCGCCGTTCATCCAGCTGACCGAGCCGAAGTTCACGATCGAGCCGCCGCCGGCCTCCTTCATCTGCGCGATCGCGGCCTGCGCGGCGAAGAACTGGTGGCGCAGGTTCACCGCCATGCGGTCGTCCCAGTAGGGCACCGTCACCGCCTCCACCTTGTGGCGGTCGTCGTTGGCGGCGTTGTTGACCAGCACGCGCAGCGGGCCGTGGGCCGCGCGCGCGCCCGCGATCGCGTCCTGCAGCGCCGCGATGTCGCGCAGGTCGGCGTGGACGAAGCGCGGCGGCGGCGCGCCCGTGGCGGCGACGCGCGCGACCAGCGCCTCCGACGCCTCGCGCGCCACGTCGACGAAGGTCACGCGCGATCCCTGCGCGCAGAAATGCTCGACCACGCTCTCGCCGATGCCCGAGCCGCCGCCGGTGACGAAGACCGGTCGGTCGCGCAGGCTCGGATAGATGGCGTATGCGTCCCGCGTCACGTCACGTCTCCCTTGCATCGCGCGATGCGCTAGCCTCGCGCCGCGACGACGCGAGGGTCAAGCGAGGAGCGCGAGCGCCATGACGACGACCATCCACCTGCGTGCAGGGATGCAGCGCCTCGAGCTCGTGCCCGGGATCGGCGGCAGCGTCGCCGCCTTCTTCGCCGAGGGGCCGCGCGGCCGCGTCGACTGGATGCGGCCGATGCCGGAGGCCGCGCGCGTCGCGGGCGACGTGCTGGAGGCCGCGTGCTTCCCGCTCTTCCCCTTCTCCAACCGCATCCGCCGCGGCGCGTTCCCATTCGAGGGCCGCGCGGTGCGCATGGTGCACCCCTACGCGAACGCGGAGCATGGCCATGGATGGCTCTCCGCCTGGCGCGTCGAGGAATCCGCCGCGGATCGCGCGACGCTCGTGCTGGACCGCGCGGCGAGCGAGGACTGGCCCTTCGCCTATCGCGCGACGCAGGCCTTCGCGCTCCACCCGGACCGGCTGGAGATCCGCATCGCCATCCGCAACACGGGCACGATCCGCATGCCCGCGGGGATGGGCATCCACCCCTATTTCCCGCGCACGCCGCGCACGACGCTGCATGCCGGCGTCGACGCGATCTGGGAGACCGACGCGGAGGTGCTGCCGACCGCGCTCGTCCCGGCCACGCCGCCGCGCGACCCGCGCGCCGGGCTGGCGGTCGACGAGGTCGCGCTCGACAACTGCTTCGCGGGCTGGAACGGACGCGCGGAGATCGACTGGCCGGAGCGCGGGGCGCGCCTGTCGATGCGCGCCGAGGGGCCGCTCGGCTTCCTTGTCGTCTACACGCCCCCGGGCGAGCCCTATTTCTGCGCCGAGCCCGTGAGCAACGCGACCGACGCCTTCAACCTCGCCGCCGCCGGCCGCGACGACACCGGCATGGTCGTGCTGGCGCCGGGCGAGGAGGCCTCCGCGCGCGTGTCCTTCGCGCCCCGCGAGGCCGCCTGAGCCCATTCCGGCGCGGCCGGATTTCGCGTTGCCGGCGGGCGCCGGGACGGCCAATCTGCGCGGCATGAAGTTCTCCTTCCTCTCGCTCGCGCGCCAGGCGCTCGGCGGCCATGGCGGCTGGCCAGCGCAGTGGCGGATGCCGGAGCCGAAGCCGGCCTACGACGCGATCGTGCTGGGCGCGGGCGGCCATGGCCTCGCCACCGCCTACTACCTCGCCTCCGAGCACGGCATGCGCAACGTCGCGGTGCTCGAGAAGGGCTGGCTGGGCGGCGGCAACACCGGCCGCAACACCACGATCATCCGCTCGAACTACCTGTGGGAGGAGAGCGAGGCGATCTACGAGCATTCGGTGAAGCTCTGGGAGACGCTCTCGCGCGAGCTCAACTACAACGTCATGTACTCGCCGCGCGGCGTGATGATGCTCGCGCACACGATCCACGACGTGCAGGTGTTCAGGCGGCATGTCCACGCCAACCGCCTTGCCGGCATCGACAACGAGTGGCTGACGCCCGCGCAGGCGAAGGAGTTCTGCCCGCCGCTCAACATCGCGCCGGGCATGCGCTACCCGATCCTCGGCGCGGCGCTGCAGCGGCGCGGCGGCACGGCGCGCCACGACGCGGTGGCCTGGGGCTATGCGCGCGCCGCCGACCGGCTGGGCGTCGACATCGTCCAGAACTGCGAGGTCACCGGGATCAGGCGCGACGCCGCGGGCGCGGTCGCGGGCGTGGAGACCACGCGCGGCTTCATCGCCACGCGCCGGCTGGGCGTCGTCGCGGCCGGGCACACCAGCGTCGTGATGGCGATGGCCGGCGTGCGCATGCCGCTGGAGAGCTACCCGCTGCAGGCGCTGGTCTCGGAGCCGATCAAGCCCGCCATGCCCTGCGTGGTGATGTCGAACACGATCCACGCCTACATCTCGCAATCCGACAAGGGCGAGCTCGTCATCGGCGCGGGCACCGACGTCTACACCTCCTACAGCCAGACCGGGGCGCTGCACGTCACCACGCACACGCTCGACGCGATCTGCGAGCTCTTCCCGGACTTCCGGCGCGTGCGGATGCTGCGCAACTGGGGCGGCATCGTCGATGTCACGCCGGACCGCTCGCCGATCATCGGCACGACGCCGGTGCCCGGGCTGTTCGTCAATTGCGGCTGGGGCACGGGCGGCTTCAAGGCGACGCCGGGATCGGGCCATGTCTTCGCCGCCACGATCGCGCGCGGCGAGCCGCACCCGATCGCAGCCCCCTTCTCCCTCGACCGGTTCCGCACCGGCCGGCTGATCGACGAGGCGGCCGCCGCGGCCGTCGCGCATTGAGGACGCCATGCTGCTGATCAGGTGCCCGCATTGCGGCGAGAGGCCGGAGATCGAGTTCCGCCATGGCGGCGAGGCCCATGTCGCGCGCCCCGAGGATCCCTCGGCGCTCGACGACGCGGCCTGGGCCGGGTTCCTCTACATGCGCGCCAACCCGAAGGGCTGGCATTTCGAGCGCTGGCGCCACGAGCATGGCTGCGGGCGCTTCTTCAACGCCGTGCGCCACACCGTCAGCGACCGCATCGTGCTGACCTATCGCAGCGGCGAGAAGCGCCCCGACCTCGCGGCCATCCCGGGCACGGAGCGGCCATGAGCGAGGTCTTCCGCACCGCCTCGGGCGGCCGCATCGACAGGTCCCGGCCGCTTTCCTTCCGCTTCGACGGCCGGCGCATGACCGGCCGCGCCGGCGACACGCTCGCCTCCGCGCTGCTCGCCAACGGCGTCCACCTCGTGGGGCGCTCGTTCAAGTACCACCGCCCGCGCGGCATCCTTGCCGCGGGCGCCGAGGAGCCCAACGCGCTGGTCGGCGTCGACCGCGGGCCGGGCCGCTACGCGCCCAACCTGCGCGCGACACAGGTCGAGCTCCACGAGGGCCTGAGGGCGGAGAGCCAGAACCGCTTCCCCTCGCTGCGCCTCGACGTCGCCGCGCTCGCCGACCTTGCCGCGCCGCTGATCCCCGCGGGCTTCTACTACAAGACCTTCATGTGGCCGGCCTCGTGGTGGGCCAGGCTCTACGAGCCGCGCATCCGCGCCGCGGCAGGCCTGGGCCGCGCGCCCTCGGGCAGCGATCCCGACCGCTACGCGCAGCGCTACGCGCATTGCGAGGCCCTGGTCGTCGGCGCGGGCCCGGCCGGCATCGCCGCCGCGCTCGAGGCCGCCGCGCGCGGCGGGCGCGTCATCCTCTGCGACGAGCAGGCGGAGCCGGGCGGCAGCCTGCTCGCGGAGGCGCGCGCGACGATCGACGGCCGGCCGGCGGCCGAGTGGCTCGCCTGGGCGCTTGGCGAGCTCACCGCCAACCCGCGCGTGACGATCCTGCCGCGCACCACGGCCTTCGGGTACTTCGCGCAGAACTTCGTCGCGCTGGCCGAGCGCGTCACCGACCACCTCGCCACGCCGGACCCGAACCTGCCGCGCGAGCGCCTCTGGCAGGTGCGCGCGCGCGAGGTCGTGCTCGCGACCGGCGCCATCGAGCGCCCGCTCGTCTTCCCGGAGAACGACCGGCCGGGGATCATGCTCGCCGACGCCGCGCGCACCTACCTCGCGCGCTACGGCGTGAAGCCCGGCTGCCGCGCGGTGGTCTTCGCCGCGCATGACGATGCCCATGGCGCGGCGCTGGAGCTTGCCGCGGCGGGGATGGAGATCGCGATGGTCGCCGACCTGCGTCCCGAGGCCGATGGCGAGCTGCCGCGGCGGGTGCGCGAGGCAGGCATCGTGGTGCGCACCGGCGCCACGATCACCGGCACGCGCGGCAGGCTGCGCGTCCACGAGGCGCATGTCGGCTTCGTCGACGCCGACGGATCGGTGCGCGGCGTGGAACCGGTGAGCTGCGACACGCTGCTGATGTCCGGCGGCTGGACGCCGAGCGTCCACCTGCATTCGCAGTCGCGCGGCAGGCTCGCCTGGCGCGAGGAGATGCAGGCCTTCGTGCCCGACGGCACGCCGCAGGCCTGCCGCTCGGTCGGCGCCTGCGCGGGCGCCTTCGGGCTGCAGGCCGCGCTCGGCCCGCGCCACCGCGTGGAGGGCGATCCCGTGCGCGGCGGCGGCTTCGCCGGCGCCGTGCCGCATGACCGCTCGCCCAGGCGCGCGCGCGCCTTCGTCGACTTCCAGAACGACGTCACCGCGAAGGACCTCGGCCTCGCGCTGCGCGAGGGCTTCCGCTCGATCGAGCACGTGAAGCGCTACACGACGAACGGCATGGCGACCGACCAGGGCAAGACCTCGAACATCAACGCGCTGGCCATCGTCGCCGCGGCGAGCGGGCGCGCGGTGCCGGAGGTCGGGCTCACGACGTTCCGCCAGCCCTACACGCCCGTGACCTTCGGCACCTTCGCCGGCATGTCGCGCGGCCAGCTCTTCGATCCCGTGCGCACGACGCCGATCCATGGCTGGGCCGAGGCCGCGGGCGCGGTGTTCGAGGACGTGGGCCAGTGGAAGCGCGCGCACCACTTCCCGCGCGCGGGCGAGGACATGCACGCGGCCGTCGCGCGCGAATGCCGCGCCGTGCGCGCGAGCGCCGGCGTCTTCGACGCCTCGACGCTCGGCAAGATCGAGGTCGTGGGGCGCGACGCGGCGGAGTTCCTCGAGCGCATCTACGTCAACGCGTTCAGGAAGCTGGAGCCCGGGCGCTGCCGCTACGGCATCCTGCTCAACGAGGCGGGCTTCGTGATCGACGACGGCGTCATCGGCCGCGTCGCGCAGGACGCGTTCCACGTCACCACCACGACGGGCGGCGCGGCGCGCGTGCTGGCGATGATGGAGGACTACCTCCAGACCGAGTGGCCCGGGCTCGAGTGCTGGCTCACCTCCACGACCGAGCAATGGGCGACGATCGCGGTGCAGGGGCCGCGCGCGCGCGACATCCTGGCGCCGCTGGTCGAGGGCATCGACATCTCGCGCGAGGCCTTCGCGCACATGGCCATGCGCGAGGGCCGCGTCGCCGGGTCGCGCGCGCGGCTCTTCCGCGTCAGCTTCACGGGCGAGCTCGGCTTCGAGGTCAACGTGCCGGCGAGCGAGGGCCGCGCGGCGTGGGAGGCGATCTGGGAGCAGGCGCGCCGCCACGACGCCGTCGCCTACGGCACCGAGGCGATGCACGTGCTGCGCGCCGAGAAGGGCTACATCATCGTCGGCCAGGAGACCGACGGCACGGTGGTGCCGGACGACCTCGGCCTCGGCTGGGCGATCGGCAAGGCAAAGCGCGACTTCGTCGGCAGGCGCTCGCTGTCGCGGCCCGACATGGTCGCGCCGGGGCGCAGGCAGCTCGTCGGCCTGCTCACGCGCGACGGACGCACGCTGCTCGAGGAGGGCGCGCAGGTCGTCGCCATGCCGGACCCGCAGCCGGGCACGCCGGCGCTCGGCCACGTGACCTCCTCCTATCGCAGCGAGGCGGCCGGTCGACCGATCGCGCTCGCGCTCGTCGCCGGCGGCCGTGCGCGCAAGGGCGAGGTCCTGCACGTGCCGATGCCGGGCGGCGCGATCGCGGTCGAGGTCGTCGATCCCGTGTTCCACGACCCGAAGGGGAGCCGCCTCGATGGCTGATCCGCTCGACGGCCGCGCGCGGCTCGACCTGCATGGGCGCCTGCTGCTCGCGCCCTGCGCCCCCGCGGCGCGCTTCGTGCTGCGTGGCGGCGCGGATGTCGCCGCGCGCGCCGGCGCCGCCTTTGGCGCCGCGCCGTCGCTCGAGGCATGCCGCGCCTCGGTCGCGGGCGGGCGCGCGGCGCTCTGGCTCGGCCCGGACGAGTGGCTCCTGCTCGCGCCGCGCGCCGAGGAGGACGCGGCCGAGGATGCGCTGCGCCGCGCGCTCGACGGCGCGCCGCATTCGCTGGTGCGCGTCTCCGACCGCCATGCCGCGCTGACCGCCAGCGGCCCGCGGGCCGAGGCGCTGCTCGCCGCGGGCTGCCCGCTCGACCTCGACGTCGCGTCGTTCCCCGAGGGGACCTGCACGCGCACGCTGCTCGGGAAGGCCGAGGTCGTGCTGTGGCGGCACCGGCCGCTGGGCTTCCACCTCGAGCTGCGCCGCTCCTTCGCGGCCTATGCCTGGGACCTGCTGGCCGAGGCCGCGCGCGAGCACGCCGTCCCCTGAGGGACGCGGCGGTTCACAGGCCGAGATAGCTGCGGCGCAGCGCCGGGTCGCGCGCGAGCTCGGCCGCCGGGCCCGAGAGCGCGATCGCGCCATGCTCGAGCACGTAGGCGCGATGCGCGATGGCGAGCGACTGCACGACGTTCTGCTCGACGAGGAGGACGCAGAGGCCATCGGCGTTGAGCCGGCCGACGAGCGCGAACATCTCCTCCACCAGCAGTGGCGACAGGCCGAGCGAGGGCTCGTCGAGGATCAGCAGCCGCGGCTCGCCCATCAGCCCGCGCCCGATCGCCAGCATCTGCTGCTCCCCGCCCGAGAGCGTGCCCGCGGCCTGGCGCGCGCGCTCGCCGAGGCGCGGGAAGATCGAGGCCACGCGCTCGAGGTTGCGCGCCCGCGCGGCGCGGCCGCGGCGATAGCTGCCCAGCTCGAGGTTCTCGCGCACCGTCAGGTCCGGGAAGACGCGGCGGCCCTCGGGCACGTGCACGAGGCCCGCCTCGACGATGCGCGTCGGCGGGGCGCCGGCGATCTCCTCGCCGAGGAAGCGGATCGATCCCGCGAAGGGCCGGTAGATCCCGGAGAGGTTGTTGTTGAGCGTCGACTTGCCGGCGCCGTTGCTGCCGAGCAGCGCGACGACCTCGCCGGCGCGCAGCTCGAGGTCGACGCCGCGCAGCACCTCGACCGCGCCATAGCCGGCGCGCAGGCCGCGCACCTCGAGGATCGGCGCGCCGGGCTCAGCCACCGCCGCCTCCTCCCGCCAGCCGCGCCGCCGCGCCATGGCCGAGATAGGCCTCCACCACCGCCGGGTCGGCGGCGATCGCCGCGGGCGTGCCGCGGGCGATGATGCGGCCCTGGTTGAGGACATGGACCTGCTCGGCGAGGCTGACCACGGCCTGCATGACGTGCTCGATCAGGAGGATGGTGACGCCGCCATCGCGGATCGACCGCACCACGCCCACGATCTCCGCCACCTCGGTCGGGTTGAGCCCCGCCATCACCTCGTCGAGCAGCAGCAGCCGCGGCGCGGTCGCGAGCGCGCGGGCGAGCTCGAGCCGCTTGCGGCCGGCGACGGTGAGGTCGCCGGCGCGCATGTCGAGCATCGCGCCCATGCCGACGGCGCGCGCGACGCGCTCGGCCGCCGCCTCGGCCTCGGCGCGGCGCGCGTGGCGCAGCCAGGCGCCGACCATGACGTTCTCGCGCACGCTCAGCCGCGCGAAGGGCTGCGTGATCTGGAAGGTGCGCACCATGCCCGCGCGCGCGACGACATGCGGCTCGCGGCCGGTGACGTCCGCGCCCGCGAAGCGCACCGAGCCGGCGTCGGGCTTCACGAAGCCGGCGATGGCCGCGAAGCAGGTCGTCTTGCCCGCGCCGTTGGGCCCGATGAGCCCGACGATCGCGCCCTCCGGCACGTCGAGGTCGACGCCGTCGACCGCCTTCAGCCCGCCGAAGGCCCGGGTCAGGCCGCGCACCTCAAGCATCGCGGCCTCCGCGGCGGGCCGCGCGCCGGGCGAAGAGGCCGATCAGCCCGTCGGGCAGCCGCGCGACGATGGCGACCAGGATGATGCCGTAGACGACGAGGCCGAGCCCCTGCGCGCTGGTGAGCGCGCGCGTCGCCTCGCCTACGAAGCCGAGCGCGACCGCGCCGACCAGCGGCCCGAACACCGTGCCCGCCCCGCCGATCATGCTGACGAGCAGCATCTCCACCGACTTCTCGACGCCGAAGGCGATGGTCGGGTCGATGTAGAGGTATTTCTGCGCGTAGAACGTGCCGCCCGCGCCGGCCATGGCGCCGGAGATGCCCATGCACAGCGTCTTGGCGCGCAGCACGTCGATGCCGAGCGCGCGCGCCGCGTCCTCGTTCTCGCGGATCGCCGCGAGCTGCGCGCCGAAGCGCGAGCGGCGCAGCCACCACGCGATCGCGAGCGACGCGGCCACCAGCGCCAGCGCGACGTAGTAGAACCAGGCGGGATCCCTGAACTGGAAGTTGGCGGCGCGCGCATCGGCCTTGATCAGGATGCCGAGCCCGCCGCGCGTGAACTCCGCCGAGTTGGCGAGGATGCGGAAGACCTCCGCGAAGGCGAGGGTGACGAGCGCGAAGTAGGAGCCGCGCAGCCCGGCGCGGAAGGCGAGCGCGCCGATGCCGAGCCCGACCGCGCCGCCCGCGAGCGCCGCCATCGGCCAGGCGAGCCACGGGTTCCAGCCCCAGGTGGCGTGCAGGATCGTCGAGGCGTAGGCGCCGGTGCCGAAGAAGACGACATGGCCGAAGGAGGTCTGGCCGGCGAAGCCGCCGGCGATGTTCCAGGCCTGGCCGAGGAAGGCCGAGAACAGGATCATCACCGCGACGTTGACCGCGTAGTTGGACGGCAGGACGAGCGGCAGCGCGAGCGCCGCGACGGCGCCCAGCGCGAGCAGCAGGCGCGCGCGCGCGCTCATCGGCGCGCCCCGAAGAGGCCGGTCGGCCGCAGCAGCAGCACCAGGATGAAGGCGAGCGAGATGCCGATCTGGCCGAGCTGCTCGCCGAGCAGCAGCCCGCCCAGCGACTCGATCACGCCGATGGCGAAGCCGCCGGCCAGCGCGCCGGGGAAGCTGCCCATGCCGCCGAGCACCACGGTGGTGAAGGCGATCAGCACGAAGGCATGGCCCGAGCTGGGCGAGACGTAGAAGCTCGGCATGAGCAGGCAGGCCGCCGCGCCGAGGCAGGCGATGCCGATGCCGTAGGACACCGCGAAGACGTGGTCGACGTCGATGCCGACCAGCCGCGCGCCCTGCCGTTCCTTCGCCACCGCGCGGATCGCCTTGCCGGTGTCGCTGCGCGCCATCCACAGGCCGAGCGCCGCGCAGATCGCGAGCGCGGCGGCGAAGGCGATGACCTTCGCGCGCGGCAGGAAGAGCGGGCCGAACTCCACCATGCGCTGCGCGTGCGCGACGTCGATCGTCTGGGTGTCGCCGGTGAACAGGAACAGCGCGAGGTTGTCGATGACGATCGACAGGCCGAGCGTGATCAGCAGGATGTTCTCGTCCTTGCCGTGCGCGAAGCGGCCGACCACGCCGCGATAGAGCACGTAGCCGAGCGCGAAGGCACCGCCGGCGACGACGGGCAGCGCGGCATAGGGATCGACGCCCGCCTTCGCGAACAGGAAGTAGGTCGCGTACATGGCGAGCATCAGCAGGCTGCCATGCGCGAAGTTCACGATGTGCAGCACGCCGTAGATCAGCGTCAGCCCGACCGCCACGAGCACGTAGACGGCGCCCGCGGCGAGGCCGTTGACGATCCCGGCGAGGAGGATGTCGAAGCTGGGCATTGGTCGCGCGGAAGCGGGCGCCTCAGGGTGGTTGCGCGCGCCGGCCCCGGGGGGACGAGCCGGCGCGCACGCCCGTCAGCCGAACTTCGGCTTCGGGAAGACGGCCTTCGCCGAGGCGAACTGCGCCGGGTACACGACCTCGATGTCGCCCTTGAGGACCTGCAGCGCCGCCGCCTCGCCGCCCTGGTTCTGCCCGTCGACGAAGCGCGTCGGCCCGTAGGGCATGAAGTGGTCGGCCCAGGTCGAGGACGCGAGGGCCGCGGTGAGCTTCTCCTTGTCGGCCGAGCCCGCGCGCTCGAGCGCGTCGGCGATCAGCTTCACCGCGTTGTAGGCAAGGTAGACCTCGAAGGTGAAGAGCGTGCCGGTCGCCTCGACCTTCTTCTTCATCGCCTGCGCCTTCGGGTTGGTCGGCGCGAACCAGTGATTGTAGTCCATCATGTGCTCGGCGACGTCCGGCAGGTCCTTGGCGAACTTGTAGTTGAAGCCGCCGCCGAGCACCGAGAACATGCCCGCGAGGTCGACGCGCTGCTGGTGCAGCGTGCGCGCCAGCAGCACGTATTCGTTCTGGTAGTTCGACATCATCAGCACGTCCGGCCGCAGCGAGCGGATGCGCAGCGCGACGTTGTCGAAGTTGCGCGTCGGGTTGTCGTGCTTGATGACTTCCCTGACCTCGATGTTGATGCCGGGAAGGCGGTCGGCGAGCAGCTTCGCGGTGCCGGTGCCGAACTCCGAGCTCTCGTGGACGATGACCGCGCTCTTCGCGACCTTCCCCGCGCCGCCATTGATGCCGTCGAGCGCCTTGATGGCCTCGTCGACGCACTTGCCGAAGCCGGGCTTCAGGCGGAAGACGTTCTTCAGCCCGCGCGTGGTGATGAGGTCGGACGCGCCGACATCGACCGCGTAGGGGATGCCGTACTTGGCGGCGGCCTGGGTGGTGGCGAGCACGACCGCGCTCTGGAAGCAGCCGACGATGGCGGCGACGCCCGCCTCGTTCATCTTCTCGACCTCGGCGACGCCGACCTCGACCTTGGCCTGCGTGTCGCCGAGCACCGCCTCGAGCCGGGCGCCGCCCATCGAGCGGATGCCGCCCGCGGCGTTGATCTCGTCGATCGCCATCTGGCCGCCGAGCCGGCCCTGCGCGCCGCTATAGGCGACGAAGCCGGTGACGGGATGGAGCAGCCCGATCCGGACCGGGCGCGCCTGCGCGCCGGAGATGGCGGGCGCGCCCAGCGCGCCGGCGAGGGCTGCACCGCCCGCGAGGACGCGGCGGCGGGAGGCGATGGGTCCTTTGGTGGTCAGCATGGCGTTCCCCGGTCGGTTCACGGGCGGCCCGCGCCACCCTGGCGGACGGGACATAGCGCCGCGCCCTTCCCTGACAACCCGCATGGTCTTTGCGCCGGCGGCAGTGCCTGGCGCCGCCACGCCGCGAGGGCCGCGGAGACCTGCCCCGCCACGCCTGCCCAGTCCCCGGGGACGGCCTGCCGGAAGAGCCGCGCCGAGGGGTACCAGGGGCTGTCCTCGCGGCCGGCGAGCCAGCGCCAGTCCGGGTCGCGCGGCAGCAGCAGCCAGAGCGGAAGGCCGAGCGTCCCCGCGAGATGCGCGACCGCGGTGTCGACCGACAGGACGAGGTCGAGCTGCCCGAGCAGCGCCGCGGTATCCGCGAAGTCGCCGAGTTCCGCGCCGAAATGCTCGACCTGCCCATGCGCGCGCAGCGCCGCCTCGTCGGCGGGGCGGGTCTCCTGCTGGATGCAGATCCAGCGCGCGCTGGCGTCGAGCAGCGGCGCCAGGGCCGCGAAGGGCATGGAGCGGTTGCGGTCGTTGGCATGGGACGGACGGCCGCTCCAGGCGAGGCCGATGCGCGGGCGGCCGTCGCGCGGGCCCAGCCGCGCCGCCCAGGCCGCTTCCAGCTCGGGCGGGGCGCGCAGCTTCGCCGGTGCCGGCACGCTGCCCGGGGTCGTGCCGAAGGCGAGCGGCAGGCTCATCAGCGCGCAATGCAGGTCGAAGCCGCCGGCGGGCTCGCGCGCGCCGCCGACCACCTCGATGCCGGGCGACAGGCTGCGCGCGAGGCGCAGCAGCGGTTCCTGCACGCCGAGCGCCACGCGCGCGCCGCGCGCGGCCAGCAGCGGCGCGTAGCGGCAGAACTGGATCGTGTCGCCGAAGCCCTGCTCCCAGTGCAGGAACACGCGGCGCCCCGCCAGGTCCTCCGCGCCGGTCCAGGCCGGCCGCGCGGAAAAACGGTCGCCCGAGGGCTCGGAGGCGCGCTTGCGCCATTCCCATTCGCGCCAGCCCTCCTCCCACTCGCCGGCCAGCAGCATGAGCATCGCGCGGTTGCGCCGCGCGTCGGCGAGGCCGGGCTCGAGGGCGATCGCGCGGTCGCAGGCATCGCGCGCCTCGCCAAGCCGGCCGAGGTCGCGCAGCGCGTTGGCGCGATTGGCGTGGAAGGGGGCATTGCCGGGCGCCAGCGCGAGCGCGGCATCGATGGCCGCGAGCGCCTCCTCCGCGCGCCCGGTCGCGCGCAGCGCCGAGGCGCGCGCGCCATGCGCCTCGGCCATGCCCGGGGCGAGCGCCAGCGCCTCGTCCGCGGCAGCCAGTGCCTCGTCGTGGCGCCCAAGCGCGCCGAGCGCGAGCGCGAGGTTCGCGAGCGACGGCACGTGGCCCGGCTCGATGGCGAGCGCCGTGCGATAGGAATCCGCCGCGTCGCCCATCGCCTGCGCGGCCTGCAGCGCGACGCCCAGGCCGAAGCGCAGGCCGGCATCCGCGGGCGCGAGGGCGACTGCCCGCTGCTGCGCCGCGACCGCCTCGCGCATCCGGCCCAGCGCGCGCAGCGCGGCGCCCCGCCCCGCATGCGCCGCCGCGCGCGTGGCGTCCACCGCCAGCGCGCGCTCGCAGGCCGCGAGCGCCTCGGCCGGGCGGCCGAGCGCGCGCAACGCGTCGCCGAGCGCAAGCTCGGCCTCCGCGGCGTCGCCCGTGGCTGCGCGCGCAGCCTCCAGCAGCGCGGCGCCGCGCGCGCCGTCGCCCGCCTGCGCCGCGAGCAGCCCGGCGAGGCGCAGCGCCTGCGCGTCGCGGGGCGCGCGCGACAGCGCCGCGACATAGGCGCGCGCGGCATCGCCGAGCGCGCCCGCGCGATGGGCCACGAGCCCGCGCGCCAGCAGCTCCGCCACGGGGACGTCGTCCGCGCCCTCCCCCGCCATCCATCCTCCAGCTCGCCGCGCCGCCATGCCCGGCGGCGGCGCGCGAGCCTAGCATCGCCACGCGGCGCGCGCTCAGCGGCGCGCCGGGTCGCGGATCGGGCGGCCGAGCACGGCGAGCTCGGCGGGCAGCGGGCCGATACCCTCGCCGGGCGAGATCTCGAGGATCCGGCCGAGGCGGCGGCGCGCGCGGTTGACCCGGCTCTTCATCGTGCCCTCGGCCGTCGCGCAGATGGCGGCCGCCTCCTCGTAGGAGCGGCCGGAGACGGCCACGAGCAGCAGCGCCTGGCGCTGGTCGCGCGGCAGCGTGTCGAGCGCGCGCCGCAGCGCGGCGAGGTCGAGCCTGCCGTGCTGGCAGGCCGGCGTCGCGAGGCGCTCGGCGAAGCGGCCATCGTCGCCGATCTCGCGCCCGTGCTTGCGGCGCTGCGAGCGGAAGGTGTTGCGCAGGATGGTGAACAGCCAGGCGCGCAGGTTGGTGCCGGGCTCGAAGCGGCCCCGATGCTTCCACGCCTTGGCGAAGGTCTCCTGGACCAGGTCGTCGGCGGCGCTCGAGGAGCCGGAGAGCGACGTCCCGAACGCGCGCAGCCGCGGCCCCTCGCTGGTCAGCTGTCGCGCGAAGGCGGCGTCCTCGCTCATCGGCGCGCGAACCGGCGCGCGGCGCCGGCGACGTCCTCGCGATGCATGGAAGATGCGGCCATGGCCAAGGCTCGCGCGGCGCGGCGGCCCCGGCGATGCGCCGGCTCAATGCCGGCGGCGGGCGCTCAGCGCTCGATCCCGCCCTTGCGCGGGTTGAAGGGATGGCGCGGCTTCCAGTCCTCGAGGAAGGACGCAAGCTCCGGCTCGGGCCGCTCGGGCAGGACGAGCCGCAACTCGACATACTGGTCGCCGCCGGCGATGCCGCGGCCCTTGAGGCGCAGCTTCGTGCCCTGTCCGGATCCGGGCGGGACGCTGAGCGTGACCGGCCCGGCGAGCGTCGGCACCTCGATGCGCGCGCCGAGCACCGCTTCCTGCAGGGTCACGGGCAAGGGCAGGAAGACGTCGTTGCCGCTGCGCTGGAAATGCCGGTGCGGCTGCACGCGCACGGTCACCAGCGCATCGCCGGCCGGGCCCGCGCCACGCGCGGGATGGCCCTGCCCCTTGAGGCGCAGCGACTGGCCGTCCTCGAACCCCTCGGGAATGCGCAGGTCGACGGCCCGCCCGTCGGGCAGGGAGAGGCGCTTCACCGCGCCGCGCGCGGCCTCCTCGAAGGACACATGGACCTCCAGGCGCATGTCCTCGCCGCGCGACCTGCCGCCCCGGGCGCGCCCGCCGCCGAAGGCGCGCTCGAACAGGCTGTCGAGGTCGTCGGCGCCGAAGTCGTCGTCCTTGCGCGGCGCCTCGCCGGCCTTGCGGCGGCCGAAGCCGAAGCCGTGCGGCGGCGCGCGCTCGGCGCCGCTGGCGTCGATCTCGCCGCGGTCGAAGCGCGCGCGCTTCTGCGGGTCCGAGAGCAGCGCATAGGCCGCGGAGACCTGCTTGAAGCGGTCCTCGGCCCCGCGCCGCCCGGGATTGAGGTCGGGATGGAGCTGCTTGGCGAGGCGTCGGTAGGCGGCGCGGATCTCGTCGTCCGTCGCGCCGCGGGCGACGCCGAGCAGCCTGTAGGGATCGTCCATGCCGACAATCTGGCAACCCGGCGGCCGCTCCACAACGCCCCGTCGGGGACGCCGCCTTGGCCATTTGCGCGGCAGCGCGGAGCGACTAGGGTCCCCGCCTTGGCCGCGCCTGCCTTGCGCGGCCGCGCACGGGGGCAGGTTGGCACGCTACGATGACAGGACGCCGCTCTCCCTCGCCCACCTGAGCGAGCTGGAGGTGCCACCGCCCGCGCTCGCCGCGATGGCGGCGCGCGCCGGGTTCGCGTCCATCGGCGTGCGCGCGCTGCCGGCCGTGCCTGGCGGGACATGCCATCCGCTGGAGGATCGCGCCGCGCGCGCGGCGCTGCGCAGCGCCCTCGCCGGTTCCGGCACCAGCCTGCTCTGCATCGAGCTGGTGCCGATCGGCCGCGACCTCGCCCCGGCGCGGCTGCGCGACGCGCTCGAGGCGGGGGCCGAGCTCGGCGCCAGCCGGCTCGTCGTCACGGGCGACGACCCCGACCGCGACGTCGTCGCGGCGGGTATGGCCGCGCTCTGCGACATCGCCGCGCCGCTCGGCATGGCGGTCGACCTCGAGTTCATGCCCTTCCGCGCGGTCGGCGACCTTGCCGCCGCGCTCGACGTCGTCGCGCGCACGGGGCGCGACAACGCCCATGTCCTCGTCGACGCCCTGCATGTCTTCCGCTCCCGCAGCGACCTCTCGCTGCTGGCGCGCACGCCGCCGCGGCTCGTCGGCGGCTTCCAGCTCTGCGACGCGGCGGCCATCGCGCCCGAGGGCGCCGCCGCGCTTGCCGACGAGGCGCGCACCCGCCGCATGCCACCCGGGGAAGGCGCGCTCGACCTGCGCGCCCTCGTCGAGGCCCTGCCCGGGCAGCCGGTCCTCGGCCTCGAGGTTCCGCTGGCGGGACGCTTCCCGGCGATGCAGCCTGCCGGCCGGCTCGCCGCGCTCGCGCGCGCGGCCCGCGATTTCCTGGCCGGGGGGTTCCCCCGTCCGCACCAAGGGGAGCAAGCATGACCAAGCCGATCTTCGTCCTGAACGGACCCAACCTGAACCTGCTCGGGCGCCGCGAGCCGCACATCTACGGCTCGACCACGCTGGCGGAGGTGGAGGCGAGCTGCCACGAGCGCGCCCGCGCCCTCGGCCGCGAGGTCACGTTCCGTCAGTCCAACTACGAAGGCCAGATCGTCGAATGGATCCACGAGGCGATCGACGGCGCGACCGGCATGATCATCAACCCGGGCGCGCTCACGCACACCTCGGTCGCGATCCTCGACGCGCTCAAGAACCTGTCCTGCCCGATCATCGAGCTGCACATCTCGAACCCGCACCAGCGCGAGGCGTTCCGCCACGTCTCCTACGTCACGCCGGTCGCGACGGCGACGATGTGCGGCCTGGGCGTGGGCGGCTACCCGCTCGCGATCGAGGCCATGGACATGCTCGTCCGCAAGGCGCGCCCCAAGGCATGAAGACCCGGCTCGACGGACAGGTCGCGATCGTCACGGGCGCGGCCCGCGGCATCGGCAGCGGCATCGCCCGGCTGATGGCCGAGCGCGGCGCGCGCGTCGTCGCATGGGACCGCGACCTCGCCCCGCTCGAGGGGGCGGGCTTCGCGCCGGCGCACGCGGCGCGCGTCGACGTGTCGTCCTGGAAGGAGGTCGAGGCCGCCTTCGCCGACGCCGTGGCGCGCTTCGGGCGCGTCGACATCCTCGTCAACAACGCGGGCATCAACGGGCCGATCGCGCCCGCCTGGGACTACCCGCTGGAGGACTGGGACCGCGTCGTGGCGATCGACATGACCGCGGTGTTCTACGCCAGCCGCCTCGCCGCCCGGCACATGCGCGAGAACCGCTATGGCCGCATCGTCACCATCGCCTCGATCGCGGGCAAGGAAGGCGTCCCCTACATCTCCGCCTATTCCGCGGCGAAGGCTGGCGTGATCGGCTTCTCCAAGGCACTGGCCAAGGAGCTGACGGATTGCGGCGTGACCGTGAACTGCATCGCGCCGGCGCTGACCGAGACCGAGCTGCTCAAGGGCATGACCGAGGACCACGTCTCGCGCATGAAGGCGAAGATCCCGATGGGCCGCCTCGTGCAGGTCGAGGAGATCGCCGAGATGGCGGCCTGGATCGCCAGCCCGGCCTGCAGCTTCACCACCGGCTTCGTGTTCGACATCACGGGTGGCCGCGCGACGTACTGAGGCCGCGCGGCCGCGAAGGGGAGGACGATCCATGGCAGCGGTGCGCATCGCCGTCGTCGGCGCCGGGCTCATCGGACGCAAGCACATCGAGGTGCTGCGCGCCGGCAACCCGGACTACGTCCTGTGCGGCGTCGCCGACCCCTCGCCTGCAGCGGCGGAGGAAGGGCGCAGGCTCGGCTACCGCGTCTTCGCGGACCTCGCGGAGATGCTCGCGGCCGAGAAGCCGGAAGGCGCGATCATCGCGGTGCCGAACCAGCTCCACGAGCCAGCCGGCCTCGCCTGCCTCGCGCGCGGCGTCGCCATCCTCGTCGAGAAGCCGGTCGCGGACACGGTCGACGCGGCGCTGCGCCTCGTCGATGCGGCGGCCGCGGCGCGCCTGCCCATGCTCGTCGGCCACCATCGCCGCCACAACCCGATCATGCGCAAGGCCGCGGAGATCGTGCGCGGCGGCGGCGTCGGCAAGGTCGTCGCGGTGCACGGCATGTGGCTCAACCACAAGCCGCGCGGCTACTTCGACGTCGCCTGGCGGCGGGAGAAGGGCGGCGGGCCGATCCTCATCAACGCGATCCACGACATCGACTGCCTGCGCATGCTCTGCGGCGACGTCGAGACCGTGCAGGCGATGAGCGCCAACGCCGCGCGCGGCTTCCCCGTCGAGGACACGGCCGCGGCCGTGCTGCGCTTCCGCGGCGGCGCGCTCGGCACGCTGCTCGTCTCCGACGCGGTCTCCGCGCCCTGGGCCTGGGAATGGGGCTCGCGCGAGAACCCCCTGCGCCCCCACGACACCGAGGACTGCTTCCTCGTCGCCGGCACGCGCGGCTCGCTCGCCGTGCCGACGCTCGCGCATCGCTGGCACGAGCCGGGGCAGGAGGACTGGAACGTGGAGCTGGTGCGGCGCAACGTGCATGTCGCCCTCGCCGACGCCTACCACGAGCAGATGCGAAACTTCGCCCGCGCGATCCGCGGCACCGAGGAGCCGGTCCTCGACGGGATCGGGGGCACGCGCACGCTGGCGACGACCCTCGCCATCGCCGAGTCCGCGCGCACGGGCGCGCCGGTCGACGTCGCGCGCTTCATGGGGCGGGACTGACCTTCCTCCCGGCTACGCCTCCGGCACCCTCGCGCGCCGGCGAAAACCGGCGCAGCATGGCTTCATGCCAGCCGCCGCCTTCGATACATTGCGCCTCGCGCGCCGCCTCCAGGGCCTCGGGCTCCCGCCCGGCCAGGCGGACGGGTTCGCGGAGGCCTTCGCCGACACCATGGTCACCGAGCTTGCCACCAAGTCGGACATCGCCGAGCTGCGAGCCGAGCTGCGGTCCGAGTTCCGCCTCGAATGCGAGCGGCTGCGCACGGACATCGCGGCGAGCCGCTCCGACATCATCCGATGGGTCGTCCCGCTGATCCTCGCGCAGATGGCGCTCACGATCGGCGTCCTGCTGCGCATCCCGGTCTGACCAGGGCCCCCGCGCAGGCGGGGCTTGGAGGAACGCGCGAACCCGCCGATCATGCGCG
>Ga0068877_10001313_pt1 | contig 20647 bp, 18 predicted proteins | sample NOAtaG_FD_66437 | JGI IMG/M metagenome (GOLD analysis project Ga0068877, IMG submission 66437) | Freshwater lake microbial communities from Lake Erie, under a cyanobacterial bloom - NOAA_Erie_Diel6S_1000h metaG | ecosystem: Environmental > Aquatic > Freshwater > Lake | place: USA: Ohio, Lake... | reverse complement strand
CCCATCGGGCTCGTCGGCGTCACCTCCACCACATCCCCCGTGTCCTGCCCGCTGAACTCCCCCACCATCTTGAAGACCTCCAAATCCTCCGACCCGTCCTCGCGCAGCTTCACCGTCGCACCAAGGAAGACCACCCCGGCACTCTTCCGGGTCTCGTCCACCACCGAAACCGCCGCCAGCCGCTCCGTCAGCCGCCGAATCTCCGCCTCTTCCATCCCCTGCTGCTCGCGGGCGGCGTGGTAATCCCCGTTCTCCTTCAAATCCCCCAGCTCGCGGGCCTCGGCGATCCGCTGCGCAACCGCCTGCCGGTTCGACAGCAGCGCCTTTAAACGGGCTTCCAAGGCCTCTTTTTCCTGCTTTGTGACCAGTTCCATGCCGTGCCTGCCCTTCCTGCCAAGCCGCGAGCCAAACCGGGGTTCCGCCCGGTGCTCAATCGATCTTCTGAAAGACTCCACCCACGCCCAAAACCCACGATTCCAAGCGTAGACGCCCGGGCCCCAAATGCAACCCTCCCGCCCACACCCTCCCTCCCCCCAATCCCTTTCCGTCAGTTCCCTCGGGCCTGGTTCCGTTGACCACCGTTCGTCGGCGGTTTCGGGCTCTTTTTCGACCCGCTGGGCCCCGCCGCCGCGTCGTTCAGCGGATCGACCGGGGCCTCGGTGGTCTCCGTGAAAACCCCCACCGGCACCGTCAGGTCGATCTTCGCCAGCCCCGCGTCGATTCGGCGGTTGAACTTCGCGTCCTGGCGAAGTTTCAGAAGCTCGTTGAGCTTCCATTGGGCCGTGGGCTCGCCGGGCTTCCACTCGCTCGGCGCCGAGCCCCAGATGATGCGGTTGTTCTGATCCGTGACGATGACCAGCCGCTTGCGCTTGACGTAGTCCGCCACGTCAAAGGCCACCACCTGCGGGTAGACCTCCGTCGGGGCCAAAAACGTCAGCAGCGACAACGCCGCCTGCACGTCCCCGCCCGTCCACTGCTCGCCATACGCCTCCGGCGGCCCCGCAAACGGATTCAAAATCACCCGCGACGTGCTCACCGAGCCCGCGGGGTACGAGATCGGCAGCAGCTCACCCCCCGCCGCGACCAGATAATCACGGTCCTTGTGCCGAACCAGGGCCACCGGCGCGCGCCACTCGGCGTTGATGCTCACCACGTGGTCATTTTCACGCTTGATCCCGCGCAGCTTCGCCACCCACCCCGTCGAGATCAACCGGTCGGCCGCCCTTTGCAGGCTCGCGTGGTCCATCGGGTCGCTGGTCAGCTCCGCCTGGATCATGTCCACAAGCTGGCGGCGGATCCCCTCGCTCATCCACGGCACGGGCAACCCGTCGGGCCCTTGGCTCCCCGGGATCACCGGCCAGTTCACCGTCACGGCGATCGGACGATCGTCCAGCGCCCGCTCGTGCATCGCGCTGGCACGCCCCGCAAGGAACCCGCGCCACCCCACCAGCGAACCCACCACGCCGATGAGGATCACCCCCGTCAAGATCGTGGCGATCTTCTCGCGCTTTCTCGGGTTGGACTTCACGCTGGGCATGACCGCTTCGACTTGCTCCTTTGCCGCCGATCACCCATCCGAAACCGGACCGACCGGACCGACGGCACAACCGTAGCCCGCAAAGGCCACCTTTCGTACTGAATGGTGATCGACCAACCCGGGGCTTTGGCTTCAAAGGCCCGTGCGGCTCTTCGCATTCATGCCCGCCCACGCGACAGGCCTCAACCCTCGCCGATGGCCTCGCCCAGCCCGTCCGCCTCGGCGTTCCCCGCCGGGACCAACCCCAGCGCCATCTCCGCCAGCTTGGCGCACAGTTCGGGCATCGCCAGCCCCATCGCCGCCGCGGCCTTGGGCACCAGCGAGTGATCCGTGAACCCCGGGGTCGTGTTGATCTCCAGGAACCACAGCGCCCCGTCGCGGTCGAGCAGATAATCCGCCCGCGCCACGTGCCGCAGACCCATCGCCTTGAAGAGCCGCTGGGTGTGCTTCTTGACCTTCTTGATCACCGGCTCGGGGAGGTCCAGATCCTGCCCCTCCACCAAGTACCGCGTGTCGTCGCGGATGTACTTCGCCTGATAGTCGTACAGACCGTCCTTGGGGGCGATCTCGATCACCGGCAGGGCCGACTTGCCCACGATCCCCACCGTCAGCTCGCGGGCGCGGGTGTCGCCGCCGATCTTCGGCTCGATCATGTACGGGCGCGGGCTCAGCCCCTGCTGCAAGCGCTCGCGGGTTTCCTTCTCGATCGCCTCCACCGCCTTGGTGAACTCGCCCCGGCTCGTGCAGACGTGCAGCCCGATGGTCGAGCCCTCGTGCACGGGCTTGATGATCACGGGGAGCTTGGTGGGGCAGACCGGGTCGCGCAGGTTGAGCATCCACGCCGGCGCGGTGGGCACGCCGATCTCCGCGGCGAAGAACTTGCTGGCGATCTTGTCCATCGCGGTGCGTGCCCCGCGCGCGTCGGTGCCGACGTACGGGCGCCCGTCTCGCTCCAGAATGTCCTGCAAAGGCCCGCCCTCACCCCAAGGCCCGTGCAGGTACGGGAAGATCAGCTCGGCCTTCTGAGCCGAGAGCCAGGCGCTGTCGATGGTGTCGATGATCTCAAGGCGAGCATCGAACCGCCCGGAGGCATTGAGCCCCGCGGCGATCGCGGTCGACGACTTGATGGAGACCTCGCGCTCGGCATCGGGGCCGCCGCCGAGAACAAGAACGGTGGGGAGCGTGCTGATGGACATGGTGGAGGATAGATTCGGCAAGTGACGGGCGGGCGGGAGAGAAAACGAGCGATCGATGCACATTCACCGCCGACGGGATGAAGCGAGCCGATCGATGACAAGGCGTTCCGACTGAGGGAACTTCGTGAACATCAAAGCCCATACAGCAGGGATCACGGCCACACCGACGAAGATCAGCAAAATCGTCATTACCGACGATCCCCGCGCAAACGGCATCAGCGGCATCGAGAACCGCGCGCCATTCTGCACGGCATTGTGAATGACCACCATCAACTGCACCAGCACCACCACCAACCCCCGGCAGTACCACATCTGCCGACGAAGCCACCGCTCACCCTCCCGCTCGGCCTCCAGCGGCTTGATCTCAAACCCGCACTCCGGACAGTTCGCCTGCGGGTTCGTTCCGCTCAGCTCGTACAGACACTTCGGGCAGAAGAGCGACAGAGTTCCAACCCGCAGAATGCTCAGGCACCGCCGCCGCAGGGCGTGGACAAGCAATACCCACGTCAGCACGCACACGCCCAGCAGGATGAAATCGAAGATGCGCGAGTTCATTCACCCCGCTCCCCCACTCTTCACACCCTTTCGTCTCTCCGCGATGATCTGGTCGAGCTGTGCTATCCCGGTGCACCAATACATCCAGGCCCACGGCAAACCGATGCACACGAGGTAGTGCAATGCCGTCATCCAGAGCGACGGCCTGATCGGCATGCGCGTCGTCTGGTCGAACGTCGTCAACAGGTTGCGAACGATGCCATTCACAATGCCGCACGGCACGAGCGCGAGCATCCCGAGCCCAAAGCCAATCATCGACTGACGCTTCATCCATCGCAGCTCGTCCGCCCGCACTTTCTCCGCAACAACTTCGTACCCGCACTCCGGACAGTTGCTCGGCGGCCTCGTGGCATCCAACTCGTACAAACACCGAAGGCAGAACAGGCCAAGGCTCACGGTCTTGAGCACACGCCGCAGCCTCGCGCGAACGCCCAGCGCGCAAGCGAAAAAGACCGCCGCGAGAATGATCAGCAGAACGTGTCGAATGTCGATCATCAAAACCCTCCCCCACGGCTCACACCACCTCGCCCCAGACCTTCACCTCGGGCTCGATGGTCACGCCGAAGCGCTCGTGCACGCGCGTGCGAACCTGACGCATCAACTCAATCAGATCGCCCGCGGTGCACCCCGCGTGCGCCACGAAGAAGTTCGCGTGCCGATCGCTCACCTCCGCCCCGCCGACGCGCAGGCCCTTGCACCCCGCGCGGTCGATCAGCAGCCCCGCGCTCACCCGCGCGCCACGTTCGCCGATCCCCTCCACCGCGCCGCTCAGCGTCGGGTTCTTAAAACAACACCCCGCGCTGTCCGCGGCCATCGGCTGCGTCCGCTTCTTGTACTCCATCACGTCCTTCAACTTCACCCGCGCCGCGGTATCACCCGCCGCCAACACCGCCAGCTTGAACCGCACCCTCGTAACGATGAAATCACGCAGGCCCGCAAAGTCGCTGCGCCGATAGTCGAAGATCACCTGCTCACGCGAGAGCTCGTGCACCGCGCCGTCGCGCGACAGACCGATGACACTCTGCACGCAGTCGCCGAACTGACCGAACGCGCCCCCGGCGTTCATCGCCGCCGCCCCGCCGACGGTCGCGGGGATGCCCCCGAGCGTCTCCAGCCCGCTCAGCCCGCGCCGCACGGTTTCCGTGATCAGTTGCGGCAGCTTCACCCCGCCACCAGCTTCGACAATCCCCGTGCGTTCGTCGATGGACACCGCAGCAAAATCGCCCTCGCTGAGCTCAACCACCAGCTCGCGCACGCCGCCGTCGGCCACGAGCAGATTCGCGCCATCGCCCAGCACGCGCAGATTCGCATCGATGCCCAGGCACGCGCGGAGCTGCTGAACCGTCGCGGGTCGAGCAAACCGCTCGGCCCGCCCGCCGCACTTGAACCACGTCGAAACGGGTTGGTCGGTCAGGATCTCCACACGGCTGCGGGTCATGGCGTGGTCGGTCGTCGTGGTCATGGTGTTTCGTCAGCGCGCTGTTGAAGTCATCGATCAGGCCTTCTTCGCGGTCTTCAGATACCCCTCCGCAACCTGATAGACCGGGCCCGCGCCCATCACCACCAGCACATCGCCGGGCTTGCAGAGGTTCTCAAGCTGTTCCACGATCGCCTCGAACGGGTACAGGTGCATCGCGTGCACGCCCTTGCTCCGCAGGCGGTCGACGAGGTCCGCCGCCGTGACCTTCTGCTTCTCTTCCACGCTGTCGCGCACGAAGTAGATATGCGGGACGATCACCACGTCCGCCTGGCTGAACGCGTTGGCGAACTCTTCCAGCAGGTGGCGCGTTCGGCTGTGCTGGTGCGGCTGAAAGACACAGATCAACCGACCGTTCCGCGCCTCGGGCGCTTCAAACTGCCGCAGCGCCTTGAGCGTCGCTTCGACCTCGGTTGGATGGTGCCCGTAATCGTCGTACACACGGACCACGCCGCCGAGCGGGTGGGGGCGCTGCCCCATGAACTGGCTGCGCCGATCAACCCCGCGGAAGGCCGACAGACTCGACGCGATGCTCGAACCATCCGCCCCAAGCAGCAGCGCGAGCGTCGCCGCCGTGGCGCTGTTCATCGCGTTGTGCGCCCCGGGCATATTCACCGTCCACGCCAGCGGCCTGTTCAGCCCGGGCCCGCTCAGCTCAACCCGGCGATTCGCCGGATCGAAGCTCACGCGCCAGTCGGCCTCCGGGCTGAAGCCGATGGTCTGCACGTTCGCGCCGATCCCCGCCGTCACCTCGCGCCGGTGCGCTCCGTCGTGGGCGATCAGCAGCACCCCGCCCTGATCCGCCGGCGCGACGAGCTTTGCAAAGTGATGGAAGCTCTCCACCACCGCGTCCAGCGAGCCGTAGATATCCAAATGGTCGGCCTCGACCGAGTTGATGCACGCAATCCGCGGGCGGAAGTTGTGGAACGACCGGTTGAACTCGCACGCCTCCGCGATGACGATCCCGCTCTGACCGCTCAGCGTCCCCTTCGGGATCCGCTCGGCCCCGAGCCTGAACCCCAGCGCGGGCGAACCCACCGGGGCCGACGAACCGGCAAGCTGGGCGCACGTCGCGCCGACAATGGCCGTGGGTTCCAGACCGGCGTCGGACAAAATGCACGAGAGCATGCTGGTGGTGGTGCTCTTGCCGTGCGTGCCGGCAATCGCCACGCCCGTGCGCCCGATCATGCTCCGTCCCAAAGCCTCGGCGTACGTCAAATGCGCCACCCCGCGGCGCTGGGCTTCGAGCATCTGCGGATGATCGGGCTTGATGGCCGCCGAGGCGATCACCAGCGCACAGTCATCAGGCAGCCAGGGCTTGGACTGATCAAACCCGACGTGGATCCCCTCGCTCTGCAGCGTGCGGGTGGTCTCCTGCTCGGTTGAGTCGGACCCGCTGACCACCGCCCCGCGCGACTTGAGCATCCGCGCCAGACCAGCCATCCCGCACCCGCCGATGCCGATCATGTACACATGCGTCCCGGCCACATGCAGCGGCTGGTCGCCCGCCGCTGCTCCGGCGCTCATCGTCGCCCCCAAAGCGCTCTGCCCCGGGGTGGTCTGGGTCGTGGGTTTCATGGACAAGCTCTCGATCGCGCCCGCGGTTGAACTCATGCAAAGGGTATCGGCGCTCCGCCCCCCGGCCGTTCAAAACCCGCGCACGCGCCCGTTCCGCTCTCCGCCCCCACCGGGGCTCTATACTCATCCCCGTCGCGGCGCTGCGTGCGCCGACGATCTTCAGAGCCATCTCCTGATTTCCATGAGGGGTTTTCATCATGCCAGGTGGTAACGGAATTTGGATCGGCGTCTTGGTCGTCTTGGGCCTCATCGTCGTGGTGGTCGGCTTCATCATGGCCCAGTTCCTCAGCCTCTACATCCAAGCCCTCGTCAGCAACGCGAAGGTCTCGCTGATCGAGCTCATCGGCATGCGCCTCCGCAAGGTCGATCTCCGCGTCATCGTCTTCAGCCGCATCCGCGCCAAAAAGGCCGGGCTTGAGATCGCCACCAACCAGATCGAAACCCATTACCTCGCCGGCGGGCGCGTCCCGCAGGTCATCAGCGCCCTCATCGCCGCTCAGGGTGCCAAGATCCCCCTCACCTGGGACATGGCCCGCGCCATCGACCTCGCCGGCCGCGACATCTTCGACGCCGTGCAGACCAGCGTGAACCCCAAGGTCATCGACTGCCCCGCCCAGTCCGGCTCCCGCAGCACCATCGATGCCGTCGCCGGCGACGGCATCCAGCTCAAGGCCAAGGCCCGCGTCACCGTCCGCACCAACCTCGCCCGCCTCGTCGGTGGCGCCACCGAAGAGACCATCATCGCCCGCGTCGGCGAAGGCATCGTCACCACCATCGGCAGCGCCAAGAGCCACAAGGAAGTCCTCGAAAACCCCGACAACATCTCCAAGACCGTCATGGCCAAGGGCCTCGACGCCGGCTCGGCCTTCGAGATCCTCTCCATCGACATCGCCGACATCGACGTGGGTGAGAACATCGGCGCCCAGCTCAAGCAGGCCGAGGCCGAGGCCGTCAAGAAAATGGCCCAGGCCGAGGCCGAAAGCCGCGCCGCCAAGGCCCGCGCCCTTGAACAGGAAAACCGCGCCAAGATTGAAGAGAACAAGGCCATGGTCGTCCTCGCCGAGGCCGAAATCCCCCGCGCCATCGCCCACGCCTTCAACTCCGGTCAGCTCGGCATCATGGACTACTACCGCCTGAAAAACGTTCAGGCCGACACCCTCATGCGCTCCGCCATCGCCGGCGGCGGCACGCAGTCCGTCGGTGAACGCGGCCCGCTGAGCTGATCAAATCCCCTTGCCTTCACTCACCCCTCGGCCCTCAGCCCTCGGCCCTTCCCTCACCCCATGGCCCTGATCGACATCAAGATCGACCCCACCCCGCGCGATCTGAAGATCTTCGCGGTCTTGTGGGCCGCCTTCTTCCTGATCCTGGGCAAGATCGCCTTCTTCACCGACGCGGTCATTTTCTCCGCCGCCGTCTTCACCTCCTCCTGCTTCCTCATCAGCTTCGCGTTCAACCGCGACTACGCCAAGAAGCTCCAGCTCTGGGGCCTGCTTTTCCCCAGCGGGCTCTGGGGGCTCTATTTCCTCGAACGCTGGGCCCTGCACACCGACGCCTCGTCCGCCGCCGGGTGGCTCTCTTCACCCCGCACCTACCTGGGCATCACCGCCGCCGGCGCACAGTGGCTCGTCCTCGCCTTCGTCGTCACCCTCGGCGTGCTGGGCACCCTGCTCATGCTCACCGTCCGCGGCTGCTCCCGAATCATCTACCGCACCTGGATGTTCGCCGCCCTGCCCATCGGCTGGACCGTCTCCCACCTCGTCCTCGGTCTGGTCTACTTCCTCATCCTCACCCCCATAGGCCTGGCCCTCCGCCTGCTGGGTAAAGACCCGATGACCAGCACCTTCGACAAAGCCGCGGGCACGTACTGGACCACCGCCAAAACCAGCACCGACCCCCAACGCGCGTTCCGCCAGTTCTGAGTGCTTCTTCCGCGATCGAAGTCGGAAGATGAAACGCAGAGGACGCAGAGCACGCAGAGAAAACCGAGAAGAGCCGCTGGGTTCAACTTCGAGCTTCGAGCTCTGATTTGAGCTTTGAGCTTTGAGCTTTGTCTTCCCAGTGCCCAGTGCCTAGTGCCTAGTGCCTAGTGCCTAGTGCCTACGACACACACCCGCGAATCCGCGAACCGCCGATACGCCCGCGGCCCAACCCCCGTCACGCCCCCCAACCACACCATCGGCACCAAGGGCCACAGCGTCACCACCAGCCGCACCAGCCGCTGATACGCCTCATACCCAACCGCGATCTGCCCATCCGCCATCACCATGTGCAGGTCCGCTCCCAGCCGCTCTTCAGTCAACCACCCCAGCCCCAACCCCTCCAGCCCCGCCCGGTCCGTGCTGGCGATGATCGTCAGCTGCCGAAAGCAATCCAAGCAACGCAGCCACCCCGCCAGCCGTCGGCACGGCCCGCACCGACCATCAAAGATCACCGCCGCTCGCTCCCGCATGAATCGAACCGTAGCCAACGCCGCTGAACAACCACACACACCACCACCCCACACCAAACAGGCTTCAACCCGATCGCCCCAGCAGCCCCCCACTCGGGTCATTTCACGCACGTTCGATCCACATTCGTCCCCGTTCGCTGGTCCGTCCGAGAACCGGGTTTACACTCAGCTTCTCATCGAGTGGGATTCATGGGCACGGATTCTCTCTCCGTTCCTCTGAGCCGAGCCGCGTGGCTTCACCCCCATCATCGATGTTTCGGGAAGAGAAGGAGTGTCTCCCATGTCATCTCGTGCGCTTGGTGTTCTCGTCGGCGGCCTTTCGGGTCTGGTCATTTCATCCGCGGCCCTCGCTGGTGGAGTCGTCCCACTCGGACCGCCCGTGGCTCCGACCCCCATCACCCCGGGTACAGGCTTGCAAGCCTCCGCCTGGTGGGGCTCGTTCAGTTCCAACATCGCCGCCGCCGAGGCCTTCACCCAGTCCCGCTCCGCCGACGCCACCTGGATCTCCTCCGTCAACTACGGTGCAACCAACGTCAACACCAACATCCTCAACTGGATCGGCGCTACCGACGCCGCCACCTTCACCGGCATCCCCGGCGCTTCAAACAACCCCACCGGCCGGGCCGCCTACCTCTTCACCGGGTTCATCAACCTCTCCTCCCCGGGCCTCTGGTACTTCGCCGTCACCTCCGACGACGGCTTCCGCCTCCGAATCAACGGCATCGAGGTCGCCCAGTTCAACGGCGACCGCGGCACCGCCCAGACCCTCGCCGGTCCGTTCTCCGCCGATGGCAGCGGCCTCTACACCGTCGAACTCCTCTACTGGGCCAACGAGCAGGGCGACTCCGCCGTGATCTTCCAGGCGGGCTTGGGCTCCTTCACCGCCGTCACCGCCGTCAGCCGGTCCAACCTCTACTCCGTCATCCCCGCCCCCACCGCCGGCGCACTGCTGGGGCTGGGCGGGTTGCTTGCCGCGCGTCGTCGCCGCTGAGAACCCCCGCCACGGCGCATCCTGTCGGGCGACTCTGATCACCGATGCCGCCGAGCAGACACCTTCACGAACCCGCCCCGGCCCGGCCGAGGCGGGTTTTTCTTTGCGCTCCTTCGACCGCTTCCAGAGACCAATGAAAAAGGCCCGGTCGTGTTGACCGGGCCTTGTGCGTGCAATCGTGATCGTCGAATCGTTCCGGAACCTCTACGCCCCGCGGCTTCAGTTCCGCCCGAGGATCTCTTCCAGCGTCGGCTGCGGGGTTTCGCCCAAGGCCGCCGCGGCGGCCTCCATCGCTTCCTTCGCCTTCTTGTTCCCAAGGAAGTTCGCTTCCAGCTCCAGACGGATCTTCTCCATCGCCTTGTTCTGGATCTGTCGCACGCGCTCCTTGGTCACGCCGATGATCTGCCCGACCTGCTCAAGGGTCATGGGCTTGTCCTGCTCGCCGCTCTCGAGACCGAAACGGTGCTCGATCACGGTCCGCTCGACCTCGGTCAGCTCGGCGCGGTTCTCAAGCACGATCCGCTTGACCTCTTCCGCCGCGTCCTTCTCGAAGCTCGACCGCTTCGTCTCGAGGTAGTTCGAACGCTCGAGCTTCGGGTCAAAGTCCGTCGGGAACCGCTGACGGTACTTGCTCAGCTTCATCCCCTGCCGACTGAAAGCCTTGAGGATGGCTCGACAGGCGTACGTGCTGAACTTGTACCCGCGCCCCGCGTCGAACTTGTCCACCGCACGCAGCAGCGCCATGTTCCCTTCGCTGACCAGGTCGGCAAAGTCCACCTCGCTCATGCGGGTGCGCTTCGCCATCGCCAGCACCAGCGCCAGGTTCGTGTTGGCGATCTGCTCGCGGATCAGGTCGCTGATGCGGAACCAGCGCAGCACCTGCTCGGCCTGCTCGGCCGTCGGACGCCGGCTGTCGGTGCTCCAGATCTCCTGCTGCAGCTTCCAGATGCGGTAGCGCGCGTAGTTGAACTGGTGGAACAACACCTTTTCCTGCGCACCCGTCAGGATCACCTGCTGCGCGTGCTTGATCGTCCGCGTCCGACCCGAGAGATCGTCCATCACCGGGTGATACCAGGTGGTATCCGGCTTCGGAATCTCCGGCGCCTCGTCGTAGATCTTCTTCATCGCGTCCGCCTCGTAGAACGCCGGCGAATCGATGAAGTCCTGCTCCGAGGCCAGGATCGCGTTCAACAGCTTCTCATCCTCGGGCGAGAGCGTCTTGCGAACACCCTTCGCGCCCGCGGGCTTCTTCTCGCCCTTGCTCGACGAAGCCTTCTCGGCCTTCGCCCCCGCCGTCGCGGCGGGCTTCACCTCGCGGACTTCCGTGAAGTCCACGCGGTTGCGCCGACGATGCTGCTCCAGCGGCGAAGGCTGCGAACTCAGCGGCATGAGTGAAGTTGCTTCCATGGTTTCGACTGACCTCTTCGCTTCACGCGATGAACGGGTGTTTGATTGCTTGCTGGAGATTCTAGAAGACTTGACTGTTGGATTCTTCTCTTGATCGCTTTCACTGAACGTTTTGAACGGATCGGCTTCGACACGGTACTGGATCGAAAGGCCTTTTCCTTTGCGGAGTTGGCCTCCGTCCACTGAACTCGGCTTGGGCTCGATGCCGTCGATATCCACGACTGATGCCCCACGAATGAGTCTTTTCAAACCCGTGTTTCAGACAACGCCGAATGACGCCGCCCGCTCCACAGTTGAACCGATCCATTCCCCAGAATCAACTACTCACCGAGCGTTCACAATTCATCCGCACGGCGTGTACTGACCCCGGTCCCTTGTTCATCCCTTCATACGCACAAGTCACCCTTTTCGTTTCGCCAGAACACGGTTTCTTGTGTGAAATCAGGAAACTTCTTCAGGTTCTCGGATCGACAGTTTCAACCTCCCTTAAGATCACCTATCCGGACCTTCTGTGCCACCGATCTGGCCCATTTCGGCCAATTCCGCGCTCCAGACTTTCGGAATTCGTTGTTCCGCTCACCTACCCAGCCTCACAATCAAGGGTTTCCCCTCGATCGGTCGCTGGACACAGAAGGTACACCACCCCGCACCTTTCGGCCACGAAATCGCCGCATTCACACACCCGTTGACGTACAATCAGCACCCTCCCTGAGTCCACTTCAGGTTCTCCCGATCAAGGTCCAAATACTTTCGCTTTGTCCGTGCCTACTTTTTGGGATTCCAGACCAATCTTCCTCGGGAAGTCCCCGACCTTCCGTATCGTTCCGCACACGATTGAACCACGACACGCCCCGCCGACGAACGACCGCTCGGTCCAGGCTGGGAAAGGAGCTCGAAAATGACCTACGCACTGCCGACTCTGCCGTACGCGCTGAACGCCCTTGAGCCGTTCGTCGACGCGCAGACGATGGAGATCCACAGCCAGAAGCACCACGGCGCGTACGTGACCAACGCCAACAAGGCCCTGGAGGGCACGCAGTGGGCCTCGCTCCCTGCTGAAATCATGATCACCCGCCTCGGCGAGCTTCCCGACGACAAGCGCGGCGTGGTTCGCAACAACGCCGGCGGGCACGTCAACCACTCGATGTTGTGGGCAACCATGGCCCCCGCGGGCAAGGGCGGCGGCGGCACGCCCACCGGCGACCTGCTCGAAGCCATCAACGCCACCTTCGGTTCCTTCGACAACTTCAAGGGCCAGTTCGCCGATGCCGCCACCAAGCGCTTCGGCTCGGGCTGGGCCTGGCTCTGCTGGCACGCCGGCAACAAGAAGCTGCAGATCTGCTCCACCGCGAACCAGGACAACCCGCTCATGGGCGAGGCGCTTGCCGGCTGCGGCGGCGTGCCCTTGCTCGGGCTCGACGTCTGGGAGCACGCGTACTACCTGAAGTATCAGAACCGCCGGGCGGACTACATCGCCGCGTGGTGGAACGTCGTGAACTGGAGCGAGGTGGCGAGCAACCTTGCCAAGGCCCGCAAGTAAACCGACGCTCGGCACGGGCTTCGCGTCACGCCGACGAATCCGTCGGCGGCGGAGCACGAAGCCGCGAGAGGCGGGGTGGTGAAGTGTGTGCGATCCGGGCGAGTTGGAAGCGGCGAGCCCGGGCTGCGTGAGTTGGCCGCAGGATTGACAGCGCGTTGAGGGCAAAACCGCCCGAGGCGGGCAGACCAGAACGGATCGGAGCGAATCGCATGAACAAGGTGATGCTGACGGCGTGGTTGATCACCCCGGTGCTGGCGGTCGGAGGGTTGTGGATGACCATCGATCGAGACGCGGCGCGGAAGAACCGTGCGATGATGAGCGCCAAAGCGGGCGCACATATCGAGCAGCCCAAGCCCGCGAGCCCTTCAAACAACCCCTCCGCGGCGGGGAAGACCGCCGAGGCGGAGTTGAGCTCCCCTGACCTGATCGAGCAGGGGTTTGTGATCGTGGTCAAGGACAAGTCGGGCAAGGCCAGCACGCAGGAACCGATCCACATCGCCAGCAGTTGGAACGGCTGGAACCCCGCCGACGCGAGCTTCAAGCTCTCTCCACGCAGCGATCTGCGCTGGCAGATCATCATGAAGAAGGGGAAGATCGACGGGCCGATCGAGTTCAAGTTCACCCGCGGCAACAGCGACTCGTGGGAGTGCAACGCGGACCTTTCCGGGCGCTCGAACCGCACGCTGCCCAAGATCGACCTGAGCAAACTCGCCAAGGGCGAGCAGCCGGTCTTTGAGTTCGAGGTCGAGGCGTGGGAAGACATGCGCCCGAACACCGCGGCCCGCCCTGATCTTGACCCGTACTTCAAGCTGCCGACGGAAGGCCTGACCGGCACACTGCGCCGGTTGCAGGTTTCCGGCGGCGAGCAGCCCTTCGGCGTGCGCGACGTGATGGTCTGGCTGCCGCCGGGCTATGAGAAGCCCGAGAACGCCAAGAAGCAGTACCCGGTTTTGTACATGCAGGACGGGCAGAACGTTTTCCTGAAGATGCCCACGACCCCGGACGAGTGGGGCGCGGACGAGACGGCCACCAGGCTGATCAACGAGGGGAAGGTCGAGCCGATGATCATCGTGGGCGTCCCGCACGCGGGGAAGGCCCGCGCGACGGAGTATCTGCCCATCGAGCTGCTCGAAGGCGTGCCGGCGCGTGGGAAGCAGTACGCCTCGTGGCTGGTCGGTGAGGTGATGCCGCGGGTCGAGCGTGCGTTCCGCGTGAAGCCCGGCGCGGAGAACACCGCGGTGGGCGGGTCGAGCTTCGGCGCGATCATCAGCCTGTACGTGGCGCAGCAGTACCCCGAGAAGGTCGGCAAGGTTCTGCTGGAAAGCATGAGCACGAACTTCAAGGACGGGGCGATCCTGAACTTCTTTGCGGAGCAGAAGAACTGGCCGCGGACCATCAGCTTCGCGATGGGCGGCAAAGAGCGCGGCGAGGCGAGCGAGCACGACGCGGTGAACAAGGCGATGGTCGAAGCCACCGCGCTTTTCGAGTCGATGGCCCGCGAGAAGATGCTCTCGGGCGGCAAGGAAGGCGAAAAGCCCGCCCTGCGCGTGGTGGTCGATGAGAAGGGCCAGCACACCGAATCGGCATGGAAGAACCGCTTCGGCGCGGCGCTGGAGTTCCTCTTCCCGCCGCAGGTGAACAAGGGCGAGAAGGGCGAGAAGAGCGGGAAGGATCGGTAAGCAAGAAACGCGCGAACAGTTGAAGGGGTGCTGAGCTGTGGGCTTGTTTCACGATGTCGCCGACGCGCTCCTCGATGCGCATTCGACGCTGTGGGGGTTCAGGGCGGGCCTGTGGACAGGCGGCCCTGTGCACGGCGGCGCCCCGGTTCAGGTCGTGCTGCGAGGGATTGATCTTCCGCCGAAGTGGCGCAAGCAAGACGCAGAGAACCTCGTGCGTGTCGCGTACGAGCGCTCGTCGGCTCGCACCATCGCGGTCTTTGCCCGGGTGATCGGATTCCTTGTTCTCACTTCGCTCGGTATTGCCTTCCTCTTCGCGATCGTGCTGACCGCACTCGGCAACGTGCTCTCTTCGAACGCACTTCCCCCGTACACGATCTGGGCGATCGCGGTGCTCTTCATCGTGCTGTACTTTGCCCTCGGCGTGGTGCTGCCTCGATTGCTCGAGCTGAGATTTCACCGTCGGAGCGTGCGCGATGTGCTGACCATGGGCGTCGATACCTCGTCGGCGGGGACCCCTCATCCGTAAACACTTCTCGCGCTGACCCTCGGTCGGTCTGACGATTTCGCTTTTCACGCTTCGCCTGTGAAAACAAAGAGCCCCCGGCTTTAGCCGGGGGCTCTGAGATTGTGCATTCAGTCGTGGGTTGATTCTTGGATTGAAAACAGAGCACCCCCGACTGGAAGTCGGGGGCTCTGAATCACTCGCCCTTGGGCTTGGGCTTCGTCGCGTGTGCGCCGGGCGCGTCATCGTCCGGCGGCTGCTTGCGCACCGTGCCCAGGACGCCCGGCAGTTCGATCCCCGCCTGCTGCGCCAGTTCGTGCATGGGCGGCAGCGAGCCGATGAGCCCCGAGAGGAAGTTCGCGGTCGAACCCCCACCGCCACCGCCGGCACCAAGCTTGGGCGAGCCTGAGTCCCAGACCGTGATCTTGTCGATCTTCAGGTTCGAGATCGCCTTTACCTGCTCGCTGACGATCTGCGGCAGCTTCTCGATCAGCAGCAGCGTCGGGGCGATCTGCGGGTTCTCGGCGCACGCCGACATGAGCTTGCGATACCCGTCGGCCTTTGCTTCCAGGACCTGTCGCACGCCCATCGCCTCGGCCTCGTACTTTGCGCGGATCGCGTCCGCCTGACCCATCGCCTCGCGACGGACTTTCTCCGCCTCCGCGTCCGCGGCGATCTCGATGCGGCGCTTCTCGATTTCCTGTGCCGCGAGCTGCTCTTTGCTGAGCCGCGCAAGCTCCTGCTCACGCTGCGCCATCAAAATCTTCTGCGACGCTTCCGCGGCGGCGACTTCCGACCGGCGCTTCGCCTCCGCCGCGATCTCGGCCAGCTTCGCGTTGCTCTCGGCGATTGTCGCTCGGCTGGTGTTCTCGCCCGTGGTTGCCAGGGCCTCGGCCTCCGCGACGCGGATGCGCTGCTCCTGCTCAGCCTGCTTGCGGGCCGCCACGACTTCCGCGTCGCGCTGCGCGATGGCGATCTCGCGCTCGCGCTTCGACTCGGCCTCGCCCTTGATGGCCTGAGCTTCAAGGGCCGCCACCGCGACGCGCTGCTTCTGTTCCGCGATCTTCTGACCCTCGATGGCGGTTGCCTGTTCCGCGGAGACCTTCACCGTGCGTTCGCGCATGGCGATGGCCTCGCCCGTGGCGCCGTCGCGCTCTTGCTGGGCGACTTCGACCTTGGCGCGCTGGATGGCCTCGGCGGCCGCGCGCTTGCCGATGGCTTCGATGTAGCCGCTCTCGTCGGTGATGTCGCGGATGTTGACGTTGATCAGCGTCAGACCGATCTTGTTGATCTCCTGCGCGACGTTCTCGTTGATGAGCTTCATGAACTTCTCGCGGTCGCGGTTGATCTCTTCGATCGTCAGCGTCGCGATGACCAGACGCAACTGGCCCAGGATGATGTCCTGCGCCTGCTCGCGGATCTGGTCCTCTCGCAAACCCAGCAAACGCTCGGCGGCGTTGTTCATCAGCACCGGGTCGGTGCTGATACCCACCGTGAATGTGCTGGGCACGTTCACGCGGATGTTGTTCTGTGACAAGGCCCCGGTGAGGGGGATGTCGATGACCATCGGGTCCAGCGAGAGGTAGGCGTAGTCCTGGATCAGCGGGACGACGAACGTGCCGCCGCCGTGGATGCACTTGGCGGCCTTCGCGCCGCCGATCTTGCCGAAGACCACGAGAACACGGTTCGACGGGCAGCGTTTGAACTGCCTGACGACGAAAGCAACGGCGAAGAGGAAGATCAGGCCGATCGCGACGATCAGCCCCAGCCAGAACAGGCCGTTCGTGTTTTCATCAAGTTTGGAAATCTGCATGGTTGAAAACCCCTCCAAAGAAAAACGGTGTGCGAGAGACACGAGAACTCAGATAGGCCGAAGGATCATACTGAAAATCGCCCCGCGGCGAAACACACGGACATCACAACGATTCGGCAATGCGCTTCAAGAGCGGCACGGCTGGCGGGCGACGGGTGCGCGTGTTCGATCTTCGCCGCTGCACGCGGGCACACGCCCGCGGCGGAGGCGACCGCGTCAACCCTTCCACCCGCGGGCGGATCAGACCGGCTCGACGGTCACGGTGTTATCCGGGTTGACGGCCGAGACGCGCACGCGGGTTCGGCTCGCCAGTTCGTCGGTGGTCGAAGCACCCTGCGTCGCGTAGCAGCGCCGCTCGCGGTCGCCGATGACCAGGCGCACTTCGCCCGTGCCTTTCCCCGCGGCGGGGATCGCCACGGTCACTTCGCCCATCGCGCCCGCGAGGGCCGAGAGCTCGATGTTCCCGCTGGTGCTGAGCTTGCGCATCGAGCGCATCACCACCATGAAGATCCCCATCAAGAGCACCGCCCCGCCCAGACCGACAAGCACAGACACGCCCGGCGAGAGGTCGAACGTCTTGTACGCCAACAGCCCGCTCCAACCGAAGCCCATCGCCGCGGCGAGGAGGGCCTGAACCGAGAAGATCTCGGCGGCGGCGCCGGTGTCGGTGTGCCCGAGGTCGAAGTCACCCTGCCCGCCATCGCCCAGGAAGAGCATGATGAGCAGCTTGATGAAAAACAGCCCCGTGCCGACGAGGGCCGGGATGGTGAACCAGATGGTGGTGGGCTCGAAGAGCTGGCTGAACATGCGTGAAATCCCCCAGACGAGTCGCGAGAAGTGTAGCAGAAACCGAACGTGTGTGCGTAGGGTCAAGAGGGCGGAAAAACCCGCCCGGTCAGGGGCGGATTGTGCTAGCATGGCGGGCCCGGCGGCGCGGTTTTTCGTTGCCGGGCATCAGAATACTCCGCCGACGCGCGGGAGTACCAACCGCACCGACAACGCCGACTCGTGGCGTGTGAAATCAACGCAGGAACGACGCTGACATGAGCCACCATCACAAGCACGACACGCAGCCGCACCACTCCGGGCACGTCAGCCTGGACCACGACGAAAAGCACGACCCGCACGCAACGCGCTGGGGCGACTTCCTCAAGGCCGCGATCAAGCTCGGCGCCAGCGACATCATCATGAAGACCGGCAAGGCCCCGACGGTGCGCCTGCGCGGTGCGCTGAAGTCGCTCGACACGCCCGCCATCACCATGGCGGAGTTCAAGGACATCGCCAAGCACATCCTCGACGAAGAGCAGATGAAGGACCTGCACACCTACGGCTCGGTGGACTTCGCGTACGACTATGACGAGAAGACCCGCTTCCGCGTCAACCTCTTCCAGGCCCGCGGCAAGCTCTCCGTCGCCGCCCGTCTGATCTCGGCGCACATCCGCCGATTCGAAGAGCTCTACCTGCCCCCGATCATGTCCGAGGTCGCCATGCAGCCCAACGGGATCGTGCTGCTCAGCGGCGTGACCGGCTCGGGCAAGTCCACCACCATCGCGGCGATGCTCGACTACGTCAACGAACGCAAGCCGGTGCATATCGTCACCATCGAAGACCCCATCGAGTACATCTTCACCGATAAAAAATCGACGATCAATCAGCGTGAGATCGGCATCGACTGCCTCGACTTCAAGATCGCCCTCCGCGCCCTGGTGCGTGAGAACCCCGACATCGTCCTCGTCGGTGAAATGCGCGACAACGAAACCTTCGAGGCCGCCCTCCACGCCGCCGAGACCGGGCACCTCGTCTACGGGACCATCCACGCCTCCAGCGCCACGCAGACCTTCAGCCGAATCTACGGCCTCTTCGAGCAGGAAGAAGTCGAACAGGTCCGGCGCATCCTCGCGTATCAGATGCGCGCGTTCGTCTATCAGAAGCTGCTGCCGACGCTGCGCCCGGAGATCGCCCGCATCCCGGCGCTGGAAATCCTGGTGAACAACGCCGTGGTGCGCAAGTACATCCTCGAAGCCCGCGAAGGCGAACTGCGCGAATACCTCAAGAGCATCGAAGCCACGCAGAGCGGCATGAAAGACTTCAACCAGAGCCTCATGGAACTCGTCGAGCAGGAAATGATCCACGTCCGCACGGCCTTGGAAACCAGCCCGAACCCCGACGAACTGCAGATGCGCCTAAAGAAGCTGGGGTCGCGGTAAGCCATTGGTACGCATTTTGAATAAATTTGCGAATCGACCTGTCTCAACGCTATCAACGCCCTTGGTACTGGATATGCAGGTTGGTGAAAGGCTAATCTCCCTGCTTTCCGGCTGAGAATGGCCGCTTTTCGGTTTACCAGCAAGTGCATGCATAAACACGGAAACATCCCCTTCCTGGTTGTTCACCACAGCTTTTTGAGATCAGAAACTTCCGCCAAGAAACGAACTCTTAATACGGCTTTTCTCGTTTGGTAGTCTGGACTCGCGAAGAGGCTCGACGGGGCGTCAACCACAGCATCGCAAGGAGTGTCTTTCATGTTTAAGAGACTTCATCGAAGCGGATTTGTCGCAGGCATTGCAATCGGATTGTCTATCGCAACTCCAAGCCACGCCGCGAGAATGATCCAACTTGACGACGATCCGCCCACGGGTGGAGAAGGAGCCGGCAGTGATCCCACCTTGGAAGAAACTCCCGGCGGAGGTTTTGGCAGTGGCGGTCAAAGTACAGGCCTAGCCGGTTTTGCGAGTTACGTCGCGATGCGAGAGTCTTTGCAGCAGACGACCTTTGGCGGCAACACGGGCTTCTCGTTTGCGTATTCCGTGGATGTTTTTCCGTCGGAGATCGGAAGCTACACGATTTCGAATAGCTACCAAATTGCTACCCTACGAGTGTTTCGATACACCCCGAGATTAGCAGCTACTTCGATAGCAATGACGCTGCCACAGTTCAGCACTTTAGGTGCCACTAATGTTCAAATTGGCATTATCGACGGTTCGATCGTTGGTCCAACAGGAGAGAGCAGAGAAGTAGAGTTGCTGGTCGCAAGCTGGGACCAGCAGGATGGCTCGCGTACAAATCGCGTAATTCCTCTGAGGTATCGCACAGAGCAGGATTTTAGCACAATTGACTATTGGGTCAGATCTACTCCATCCTCGATCGTGACTGGAACTCCTGATGGTTTGCGCACAGAGTTTTCCTCTCTCTGTTTGGGAATCACAAATCCACAAGAAGCATGCATATGTTTGGCACAATCAGCTTACGATACATGTGCGGATTTTGTCAGATTGCGTCAAGAGTCTTGCCTGGCGAAAGCTGAAGCGTATATCGCAGCCGCAGCAGCTGGATGCCTAATAGCCGGGCTAACGCCCTTTGCCTGGGCTGCACTCGCCGGGTGTTTCATTGCACTCGCGTTGGCATTGATGGAACGAGATGCATGCTTCTCCGCCAGCACATTGGACCGCAAACAGTGTTTAGACGCGTATCAACAAGCACTTCGTGGATGCGGAATTTTGATATTTGAACTACGATGAGATACATCAACTACAATGAGTCAGCTGCAATCAAAAGCATCTCGCCATTTCTCGCTGCTATACCGGCTTGGATAGGCTATGTCTTTGTCTGGAATGTTCCATTGCAAGATCGCTTGTGGCTCTATTGGTACCAAATCACCACTTTAGTAATGTCCATTATTGTTTATTGGCTGATCATTGCGCGAGTCAAAAGGCGTGTTGTCCTTCACCATCATTGTGTTTGTCCCAAATGCGGCTATCCCTTTTTTGAACTTGGAAACGTTGTTTGTTCAGAGTGTGGTGAAAAGTTTGTGGGATTGAGTATCCGGGCCGAATGGCGGAGAAAAATAGGTAGCTGTACTGCTTAACAGATGAGACTATTTGCGATATCTGTCGCTATATGTTTTCAATCCTCTCCGGTCA
>Ga0068877_10001312_pt1 | contig 20667 bp, 19 predicted proteins | sample NOAtaG_FD_66437 | JGI IMG/M metagenome (GOLD analysis project Ga0068877, IMG submission 66437) | Freshwater lake microbial communities from Lake Erie, under a cyanobacterial bloom - NOAA_Erie_Diel6S_1000h metaG | ecosystem: Environmental > Aquatic > Freshwater > Lake | place: USA: Ohio, Lake... | reverse complement strand
GCGCCGGCCGTGCGGCGGCCGCGCCCGTGGAGCGAGGTCCCGCGCGCGCAGCTGGCCGCGGTGGCGCGCCTCGGCGGCCTGATGACCGACATCGACGACACGCTCACGCGCGACGGCGCGATCGAGCCAGCGGCCCTGCACGCGCTCGGGCAGCTGCGCGCGGCCGGCGTGCCGGTGGTGGCGATCACCGGCCGGCCGCACGGCTGGTGCGAGCCGCTGGCGGCCACGTGGCCGGTGGCCGCGATCGTGGCCGAGAACGGGGCGGTGGCGCTGATCCCCACGGCCGCCGGCGTGCGCACCGAGTTCGCGCAGGACGAGGCCACGCGGCGGCGCAATGCCCAGCGGCTGGCGGCGGCATCGGCGCGCATCGTCGCCGCGGTGCCCGGCGCGACGCCGGCGCGCGACAGCCCCGGGCGGCTCACCGACATCGCCATCGACCACGCCGAGCATGCGGCGCTCGACGACGCGGCCATCGCGCGCGTGGTCGCGCTGATGCGGGCCGAGGGCCTGACCGCCACCGTGAGCTCGATCCACGTCAATGGCTGGTTCGGCAGTCACGACAAGTGGAGCGGCGCGTGCTGGATGGCGCGGCGCCTGTTCGGCCGCGAGCTCGCCGCGGAGGCCGCGCACTGGGTCTACGTCGGCGACTCCACCAACGACCAGGTCCTGTTCGACCGCTTCGCGCTCGCTGTCGGCGTGGCCAACCTGATGCACTTCGCCAACCGGCTCGAGGTCTGGCCGGCCTACCTCACCGAAGGCGAGCGCGGCCAGGGCTTCGCCGAGGTGGCCGCGGCGCTGCTGGCCGCACACGCCGGGCCTGCCCGGCCTGACGGGATCGCCGGGCCTGCCCGGCCTGCCCAGCCTGCGGGGCCTGCCGGCGCCGCGGCGCCCGGCGCGACATGAGCACGCCGCCGCACGCCGCGCCGGGCCCCTCGAGGCGCGCCGCCCTCGGCGCCGCGCTGGCGCTCGCCTTCGCCGCGGCGGTGTCGCTCGGGCTGGCGCGCTTTTCCTACGCGCTGCTGCTGCCGCCGATGCGCGCCGACCTCGGCTGGAGTTACGTCACGGGCGGCGCCATGAACACGCTCAATGCCGCCGGCTACCTGCTGGGCGCGCTGCTCGCGCCGCAGGTGCTGGCGCGGCTGGACGCGCGCACCTGGATGCTGGCCGGCGGCTTCGGCGCCGCGCTGCTGCTGGCCGCCCACGGGCTGGCGCGCGGCGACGCGGCGCTCGGGCTGCTGCGCCTGGCCAGCGGCGTGGCCAGTGCCGCCAGCTTCGTCGGCGGCGGGCTGCTCGCGGCGCGGCTGGCCGGCGCGCAGCCCGAACGCGCCGGGCTGCTGCTGGGCATCTACTACGGGGGCGTGGGCCTGGGCATCGTCGGCTCGGCGCTGCTGGTGCCCGCGCTGGCCGGGGCGCAGCCGGCGGGCTGGCCGCGGGCCTGGCTCGGCCTGGGTGCGGCGGCGCTGCTGGCCACGCTGCTCACGCTGGCCGGCACGCGCACGCTGGTCGCGCCGCCGGCCCGCAGCGCGGTCCGGGTGCGCTTCGACGCGCGGCGCTTCCTGCCGGCCCTGGCCGGCTACGCGCTGTTCGGCGTGGGCTACATCGGCTACATGACCTTCGTGATCTCGCTGCTGCGCGAGCAGGGCCAGACGGCGGCGGTGACCACCGCGTTCTACGTGCTGCTGGGCGCCGCGGTCGTGGCCTCGCCCTGGCTGTGGGCCGGGCTGCTGCAGCGCCACCGCTCGGGCCGGCCTCTGGCGCAGCTCAACGCGCTGCTGGCGCTGGCCACCGTGCTGCCGGTGCTGTGGCCGGCCCAGCCCGGCGTGTTCCTGTCGGGGCTGCTGTTCGGCGCGGTGTTCCTGTCGGTCGTGGCCAGCACCACCGCGCTGGTGCGGCACAACTGCGCGCCCGCGGCCTGGCCCGCGGGCATCGCGGCCTTCACGATCGTGTTCGCTGGCGGGCAGATCGTCGGCCCGGTGCTGGTGGGCCTGGTGGCGGACCGGGCCGCGCCCGGGGGCGGTGCCGACGCCGCCGGTGGCCTGGAGCTGGGCTTCGTGGTCAGCGCCGCGGCGCTGGCGCTGGGCTCTGCGCTGGCGGCGCTGCAGCGTCCGCTGCCGGCGCCTGCGCAGCCTGCAGCGTGAGGCCGAGCCCGAGCCGCCGCCACATCGCCGCCAGCGCGAAGAAGCCGAGCACGAACAGCAGCGAGCCCCACCACTCGGTGACGTTCTCGACGCGGCCCTTCCACGGGTCGCCCAGCACCACGGCGACGAAGGCGTTGCCCAGCCCCAGCGCCACCAGCGTGGCGGCCAGCACCAGCATCGCGCGCTCCAGCGTCGCGGGCAGGTGCAGCGTGCCGCGCGCAGCCAGTTGCTGCACCGCGCCGCCGGCCAGCAGCAGGCACAGGCACGTGAAGCCGAAGTAGACGACCGTGCCGTACTGCCGCAGGAAGCGGTAGGCGGCCCCCTCGGTGCCGAGGAAGGTGGCGTAGACGACCAGCGCGACGGCGGCGGTCGCGCCGAGCGGGGCGAGCCAGCGCACGCCGCGCGTGGGGCCGAGCTCGGCGCGCAGCCAGCGCGCGGCCAGCAGCCACACCAGGCCCTGCAGCGTGGCGGCCGGCACCATCGCGGCCTGGAAGATCAGGTTGGGCAGCCCGACGCGCGCGGCGCGGCTCACCGACACGCAGCCCTCGAAGAACGGGTTGCAGGCCGGGATCAGCTGCTGCTGCGTCGACACCGCCCAGGCCGCCAGCGCGCCCACCAGCGGCAGCAATCCGGCCAGCAGCGCCAGCGGCCAGAGCGGCATCACATCGACATCGCGGCGGGGATCGGCGTGGATGGGCCTGGGCACCGCGCCATGCTGCGCGGCGCGCGCCGCAGCGTCAATCCGACGCCTGCGGTGCCCCGGACGGCGCGGGGCATTCGCCGCCGGCGCCCAGCCGCATCGGCAGCGATGGATCGAGACCCCGCAGCCGCAGCCGTACGGTGACCAGCTCGCGCGGCATCAGGCTGCGGTCGAGCAGCCAGCCGCGCGCGGTGCGCTGCAGGCCCGGCGAGTCGCCCACCGAGATGTCGAGCCGGTCGTCCAGCCCGGGCTCGAACTCGACGCGCAGGCCGCTGAGCGGCGCCGGCCAGGCCAGGCCGTCGCTGTCGGCCGGGTGCAGCAGCAGTTCCTCTTCCCACTGCACGGCCAGCAGCGGACCCGGGTTGCCGGCGGCCGGCAGCACCAGCCGCTGCAGCAGCGCCGGATCGGCCCCCGGGTCGATCTCGACCACGAAGACCCCCTGCTCGCGCAGAAGCCGCCGCGTCAGCGGCAGCTCGAACGGCGGCTCGGACGGCTGCTCGACCAGCGGCTCGACCAGCGGCTCGACCGGCGGCTCGACCGGCGGCCCGGTGGCCGCCTGCGCCGCGGCAGCCTGCGGCGGCAGCACCTGCACCTGCAGCCGCGTGGCGCCGACGCGGTTCCAGTGGTGCCACTCGTAGGTGCGCGCCGGAGCGAGGCGGCCCGGGAAGCCGGCCAGCCGCAGCGGCACGTAGCGCGTCGTGCGTCTCAGGCGCAGCCGGCTCAGGCCGAGCGCATCGACCTCCAGCCGCAGCTTGCCGTAGTGGACGCACACTTCGTCCATCAGGTAGGTGTAGCCGGCGGTCTCGGCGGCGCGCCGCTGCAGGGCGGCGGCCACGCTGGCCGGCAGCTCGTGGGCGGCCGCGTGCAGCGCGTGTTCGATGCGGCGCGCCAGCCGCAGGCGCTCGGACTCGACGCCGCCGATGTCGGGCAGCTGCAGCCGCGGCCGCCCGAGCACGAAGCGCAGGGCGTGCAGCAGCGCCACGGCGATGCGCAGGTCCACCGGCCGGCCGGATCGGATCTTGTCCAGCGCCTTCGGCGTGCACTCGCCGGCGCGGGCCAGCCGGCGCCCGTTGGCGCGCAGCGCGGCCAGGTCGCGCGGCGCGCCGGTGCGGTCCAGCGGCAGCCCGCCGGCGGGCAGCGCCGCGTCGCAGAACGCCTTCAGCAGCGCGAGCAGGTGCAGCAGTGCGGTCTCGCGCATGCGGTCGCCGTCGGCGGCCGCATGCGCGTCGAGCCAGAGCGGCCTGCCGGCGGCAGCGGCCTCGAGCTCGCGCTCGACGGCCTCGTCGAGCCGGGCGGCGAACCGCTCGACGTCGAACTGCACCGTGCGCCGGCGCCGCAGCGGCGGCTGGGGCGCCGCGGGGGAGGAGGAGGGCATCGGGCGGGAGCGGCTCTCGCGTCCGGTCGGGGGCCGCCCGGACTGCCGAGGGCGGGGCTGGGCCGGGACGATCGCGATTCCGCGCGGCCGCCGCGGGCGCGCGCCGGCAGGATCCTCCCGTTTCTCTTCTGCGCCGAGATCTACCACGGAACGCCTGGCAGGCACATCCGTCCGATCGATGATGAACGGGCCGCCGCAGGCTGCCGCCAGAGAGGCTGTGAACAAACCCGACACGCCCGCCGCGGCGTGGCCCGGCCTCCCGCGGGCGTGCCGCCGGCACCGGATGGGCGCGACCGAATCCGTCCGTCGGCGGCTCAGCGGCGCGGCACGAGGAAGCCGGCGATCCGGTCGAGCTCCTCGTCCAGTGCCGCGCCGAAGCCGCGCTCGCGCGGTGCGCGGCCGCTGACGTAGCCGAGCTGCGCCTGCAGCGCGCCGTCGCGCCAGGCGAGGTTGCCCCAGCCGACGACGCGGTCGCGCCACAGCAGCGGCAGCGCGTAGTAGCCGCGCACGCGGGCGGGCGCCGGCACGTAGGCCTCGAAGCGGTAGGCCCAGCCCCACAGCAGCTCGAAGCGGCGCCGGTCCCACACCACCGGGTCGAAGGGCGCCAGCAGGCGCACGGCCGCGGCCTGGGCCCGCTCGGCGTGGCGCGCCGCGGCCGGGTTCTCGCCGGCCGGCCAGAACCAGTCGACGCCGCCGACCCGCGCCGACGGCAGCCGGCGGCGGGCGCGGTCCAGCGCGTCGCGGCGGCGGTCGGTCCACTGCGGGGCCGCGGCGCGCAGCCACATCACCAGCTGCGACAGCGTCGGGCCGGGCAGCGGCGCGTACAGCGCCACCACCGCGTCGACCAGCGCATCGAGCGCGGCGTCGGGCGCGGGTGCGTCGGCGCGCCGCTCGTGCGCGTCGTGCACCGCATAGCAGCGGACGCCGCCCTCGCGCCGCGCCACGCGCAGCAGGCCGCGGTAGTGCATGCCGTCCAGCAGCTGCGTGCTGGCGCGCGAGCTGCCGCCGAACCAGTTGCGCGCGCGCCCGTGGGCGAACTCGGCATCGACCTCGGCCGGGTGCGCCACGCCGCGCCCGCGCACGAACTCGCGCACCGCGTGCGCCTGCGCCCAGCGCGCCTTGGGCCACGGCGTGCGCGGGGTGCGCGGATGCATCAGCGCGTGCAGCGCGGCCGGCACGAAGCCGTAGTTGACGAAGAAGTCCTCCTCCAGCCCGAGCCGCGGGTAGCGCGCCTCGAGGTCGCCGGCGCGGTAGCCGGCCACGCGCAGGCGCAACGTCAGGTCCTGCGCGCGCGCGGGGGCGCGGATCGGGTCGGCCTGCACGAAGCCGAGCCGCGCCACCGCCTGCGGCAGCGTGGTCGGCGGGAACAGGCTGCGCGCCACGGCGTGGGCCCGCAGCGCGTCGAGCGTCAGAGCAGGCGCTTGCGCAGCCACGTCACCAGCAGCTCCGAGGCCACCACGACGGCGAAGATGACGAGCAGGATCAGCGCGACGCGCTGCCACTCGAAGGTGTCGATGGCCGCGTTCATCGCCATGCCGATGCCGCCGGCGCCGACCAGGCCGAGCACCGACGACTCGCGCACGTTGATGTCCCAGCGGAACATCGCGATCGCCACGAAGGCTGGCTTGACCTGCGGCCAGTAGCCGTACAGCACGCGGCTGGTCCAGCTCGCCCCGGCGGCCGTGAGGGCCTCGATCGTGCCGCGGTGCGACTCCTCGATCGCCTCGGACAGCAGCTTGCCGACGAACCCGATCGAGCGGAAGGCGATGGCGCAGGTGCCGGCCAGCGCGCCGGGCCCGAACACCGCGACGAAGAACAGCGCCCACAGCAGCGTGGAGGTGCTGCGGGTGGCCACCAGCACCAGGCGGGCGAGCCAGTTCACCCATGACAGCCGCACGATGTTGCGCGCCGCGAGGAAGCCGAAAGGCACCGCCAGCACGAGCCCGAACACCGTCCCCAGCAGCGCGATGGCCAGAGTGTCGAGCAGTGCCGCGTGCACGGTCTGCGCGCCGGTGTTGCGCGGCGTGACGTAGAAGGCCCAATCCACCGGCCACATGCGCACGAACAGGTCCTGCACCTGCGCAGGCGCGTCGGCCAGGAACTCGGGAATCACGTCCACCGTGCGCAGCGAGGCGACGATGGCGGCCACGCACAGGAAGTAGGTGGCAAAGCGCGCCAGCCGCTCGGCCGGCGTGAAGCGCCGCCACTCCCGTGCCGCGCCCGCCGCGCCGGCGGCGGCCGGGACTGCCGCGTCGCTCACTGCCGGAACACCTTCTTCACCGCCAGCTGCAGGGCCTCGCCCACCATGATCAGCCCGATGATGCACAGCAGGATGCCGAGCACGTAGTCGTAGTCGAAGCGCTGGAAGGCCGCGAAGAGCGTGCCGCCGATGCCGCCGGCCCCGACGAGGCCGACGATGGCCGAGTTGCGCAGGTTGCTGTCGGCGAGGTAGGCGATGAAGCCGATGAAGCGGTACAGCACCTGCGGCACCACGGCGAACAGGAGCACGTTGGCGAAGCTGGCGCCGGTGGCGCGCACGGCCTCGATCGGCTTCATCGAGATCTCCTCGATGGCTTCGGCGAACAGCTTGCCGACGAAGCCGATGCTGGCCACCGTGAGGGCGAAGATGCCGGCAAGTGCGCCGAAGCCCACTGCCTTGACGAACACGATGGCCACGATCACCGGGTGGAAGGTGCGGCACACGGTGATGACGAAGCGGGCCGACCAGCTTACCCAGCCCGGCATCAGGTTGCGTGCCGCGAGCAGCCCGAGCGGCAGCGACAGCGCCAGGCCGAGGGCGGTGGCCAGCACGGCGATCTGCAGGCTCTCGGCCAGCCCCCTAACCAGCTCGCGCTCGGGGGTGAAGATGGGCGGCAGCATCCGGTCGAAGAAGCGCTCGGCGTTGGCCAGGCCCGTGACGAAGCGCGCCCACGACGGGTCGATGCGGCTGGCCGCCCAGGCGGCGAGTACCGCGAAGACGATCCAGCCGATGCGCTCGGCCCGGCTCATCGCGAACGGGCGCACGTGGCCGGGCAGGGCGCGCGGGCTCGCGCTCGGCTCCATCACTGCAGCCAGTCCTCGCCGCCGTAGATCTGGCGCAGCATGTCGTCGCCGAGGCCCTGCGGCGGGCCGTCGTAGACGACCCTGCCGCCGCTCATGCCGACGATGCGGGACGCGAAGCGCCGCGCCAGGTCGACGTCGTGCATGTTCACGATCACCGGGATGCCTTCGCGCCGGGCCACGCCCTGGAGCAGCTCCATGATCTCGACCGAGGTCTTCGGGTCGAGCGAGCTCGTCGGCTCGTCGGCCAGCAGCAGCGCCGGCTCCTGCATCACCGCGCGCGCGATGCCCACGCGCTGCCGCTGGCCCCCCGAAAGCGAGTCGGCGCGCGCGTTGGCGAACTCCTGCAGGCCCACGCGCTCGAGCAGCGCCCAGGCGCGCTCGAGGTCGGCGCGCCCGAACCTGCGCCGCCACGCCGCCCAGGCGCTGGTGCGCCCGAGCACGCCGGTCAGCAGGTTCTCCATCACCGTCAGCCGCTCGACCAGGTTGTACTCCTGGAACACCATGCCGATGCGCGAGCGCGCCCTGCGCAGCGCGTCGCCGCGAAGCGTGGTGAGGTCGGTGCCGTCGAGGCGGATCGCGCCCGCCGTGGGTTCGACCAGCCGGTTGATGCAGCGGATCAGCGTGCTCTTGCCGGTGCCGCTGGGGCCGATGATCGCGGTGAGCGCCGCTCCCTCGAAGGCGAGGTCGATGCCGGAGAGCACCGGCTTGCCGGGCACGTAGCTCTTCGCGAGCCCGGCGAGCTCGAGCCGCGTCGGGCGGGGCGTGGCCACGGGACGCTCAGCGCGCCGCGCTCACTTCTTGGCCTGCTCGGCGGCCACCTTGTCGACCTCGCGCACCACCGCCCACTCCTTCTGGTACGAGATCGGCACGAAGCGGTCGGCACCGTCGAAGTCCTTCTTCATCGAGTCCGGGAAGCGGTAGTCGGTGAAGCACTTGACGATCTGCTGCGCCAGCGCCGGGGCGAGGTCGTGGGCGTGGGCGAAGGACGAGGTCGGGAAGCGCTGGCTGCGGTAGATCACGCGGAAGTCGCCTTCCTTGACCTGCCCGCGGTCGGCCATGCGGTCGAAGACGTCGCTCGCCACGTGCGCGGCGTCGTAGTCGCCGCTGTTGACGCCGAGCACGCTCTGGTCGTGCTTGCCGGAGAAGCGGATCTCGTAGTCCTTGCCTGGAGCGAGGCCCTGGGCCGGCAGCAGCGCCAGCGGCGCGAGGTGCCCCGAGTTCGACGACGGCGAGGTGTGCGCGACCTTGCGGCCCTTCAGGTCGGCCACGGTCCGGAACGGGCTCGAGGCCTTGACGATCGTGATCAGGTTGTAGCCCTGGTAGCCCTTGGCGTCGCCCTTGACGGCGAACGGGATCGCGCCGGCCTTGTTGACGGCGAACACCGTGGGCCCGGTGGAGAAGCCCCCCACGTGCAGCCGGCCCGAGCGCAGCGCCTCGATCTGCGCGGCGTTGTTCTGCACCTGGAAGAACACCACGCGCTTGCCGGTGCACTGAGCCAGGTGGTCGGTGAAGGGCTTGAAGATGTTCTCGTACTTGGCCGGGTCCTCGACCGGCGTGTAGGTGAACACCAGGGTCGACGGGTTCTTCAGCCGTGCCGGATCGGTGGGCGTGTCGGCGAGCAGGTCGCGGTTGGCGTCGCAGTAGATCGGGTCGAGTTCGCCGCGGTTCGGGCAGGCGTCCTGCGCCAGCGCGGGGGCGGCGGCGAGGGCCATCACGGTGGCGGCGAGCAGGGGCGTGCGCATGCGGTCTCCTCGGATTCTCGGGGTTCGTGAGATACCGGGACGAGTGTAGGGGGCCGTGCGCGGCGGCGCATCGGGATTGGCGCGGGTGGCCGGCCGCGGGGCTGCGGGGCCCGATGCGACGACGGGCGACTTCCGTCGCCCGTCAAGTCAGCCGCTTCGCGGTGGATTACTTTGGTTCCGACCCGGGGCTCGGGCCCCTCAACTTCGGCCTGCGGCCGAAGTTAGTCTTCACCGGAGAACGGGCAAACCGCGCGCTCTGCGCGCGGCGGCCTTACAGGCCGGCAGCAGCGCGCAGCGCTGCTGCTTTGTCCGTTCTCTCCCACGTGAACTCGGGCTCGTCGCGGCCGAAGTGGCCGTAGGCGGCGGTCTTCTCGTAGATCGGGCGCAGCAGGTCGAGCATCTGGATGATGCCCTTGGGGCGCAGGTCGAAGTGCTCGTTGACGAGTTGCGCGATCTTCTCGTCGGGGATCACGCCCGTGCCCTCGGTGTAGATCGTCACGTTCATCGGCCGGGCCACGCCGATCGCGTAGGCCACCTGCACCTGGCACTGCTTGGCCAGGCCCGCGGCGACCACGTTCTTGGCCACGTAGCGCGCCGCGTACGCCGCCGAGCGGTCGACCTTGCTCGGGTCCTTGCCCGAGAACGCGCCGCCTCCGTGCGGGCAGGCGCCGCCGTAGGTGTCGACGATGATCTTGCGGCCCGTCAGGCCGCAGTCGCCCTGCGGGCCGCCGATGACGAAGCGGCCGGTCGGGTTGATCAGGTAGCGCGTGTCCTTCAGCCACTCCTTGGGCAGCACCGGCTTGATGATCTCCTCGGTGACGGCCTCGTAGAACTCGGGCTTCATCTTGTTGCCCAGGCTCCACTCCGGCGCGTGCTGGGTCGACAGCACCACCGTGTCGATCGAGTGCGGCTTGCCGTCGACGTAGCGCATCGTCACCTGGCTCTTGGCGTCGGGGCGCAGGAAGGGCATGCGGCCATCCTTGCGCAGCTGCGCCTGGCGCTCGACGAGGCGGTGCGCATAGTAGATCGGCGCGGGCATCAGCACCGGCGTCTCGTCGCAGGCGTAGCCGAACATCAGGCCCTGGTCGCCGGCGCCGGTGTTCAGGTAGTCGTCGCTGGCGTGGTTGACGCCCTGGGCGATGTCGTTGCTCTGCTTGTCGTAGGCGACGAGCACGGCGCAGCCCTTGTAGTCGATGCCGTACTCGGTGTTGTCGTAGCCGATGCGCTTGATCGTGTTGCGCGCCACCTCGATGTAGTCGACGTGGGCGTTGGTCGTGATCTCGCCGGCCAGCACCACCAGGCCGGTGTTGCACAGGGTCTCGGCGGCCACGCGCGAGCGCGGGTCCTGCGCGAAGATCGCGTCGAGGATGGCGTCGGAGATCTGGTCGGCCACCTTGTCGGGGTGGCCTTCGGAGACGGATTCGCTTGTGAAGAGGTAGTCGTTCGCCACGGTAGGGTGCTCCACGGTTGGAAGGGCCGGCTGCGTCGTCGCTGGCCGGTGCACCGGGAGTCGCGGCGAACGCTTTAGCGGATTTGTTGAAGGCGCACCACACGCACACGGCGTGCGGCTCGGCCTCCGGCGCGGCTCGCTACGATGCAAGGCCCCGCGTCGCCCCGCAAGTTGTCCTTTAACTCGGCGACGGGCGCGATTATACGAACCATGCCGACCCTGCTCCGCTGGCTTGCACGTCGACCGCTGCGGCTTTTGCACGCGCTCGGCGCCGCGCTGGGCTGGCTGGTGTGGCTGCTGTCGCCGCACTACCGGCGCCGCCTGGCCGCCAACGCGGCACTGGCCGGCGTGGGCGGCCGGGAGCGCCGTGCCGCGGTGGCCGAGGCCGGGCGCATGAGCCTGGAGACCGCGCGCCTGTGGCTGCGCCCGCCCGGCGCGCCGCTGCCCGACCCCGTGCAGTGGGAGGGTGCGGCGCTGCTCGAGCAGGCGCTGGAGTCCGGCCGCGGCGTGGTGCTGCTGACGCCGCACCTGGGCAGCTTCGAGGTCTGCGCGCAGGCCTATGCCGAGCGCTTCGGCGCGCGCCAGCCGCTCACGGTGCTGTACCGGCCGGCGCGCAGCGCCCTGCTGCGCGAGCTCGAGGAGACGGCGCGCGCGCGGCCGCACCTGGCCACCGCGCCGGCCACGCTGGCCGGCGTGCGCCAGCTGCTGCGCGCGTTGCGGCGCGGCGAGACGATCGGCCTGCTGCCCGACCAGGTGCCGCCCGAGGGCATGGGCGTGTGGGCGCCGTTCTTCGGCTGCCCGGCCTACACGATGACGCTGGCCGCGCGGCTGCTGCGCCAGAGCGGGGCACGTGCGCTCGCCATCTGGGGCGAGCGGCTGCCGCGCGGCGCGGGCTTCCGCGTCCGCGTCAGCGAACTGGCCGAGCCGCTGCCCGAGCCCCCGCCGGCCGACGAGGCCGCCGCCGCGCTGGCCGACGCCACCGCGATCAACCGCTCGATGGAGCGGCTGATCGCGCTCGCGCCCGCGCAGTACCTGTGGGGCTACCACCGCTACAAGCACCCGCGCCAGGCATGAACGGTCTCGCCCGCGCCGGACTCGCGCTCGCCTGGCTCCTGCAGTGGCTGCCGCTGCCGCTGCAGGCGGCGCTGGGCACCGCGCTCGGGCGGGCGCTGCACGCGCTGGCGCCGGGCCGGCGGCGCGTGGCGCTGGCCAACGTGGCGCTGTGCCTGCCCGAGCTCGACGCGTCCGCGCGTGCGGCGCTGGTGCGCGAGCACTTCGCCTGGCTCGGCCGCACCCTGGTCGAGCATGCGCTGCTGTGGTACGCGCCGCGCGCCCGGCTCGAGCGCCTGATCCGCGTCGAGGGCGACGTCGGCTACGCCGAGCGCAGCGAGCGCCCGGTGATGTGGCTGGTGCCGCACTTCCTGACGGTGGACGTGGCCGGCGCCGCCACGCAGATCTTCCAGCAGCGCACCGTGTGCAACGTCTACACGCCGCAGAGCAACCCGGTCATCGACGCGGCGCTCAAGCGCGGCCGCGGCCGCTTCGGCCGTGCCGAGATGTTCGCGCGCTGGCAGAGCGCGCTGCCGCTGGTGCGCGCGATCAAGCGCGGCAGCGCCTTCTTCAACCCGAGCGACATGGACTTCGGGCTGCGCGACGCCGCCTTCGTGCCCTTCTTCGGCCAGCCGGCGGCCACGCTGCTGGCGCCGTCGCGGATGGCGCGCTCGCTGGGCATGGTGGTGCAGCCGGTGGTGGGCGAGATCCTGCCCGGCGGCGCCGGCTACCGCGTGCGCTTCCTCGAGCCCTGGACCGACTGGCCCAGCGACGACCCGCAAGCGGACGCGGCGCGGATGAACCGCTGGATCGAGGGCGAGATCCGCCGCAACCCGGCGCAGTACCTGTGGGTGCACAAGCGGTTCAAGACCCGCCCGCCCGGCGCCCCTCCGGTGTACTGACGGCCGCCGCCAGCCCCGCCCCGGGGGCGGTGGGACAATCGCGCCCGATGCGGCTGGCCTTCACCAAGATGCAGGGCGCGGGCAACGATTTCGTCGTGCTCGACGGCATTCGCACGCCGGTGGCGCTGACGCCCGAGCAGGTGCGCCGCCTGGCCGACCGCCGCTTCGGCGTCGGCGCCGACCAGGTGCTGGTGGTCGAGCCGGGCGCGGCGCCGGGCATCGACTTCCGCTACCGCATCTACAACGCCAGCGGCGAGGAGGTCGAGCACTGCGGCAACGGCGCGCGCTGCTTCGTGCGCTACGTGCGCCGGCGCGGCTACACCGCCAGCCGCAGCGTGCGGGTGCAGACGGTGAACAACGTGCTCGAGCTGCTCGAGCAGCCCGACGGCGGCGTGACGGTGGACATGAACCGCCCGCGCTTCGACCCCGCGCAGGTGCCGTTCGACAGCGCCGGGCTGCAGCCGCGGCGCGCCGGCCCGGGCGCCGGCTTCGAGCTCTGGCCGCTGGCCGACCTGGACGGCCCGCAGGTCGAGGTGGCGGTGCTGTCGATGGGCAATCCGCACGCCGTGCTGCGCGTGGACGACGTGCGCCTCGCGCCGGTGGCCACGCTGGGGCCCCGCATCGAGGGGCACGCGCGCTTCCCGCGCCGCGTCAACGTCGGCTTCCTGCAGGTGCTGGCACCCGACGAGGTGAACCTGCGCGTGCACGAGCGCGGCGTCGGCGAGACGCTCGCCTGCGGCACCGGCGCCTGCGCGGCCGTCGTCGCCGGCATCCGCCTGGGCTGGCTCGGCCGCCGCGTGCGCGTGCACACGCGCGGCGGCGAGCTGCTGGTCGAGTGGCCCGACAGCGCCGACGACAGCGCCGCCGTGCTGCTCACCGGCCCGGCCGAATTCGTGTTCGAAGGAGAGATCGAGCTGTGACGATCGAGGGCATCACCGAAGCCGACATCGCGAACTACCTGGCGCAGACGCCCGGGTTCTTCGAGCGGCACGCCGAGCTGCTGGCGGCCATCCAGCTGACCAACCCGCACGGCGCGCGCGCGGTGTCGCTGCAGGAGCGGCAGATGCAGATGCTGCGCGAGCGCATCAAGGGGCTCGAGCACAAGATCATCGAGATGATCCGCGCCGGCCAGGAGAACACCGGCCATGCCGACCGGCTGCAGCGCTTCACGCTGGCCGTGCTGCGCACCAACGACGCCGCGATGCTGCCGGGCGTGATGGTCGAGACGCTGAAGGACGAGTTCCTGATCCCGGCCGCGGCGATCCGCCTCTGGGGGCTGCCACCCGAGCACGCCGGCGCGCCCTTCGCGCAGCCCGTCGGCGACGACCTGAAGGCCTTCGCCGGCAGCCTGGCGGCGCCGTACTGCGGCCTGAACACCGGATTCGAGGCCGCGCACTGGCTGGCCGGCTCGGTGCGCTCGATGGCCATCGTGCCGCTGCGCCACGGCGGCGGCCGCGGCGGCGCCGTGTTCGGCCTGCTGGTGCTGGGCTCGCCGGACGCGACGCGCTACACCTCGGACATGGGCACCGAGTTCCTCGAGCGCATCGGCGAGCTGGCCGGCGCCTCGCTCGCGCGGCTGCGCGGCTGAGGCGCGGGCCCGACGCCACCCGCCACCGGCCGCGCGATGACGGCCCTCGCGCCCACGCTGCAGGCCTTCGTCGACCACCTGGCGGTGGAGCGGCGCCTCGCGCCGCGGACGCTGGCGATGTACACCGAGGCGCTGGCGCGGCTGCAGGCGGCGGCCGAGGCGGCGCAGGTGGAGCTGCGCGCGGCGCAGGTGCACCACCTGCGCGGCTGGGTGGCGCAGCTGCGCGGCCGCGGGCTGGCGCCGCGCAGCATCGCCATCGCGCTGGCCGCCTGGCGCGGGCTTTACCGCTGGTGGGGTCGGCAGGGCCTGGTGGCCGCCAACCCGGTCGACGGGCTGCGGCCGCCGAAGGCACCGCGTCCGCTGCCCAAGGCGCTGTCGGTCGAGCAGGCGGTGGCGCTGGCCGGGCACGAGCGCGACGACACCCACCCGCTGCTGGCCGTGCGCGACCGCGCCATCGTCGAGCTGCTGTACGGCTGCGGGCTGCGCGTGGCCGAGGTCACCGGGCTCGACGCCGAGGCCGGCCCCGCCGCGGCCGGCTGGATCGACGTGGCCGACGCCACCGCGCACGTGCTCGGCAAGGGCAGCAAGCGGCGCAGCGTGCCGGTGGGCAGCAAGGCGCTCGAGGCGCTGGCGCCGTGGCTGCAGGCGCGGCCGCAGCTGGCGCGGGGCGACGAGCGCGCGCTGTTCGTCAGCCGGCGCGGCACGCGGCTGTCGGCGGGGCAGCTGCGGCTGCGGCTGGCCGCGCAGGCCCAGCACGCCGGGCTGCCCACGCACGTGCACCCGCACATGCTGCGCCACAGCTACGCCAGCCACCTGCTGCAGAGCAGCGGCGACCTGCGCGCCGTGCAGGAGCTGCTGGGCCACGCCAGCATCGGTACGACGCAGGTCTACACCAAGCTCGACTTCCAGCACCTGGCCAAGGCCTACGACGCGGCGCATCCGCGGGCGCGCCGCAAGAGCTGACCGCGGCGCCGCTGCGGCGCCCCGCTGCCGCTGCAGCGCACGCCCCCGTGCCCGGAGCCGCGGGCCCGCCAGGGCGGTGCGGGCCGCACGGCCGCGATGCTGCTGCCACCACGCTGTCAGCAGCCCCGGCGCAGCATCCACCGCTCCTGCCACCGGGCCGCGCGACGCGGTCCACCCAGACGAAGGAGCCCTGCATGTCCACCGCCCATACCGCTGCCCAGGTCACCCCCCAGACCACCCCCCAGACCATCCCCCTGTCGGCCGTCACCTGGTTCGAGCTGCCCGCTCGCGACCTCGATCGCGCCCAGCGCTTCTACGAGACGCTGCTCCAGGTGCGCCTGCGCCGCGAGTCGATGGGACCCGTGCGCACGCTGGCCGTGTTCCCGTACGCCGCGCCTGGCGTCGGCGGCTGCCTGATGAACGCGCCCGATCTCGCCCCGGCCGCCGACGGTGGCGGAGCGCTGGTGTACCTGGACACCGGCCGCGCCGGGCTCGACGCGGCGCTGGCGCGGCTGCCCTCGGCCGGCGGCCGGCAACTCGGCCCCAAGGTGACGCTGCCGGCGGGCATGGGCGAGTTCGCGCACATCGAGGACAGCGAGGGCAACCGCGTCGGCCTGCACGCCGACGCCTGAGCCGCGCGACCCCGCCGCACCCCCCGGGCCGCTGGACCGGCCACACCCGCCGGCCGCCGGCCCGGCTGCACCCGGGCATCATCGAAACATGCGCCGTGCCGACCGCCTGTTCGACCTCGTGCAGCGGCTGCGTGCGCGCCGCGGCGCCACCACCGCCGAGCGGCTGGCCTCCGCCCTCGAGGTGTCGGTGCGCACCGTGTACCGCGACATCGCCGACCTGCAGGCGCGCGGCGTGCCGATCGAGGGCGAGGCCGGCGTCGGCTACCGGCTGCGGCCCGGCTACACGCTGCCGCCGCTGATGTTCACGCCGGCCGAGGCGCAGGCGCTGGTGGCAGCGGTGCGCATCGCGCAGCCGCGGCTGGACGCCGCGCTCGCTGCCGAGGCCGAGCAGGCGCTGGGCAAGCTGGTGGCGGTGCTGCCCGCAGATGCGAGGGCGGCCGCGGAGAGCCTGGCGCTGTTCGCGCCCGACGCCGGCATCGGCGACGCCCACCGAGCCACGCTGCAGGCGCTGCGCGAGGCGGTGGCGTCGCATCGCGTCGTCGCGCTGGAGTACGCCGACGCCGGCGGCCGTCCGAGCCGGCGCCGCGTGCGGCCGCTCGGCTGCTTCTTCTGGGGCTCGGTGTGGACGCTGGCCGCGTGGTGCGAGTGGCGGCAGGCCTTCCGCGCCTTCCGCATCGACCGCGTGCGCGGCATGCAGGTGCTCGACGAGACCTTCCGCCCCGAGCCCGGCCGCACGCTGGCCGACCTGCTGCGCCAGGTGCGTGGGCGGCCCGGCGATCCTTAGCGCGCGCCCGCAGCCCGCCGCGGCCCGCTGAGACAATGCGCGGCGATGAAAGCGATCCGGCTGCTCGAAGGCAAGGAGCGCAGCCTGCTGCGGCGCCACCCCTGGGTGTTCGCGGGCAGCGTGGCGCGCGGCAAGGCCGACCCGGGCGAGACCGTGCGCGTCGAGGCCCACGACGGGCGCTTCCTGGCCTGGGGCGCGTACAGCGGCACCAGCCAGATCCGCGTGCGCGCGTGGAGCTTCGACGAGGCCGAGCGCATCGACGACGCCTTCTTCAAGCGCCGCGTCGATGCCGCGCTCGCGCTGCGCCGGCGCCTCGCGCCGGCCAGCGACGGCGTGCGCCTCGTGCACGGCGAGGCCGACGGGCTGCCGGGTCTGGTGGTCGACCGCTACGGCGACGTGCTCGTGGCGCAGTTCCTCGCCGCCGGCACCGAGCGCTGGAAGGGTGCGCTGGCCGACATCCTGCTCGAGCGCACCGGCTGCACGCGCCTGTTCGAGCGCAGCGACTCGGGCGTGCGCGCGCTCGAGGGCCTGGAGCCGGTGGCCGGCTGGCTGCGCGGCGCGGGCGCCACCGAGCTCGAGATCCGCGAGCACGACTGGCGGCTCACGCTCGACGTGGCCGGCGGCCACAAGACCGGCTTCTACCTCGACCAGCGCGACAACCGCGCCGCCTTCGCGCGCTGGGTGCGGCAGTTCGGGCTGGCCGACGTGCTCAACTGCTACTGCTACACCGGCGGCTTCACGGTGGCGGCACTGGCCGGCGGCGCCGCGCGCGTGACCAGCGTCGACTCGTCGGCGCCGGCGCTGGAGCGCCTGGCCCGCCACGTGGCGGGCAACGGCTTCGACCCCGCCCGCAGCGAGGCGGTGGACGCCGACGTCAACGGCCACCTGCGCGCGGCGCTGAAGGACGGGCGGCGCTTCGACGCCATCGTGCTCGACCCGCCCAAGTTCGCGCCCACCGCGGCCCATGCCGAGCGCGCCGCGCGCGCCTACAAGGACATCAACCGCCTGGCGCTGAAACTGCTCGCGCCGGGCGGGCTGCTGCTCACCTTCAGCTGCTCGGGCGGCGTGGGCGCGGAGCTGTTCCACAAGATCGTGGCCGGCGCGGCCATCGATGCCGGCGTGGACGGCGCGATCCTGGCGCGGCTCGAAGGCGCGCCCGACCACCCGCCGACGCTGGCCTTCCCCGAGGGCGAGTACCTGAAGGGCCTGGCGATCCTGAAAGCCTGAGGCGGCGGGCCTCGGCGCCGGGCCGCCGGCCTGCGGCGTGGCACGGACCCTCGATGGCCGGGCCGCCGCCGGCCCGTCAGCGCGACGCCGTGCCGCCGGCCGCCGCCGGCCGCCGCAGCACCAGACGCGGGTCGAACTTGGCGCGCTTCACGGCGAAGTAGGCCTTCACGTTGCGCACGTTGGCGTCCTGCGTGAACAGGCGCTGCACCAGCGCCTGGTAGCCGGCCATGTCGGCACAGTGCACGACGAGCACGAAATCGGGGCCCGGCGACACGCGCCACAGCTGCTGCACCTCGGCATCGGCCGCGGCGCGCTGCTCGAAGGCGTCCAGGTGCTCGGCGCCCTGGCGGTCGAGCGAGAGCTCCACCAGCGCGGTGAGCCCCGCGCCCAGGCGGCCGGGGTCGAGCAGCGCGATGCGGCGCTCGATCACGCCGGCGTCCACCAGGCGCCGCACCCGGCGCAGCGCCGTGGCCGGCGAGGTGTGGGCGGCGGCGGCCAGTGCCTGGTTGGTGAGCGAGGCATCGGCCTGAAGCAGCTCGAGCAACCTCAGGTCGGTGGGGTCGAGGTCGATGGCGGAAGAAGATTGCAAGAACTTGGTTGTTTTGGTTGATATGGGATTCACTATGTCACGATCGACCGAATCGATCAAGGAGGGCATTCATTGGGCAAGCTAATTGCACACACGTGCGCCTAGGATGCCGGCCCACCGAACCCGCGGAGGACCCTTCCCATGTGCGGCATCGTCGGCGCGGTCAGCACGCGCAACATCGTCCCGATCCTGATCGAGGGCCTCAAGCGCCTGGAGTACCGCGGCTACGACAGCTGCGGCGTGGCGGTGCACCAGGGCGGGCGCCTGCGCCGGGCGCGCAGCACCGCACGCGTGGCCGAGCTCGAGGCCAACGTCGCGCAGGAGGGCGTGGCCGCCGGCACCGGCATCGCGCACACGCGCTGGGCCACGCACGGCGCGCCGGCGGTGCACAACGCGCACCCGCATTTCAGCGGCGGGCCGGGCATCAAGCTCGACGCCACCGAGGCCGTCTCGGGCCGCATCGCGCTCGTGCACAACGGCATCATCGAGAACCACGACGACCTGCGCGCCGAGCTGCGCGCCAGGGGCTACGTCTTCGCCAGCCAGACCGACACCGAGGTCATCGCCCACCTGGTGCACAGCCAGTACGACGGCGACCTGCTCGAGGCCGTGCAGCGTGCGCTGCCGCGCCTGCGCGGGGCCTACGCCATCGCCGTGTTCTGCCGCGACGAGCCGCACCGCGTGGTGGGCGCGCGCGAGGGCTCGCCGCTGGTGGTGGGCGTGGGCGCCAAGGGCTCGGGCGAGAACTTCCTGGCCAGCGACGCGATGGCGCTGGCCGGCGTCACCGACCAGATCGTCTACCTCGAAGAAGGCGACGTCGTCGACCTGCAGATGGGCAAGGTCTGGATCAGCCGCGCCGAGGCGTCGGCCAACGGCGTGCGCTTCCAGCCCGTGGAGCGGCCGGTGCGCACCGTGCACGCCCACAGCGGCGCGGCCGAGCTCGGGCCCTACCGGCACTACATGCAGAAGGAGATCTTCGAGCAGCCGCGCGCGCTGGGCGACACGCTGGAGGGCGTGCAGGGCATCGGGCCCGAGCTCTTCGGCGACGGCGCGCAGCAGGTCTTCGAGGCCGTCGACCGCGTGCTGATCCTCGCCTGCGGCACCAGCTACTACAGCGGCAGCGTGGCGCGCTACTGGCTCGAGGCCATCGCCGGCATCCCGACCACGGTGGAGATCGCCAGCGAGTACCGCTACCGCGCCAGCGTGCCCGACCCGCGCACCCTCGTCGTCACCATCAGCCAGAGCGGCGAGACGGCCGACACCCTCGCGGCGCTGAAGCACGCGCGCGGCCTGGGCATGGAGCACACGCTCACCATCTGCAACGTGGCCACCAGCGCGATGGTGCGCGAGTGCCGGCTTGCCTACATCACGCGCGCAGGCGTGGAGATCGGGGTGGCCAGCACCAAGGCCTTCACCACGCAGCTCGCGGGCCTGTACCTGCTGACGCTGGCGCTGGCGCGCGTGCGCGGCCGCCTGTCCGACGAGCAGGAGGCCGCCGAGCTGAAGGCGCTGCGCCACCTGCCGCTGGCGCTGCAGGCGGTGCTGGCGCTGGAGCCGCAGGTCATCGCGTGGAGCGAGGAGTTCGCGCGCAAGGAGCACGCGCTCTTCCTCGGCCGCGGGCTGCACTACCCCATTGCGCTGGAGGGCGCGCTCAAGCTCAAGGAGATCAGCTACATCCACGCCGAGGCCTACCCGGCCGGCGAGCTGAAGCACGGCCCGCTGGCCCTGGTGACCGAGGAGATGCCGGTGGTGACCGTGGCGCCCAACGACGCGCTGCTCGAGAAGCTGGAGAGCAACATGCAGGAGGTGCGCGCCCGCGGCGGGCGCCTCTACGTGTTTGCCGACGCCGACACCCGCATCGAGAACGACGCCGGCGTGCACGTCATCCGCATGCCCGAGCACTACGGCGCGCTGTCGCCCATCCTGCACGTGGTGCCGCTGCAGCTGCTGGCGTACCACACCGCCTGCGCGCGCGGCACCGATGTCGACAAGCCGAGGAACCTGGCCAAGAGCGTGACGGTGGAGTGAGTCACTGGAGGCGGGGTGGGGCGGCAGCGCTTGCGGCGGGCCGCGCGGGCGGGGCTGTGGCGTGAATTGAAGCGGTCGGCCCTGCAGGCCGACTGCCCTGCGATGCTCGGGCCCATGGCCCGCCGCAGAACTCGCTGCGTTCGCTGCGCGAACTCCGCTCGGACAGTTGCGGCGAGTCGGACCGCGAAGCGCACTGCGCACGCGGCCGTGAACCCTGCGCTTCTCGGCGCTTCGAGGTTGACGTCGCAGCCCCGCCCGCACGACCCTTTGCGGCTGCCGGGGCCTCGTGGTGCTCTGGGCCCGCGCAGGGGCGGGAGGACTCGATGGCCAGCGTTGGCTTTCGATCGCCGACGGCGCAGGAGCCTGTGGTGAGCGCCATCAGGGCGCCGCTCGACCCGGAAGCCGGCAGCCGCTTGGCTGCCAGCCCATCGAGGTA
>Ga0068877_10001310_pt1 | contig 20667 bp, 11 predicted proteins | sample NOAtaG_FD_66437 | JGI IMG/M metagenome (GOLD analysis project Ga0068877, IMG submission 66437) | Freshwater lake microbial communities from Lake Erie, under a cyanobacterial bloom - NOAA_Erie_Diel6S_1000h metaG | ecosystem: Environmental > Aquatic > Freshwater > Lake | place: USA: Ohio, Lake... | reverse complement strand
CTGGCTTGGGGGTGAGGGGGGTGTGGGGGGTGAGGGGGGTGTGATTGGAGCGGCGGCGGGTGCGGGGGCTTGGTCGAGTTTGCGGGTGGTGGTGACGCGTTGCACGATCGACTGGCCTGCGCTGGTCATGGAGAGGTCGAGGGTTTCGTCGATGTGCCCGCGGGTTGCCAGAGCACGGGAGAAATCAAGTTCGAGTTCGCCGGCGGCGGAGATGGTCTGGCTCTCAATGCGGGCGGGCTTGCCGTCGGGTCCGGGCTGACCGGGGAGGTCCTGCGCGGGGGCAAGACCGGTGAGTTTCACCTTCACCACGGCGCCGGTGTCGGTGAGCTTGATCAACTCGTACTCGGCCATGATGTCGGTCTTGACGACCGCCAGGGCGGTGACGCTTTCGCCGGTGACGGTCCACTTCGCGCCGACGCCGACGGGGACTTCCGGGAAGCGTGCGCTGAACTGCGAAAGGATTTCTTCGAGGCCCCCCACCATGCTGGCGCCCATGCCGCCGGCTTTCTCGGGGTTGAGCACGCGGGTTCGGCGGACGCGCCCGGATTCGACGCTGACCATCTCGGCCTTGAGCCCGTTGACCGAGCGCAGCAGGGCCTCGGTGAGCATCTTGGTCTGCGCGTCGAGCTGATCGCTGGCGGCCATCTTCGCGTTGTCGAAGCTGAGCATGAGCGTCTGGTCGCCTTTGGCGTCGGCGGGGATCCCCTCGGCGAAGATCGAGACGGTCATCTCGGGGTTTTCGGTCGGCGGCATCGCGGGGACGATCTGGTTGATCTTGGCGCTCTGTGAGAGCGTCCAGCGGCCGGCGACACCGGGCTTGGTGGTGAACTTCACCACGCGGCGCGGCTCGGCGCCGGGGTCAACCACCGTGGTGTTGAAGCCGGCGCTGACGGGCTTGGTGGCTTCGATTGGCTTGACCGGCTGTTCGGCTGGCGTGGGCGCGGGCGGAGTCGCGGCCGCATCGCTGGGCTTGGCAGCATCGGCAGGCTTCCCGGGCGGTTGAGTCTGAGCGGCCTGACCCGCGGAGAAGATCAGGCAGAGCGCAAGCGGAAACCACGCGGCGCGATACGCTGTGCGGGAATTGGTTCTCAATCTGGGCATTGGGCGTTCCTCCGAGCGGCGGCGGTTCGGCTGTGAAGCTGGGTTGGCTCGACCAACTGCGTGGACTTCGACCGCACAATCATCGGCTCAACCGACGGCCGCACACACCTTCTTTGCGGCGTCGGTCAGATCGGTTGCGGGCTGCATCGTGGGAATGTCCTTGCGGGCGGCCTCGAGGAGCTTGCGCCCCGCGTCGACGTTGGTGCCCTCAAGCCGGACCACCAGCGGGACGGTGAAGCCGACCTGCTTGGCGGCGTTGATGATCCCCTGGGCGATGATGTCGCACTTCATGATCCCGCCGAAGATGTTCACGAGAACGCCCTTGACGGACTTGTCGCTGAGGATGATCTTGAAGGCTTCGGTGACGGCCTGCTCGCTGGCGCTGCCGCCGACGTCGAGGAAGTTGGCCGGTTCGCCGCCGTGGAGCTTGATGATGTCCATGGTGGCCATGGCAAGACCCGCGCCGTTGACGAGGCAGCCGATCTTGCCGTCGAGGGCGATGTAGCTGAGCCCGAACTCGTGGGCCTTGACCTCGGCGGGGTTTTCCTCCGCCGGGTCGGCCATGGCCTGCAGATCGGCGTGGCGGAAGAGCCCGTTGTCGTCGAAGTTGAACTTCGCATCGATCGCGATGACCTGCCCGTCGGGGTGCTCGGTCGTCGGCGGGGTGATCACCAGCGGGTTGATCTCCGCCAGCGTGCAGTCCTTCGCGACATAGAGCTTCGCGAGGTTCAGCATGATCTGCACGGCCTGGTTGATCTGCTTGCCGCGGAAGCCGAGGTTGAAGGCGACGGTGCGGGCCTGGTTGGGCTGAAGGCCCGCGACGGGGTGAATGAAGGTCTTGATGATCGCCTCGGGGCGCTCGTGGGCGATGGTTTCGATCTCCACGCCGCCCTCGCGCGAGGCGATCATGACGTTGCGGCGGGTCTTGCGGTCAGTCGTGATGGCGAGGTAGAACTCTTCCTTGCCGCCACCTTTGCGATCCGCGATGTCCGCGCCGGAGGCCACCAGCAGCTTGGTGACTTCAAGCCCGTCGGGCGGGGTCTGCGGCGAGACCATGCGGTTGCTGAGCATGAACTTGGCGGCGTCCTCGGCTTCCTTGGCCGAGCGGACGAGCTTGACGAACCCGGCCTTGCCGCGGCCACCGGCGTGGACCTGGGCCTTGACCACCGCGAGGGCGTCGGGCTTGCCGGTGGCCTGGGCGATTGTGGTGTACGCGGCGGCGGCGGCGGAGGCCTTTTCGATCATCTGCCCGGTGGGGACGGGGATGCCGAAGGACGAGAGCAAACCGCGGGCCTGATACTCATGGATCTTCATAGACGGGGAATATAGCCGAACGGTTCCCGCCTTGGTGGCGTGCGCGGCGGAAGCCACGGAACCGGAACAGTTCCCGACTCGATCAACTCGCCAACGCCCGGGGTGCCCGCTATCCTTCCGCCCCTTGACCCCGCCGCCCTCGGGACGCACCGACGGCGTGGTCCAGTTCCGCCCGGGCAACGGCCGTTGCCTCGGGCCTCATCGGAGACTTCCCTTGTCCACCACCGGCACGATCACGCAGGTCATCGGATCCACCTTCGACGCTCAGTTCCCCGAGGACAAGCTCCCGGATATCTACTCGGCGTTGAAGATCGAGGCCGACACCCCGGTCGGGCGATTGAACCTCACCGGCGAAGTGGCCAGCCACCTTGGCGGGGGCAAAGTCCGCGCCGTGGCGCTGGGTTCAACCGACGGCCTGCGCCGCGGGCTGAGCGTGGTTGACACCGGCTCGCCCGTGACCGTCCCGGTGGGCGAGGCGGCCCTTGGTCGCGTCTTCAACCTGCTGGGGCAGCCGATCGACAAGGGGCCGGATATCCCCGCCAGCGTGAAGCGCTCGCCGATCCACAAGGCCCCGCCCGAGTTCGCCGAGCTGAACCCCAAGACCGAAGTCCTCGCCACGGGCATCAAGGTCATCGACCTGCTGTGCCCCTTCGTCCGCGGTGGCAAGATCGGTCTGTTCGGTGGTGCAGGCGTCGGCAAGACCGTCATCATCCAGGAGCTCATCGCCCGCGTGGCCCGCAACTTCGGCGGCTACTCGGTCTTCGCCGGCGTCGGCGAGCGTACGCGTGAGGGCACCGACCTCTGGAAGGAAATGAAGGAGGCCGAGTACTTCGACTCGGCGGGGAAGAAGAGCCACGTCATCGACAAGGTGGCGATGGTCTTCGGCCAGATGAACGAGCCGCCGGGCGCACGTCTGCGTGTGGCGCTCTCGGGCCTGACGATGGCCGAGGAGTTCCGCGACAGCTCGGGCAAAGAGACCCTGATGTTCGTGGACAACATCTTCCGCTTCACGCAGGCGGGTTCGGAAGTCTCGGCGCTCCTCGGGCGTATGCCCTCGGCGGCCGGGTATCAGCCGACGCTCTCGACGGAAATGGGTGAGCTTCAGGAGCGGATCACCTCGACGGCGAAGGGCGCGATTACGTCGGTGCAGGCGATTTATGTCCCCGCCGACGACCTGACCGACCCGGCCCCGGCGACGGCCTTCAGCCACCTGGACGCCTTCGTCGTTCTGGCGCGTGGCATCGCGGAGAAGGGCATTTATCCCGCGGTTGACCCGCTGGCGTCTACGTCGCGCATCTTGAGCGCCGACATCCTCGGTGAGCGGCACTACGGCGTCAGCCGCCGGGTGCAGACGATCCTTCAGCGGTACAAGGACCTGCAGGACATCATCGCGATTCTCGGCGTGGACGAGCTGTCCGAAGACGACAAGAAGACGGTTGCCCGGGCCCGCAAGATCGAGCGCTTCCTCAGCCAGCCGTTCTACGTCGCGGAAGTCTTCACGGGCTTCCCGGGCGTGACGACGAGCCTGGAAGAAACGCTCGACAGCTTCGAGCGGCTCTGCAACGGCGAGGGCGACGACCTGCCCGAGTCGGCGTTCATGTACGTCGGCACACTCGACGACGCCCGCAAGAAGGCGGAGAAGATGAAGCAGGGTTGAGCCGGTAAGAGCTCAAAGCTCAAAGCTCAAATCAACAAAGCTCAAATGAAGGCAAAGACCCCGGAAGGCTCCGGGGTCTTTGTTCATCTGCGGGGTTTGGTTCGAACTCTGCGGGCTTTGGTTCGATCTTTGAGCTTTGCTGCTTTGAGCTTTGAGTTTTCTTTCGCTCCCGCTCACGCCGCGAGCTTGACGTTGCCGCCCGGCTCGCCCTCGGTGACGCTGACGATCTGCCCGCCGCCCATGCCGCCGGCGCCGAAGCGGACCACGACGGTCTGGCTGGGCTGGCCGCTGAGGTCGGAGCGCACGGCCTGCACGGTGTACTGCACCTGCGAGACGTTGCCGGTGATGGTCGTGTCGGTGAAGGACTTTTTGCTCGCCACGCCGACGAAGACAAACTCACCGGCGGAACCGAAGCGGCGGCGGACGATGTAGGATGTGCCGCTGGCGTTGTCGGGGTTTTGGCATTTCCAACGTAAGGTGATCGCCCCCTGGGTGTCGAGGGCGATTTTAAAGTTGTCGGGGGTGCCGGGGGGCCCGACGGGTGTGGGGGCCGCGGTGGGCGGGATCTGGGCGTTGACAAAGACCTGCGGGTTGTTGGTGGTGGCGGCGAAGGCGCGGATGGTGCGGAGGTATTCCCCGGCCATGGAGCGCAGATCGCCGATGGTCTCCTGGGCGGTGTTGGTGGCGCTGAGGGCGGACTGCTTGGCCTTTTCCTGGTTGAGCAGGGCGGCTTGCGCTTCCTCGGTCAGGGTGATGAAAGCGTTGGCCTGGGCGACGGTCAGGCCGATGGAGGCGGGTGCGCCTTCCCAAACCGGGGCGTGGGCCTGGCACCAGGTGATGAGTTCCTCGCGTTTGTCGGGCAGGGTGGACATAGCAAGACCTCCGTTGCCCGCGAACGTCAATGATAAGCGGGCGGTGTGATGTGAACCCCGGTCAACATGAGCCGGGATCTCATGTTGGTTCGGCGAGGGGTGCAACACACTTCAGATGAATGGGCTGTTTTGTGTCGCGGTGGAAGAGAATATTGAATCTTCTGAAACAAGCCACCCCTGCGCAGGGGTGCAAACCGCGCCGAAGCCGCGCTCCGAAGAAAGAAACGGCCCCCCCACCCCTGCGGAGGGGTGGGTTTCCCCTCAAACCCCGGCCGGTGTGTCAAGCCACCGAGGCGGCACGCGCCGCTCGGCGATGGCGCTCTGCCACGCGCGGGCTTTCTTGGTCCACTCATGATCGGGGCCGAAGACGGCTTCGTGCAGGGGGAGGGCGGCGGCGATGCTGGCGGCGGCCTCGGTCCACATCCCCGACTGGGCGAAGATGCGGGCCTGATCACGCCGGAACCGGGCCATGCGGGAGCGGTTGTCGGGCTGGTTGGCGGTGTGCCACGCGATGCAGTGGGCAATGTCGGCCCGGGCTTCGTCGAGTCGGTTCATCTCGGCGAAGATCGTCGCACGGTTGCCTCGCCAGAGGGCGATGCCCCATTCGTCGACTGGCTGCTGGGCGCCGGCCCATGAGAGTGATCGCTGGACGTCACTCAATGCCAAGGCATACTGACCCTGGTCGACGCGAATCCGAGCACGATTTGCGTAGTCAATTGCGAGGCTGCGTTCATCACGCGGGAACTGCCTCTCGCCCCATGCGAGAGCCTTTTCGAGATCCTGCTCGGCTTCCTTGAGTCGCCCTCGGTCATGGCGAACTTGGGACCGAGCGGCATAATCGATGGCCAGGCTGCGTTCATCGCGTGGGGATTGGGCTTCCCCCCACGCGATGGTCTTGTCAAGATCCTCTTCAGCTTCCAACAGTTGACCGCAGAAACGTCGAATGCTGGCCCTGGTTGAGTACCAAATGACCAGAACACGTTCATCTCGCGGATCCTGAGCCTCGCCCCATGTGATCGCTTTGTTGATGTCCTCCACAGCCTCCTTCAGTAAGCCCCGGTCATGTCGGCTGTCTGCTCGTGCCGCGTAGTCAATGGCCAGGCTGCGTTCATCGCGTGGTGATTGGGTTTCACCCCATGCGATGGCTTTCGCAAGGTCCTCTTCAGCCTCCCGAAGCATCCCGCGGTCGTGGCGGACACGGGCTCGTGAGGCATAGTCGATGGCCAGGTTGCGTTCATCACGTGGGGACTGAGCCTCTCCCCACTTGATGGCGGCGCTCAGATGCCGCTCGGCTGCCGAGTGCATCCCAACGTCGGGCAACCATTTGGCCATCTCACCACGCAGAAGCGTCACGTTCGCGCCGATCTCGCGAAGTGTTTCAGGGTTTATTGGAGAGTTGGAACGACTCTTCGTGAGGTTCTCGCCATCCACTGATTCGCGTTGGATCGCCTCGTAGTGCACGATCGCCGCTTCCGCGTGGGCCACCGCCGCCATTCGTGCGGCGTTTTTAACGTGGTCCACGCGTTCTTCGGCAACTGTATCGGGCCAGCAATACCACTCGATCAACACCTCGATCAGGGACATCAGGGTTCCACCCACACTCTCCGCGTTCGCGTCAGATACTCGGGCCCTGACCACCGTTTGCGTCAAACGGTGGACGTGCACTCGGCCGCCGAAGGGGCCCGGCTCGTGGTGGATCAGGCTCTTGGAGACAAGCTGGGCCAGCCCGTCGCGGGCATCCTGCGGGCTCAGCCCGGCGGCAACGCGGAGCAGGTCGCCCGGGATGGCGCTCGGGGCGCAGTACGCCGCGGCGTTGAGCAGGGCCTCCGCCGGTTGGCCAGCGATCGTCGGCAGGTGCAGCGTCAGGGCCGACGCCACCGAGCGGCGGTACCCCGCGGCGCGGTCGGTCAGTTCGTGATCCTCGAAGAACGCCACCACCGCCTGATCCGACGGCTTGAGCTGATCGAGCAGGGTCTGCGGCCCCTCGCCGGGGTGAAGCGTCAGCCACGCGCGGGCCATGTCCACCGCCAGGGCCAGCCGCCCGAGGTGCTCGGCGATGTGGGTGAGTACGGCGGCGTGCTGCTCGTTCGCAAGGTCGGCCCGCGCGCTCCGCAGCAGCGTCAGCGCTTCGTCGGGTGAGAGCGCTTCGAGCCGGACGACCGCGCCGACCTCCACCGGCGGGTTCTTGTCGCGGGTGGTCAACAGCACGCGGCCGTTCGGCGGCAGGGCGAGTTCGCCCACCAGCGACCACGCTTCGGCCGACGCGGGATCAGCGCCCGGCTGCGGCTCAAGGTTGTCCAGCACGAGCAAGTGCCGACGCCCGTCGCCGAGCAGGCGCTGAACGGCGCGGCGAAGATCGGCGGGGGTTTCCTGCGGGTTCACGGCGTGGCCGAGGTGCTCGGCCAAGACCCGCAGGGCTTGCCCGTGGGTGGCGGCGGCGCAGTCGAGCCACCAGGCACAATCGAAGCGGTCCCAGCCCTCGGCCCCGCCGCCGAGGGCTTTGCACGTCTGCTCGGCGAAGCGCTGGGCGAGCTGGCTCTTGCCGATCCCGCCCTCCCCGGCGAAGCCCTGCGAAAGGGCCGTGGGCTGAACGGCGTCGGGGCTGTTTGGCGGGAACATCGCCGCCAAAAGGTCCGTGAGGGCTTGCTCGCGCCCGACGAAGCGCGGGTTGGGGCGCAGGCCCAGGGCGTAGAAGTTCGTGGCCTTGGCCTGCCCAAGCACAGCGGCGGAGATCAGCGACCGCTCCCGCGCGGTCAACCCGTCGCCCGAATCGTCATCGGCGGCGACCGAGGCGGTGCCGCGCAGATCGAGCACCCCGGAGAGAAGGCTCGGCACGCCGCCGATCCCGGAGCTGATGACGCCCTGCGGGGGTTCGCCCAGCAGCTTGAACAGCGTCCGTTTCCACCACGAAGCCTTGGGCTTCGGCGACGGCAGGGCGGGGCTTGAGGGCGGAGCGGGCGTGACGTTGATGATCTTGCCGACGAAGTCAAGAGTTCGTCGGTACGCTCGCTGTCGATCGTCCACAAACTTGCACATCGTGGAGTGATCCCCCTCCGCGGGCAAGCACGGCATGTCCGGGATCTTGGGGTTCGCGCTGTTCGGGTCCACCACCGTGGCCTTGAAGACCTTTCCGAAGATCCCTCCCCGAGCCGTCTTCCGCGTTTCGCGGAACGACAGTATCGGCGTGCGTCGTTTGGTCACGATGGACCGGAATCGTTCGTCAAGTTCGATGAGCTGGGATGAATCGGCTCGAAGATCCTCGATCGCGACGGTCGGCCGAACCAGCAGTTGTGGCAACCGCAAGGCCATATTGGCCAGCTTCGAGCCGTCGTGCGGCGTCGCGAAGAAGACAACCCCGTGCACGCGGTTGACCACGGATGCCCATTGAGGAAGGGCGGTCGATGAATCGGCGGATTCGACGAGCTTCTTTACGTGCAGCCCGCCCAAACTGTGGCAGATGAAGATCAACGGGAGATGGCCGGGGATCCCGTAGTGAACGACGTCAAGCAGGTGCTTCGCACGATCCGCCAACGGCCACGCATCCCCAAGCCATCCGGTCTTGGCGACCTCATAGTCCAGCGCGTAGACGTTCGCCCCGGGAAGATCGCGGCCCAGCCATTGCATCCAGCCGTCGTCGCTGCCGGTTGGATGCCACGTTGAGAGCCAGTGGGCGTCCAGGCCGTGGACAAAGACCACCTCGGCCTTCGGCGCTTCGGCCTTCCAGCCTTGGTGCAAACCTTCGTAGATCTGTGTCCATTTCTGCGTCACGGCGGGCTTCCACTCCTCATCGGCGACACAGCGTATCGGATCGGCCGAGGCGCACAAGCCTGAGGAAGCATTGCACGATCTGGCCGTGAATCAGGCTTGAGGTTCGCCCGGGCCGTTGAGCATGGTGAAACGCCGCTCTTGCACGCCGTTGAGCCGCTTAGGGCGGTGGCGGCTCAGGGTTTCTGCGAGCGGGAATCTCCTCGACAGCGCGCCGTTCACCCCCTGCGCAGGGGTGCCGCCGGTCGGCGCGATGAAAACGGGCTTCAGCCGCGGGCCGGCGCGGCGGCGGGTTGACGTGATGGCCCTTGGTTTTGGCTGGGCTGAAAACCACGTCCGAGAAAAGCCCGCATGGCGCGGCGCAGTGGCCGCCGGCGTGACGTTTGCCGGGGAGAACGTGGCGTTGGTGCCGTCTTGCGTGAGAAAAGTGTCCTCTTGCGTGGGAAAAGTCGCCTCTTGCGGGGGAAAAGTGTCCTCTTGCGTGAGAAAAGTCGCCGCCAACGTCACGCACGTGCCGTCTTGTGTGGGAAAAGTCTCCTCTTGCGTCACGCACGTGCCGTCTTGCGTGAGAAAAGTGTCCGCCAACGTGACGAAAGTGTCCACGAACGTCACGCAAGTGTCCTCTTTCGTGAGAAAAGTCGCCGCCAACGTAACGAACGTGTCCTCTTGCGCGTGAAAGGTGTCGGCCTGCGCGACGTTCGTGCCCGCCCGAGTAACGCACGGGCCCGCGAATGTGACGGACGTGCCCGGCGACGCCTGAGAATTGCCCGCCGACGTCACAGCGGCGTTGGCCGAGGTCGGGCTGGTCCACGCCGATGTGGCGCTCGTTCTTGCGAGTCCGCGGACCGCTCCGGCCGATCCGGGGGCCGTTCGCGCCGATCGGGGAGCCGTCCTTGCCGACCGCGGCACGGTGCCGGTGTGCGGGCGCTGTGGGTTCGGCGCTCCGGCCCGAGTTCTCGCGTGCGCGAAAGAACCCGGCGCCGCCGGTCGGGCGGTGTGCGCCGGCGCGGGCCGGTGCGGCGGTGAACCGCGGCGTTGGCCGACGTGTCGCGGCGAAGGTCAAGCCGTGCGGCGGCGACGGGCGGCTCTCGGCAGCGCGCTGGCCAGCAGCAGCATCGCGGTGGTTGCGCTCGGTGTGGGGATCACGATAAAGCCGCCGCCGAAGGCGACTTGGGATTGACCGGCGGGGATCAGCCCGCGCAGGTTTGTCAGCACGCCGTCGATGGCGGCGTAGACGTCCACGTTCGGCGAGAGGATCAGCCGCGAGCCGCCCTGCAGGATCAGCCCGTCGCGCTCGGCGACCACCGATGACTGCGGGCCGAAGAGGTAGAGCGCCTCGCTGGATGCGCCGAGGCGGCGGCCGTTGTTGAACAGGTCGATCACCGTGATCGCCGCCGCCGCCGCGTTGGGCGCACCGATGCGGAGCTGGCCGATCCCGCTGACCCCGACGAAGTCGCCCGAGGGCAACCCGGCCCCGGCGTTGGGGCCCGCGGCTTCCAGCAGGGCGTTCGTGCCGGGCAGGAAGCTCACCGTCCCGCGCCAGAGGTCAAAGTCGCGGTAGTCCGTCGAGCGGTTCAGCAGCGAGCCGCTGAGGATCAACCCGTTCTGCTGGGCCTGCTGCGCGGGCGTCGCCCCGGTGGTGGCCACCTTCATCAGCGGCGAGACGGTCAGCGTCGGCAGCGTGATGGTGCCGGAGATCACCTCCAGGCGGGTGATGCCGCCGTTGACGCTCTCAAAGGTGGAGAGCCACGGGGCGACGATGGCGCCGGTATTCCGCGCGGCGATGGTGGTGACGGTGTTGCTCGTGGTCGTCGAGCCGACCGTCACGCGGCTGAGGCGGTCCATCCGCGTGGTGCTGCTGCCGGTGACAAAGACGTCGCCGGCGGGCATGGAACTGAAGTCCAGCGACTCGAGCGCCGGCAGGTTCATCGGGGCGTGAAGGGAAAAGGTCGACGCGGTGGCGGAACGCAGCGAGGTCAGCAGCAGCAGGTTCGGCGTCGTGACCGGGGTATTCGACGGGGAGAGCAGAGAGACCGTCGCGCGGGTGAGGCTCTGCAGCGAGGAAAGATCGATCAGCGGCCCGGTGGTGCCCTGGCTTGCGAGCAGTTCCAGCCTGGCGTTGTTCACCAGGGTGATGTGCTGCACCGAGGGGAGGCTGATGCGCCCGCCGTCGGAGCGGAGGGTGTGAACAACGTCCGGGGTTACGTTGCTCCCCAGCGTCATCCGCTCAACGCCCGGCATGGAGATCACCCCGGAGCTGCCCGCGGAGAGCGGGGTGCGGTTCGTCGAACTGTTGACAGAGGTGTAGCTGCGCACGCCCAGCGGCACGGTCACCGAGCCGCTGAACTCGCTCTCGTCGATGTTCGTCAGCGACGAAGGAAGCACGAAGGGCGCGGCGTTGGTGTTGCCGAGGAAGACCCGGTTCAGCGTCGTGACGGGGCCCAGCTGGATCGTGCCCGAGTCGCTTGTGGAGAGGATGAGCCCGCCGCCGTTGACCGGGGTGAGGCTCTGCAACCCGGAGAGATCGATCCGCGAGTTCGCCCCCGTAGACGAGATGGTGTAGAACGCACCGGGCGTGGAAGGGCGGCCGAACTCCAGCGAGAGCAGCGAGGCGAGATTCAGCCGACCGCCCGAGGTGGCCGAGAAGATCGTCCGCGTCACGTTCGTCGTCGAGCCGGGCAGTTCGCCGGTGCGGTACGACGCTGCGCCGGGGACGGACGTGAAGACGCCGCCCGACGAGACGCGCACCGCGCCGGCGTCAAGGTTCTGCAGCAGCGGCGCGACGATCTGACCGGTGCCGGCGATGGTCAGGCGCGAGAACGCGAGGCTTGTCAGCGCGTTCAGACGGACGGTGCCGCCGGAAGCGACCGTGAAATCAACCCCGCCGGCGTTGATGGGGTTGACGGTGGTCAGCCCCGAGAGATCGACCGTCCCGCCGGCGGCGTTGACGACGAAGAGCGACCGCTCGGCGCTGCTGAGCCCCGCGGTGATCGACCGCAGCGAGGAGAAGTTCGCCGTCGCGCCGGTGGAGGTGATGCTCAGGATCGGCCCCACCGGCAGAGCGCGGGGCGAGTACGAGACCACGCCTGAGGAAAGCGAGAAGTTCGTGCCTATCGAGAAGGTGCTGCCGTCGACACTCGTCAGCGCGCCGGTGGCCTCGATCGCTCCCGCGCCGCTGATCTGGAAGTCGGTATCCAGGATCTGCGTCAGCGCGGGCACCACCAGCGAACCGCCGCGGAGCTCGATGAGACGGCGCTGCGTGCTGGTGCCCAGCGACGTCAGCGACGGCAGAATGATCTGCGAGGTCAGGCCCGTGGTGCTGATGGTTTGCCGGGTGTGCGTTCCGACGGTCTGCAGCAACGACAGGCGAAGCACTCCCGGGGCGCTGCCAGAACCGCCTGCGGACAACGTCAGAAAGCCCCCCGAGCCGATGGACTCGATCAACCCCGGGTTGAACACACCACCCGACGCATTCAGGCTGAAGCTGTTGACTCCGGCGATGTTCCGCAGCAACGGCGCGACAATGGAGGTGTCGCTGCCGGAGAACGAGAGGCTGGTGCCGGGGCCGCCGACGACGCTTTCGAGACTGTTCAGACGGATAAGGCCCGTGCCGAGGGCGGTGAACTCGCTGACCGCCGGGACGTTGATTGTGCGGAGGGCGGAGAGATCAACCTGCCCGTTGCCGGCGGTGACCCTCAGCCCCGTCTGCGCGGTTTGCAGGCCCGAGAGATCGACGCGTCCGCCGGTGGTCGCGATGGTCGTGCGCGCGGCGGGTGCACGCGCGGTCAGTTGCGTAACGCCGGAGAGATCGAGGAGGCCGCCTCCGACACTGATCGACAATGAGTCGGCCGCGCTGACGGAATCGTTGTGCAGTGCGCGGATACCCGGCAGGCTGAGGAAGCCGGTCGATCCGGGCAATCCCACTCGGAACGTTGTCTGGCCGAAGTACGTCGTTGAGAACGTGTCGATGATTCCCGAGTAGGCGAACGATGCGCCGTCCGAGATTTCGAAAACACTGTTGTTGATCGACGTGAGCTGACCGGTCTGGAACTGGGCGGAGCCGCGGAGCGAAACCGTGACCCTCTGCATCGAACTCAGCCGGGGGAAGAACACCCCGTTGTTAAGCGAAGCGCCGCCCTGGCTCCCGCTGGCGGAGATCGACGACCCGGGAGCGAGCGAGAGAAGTCTGTCCATGTACAGCGTCGCGTCGGTGGACAAGACCGTCAGCACGCCCGAGGTCTGCGTGATCTCCGAGAGGCTGGCCTGTGAGCCGGCACTCATGGTGATGGAGATTGTGCCGGCGCCTTCGATGGTCCGCAGAGAGGGCAGATTGACCTGTCCGCCGGATTGCGCCGCGACGACCAGCGGGCCCGAGGTGACCAGCGAAGGTAGTTCAAGCCGCGTGCCGGCGCCGAACGCGGAGACAGTGAGCGGTCCCGTCGAGGTCAACTGCGGCAACTGCAACTGCCCACCGACGTTCGCCGACAGGAGCACCCGGGCACCGCCGGTGATGGATTGCAGCACGGGGAACTCCAGCCGGCCGAGCGAGGCGGACATTTCGACTTGATTGCTCGGCCGCGTGCTCAAGGACGTCACCGCGGGTAACGAGAAAACACCCGCGTCTCCTCGGAAGGACAAACCCCGCTCGGGCGTGTCGCTCACCGTGCCCACGACGTTCCCGAGCGTTACGGAGGTGTTCCCTTGTAAAGAAAAGGACGTGCCGTCGATATTCGTGAGAAAGTTGCCGAAGCCCGTGCGCTGGTTGTTGAGTTCAACGGACGAGTTCACAAGCCCGGTGAGGAGAGGGACGCTGATCACACCATCGCCGGAAGCGCTGATCCTCGCTCTGTTCAGCGTGCCGGTGAGTTGCGGAGCGTCGATGGCTCCTCCCCCGCCGGCCGCCAACACCAGCCCCTGCCCGATGACACCCGTCAAACTCGGCAGTTCGAGCCGCGACCCGTCGGAGACGGTGAACGTCACACCTCTGGTCGAAGGGAGGTTCCCCATGGCCACACTCGAGAGCGCGGGCAGCGAAAGCACGCCGCCCCCTCGAGCGATAAAGTCGATTCTTCCGCTCGACGTCCCGTTATCCAACGTCACCGACGTCAGCGAAGGCAAAGACAGCCGACCGTTCAATCCGTCGGCCGTGAACACAGAGCCGGTGGAAACAACCGAAGTCACCAGCGGAAGTGAGATCTCCGCGTAGCTGGCAGTGACGTCGGCGTTGTTGATCGATGAGAGCGATGGGAGATTCAGGATGCCGCCATCGCGCGCCTCGAGTTAAATCCGTTGCGCGCTGGTCAGGCTGGCAAGATTGATCGTTCCGCGGTCGGCCACAATGTTCAAACGCGTGGAACCGATGGCGGTGAAGGATGTGAGGCTCGAAAAGTCGATACTGCCGCCGTACTCGGCGCGGATTGGAAAGATGCTCGCCGAGTCGTAGTTGAGAGCGATGGTCGTGACATTGCGGAAATCGCCGCTCGATCCATCCCCGGTCACGAGCAAGACTGAACCTGACGACGGCGCAAAGGGGTTGTCCAGCCTGAGCGTGCTGAGGGCGTGGGTGTACCGCGAGCCTTCGCTGATCAGCAGCTCTCGGTACGCCGGGGAGACCACTGTGCCCCCAGCCGCCGGCTGGATCTGGAACTGCGAGCCGCCGGCCAACCGCACCTGCCCGTTGACCCCCGACGCGTTCACCACGGAGACCGACCGACCGCCGGTGATCTGAAGAACACGGCCCGAGGCGATCTCCAGCGTGTTCACCGCGAACGTCGGCGGCAAAGACGAGTCGATCGTGATCACGGATCCGGATTGGATCCGCACCACGTACTGATCCACCGGGTTGTTGACCGGCACCACGTTCGGCGACCAGTTCAGCGGGTTCGACCAGCGCTGGTCGCCCCCTGACCCCGTCCACGTCGCCACGATCTCCGCCGCCCCGGCGTTGCTTGCAAAGAGGACCGGGACGGCCATCCCCGCCGCCAGAAGAACCGCACGCACGCACAGCCGACCCGCCCGATGACCGTAAACCATGGTGATGATCACTCCTTCCTCTGCACGCAGCTTCCCGACCGCGTTCACGACTCCGGACGGAGTTTAGTCCGTTCGCGCGTACCTCACAACACCGAACGAGCTGATTTCCGTGCGTGATATCACCTATTCATATTTCGAACTCACTGCCTCCGCGCAACATGACAAGCACGGACGACGCCGTTCGTGCGGTTGCCTTCGAACGCGTGTTCGGGGCCGGCGCGTTGTGCCGAGAGGCGCCGGAAGATTGGGGGTTGGGCTTGGGGGTTGGCGGAATGTGGCGAGGGTTCGGGCGGCTGGGCTTGCCCAGATTCTCAACGTGCTTGAGGGTTTCACGATTCGTTGATCAACCTGTGGGCTCGACGGCACATCGCAACCGCGTGTGTGCCGCACCATTTCCGAACACGCGTCGGGTTTTCCCTCGCCGAATCGAATCATCTGCGGTATCTTCTTTTCATCATGAACCCACTCTCCCTGGCGTTGCAGACTGGCCGGCATCATCACCTCGCGCGTCGATCGGTGGCCTTGGCATGCCGGCTCGCGATCGTGCCGGTCTTCGCGGTCTTCACCGCATCGGTGCTCGCCGGGCCGCTGTCGCCACCCGCCGGGCCGGTGGTCTCCACACCCGGGCCCGAAGCCCGCACGCCCATCAGCGACACCACCACTCCGGGCGACGGCAACTCCGTGTACCGGATTACCCAGCCCGGTTCATACTACCTCACCGGAAATGTCACCGGTGCCTCCGGCAAGAACGGCATCAAGATCGATTCCTCCGGCGTCACCATCGACCTCAACGGCTTTCAGCTTGCGGGTGTGCCCGGCTCGCTCGACGGCATACGCGTTACCTTTGTCAACGCCGTCGGCATCAGCGTCATCAACGGCACCGTCACAAACTGGGGCAACGCGGGTGTGAACTTCACGGGCGTCGCCAGCGCCGCCTGCCGGGTTGAACGCGTCACCGCCACCAACAACGGCGGCACCGGGATCAACCTCTTCTCCGGGTCCACCGCCATCAACTGCACCGCCACGGGGAACCTCGCCAACGGGATCGTCGGCAACGAGAACTGCACGCTGATCTCCTGCGTCGCCCACGCCAACACCGGCTTCGGGATCTACGTCGGTTTCGGCTGCGCCGCCACCAACTGCACCAGCGCCCGCAACATCGGCCCGGGCTTCGGCGGGGCCACCGGCGCCACCGTGACCAACTGCTCCGCGTACGAGAATACCACCACGGGCTTCCTGATGAGCATCGGCACCACCGTGCAGGCCTGCAGCGCCAACGGCAACAACCAGCACGGCTTCTCCCTGGGCTTCGGCTCCACCATCGTCGATTCATCCGCCACCACCAACGACCTCGACGGGATCCGCGTCACCGACTCGTGCACCGTCCGCGGCAACACCTGCTCAGTCAACGGCAACGCCGGCGACGGCGCGGGCATCCACGCCACCGGCACCGACAACGTCATCGAGGGAAACCTCTGCCGGCTCAACGACCGCGGGGTCGATGTCGACAGCGGCGGCAACGTCATCATCCGCAACCGCTGCTCGGGCAACACCATCAACTGGGACATCGCCATCGGCAACTCGGTCGGCCCCATCGTCGTTGCCGGAACCAACGCCGCCGCCATCAACGGCAACGGCCCCGTCGCGTCCACCCTCGGCTCCACCGACCCCAACGCCAACTTCTCGTACTGAGCCGCAGACCTCATACCACCCCACGCCCAGTTCCCCCGCACTCTGGACCACCACCATGACTCACAAGACCACCCCCGCCAGCACCGTCCTTTCCCTCTCCGCAATAGCCATGCTCATCACCGGAGCCGTGCTCAACGCCGGCCCGCTCACGCCGCCGGTCGGCCCCGTTGCTCCGACCGCCAAGCCCTTGGCGGAGATCGAGCCGCGGATCGCCATCAACGCGACCAACACGCCGGGCGACAACGACGCAACCCCCAGTCTCTTCAAGATCACCGCGCCCGGCGCGTACTACCTCACGGGCAACATCACGGGCGAGGTGGGGAAGCACGGCATCGAGATCGTCGCCAGCAACGTCACGATCGACCTCAACGGGTTCGCGCTCGTCGGCGTGCCGGGCACTCTCGACGGCGTCGGCGCGACGGTCATCAACATCACCAACATCGAGGTTCGCAACGGATCGATCCGATCCTGGGGCGGTGATGGCGTGGATCTCAGCAGTCTCACAGTCGCCGTCTGCGTCGTCCGCGATGTCCGCAGCAGTGGAAACGGAGCCAGGGGCATTTCCACCGGGAGCGGCAGCACGCTCATCCGCTGCGCCGCGTACGACAATGGCACATTCGGGATCGCCGCAGGCCAGGGCAGCACGGTCACCGAGTGCGCCGCTTTCGCGAACGCCGGAACCGGCATCAACGCATCCACCGGCTGCACCGTCACCGCATGCTCCGCGTATGACAACGGTGCCAACGGCATCGCCACCGCCGCTGGCTGCACTGTCACCGGGTCCTCGGCCAACTTCAACGCCGCTGACGGCATCTCCGTCGGGTTCGGTTCCACCATCAACGCATGCACGGCCTACAGCAACGCCGGCAATGGCATCACCGCCGACTCCGGAAGCACCATCAACGGTTGCACGGCACGCGCCAACACCCGCAACGGAAAACGGGTGAACTTCGCGTGCAGCGTCCTGTTCAACACATGCGCAAGCAACGGCAACGGCACCGGCGACGGCGCGGGTATCCTCGCGACCGGAAGCGACAACCGCATCGAAGGCAACACCTGTGCTACCAGCGACCGCGGCATCGATGTCGACGGCTCCGGCAACATCATCATCAGGAACGTCTGCGCCGGGAACACCACCAACTGGTCCATCGCCGCGGGCAACCACTACGGCCCGATCATCGACAGGACCGCCGTCGCCGCCCCTCCGGCGGTCAGCGGCAACTCCGCGACAGAGGCCCTCGGCTCGACCCACCCCAACGCGAACTTCACCTACTGAGCATCGTGCAACCGACTTCGGCTCCGCGAAGTTGGTGCGGCCGCTCATCACGCCCGCTCAACGTCCGCCGACAAAGGAAACGCTTCAATGACGCGCAAGCATCCCTCCACTCGCACAACGCTTTCCGTCTTGGCCCTCACACTCCTGTTCGCCAGCGCGCTGCTCCACGCCGGCCCACTCACGCCCCCCGTCGGCCCCGTGGCGCCCACGCTCAAGACCCTCGCCGAGGTCGAGCCCCGCATCGCCATCAACGCCACAAACACGCCGGGCGACAACGACGCATCCCCAAGCCTCTTCAAAATCACCCAGCCCGGCTCCTACTACCTCACCGGCAACATCACCGGCTCGTCCGCCGAACACGGGATCGAGATCGTGGCCTCCAATGTCACTCTCGACCTGCGCGGCTTCGAAGTGCGCGGCGTCGCAGGGTCCTTGAACGGCATCAGGGTCGAGGGCACTCGATCAGGCATCACGGTCACCGATGGGTCCGTCACCAACTGGGGCGGGCTCGGCGTTCGGCTGATCGACCCGATCTCTGGCGACGGGGAGCAGCATCGCGTCGAACGCGTAAACCTCGTCGGGAACGCTGGCGGCGGCGTCGCGGTCGGGGACGGGTCCATCGTGCGCCACTGTCTGGTCCGAAACTGCGGCGGTTCGGAGGGGATCCGCGCCCGCGGCACCGCGATCATCGAGTCCTGCGTCCTGATCGGCAACAGCGGCAGCGGCATCGACGTCGGCGTCGCTTCAACCGTGACCAACTGCACCGTTTCCGAGACCACCGGGTCTGGGATCATCGCCGCCGATGACTCCACCGTCACCGGGTGCATCTCAAAGGACAACGGCGGCGGCGGCATCATCGTCGGCACCGGCGGCACCGTCCGCGCCTCCACCGCCTCGTTCAACGGAGGGCCCGGCTTCCGCGTCGACCTCGCCGGGGTCATCGTCTCATGCGTGGCCTCACGCAATGGGACCAATGGCTTCCAGATCGGCTCCCGCACCCAACTCAACGACAGTTCCGCGGCGGAGAACGAGTTCAACGGCGTCCTCGCCATCGGGCAATGCACCATCCGAGGCAACCGCTTCACCGCCAACGGCTTCTTCGGTGACGGTGCTGGCATCCACCTGACCGGCGACGACAATGTCGTCGAGAACAACTTCTGCCGAAGCAACGACCGCGGCCTCGACGTTGACGGCGACGGAAACCGCATCGAGTCCAACTCGTGCTCCATCAACGGCATCGGCTACTCCATCAACGGCACCGGGAACTTCTTCTCCCGCAACACCGCGCGAGGCAACACCACCAACTGGGCAGTCGTCGCGAACAACGTCCTCTTCGTCGTCGATGCCGCCACCGCCGGGATCGTCGTCGGATCCAGCGGCGGCGTTTCGCCCGGGAGCACAAACCCGAACGCGAACTACTCGTTCTGATCGCCGCACCCGTCCCCGTGTGTCGCCTACTCCGCCCGCTCCACCCCCATAGCGTTGCAAGCCCGACTTCAAAGGACCGTTCCCATGACACACAAGACCCCCGCTCGCACCGCCCTTTCCCTTTCGGTCCTCGCCCTGCTTGTCACAGGCGCCGCCCTGTATGCAGGCCCGCTCAACCCGCCCGCCGGCCCCGTCGCCCCAACCCTCAAGACCCTCACCGAGGTCGAGCCGCGCATCGCGATCAACCTCACCAACACCCCGGGCGACAACGACAGTCTCTTCAAAATCACCCAGCCCGGTTCGTACTACCTCACCGGCAACATCACCGGCGTGGTCGGCAAGCACGGCATCGAGATCGCCGCCAGCGGCGTCACGCTCGACCTCAACGGCTTTGATCTCGTCGGTGTGCCGGGCATGGGCGCGTTTGACGGCGTGAGCGTGGTGAACGGCGGCGTGGGCAACGTCACTGTGCGCAACGGATCGGTCCGCAACTGGGCGGACGAGGGTATAGACCTGAGCATTGCGCTCATCAGCCGGATCGACGGTGTGCTCGCTACCGCCAATCTCGGCAACGGGATCCACGTTGGCAACGGCGGCACGGTATCGAACTGCACGGCCTTCTCAAACTCCGGCGACGGCATCGCCAACGGTTCCAGCTGCGTGGTTTCGAACTGCGCGGTGTTCGACAACAGCGGCGTCGGCATCCGGGCCTCCATCGGCACCAGCAGCATCACAGAGTGTCTGGTAAGTGGCAACGCCGGTGGCGGCATCAGCGTCGGCAACCATTGCACCATTGCCAGGTGCACCGTCAGGGGCAACGCACTCGACGGGATCCTGTGCGCATCAGCCTGCTTGATCGTTGACAACCTGTGCGCTGACAACGGGAGCGGCGCGTCCGTCGGAGCCGGCATTCGCGTCACCGGCAGCGACAACCGCATCTAGGGCAACAACTGCACCGGTGCCGACCGAGGCATCGATGTCGATTTTACCGGCAACATCATCATCCGCAACACCTGCTCGGGCAACACCAACAACTGGGATGTCGTCGCAGGCAACGTGATCCTCGTCATCAACGCCGCGACGGCCGGAGTCGTCACCGGCAACTCGGGCGGCACAGCACCCGGCTCGACCGACCCCAACGCCAACTTCACCTATTGAACCGCCTCCGCACGACGCACACCCAAGGAATCACGCATGCACAACGAGCACACCCGCACGCCCGCCGATCTGCCCGCGAATCCCGCCGCCGATTCCTCCGTTCCCGCCGACCGCCGCGCGATGCTCGCGGGCATTGGTGGCCTTGCCGCCGGCGCGTTGCTCCTGAGCACACGATCGGCACAGGCCGGCCCGCTGACGCCGCCCGCCGGCCCCGTCGCACCGACCGGCAAGACCACGCAGGAGCTCTTCGACAAGGTCGCCGCTTCCGAGCCCCGCATCGCCATCAACGCGACCAACACGCCCGGCACCGCAACTTCGCTCTTCAAGATCGGTGCCCCCGGCTCGTACTACCTCACCGGCAACATCCAGGG